>Ga0070713_100001907_pt1 | contig 13440 bp, 9 predicted proteins | sample LARL82metaG_FD_65465 | JGI IMG/M metagenome (GOLD analysis project Ga0070713, IMG submission 65465) | Corn, switchgrass and miscanthus rhizosphere microbial communities from Kellogg Biological Station, Michigan, USA - LAR L8-2 metaG | ecosystem: Host-associated > Plants > Roots > Rhizosphere ... | reverse complement strand
TTTTACGCGGTAATACTGAGCTTACGGCCACCGTATCCCTTACAGCGATTCCGAGAGGGCCTGAAACTGCATATGTCGCCTTTGATTTGGGGGTGCGGCGGAATCTTGTCTATAGAAATTGGAAGACTACGCCTTATTTTGAGTTCCGCACCGGTGCGGGGTATATCAACGCGAAGGGTCCTGAGGGCGTGGCGTACGCACAGGGACAGGATTTTACCTTTACTCTTTGGCTTGGCGCGGGCGTCCGGTACAACTTCGATAGCCGCTACAGTATGACGTTTGGCCCTGCTTACATGCATGTGTCCAACGCCTATTTGTCGGAACCGAAATACGTGGACCATGGAATCAACGTTTGCGGCGCCATGATTGGGTTCAATATGCGGCTGGGCAAGCCCGGACATGGGTCCGGACGATGATATCGGACTACGCGTGACCGCGGTGAGCTATTCGGCAGCCGGAGTCGTGGGCTTGGTGGTGTAAGGCGCGCCCTGGGCTGGCTCGGGTTTGACCGGCTGAGGGGTATCTGCGATTCGGATGTTATTGTCGCGCTTCCGTTGCTTCGTGACGAAGGCGTTGATGACCTGCGCTGCGAGCTTGGCGGAGTTGTTGCCCCAGTTTCCGTGCTCCCATAGAACGGCGACGACGATATCGGGATTGCGGCGGGGGGTCATTCCGACGAACCAGGCGTTGGGATCGGTCTTGTGGCCGCCGCCTACACGACTGAGGGCGTCGTGGCTCATGACCTGGGCGGTGCCCGTCTTGCCGGCGAAGTCGACACCGTCAAGATGCGCGATGTAGGCGGTACCGATGGGGCTGCTGGTGACGTTGGACATCGCGTCGGTGATGAGCTGCCAGTTCTCCGGCGTGAGGGGGATGGTCGCGTCGCCGGAGCCGGGGAAGTTCTCGTGGATGGTCTGGAGCATTTCGGGTGGAACTTCGTCGGGAAAGACAACGTGGGGGCGGCGAAGAACGCCGCCTGAGGCGATGCCGCTGAGGGCGCGGGCGAGTTGGATGGGAGTAGCAGTGACGGCTCCCTGGCCGATGCCGACGGAGATGACCTCGCCGGCATACCACTTTTCATGCTGGGTTTTCAGCTTCCAGGCGGTGGAGGGCATGGTGCCGGAGACCTCGTCGGGCAGATCGATGCCGGTCTTCTGGCCGAGGCCGACGGACGTGGCGTACTTCGCGATGGTGTCGATGCCGAGGCGGTTGGCGAGGGTGTAATAGAAGGTGTCGCAGGAGTAGGGAATGGCGTTGTTGATGTCGACCGCACCATGGTGGCGATCGCAAGCGTAGAAGTGACCGTAAAACTCGGCTCCGCCATTGCAGCCTACGTGCATGGTCTGGGCGACGTTCTCCTGAAGGCCCGCAAGGGACATGATGATCTTGAAGGTGCTGCCGGGGGCGAGCTGGGCCTGGATAGTCTTGTTGAGCAGCGGGTGGTCGGGGTTATTGAGTATCTCGTTCCAGTAGTTCTTGGTAAGGCGAACGGAGAACTGGTTGGGGTCAAATGTGGGGCGGGAGGCCATGGCGAGAATTTCACCCGTGTGGGGGTCCATGGCGACGATGGCGCCGACTTTGCCTTCAAGGGCCTTTTCGGCTGCCCGCTGGATGTCGAGGTCAATGGTGAGACGAAGGTCCTTGCCGGGGATGGCGACTTCCTCGCCGAGGTGGCCGAGCTCTTTGCCGTGGCTGTTGACGATAACGTCGCGGCTGCCATCGGTGCCGCGGAGGATGGCATCGTAGGTGGCCTCGACGCCGGATCGGCCGACAACGTCGCCGGGCGAGTAGAGAGCGTAGCGGTCGTCATTGGCTAACATCTGCTCGGAGACCTCGCCGACATAGCCGATGAGATGAGCGGCGAAGCCATCAGAGGGATACAGGCGACGTTGTTCGTCGAGGGTTTCGAGTTCGGGTAGCTCGTCGCGATGGGCAGCGATGAAGGCTTGCTCGTCGGGTGTGATGTCCACTTTGAGCGGGATGGGCTGGTACTTGGGAGCGATCTGGTAGCGGCGGATCGTGGCTTGAATCTGCTCAATGGGAATGTGGAGGCCCTGAGAGATAAGAGGAAGATCGGCGTCAAGATCCTTGACCTGTTCGCGGAGAAGGTAGCAGGACACGGAGGGATAGTTGTCGACGAGGAGGCGACCTTCGCGGTCAAAGAGCTTACCGCGGGGCGCGAGGATGGGAACCTTGCGGATGCGGTTCGCCTCGGCGAGAGAACGGAAGCTTTCGGCGTTGAGCACCTGGAGGCGCCAAAGGCCGGCCAGGAGGACCGCAAGAATCAGCGCGACGAGATACTGGACCGAGTGAAGCTTACCGATGGGCAGCTTCTCGACCTTGCCGGTGGGGCCGAGGTTCTGGGCTTCGGAATGGTGCGCTGGTTCCATCTGTTTCTCAGTTTACGTCTGGTTGTGCCGACTCCGCCTTACCACTGTTGTGTATCAAGGTTGTTCGTTGGACGGTTGGGGTTAGTGTTTCAGGTGCGGGTTCTACTCGCGGCGCTTGGTGTTATCGAGCAGGAAGAAGATCGGGAGAGCCACGGCGGTATTGATCGCTGCGCGGATGAGCTCGTGGAGCCAGAGAATGTGGAAGTCGGCGTTACCGAGGAGGCGGCGGTTGATGAGGAAGATAAGGAAGCTATTGAGAAGAAAGAAGCCGAAGTTGATGAAGATTCGGGTGGTCAGATTTTCTACGTCGACCTGAACGCCGATGCTAGCCGCGATGTAGCCGATAACGGACTTCGCCATGCCGTTGACGCCGATGGGTCGACCGGTAAGGGCATCCTGCAGCAGACCGATCGCCGCCCCAGTGAGGCAGCCGGCGACGGGGTTGCGGCGTGAGACAGCAAAGAAGACGGTAATGATGAGCGGAAGATCGAGGATGGCGAGGCGAGGAAAAGGTCTGGGAAGAAGAGCCTGCAGCAGGATTGCTGCCAGAGGAACCAGAATGGCGACGGCTGGGGAGAAGCTGTGCTGCTCGAGCTCTCGGCGGGATGTATAGCTGCGCGTGGCCATGAATTCGGTGGTCAGCTCTCAGTTATTCGGGTTGGGTTGGGGTTGGGTCGAATCTGGTGGGGGTTGCGGTTTGCGGGGTTTGGTGGCAGCAGGTTGCTGGGCGGTTGGAGATTGAGTGGCGGGTGGCGGATTGGTGACTGTAGTTGGGTTGGGAGACTCAGGTGCGCCGGGTTTTAGATCGGCTGCCGGTGGAGTTATGCCGGGAGTGTATCGGTCAGGGTGGAGGGTCGGGAGAGGCTTTGGGACGACTCCACCGGGAGCGGCGGTGCCCGGTGCGGCTGGGGCGGCATCGTTGGTATCGGGGTGATCGGGATCGTGCAGGCTTGGTAGGCGATCGGCGACGATCTGAGCGGCGGATCTTGCGGCAGCTTCGGCGGCCTGCTGGTCGGCGAGTTGTTTCGCTGCGGCCTGGGCTTCGGCGGTGGCGGCTCCAGCAGCCAGATCGTGCTGAGCCTGGACCGGCAGGGTGGGCTGGGTACCGGTGATGACGAGGACTTCCTCGAGCTGGTTGAGGTTAGCCGCGGGGCGAAGTTTGATGAGGGTGTAAGGCTGATTGTTGGGGTCGGGCGCAATCGACTCGATGGTACCTACGGGTAGACCACGCGGGTAGACCTGGTCGCCGCCAGAGCTAAGGACTTGTTCGCCGGGCTTGATGCGGGAGTCGGGAGTGAGGTTGTTAATCAGAATCTGGCCAGTGATACTGCCACGAAGAATGGCGCGGATGCGAGTGGTGGCAAGGACGACGCCGGCACCGGAAGTCTGGTCGTTAATGAGGAGGACCTGAGAGGTGTGGGGGAAGACGTCACGGAGCTTGCCGATGATGCCGTCGGGCGTGATAACGGCCTGGTCGGGCTTGAGGCCATCCTTCGACCCCTTGTCGATGTAGAGGACGCGGGAGAGGTCGCTGCCGCTGGTGCCGATGACCTGCGCGGCGACAGTGGCGGCGACGTAGTGCTGCTGGAAGTCGAGCAGAGCCTGGAGGCGATGTCCCTGGATGGCGTCTTCAGAGAGAGCAGCTTGCTCGAGTCGGAGGCGGGCGATCTGTTCCTGAAGATCGTGGTTTTGCTGGCGGGTGTGGCGAAGGTCGACATAGTTGGACCAACCGTGGCGGACGATGTAACCCAGGCCGTGGAAGAAGCGCTCGAGTGGGGTAACGGCGGAGACAGCCCAGTAGCGAATGAGCGTGACGTTGCTGCCGTCGGGCGCTCCGGGCTCGACGGGGCGGCGGACCTGGACGGCGAGGCCGATGGTCTGGGCGAGAAGGATTGCGACCAGGACTAGAACGTTCTTGAAGCGTGTGAAGAAGGATTCCATGCGCTAACAATGATTATCCGCGAATTGGCTCGCGGACGGAGGTGGCGGGGTGGATGCGCAGGGCAACTTTTTTCGTCGTCTGGGGCCGCCAGTCGAACGCGGCTCCCACGTATGACAGTTATTTCTGTTGGAAGAGAAGCGGGGTGAAGTGAACCAGGTTGTCTCGCCAGACCAGCCATGTATGAAGGCCTGGGGTTTCAATCTGCGTGACCGGCATCTCTTTTGTCTTGAGGAAGTCGACCAGTTTGCGATTGGGCTTGATGAGCGAGTCCTCAGTGCCGCACGCGATCCAAAGAAGGCGAAGGTTGGCGGTCTTTGGATCGAGCGATGCCAACACATTCGCATATTCGAGTCTATGGACGGCGGAGCTAAAGCCTCCGATCCAGGCGAACTGGCCAGTGTGAGTGAGGCCGATTTCGAGACTTTCCAGGCCACCCATTGAAAGGCCGGCGATGGCACGGTCGTTGCGATCTTTGGAGACGTGGTACTCGGACTCTACGCGGGGCATCACTTCAGTGAGCAGCGCCTTGGTGAAGAGATCGGTATTGTGGTCGATTGCGGCCGAGTCTTCCCAGACGTCGTGGGTGTGGAGAAAGGACAGATCACCGTAGCCGAGAGGCATGACGACGACCATCGGCTCGATCTTACCCTGCGCGAGGAGGTTGTCGAATATGAGGTTCGCCCGGCCGACGACGCTCCATCCCGCGTCTGAGTCGCTCCAGCCGTGAAGGAGATAAAGAACCGGGTAGGGCTTCTTTGCCTGTTCGTCGTAGCCCGGGGGCGTGTAAACGAAGTAGGCGCTCGCGTTTTCAGGAAGGCCGAGGACTGTGGCAGTGGTGTAGATGTGATGATGCAGGGTGCCGTGAGGAACGTTGGCGTCCTCCCATGGTTGCGGCGAGTCGCCGGGCACAGTGAGCAGGTTGGCGGCGCTGACCAGATTGAGGGTCATGTGAGGGTTGGTGGGATCAAGACGCTTATCGCCGTCTGCTTCAAAATGGTAGGCGTAAATCTCCGGTGTGAGCGGCTGGGTGGTAACGGTAAGCTACCCACCTTCCCCAGCGCGCCGCTCTCCAGCCACATCCGCAACCAATAAGGTCCAGACGCCGGCTGCATCTTTTTTCCATGGGGATGGGTTTGGCGACGCCGTCAAGGGCAAGCGTGACCTTTGTGGCTGCAGCATCCTTGTAGGAGAACGTGACGCTGCGATCCGGGTGGACGTCCGTCGAGCGGAAATGCGCAGGAGCCTGAGCGGCGAGAGAAACCGGCGCGGAAAGTGCAAAGAGCAAGGAGAATTTGCAGGCAATGCGGGGCGCGAGGAGATTCATACGCGCCAGTTTAGCCGAGAAGTTCCGGTTACGCATGGCTGACAGCGCATAATAAAGGGAATGGCCTTTCGCTCCGGTTTCGTTTCTATCGTCGGTCGTCCGAATGCGGGCAAGTCGACCCTGCTGAATGCTCTTCTTGGACAGAAGCTTGCTATCGTCACGCACAAACCGCAGACTACGCGGACACGCATCCACGGGGTGCTTGAAGTCCCCCTGAAGAAGAAGGCGAAGGGAGAGGCTGGGCATCCTGCGGCGCAGGTGGTGCTGGTGGATACACCCGGGATTCACAAGCCCGATACACAGCTTGACCGGCGCATGATGCAGGAGGTCCATGATGCATTGGAGTCCCGCGACGCGGTGCTGTTTCTCGTGGATGTGACGCATCGTCTGCCCCGGGGTGAAGAAGGTAAGAAGTTCACTGCGTCGCGACGAGCCATGTCTGCCGCGGAGGATGATTTTGCGCTTTCGCTTATTAAGAAGCTGGAGTGCCCGGTGATTTTGGTACTGAACAAGATGGATGCGGTTCCGAAGAAAGACCTGCTGCCCTTAATCGCTCACTGGTCCACACTGCATTCGTTCGCGGATGTAATTCCGATCTCAGCTCGCAAGAAGGAGGGGCTGGACCTGCTCCTGGAGAAGATCGTCGGACAGTTGAAGGACGGACAGCGATATTTTCCGAAGCATCAGCTGACCGATCAGCCGGAGAGGTTTCTGGTGGCGGAGCTGATTCGTGAGAAGATTTTGCTGCTGACCGGCGAAGAGGTTCCTTATGCTACAGCGGTGGTGATTGAAAAATATGAAGAGCCGGCGTCGATGAAAAAGATGAAAGATGGAAGGCTGCCTGTAACGAAGATCTCTGCTGCAATTTTTTGTGAGCGGACGGGGCAGAAGGCGATCCTGATCGGCAAGCAGGGCGAGATGCTGAAGCGGATTGGCACGGCGGCGCGGAAGGATATCGAATCGCTGCTGGGGACGCGAGTGTTTCTTGAGTTGTTCGTGAAGGTGCAGGAGGAGTGGCGATCGAGCCGCGGGTTCGTCGAGGATCTGGATTGGCGGCGGCAGTTGGAGCAGATCGCGGAGAAGCAGGCGGCGGAAGAGTAGAGGACTTCCGGGAAGAGACGTGATCTCTCGTTGTACAGGAATGCAATAACAGCTGTAACGGACCGAATTCGAGCGAGCGAACATCCATGCAGACCCATAGTGAAACAGATCAGTTCGCTACGACCGGCCGTCCAGAGCTAATGCGCCGAAGCCGGTGGCCTGCACGATGGATGGCTGCCCTGTTGGCAACTCTCGTCTTGTTGGCGGTGTGGAAGACAGCTACAGCTTATCCCTATGTCGATGCGGATTCGGCTCACTACCGCGATATGGCCGATGGGAAGCCTGCGATGAAGCCATTCGCGTTCCGGGTTCTGGCTCCATCGATGGCGCGGCTGTTTGCGAACGAGACAGGCAAACCAACGGAGGATGGGTTTCTGGCTGTAGGCCTGCTGAGTGGATGGGTCCTTCTCTATGGCACTCTTTTTCTAGTGCTGGAACGAGGCCAGAACGAGTGGCTTATCGTTGCGCTGATTTCGCTTCCCTTCTGGCTCGACAGCTTCAGAGACTACTTCCTGCCGGATCTGCTCCATGCCTCGCTGATCATGGCGTATCTGCTGTTTCTGCGAAAGCGGTGGTGGGGGTGGGCCTCTGCGATGCTGGTTCCAATGTATCTGGCGCGCGAATCGACGTTGCTCGTGGTGCTGATAGCTGTGCCGGTGCTGTGGCGGCTTGTCGGCAGGAGAGTTGGACTGATGCAACTGGGTGGAGCATTGGCGGGGATGGCAGCGTCGAAGTTTGTGGTGCGACATGCACTGCCAAATCAGCACAATATCAATGACACGCTTTATATGATCGGCAAGGTCCCCTGGAACGCAGCGAAGAATCTCTTTGGCATAATCTTGTGGTCCAACACGCTTCAGATTTTTCCTCCGAAGCGAGTGTGGAATGTGCCGCACTGGCTGCCCTTGGGTGGCGTTCATCAATTGGGATACAGCCGGTTTGATGGAAACTACCCGATAGGTACTTCCATCTCAATTCTGGGGGCGTTCGGGCTGGGGAGCTGCATTGCGGTTTGCCTGCTGTGGAGGATTCCGCTTCGGCGGTTGTTGCCGCGCGAAGATCCCTATCTTTGTATTGCTGCGATCTATGGCGCAGCTACGTTTGTTCTCTCACCTTTGCTTGGAGCGGCTCTCTTAAGACTATTCGCTTACGGATGGCCGTTGTTCCTGGTTTATCTGCCGGCGATGGTGCCGCGCTTTTGGCGCAAATGGCCGGTTCGAACCGTTTGCGTTCTCGTTGTATTGCACCTGATCGTCGCGTGGACGGATATTACGCGAATGATCTATTTCCACTTCGACTTCTATCGGGAATTGGCAGTTCTGGTTGCGTGCAATCTAGTGGCTGCTTGGCTGTTGTTGAGGGAGAGTTCAGGAACGCGGAAGGCATCGCCCCTCCGTGACGTTTGAGTGTAGCGCGTTGACTGTGAGGACAGTAGTTGAATGAGTAGACAGACACAAACGCCAGACGCGCGCGAACCCATCACCAGCGGAATCCGTTCCAACATAGTCGACATAGTGAAAGGTATTGCGATCATTCTGGTGGTGTCTGGCCATACTGGGCAGGGCATGGTTCATCGCGGATGGTGGGCCAGTTCAGGAGCAGCTTTCTCTGAAACATTTATCTACAGCTTTCATATGCCGGCTTTTTTCTTAGTCGCCGGTTTGTTCGTGATGGGAAGCATAGCGAAACGAGGTAATAAGCTTTTTGCGGTGGAAAAGCTGAAGACAATTCTCTATCCATATGTATTGTTTGCAATCATCGGCGTTGCGCTCGAGCCGTTGATTGGACGCTTCAAGTCTGGAACTCAATCGTTTCACTGGAACATGTTCCTCATGAATCTGGCGGATGGAGAGGTGAGTTGGTTCTTGTTCGTTCTGTTCGTTTGCCTGATGCTGGCGCTGGTGACGGCACGGGTTCCGGCGTGGTTGCGTTTTGTTGCTGCGGCCCTGATGGGATTGACGCCGCATTTCGGCCCGCCAATTATCAACGACGTACTGCATGACTTTTGTTTTCTCGCTGCTGGAATGTGGGTGGGGACCAACATTTATCAGGTCGAACGGACAAGCGTGGCCGCGGCTGCGTTGGGTCTTGCAGTTCTTGCTGCGTTCCAGGCGGCGGTTGTCTATGTCTATGGAGCGGCTGTACTGGGTCAGTGGACTTACATCGTAGTTGGACTAACAGGCACGGCCGGGCTTTTTCTGCTGGCCAAGCTGCTGGATCGACATCGATTTGGGGATGGCGTCGCGTGGGTTGGGCGGGCATCGCTTGCGGTGTTTCTGCTGAGTGCGTTTGCGCAGGGAGCGACGCGCGAGGTTTTGCTAAGGGTGTTTCATACGCGAGAGTTCTGGCCGCAGCTTCTACTGCCGACTCTCTTTGCTTTTCTTCTGCCGGCTATTGTCTGGTATCAACAGGATCGATGGCGCGTTGGATGGTTGTTCCGCTGGCCGTTCTGACGAGCGACGTTTTGAGAACCTCTACTCCTTGACGCTGACGCCGAGGGCTTTCATCTTGCGATACAGGTGGCTGCGTTCGAGACCGAGTCCTTCCGCGGCGCGGCTGACGTTGCCATGAAACTCGTCGAGTTTCTTGAGGATGTAGTCGCGTTCGTAGGCTTCGCGGGCCTGCAGAAGAGAGGTGAACTCTTCACTGCGTCCGTTAGCTTTTCCGGCCTCGCGAGCGGGGTCGCGATAGACCAGCATGGGCAGGTGCTTGCGCTCGATGCGCAGTGTCTTTGGATTGAGGATCAAAACGCGCTCGACAAGATTGCGAAGTTCGCGAACGTTGCCGGGCCAGTGGTACTGCTTGAGCGCGGCAAGTGCATCTTCGGTCATCTCGACGTGGGGACGGCCATACTCGGCGCCGAATTGTTGCAGAAATTCTTTGACGAGAAGAGGGATGTCTTCCTTGCGGTCGCGCAGGGGTGGTACGAAGAATGGAATGACGTTGAGGCGGTAGAAGAGATCTTCGCGGAAGTTGCCGCGGGCGATCTCTTCTTCAAGATCCTTGTTGGTAGCGGCGATGACCCGGACATCAACGTGGACCGGGTGCGATGCGCCTACCGGGAGGAAGCGTTGCTCATCCAACGCGCGCAGGACCTTCGCCTGCGTCTTGAGGCTCATGTCGCCCACTTCGTCGAGGAAGAGAGTTCCGCCATCGGCCCGTTCGAAGGTTCCGCGTTTTTCGGTCGGGCCGCCGGGGACAGCTCCATGGCGGTAGCCGAAGAGTTCGGACTCGATGTAGTCCTCGGGGATAGCCGCGCAGTTGAGTTCGACGAAGGGACGGTCCTTGCGGAGACTTTCGGCATGCATGGCGCGGCCGACGAGTTCTTTGCCAGCACCGGATTCGCCGTAGATGAGCACGCGGCCGTTGGTGGGGGCCATCAGCTTGATCTGTTGACGAAGCGCCTTCATGGGAACGGAGTTTCCCGTCACTGTTCCCTTTGTCAGCTGGCGGGAAAACTCCTGGTTGTCCTCTCGCATCTGGCGCGCCCTCATCGCATTCTTGAGAACGATGAGAGTGCGTTCGAGCGAGAGGGGCTTTTCGAGGAAGTCGTAGGCTCCGAGTTTGGTGGCGCGGACTGCTGCTTCGATCGTCCCGTGGCCACTGATGATGATGACCTCGGGAACATTCGCACTCTCCATCTGGCGGATCTCGGTGAGGGTATCGAGGCCATCGCGGTCGGGAAGCCAGATGTCGAGTAGAACGACGTCGTAGGCGGCATCGCGGAGGAGTTCAAGCGCCTCGCCCGCGGTGGCTGCCGTGGTGACGAGGTAGTCCTCTTCACGGAGTATGCCTTCCAGAGATTCGCGGATCTCGGCTTCGTCGTCAACGATGAGTACATGGTTCATTTGGACCCTCTCGCGATCGTGGAGGCGAGATCGTCTTCCGCTTGAGCACTGCTGGAAGTAGGAGTGACGGCGACTTGCTCTTTTGAGGATTCGGGTTCAGCGTAGTTGCCATTTTGTGTTGCGGCAAAGGGCCCGGCGGATGAAGGTTCAGAGTCGTTCTCGAGCGAGGATGCGGGACGGAGTTCGATGATGAACTTCGCGCCGGCAGGTTCATTCTTTTCAGCGCGGATCGTGCCCTGATGCTCCTGGATGATCTTGGCGGCGATCGCGAGTCCGAGACCGGTGCCCCGCTGTTTGGTGGAGAAGTAGGGGAGGAAGAGGCGCTCGCGCATCTCGGCAGTGAGGCCAGAGCCGGTGTCGGCAATGGTGAGTTCGACCATGCCGTTTTCGAGGAGGCTGGTGTAGATGCGAAGCTCCCGGAAAAGGCTTTGCTGCATGGCCTCGGCGGCGTTGTCGATAAGGTTGCCCAAAGCACGCTTGAGAGCCTCGGGGTCGGCCAGTACGAGGGGAAGATCGGGGCTCATCTTGCGAACGATCTGGATGGTCTGCATGCGGCCAGCAAATAGGGCCAGCGAGTTTTCGACGATTGTGTTGAGGTCGGCCGGCTTGGGCCGGGCCGTTGGAAACTCGGCGAGGGCCGCGAACTGATCGACGAGAGAGCGCATGCTTTCGACCGAAGAGGTGATGACTTCGGAGCAACGGCGGATGACTGCGATAGAGGGCAGTTCAGAGGTGCTGTCGACTGAACGATCAGCCACGTTGTTGGCCAGGCGGTTGATATGCCTGTGAATCTGCTCGGCGCTGAGGCTGATGGGAGTAAGGGGATTCTTAATTTCGTGGGCTACACGGCGGGCGACCTCCTTCCAGGCGGATTGCTTTTGTGCCCGAAGCAACTCGGTAGCGTTTTCGAGAACGAGCACATAACCCTGGTGTTCGCGGCGCGTACGTTCGGTTGCAGCGGGGACTTCGAGGAGGGCAACGGTGGCGAGAAGGTTCATAGTGCCGCCGAATCGGTCGTTCGAAGCGTGAACGGGTGCAGTGATTTCAATTTCGCTGGAGGCCGAGCCCATACGATGACTGCGCTTGATGAGGCGGTCAAGAACCTCGACGACCTCGGCCGGAAAGACCTCTTCCACGAGGCGGCCATAGAAGGGCCGCTGGCCGCCAGGGTCCATCATCTCGCTGAGAGCGCGGTTGGCGAGCACGATGCGGCGGTCGGCGTCGAGCGTGGCAACGCCATTAGGAATGGTTTCAAGCATGGTTTCAAGCTCGCTGCGACGGGCTTCGAGGGCCGTGTTGGCTGCACTGAGTTGCACGGTCGAGTCTTCAACAGCGCGGCGGCTGTCTTCCAGGTCAGCAGCCATGTGGTTGAAGCTTCGGACCAGTTCGCCCAGTTCTTCGGTTGCACTCTCTTTCACACGATGAGCGTAGTCGCCTGAAGCGATGGCCTCCATGGCATCCGCGAGTGACTCCACCGGCTTGGTTACCTGCTTGGAGAGATGAAGCGCGAGCCAGCAGGAGGCGAACAAGGCGAGGCTAGTCATCATCAAAAGCAGGAGCATGTACAGATCTCTGATCTGACGGCGTTCGCTGTAGAGAACCCAATAGGCGTCGGCATTCTTACGCAGATTCGTCATGGTGGCTGCCATGCCAAAGGGCATAGGCAGGCCGACGACTACCGTGTTGCCCTGCTTAATGGTTGTGGCGCCGAGCGCATAGTCCGTCTTGTCGACCGAGTAGACGGGCTGGTCATTGCGTTGAGCAGCAGCAAGGATGGCGGCATCTGTAGGATCGGCGGGCGACTGTTTGGCGGACTCGTCGGAGTCTTCATCAGCGACCTGATCCGGGAGCCACGTCTTGACCTGGGCAGTGGCTCCGGCACGCTGCGGCATCTGGAACGATGCGATGACGCGGCCATCGTGGTAGACGATGGCAAAGCCATTCTGGAGGGTGATCTCGTGCTGGCGCAGAACCTGATAAATTGCTTCGCGACGCTGACGGGAGGCGGAGAGCGCGGCGTTGTGAACGGAGCCGTGGATCGGCGCGTGGATCGACCGGTGAGACTTAGGCGTTGCAACGTGAAGCGGTTGCGGCGCCGGCGCTTTGGCTGGTGCAGTTGTGGGAGTCGCGGCGAGCAGGCTGGAAGCAATCGAGTCAGCTTCAGCGCGAGCGTTTGCTGAGGTGTAATTGGAAAGTTCGCGAGCCATTTTGTTGCTGTCGTCCCGCATCTCCGTGACTGGCTGCCCGAACCAGCGGTCGACGGCGCGATTGAGCAACAAGTAGCTGAAGGCATACATAGAGGCGATGGGAACTAAACTAACCAACAGCGCTCCCCAGAGCATGCGGGTGCGCAGGCGAGTGCCCATCACGCGGCTGCGCTGATCAGCATAAAGCTTGAGCACATTGCGGACCAGGAGGATCATCACCGCAACAAAGAGTAGGAAGATGACGATCGACAGGCCGGTGAAGATGACAATCTGCTGCGTGGTGTCTGGCGCGGGAAGCTGCGTATTGAAGGCGTTGAGGGTGGCAAGGGCAATAAAGAGCAAAGACGCGCACAGGGCGGCGATCCATATCTTTCGCCGATTCGCGGTTGCGGCCATAGCCGTGCCTCCTCCGTGACCTGATTATAGGCGTTGGAGTGCCTCTTCTTCGCTCAGTTGATGCCTACAGCTAGGGTTAGACGAGCTTTGCCACCGCCTGCCATTCGCGCTTCTGCGCCGCAGCCACAGCACCATAGGTCAGAATGCCGTTGAAGGTGTTGACACCCTCGGCGATGCCTTTGTCTTCGTTGATGGCTGCATTCGCTCCCAGACGCGCCAACTTCAGCACATA
>Ga0070713_100001905_pt1 | contig 13442 bp, 8 predicted proteins | sample LARL82metaG_FD_65465 | JGI IMG/M metagenome (GOLD analysis project Ga0070713, IMG submission 65465) | Corn, switchgrass and miscanthus rhizosphere microbial communities from Kellogg Biological Station, Michigan, USA - LAR L8-2 metaG | ecosystem: Host-associated > Plants > Roots > Rhizosphere ... | reverse complement strand
GGCATCATCCAAGAGATTCGCGTCCCGGACCGCGATGGAAAGTTCGCCGATATTGTGCTTGGCCACGAAACATATGACGGCTACGTGCCCAACCCTCCCTACCTTGGGGCGATCGTTGGCCGTTATGCCAACCGCATTGCAAACGGCGCATTTACACTCGATAGCAAGACATACACTCTTCCCAAGAACGACGGCCCGAACACGCTGCATGGCGGCGTGACCAAGACGTTCGATAAAGCCATGTGGGAGAGCCAGCCTATGAAAGACAAGAACGGTGTGCTGTTTGAGTATTTAAGCAAGGACGGGGACGAAGGGTTTCCGGGCAATATGAAGGTCAAAGTCAGCTACGTTTTGACTGACTCCAACGAACTGGTCATCGACTACCAAGCTACTACCGACAAAGCGAGCCCGATCAACGTTAGCCAGCACAGTTATTTCAATCTCAAAGGCGAAGGAAACGGCGACATACTCGATCATGAAATCATGATCAACGCGGATCGATTCACGCCAGTCGATAAGAATCTGATTCCGACCGGCGAATTGGAGCCCGTGAAAGGCACGCCTTTCGATTTCACCACATCAACGAAGATTGGCGCTCGGATTGAAGACAAGAACGAGCAATTGACGCTCGGTCACGGATATGACCACAACTTCGTCATCAACCGCAAGGGTGCTGGGATGACTCTGGCCGCCCGCGTTTACGAGCCTTCCACCGGCCGGGTGCTCGAAGTCTCAACGACGCAACCTGGCGTGCAGTTCTACACGGGCAATTTTCTTGATGGCAGCGTGACCGGCAAGGAAGGGCACGTCTACAAGCGGAGGTTTGGATTCTGCCTGGAAACCCAGCATTTCCCGGATTCGCCGAACCATCCGAAGTTCCCGACTACGATCTTGAAGGCAGGAGAGACGTTCCACCAGACGACGATGTTCAAGTTCTCGACAAAGTAACAAGAGCCATAACCACTAGAGGCACTAAGATGCATTAAGGACTCTGAGTTCTTCCTTCGTGAATCTTAGTGTCCCTTTGTGGTTAAGTTTTCTCCAAAGTTCACTCCATCCGCACTTCCTGAACAAGAGCTCTTTCAACTCTCCTTTGGTGATCCGGCGCGAGTTTCTTTCCGGCAGAAGTGAGATAAAACGTGTCAATCGCCATCTGACCCTCAGTGTCGATGAGGGCAATCTCGATATTGCAGAGCTGATCGGAAAGACAGGAGGAGATTCGATGCAGCAGGCGGGGGCGGTCCTGGGCGATTACCTGAACGATGGTCGTTGTCGATGAGGAGCTGTCGTCGAACTCGACCTTGGTTTCCACTTTCACCTTTGCGATGGCGCCTTTCTCGGAGCGTTGTCGGTCGCGCAGCATTTTGTCCAGATCTGCTTCGCCGAGTAGAACGCTTGTGACGCTTCGTTTGAAGCGATCCCATTCGGACAGATTCAATTCCAGAGTGCGGAAGCGGTCGGTGAAATAGAGAGTATCGACAACCACCCCTGCCTCATTGGAAAAAGCGTTGGCCTTAACAATGTTCATGCCCCAGGCGGCAAGTACACCTGTGAGCTTGGCAAAAAGGGCCGGACGATCTGTTGTTACCAGCGTCAACTCATACCAGTGGCGTCCACGCTTCAGTTCCACTTGGACCGGATCAGGGCCCAACTCCTCGGCCATCTGCATGTGGTGCATCACTTCTTCGGCGGTATGTACCAGTAGATAGCGTCGCGGGAATCCTTCTAGGAACGCTTTGAACTTTGTTCCGGTTACTGGGGCAAGCGAGCGCAAGCGAGCGAGCTTTTCGTCATTGACATCATCGTGTACGCGCTGGTCAGCGCTGCGGTTCAAGTAATTCTCGGCGGCAATGTAGAGCTGCCAGACGTTCTCCGCTTTCCAGGGTGTGAGTGCCTCTGGATTGACTGCTTTAACGTCGGCGTACGTGAGCAGGCAGAGCATCTTCAATCGTTCCGGCGTGCCCATTTTTTCGGCAAAAGCTGCCACTGTAGCTGGATCAAAGATATCCCGGCGTAATGTTGCCGATAACTCCAGGTGATTTGCGATGAGAAACAAGACCTCCGCCCGCTCTTTGGGATCCACATCCAAGCGATCCATCGCGCGGTTAGCGATCTGAAGGCTGGCATCGACGTGATTGTCAATCGACATTCCTTTGCCCGTGTCGTGAAGAAGAAGCGTCAGGTAAAGAAGCTCCGGATCCTCTAGCTCTCCGAGCAACTCGGCATAGCGTTTATCCCACTCAGACTGGGATTGCCTCAGGCGGTGAAGGCATTCAATCGCGAGGAACGAGTGCTCATCCACTGTGAAGCGGTGATAAAAGTCGCGAACGACCAGAGAATCGATAAGCTTCAGTTCAGGCAGGAGCAAACCCAGCAAGCGAAGCGATTGCATAGCTCGCAGCGCATCAGCCGCGAATGGTTGCAGGAGTGTTTCCTGAAGGTACAGCCATAGCTCGGCCCCGCGTGGTGGTGTCGCGGCCAATGCGGGCAGGGCCTGCTCGATGCGATACTCCGTTGTTGCGCTCAGTTTCAGTCCGTGGTGGGCCATGAAGTGGAAGAGGCGCAACAGCACCTCAGGATCCTGCAAAGCAGAGGGCTGCTGCAAAAATATAAGACCGTCGACTACGGAGAAGTCTGGCGTGGTTACGCGGGACCGCCAACTCTGCACTTGGCGGTAAAGTGCAGACCAAGCCTCGGGGATCTCCTCAAGCAATTGCGTAACTGTACGTTGTACAGACCGGGCGTGGCCGAAGTAGATGCGCATCCAGTCGGCAGCCGAGAGTTCCTCAACATCCGGAGCGCCTATTTTCCGAGCGGCTGCTGCGTCTTGAGCCTCCCAGCTCAGCGCATTGTCGTCGCGACCATGCCGAAAATGGAGGAAACAACGAGCAGACATCAGGAAGTCAATTGCTGCGTCGAGTTGTCTACGTACCGGCGCTCGCAGGGAACTAGCATCGGGCCAGTCGTGAAGCTTATCGATTGCAGAAATCAAGGCAAGCCAGTTGGCTACATTACAATCGCGCAGTCCGCCCGGAGCTTCCTTCAAATTCGGCTCGAGATGGTAAAGCGTCATCCCATGCTTGGCGTGGCGCTCCCGAGTCACCTCGGCGAGACCTTGCAACAATGCCTTGGACTCGCGCATGACGATCTTCGGAATCACCTTATCGTGCAACTTGCGAAAGAGATCGCGATCGCCCGCCAGATAACGACAGTCTAAGAGTGAGATTGTGAACTCGGTATTGTTCGGATCGTAGCGATCGCACTCGGCGAGTGTGCGCGAAGCAGGGCTCAGCTTTAACCGAAGATCCCACAACTCCTGCGAGAAACGCCGAACGGGATCTTTAAGAGTCTGTTCTGCATCGCGGTCGCCGAAGAGGAACAGGATGTCTATATCGGAGTATGGAAAGAGCCAGCCGCGACCGAAGCCGCCGGTTGCGACGAGAGCGAAATTATCAGGCTTGGTTTCGTCGGGAGAAACAATATCGCGCCACAGGCGCGAAAGAATCTCTTCGATGAGGCGGGTGCGTCCGGTTACGCAGGCGCGTCCGTCTCCAGCGGCCTCGAACTCCTTCTGGATCCGCGCCGATTCGTCTTGAAGTGAACCCCTCAGTTCTCCGATAAGAGTGGACGCTGCCATGATGAAAGATTGATCCCGCAGCGTCTGCTGTCGGCGGTCATGCGCGCGGTTCGAAAACTAAGGGCGACACCGCGACAGGCCTGACGCAAACATGCAAGCTACAGGGCTCCTTCGCCGCGCTCGTCGTTGCGAATCCGAATGGCTTCGTCGATTTTCGAGAGGAAAATCTTGCCGTCACCGATCTTGCCGGTACGCGCAGCTCCGAGAATTGTCTGAACTGCTTTCTCCACCATCGAGTCGGCGAGCACCATTTCGACCTTCGTCTTCGGTATCAAATCGACGCTATACTCACGGCCGCGATAGACCTCAGTGTGCCCCTTCTGCCGGCCATGGCCGCGCACCTCGAGCACGGTCATTCCTTCGACACCGATCTCCTGCAGCGCAGATTTTACTGCTTCCAACTTGGAATTTTGTATGACTGCTTCCACCTTCGTCATAGTCTTTGCAAGTCCTGTTCTGCGTTCATAAACGCTGCGATCCCAGCACGGTTAGGCTGATGCTTCCCAATAGTATCCCTCTTCGCCGTGTTGGGAGAGATCCAGGCCTTGCACTTCTTCCTCCTCAGAAACTCGCAGGCCGATTGTCACATCGACCAATTTCAAAATGATCAGCGTGCCCACAATCGCAAGGACCCAGGCAATGACGACACCGACCAATTGATTGAGCAATTGGTGAGCATTTCCTTCGATCAGTCCTGAGGGCAACGGATTGCCTTGCGCGTCTTTGAATATCGGATTGACTGCGCTTACTGCAAAAACGCCAGTCAATATTGCACCGAGCGTCCCGCCCGCGCCGTGAACGCCAAAGGCATCCAGCGAGTCGTCGTATCCAAGTTTCGCCTTGACGATGGCAACCATCCAGTAGCAGAACACGCCCGCAATCAATCCGATCAGCAGAGCGGGCATTGGCTTCACGAATCCCGCAGCGGGCGTGATTGCCACCAGCCCGGCGACCGCTCCAGAGATTCCGCCGAGGACGCTGGGCTTACCGTTGCGAACCCATTCTGCTCCGGCCCACCCCACCGCAGCGGCTGCGGCGCCGAAATGCGTCGCAACGAAGGCGCTGCTTGCGAGACTGCCCGCCGATAGCGCGCTACCGGCATTAAACCCGAACCATCCCACCCAGAGGAGGCACGCCCCGATGAAGCTGAGCACTACGCTGTGCGGAGGCATGGCTTCTTTGGGATATCCGACGCGCTTGCCGAGATACAGAGCGCAGACAAGCGCCGAGACGCCGGAGGTGACGTGGACGACGGTTCCGCCAGCAAAATCGAGTGTTGGGAAGCGGCCTCCAAGCGATGCGTTCAGCAGTCCGCCTTTCCCCCACACCATGTGCGCCATTGGATCGTAGACGATGATCGACCAGAGAACCGTTAACGCGAGCATTGCGCTAAATTTCATGCGCTCTGCGAACGCTCCCGCGATCAATCCCGGCGTGATGATCGCGAACATCAACTGGTAGACCATGAAAGTCTGGGCTGGAATGGTGGCGGCGTAATCCGGATCAGGGGCTGCACCGACGCCCTTTAAGAAGAGATTCTGGAAACCTCCGAAAAAGCTTGTGCCTGCGCCGAAAGAGAAGCTGTAACTAAACAATGCCCACAACACAGTAACGACTGCCATCAAAGCGAAGCTCTGCATCATGGTGGCAAGTACGTTTTTCTTGCGGACCAGGCCTCCATAGAACAGGGCCAGCCCGGGTCCGGTCATCATCAGGACAAGGGCGGAGCTGACGAGCATCCAAGCGTTATCGGCAGAACCTTTGGCGTCCGCTGCCTGCTGTTCGAGTTTCGCAAGCCGTGCAGTTGTGTCTGGGGAGGGACTCGTGGTCGCACCGGTGGTTTGCGCATATACGATTTGAGCAAAGGCCAGAATCACAAGAAATGCGATCAGCCATGTGATCTGCCTTCTTCGGTTAGGCACTGAGCGACGGTCTCCTGTGACGCGGGTTGAGACTGCACACTTCCGCAACGATGGCTCAATGTACCGTCTGCTCATGCTGGGCGGAAATTGAAACTATTTATTGGAGCTATCAGGTTTTGTTATCCAATTGTCGCAGAACGGGATGCCTGGCCTCAGAATTTGGCTGAGGGTTGAGGTTGACGCGGCGCATAACGCGGCCGGTCTACCTTGTAGGCGCTTTTGATTGCTCTGGCGGTGCCTGAGGCTTTACAAATTTCGCTTCGTCCAGGGGAATATTCTGTTGCATGTTACTGATTTGGATTGTGAACCGCCCGCTGGGTCTCGCGAGCGTCCATCGATAAGGAACTTTCACTCCGCTGGCTTCGCGATAGTCGTCATAGTCGATTTGAGTTGGCATCCATCCAAGGGCGGTGTCGCCGTAGCGCACAAGTCGCAGCAGCAACCCGGAATCGACATCGAAGTAGAGTTCGATGGGGGTCTTTGCGTCGCGGCGTCCGACGACAACATACGTTGGTCGATCATTGACTTTCTCGCGGCCGCGAACCTGCATTTCAGTGAACATCATCTTTAGATGGGTTGGGAAATGAAGGTCAGCATCGATGGCAGCGCCATCGAGATCGCTGCCGTGCATTTCGCGCAGGGGGTGTCCGGGAGTTCCGATCCAGCCCTCTTGTCCGTTGAACGCCGTCACGCTATCACCGTCAGCCATATGTGTGAATGAAATTCGCTTTTCCGGGTCCTTCGCATAAACATCAATGGGAAGGGATCTTCCGCCAAAATCAATTGTGCCCTTCATTACCCGGGAATTAATCTTGTCGACTGCTGATGCTCCACCTATTGCTTCGATATATTTGTCGAGCAATTGATCGGCAGTAGTTGTAGCGGCTTCTTTCAGCGATTCACCCGCCTTCCTTTCTTCCGAACGGTGAGGTGCGCCCATGGGCTCCTTCGTATCCTCCGTCAGCACGGCAGGGATAGCCATTGGGTGTGCGTTTCCGCGATGACAGGAGTAACAAGTGACTCCGCGATTGCCCTGGAAATTGTCCTTGTTTATCGCGAACATCATCTCCACCATCTTGCGGGCGGTCTGCTTCGGCTTCTTGTCGTCTTTCTCAAACGCGTTCTGCACATGGCAAAAGTCGCACTCGACCCCTAAAGACGCCGCGATGAACTGCATCGTCGGGAATACCTGGTCCGCTGGGATTCCTTTAAGCACCTGGATGTTCTTGAATTGTTCTTCGGCCTTTTTAGGTGAAAGCGATGCGGCAGTCTGCTGTGCGGGTTCGGCCTTAAGCTTCGAATGTGTAGCGCTGCAAGTGACAACAACCAAAAGAACGGACAGCATGACGACAAGCTTCCGATTCATATCTCCGATTCCCCTTCAGAATCGCTCGAAAAGAATTTCAAAGTCAAGCAGAGATCCTCACTATGGTTGGTTGCTATAGACATATTTTCCAGAGATCTCCGCTACAACGAAGCGAGTGGGCAATAAAACATCGACCTTCGCGTTAAGGTGTGGGGGAACGAAGAGAAAGACCCGGTTCGGACCAGCCCAATCGTGCTGGAGATCGATGTCTGTCAGATAGATCTTTGGCGCATCTGGAAATGTGGATCCGAACCACATCGAGGTCGTGCGACCCTCAACGAGTTCGATTGGCCGCTGTAAATAGAACAGAAGCGACGAACCGAAGGCCTGGTCTCCGTAAATCACGATGCGGTCCTGAGGCTTCGCCCGAGCAGCGATCTGCTGGGCCAGATCATGTGACGACAGATATGGACCAAATCTGCTCAGAGCGATATGTGCAGCAATTAGGAAGACAGCCATGCCAAGCGCCATTGCCCAAGTTGATGCATAGTGCCTCCGTCGTATCCGCAAGAAAAAAGATGCAGGGAAGCTGATGAGCAGCGTCAGTACAGCAATGATCGCCGGAAGCCTTAAGGCCGCAAAGGACTCATAACTCAAGTCCAGCATGTGCGAGGTCGAGAGAGTGTCGGTATCCATATTGTGCTTGGCGAGCACACTCCCAATGTCGGGTTCAAAAGGCAGGTTCCGCGACTTCCAGAGGAGGGCAATCAGCGTAATACCGGCGGCGACTCCGATGGCGGCCAGGATTCCTCCTGAAGCCCTGAGCCAGCCCTGACGCTGTCCAGTCTCGCACTCTTTACTCTCGCACCTCGCAATTCCGTCTGCGAGCAGCATCAACAGAGGCAGATAGGCGGGGAAAGTGTAGTACTCCTGGTTTGTCGAGATCGCGAAAAAGACAAGGACCAGGCCGGCAAGAATCCAACACATCAAACGGGTCCGGTTTGCAAAACTAGTATGCGATTGTTCCCTTCGGGCATCGAGCGCTGTTCGGATTGAACTTGGGAGATAAAAACTCCACGGGAAGAGCCATACCAGATGTAACGACCAGTACAATGCCCACGGCAGTTTGTTGTAATCGCGTGGATAGCGCTTACCGAGGAAGCGGAGAAAGTGCTCGTTCACGAAATAAAACCAGAAGAATCCGTGGCCGTTCTGACCGCCAGTGTTTCGCAATCCAGCGACGATGTGCCATGGCGTGGAGATCAGGAAAAAGAGTGCGATGCCCGAGACCAGGTGAAATTCGCGCCAGCGCCGCCACTCTCCGGTCGCAGCTAGATATATGAAAGCGGCGCCACCCGGGAATACCAGAGCAATCAGTCCCTTTGTTAAGACTCCCAGAGCCATGCAGACATATCCGGCATACCAGCGCCAGACTTCGTGTCGGGCTTCCAATGCCGTCAGGAAGAAATACAGCGAGGCGGCAATCAGCAGGCTCAGCAAAACGTCCGGTATCAGAATGCGAGTGAACAAGAACATCCCGGCAGCTGTGTAGACGAAAGCTGCGGCATAAACCCCGGTTCGATCTCCGAAGGCCCGTCGACCCCAAACCAAAGCAAGCAACCCGAGGCAAAACACAGAAAGAGCCATGGGCAGGCGTGTGGCAAATTCATTTACTCCAAAGATGTGATAGCTAGCTGCCACCAGCCAGTACGGCAAAGGCGCTTTTTCCAGATACCGCACACGATTGATATGAAGAGTGACATAGTCACCCGTAACGAACATTTCCCGCGCGGCTTCGGCATGAGTGCTGTCAGCATCATCGAGGAGAGGGGGCGAGAATAAAGCCGCGAAATAGACGGCAGCGAACACAACGATCAATGCCAGATACGAGAATGACCTCGTCTGATGGGAAAGGTGACATTCGCCTTCAGAGAGTGGGGGCGTCGAGATAGCGATCAATGAGTGTGAACCTACACAAGGGTACAAACTCCGGCCGATGCTCGCAAGCAGCAGGCGTAATCACTTCGCCTGCGCCGGTGGACTGGACTGCCGAGTTTCGAAGAAGTTCCATTTGTCCATCCCTGCCGGAACGGCGACGTCGAAGAAACCGACCATCATCTCGTCGGACGTCTGATCACCCCAGACCACCGTTTTCGTGGGATCAGGATTGTGCGGATTGTTCTTAGAGTTATCGTACCAGGCAATCGCGCGGAACTTCGTTCCGGCCTTCAGCAGACGAGGCTCAGCGAGCCTGTAGCTTAGCTGCCAGTGGAAGTGATAATTCACGCGCAGCAGCACTTCGACACTGCCATCCTCGTGAATAATGTCGTATTCAAACCGCTTGCCCCGCAAATGCATATGCGGAAAGAGACTAAGCACCGTCGCATCATTTGGCAGGATGCCTTGAACTTCAACGCGAAAATCGTCAGCCCCCGGTGGGATGATTAGCGCGTGATTGTTCAACTGCAGAGTGATGACGCGCTGCTTCGGGGCGGCTTTCGCAAACACCAGACCAATACTTGTCTGGTCCACATCAGCATTGCCGTTGGTTGTGTAGTGCATCTGGAAGACGAGATCAGATCCCGCAGGAACGAACTTGGCCATGTTCTCAGGCCACCGATCGGGCGAACTTCCCGGTGCGGACACCAGAAGCAAATCACTGGTAGTTTCATGCGCTTCGCGCTTCTCGACTGGATCGCTTAACGTCGACGCGGTGAACGGTTGACCGATAGGGGCATGCCGCAACCAGGACGAATCCGGCGGACGAATGTACACAACCGCGTGGTGCACGTGCGCCGGGCTGCCGGGACGAAATTCCGACATTTGTACCCAACGGTCTTCCGTAAAGCGCGTCGGGACGATTTCGTACGTGTATTCGACCTCGCCTTCTGCCGGAATTTTGACTGGTGTCGGCATCCCCACAACGAGATCTGGCTGAGGAATGTTCCAGCCCTGAACCCACTTGCGGGGCGGTGGGGCGTCGCCTGGAATACCTGCAGGTGCTCCCGCCGTAGCCCACGCTGAAATAGTTGCTATTTCTTGCTCAGACACCGACGGATCATTCGAGAATTTTCCAAATCTTGGGTCCGCGAACCACGGCGGCATCATTCTTGTTTTGACGGCATGAGCAACAGCACCGGCCCAAGGCTGAGTCTGCTCATAGGTAACAAGCGGCATGGGTGCGATTTCTCCTGGACGATGGCAGCTTTGGCAATGATTCTGGAGGATCGGCAGCACGTCCTTATAGAAGGTCGGGGATTTAGGCCTGGCCGATTGCGCAAATGCCGGACTTGTACGTCGCGATGCGACTCCGAGCAGCATCACCGAGGATGACGCGAGAAAAGCGATCGCAATTCTATTCACGACCGTCGGATACCTTGAGGTCAACCTTCTCTCCTACAATCTCGTTCTGCTGCACAACTTTCATTCCTCCCTTGCTCAAGTCTCGCACATTAGCTCAGCCTTAGTGAGCCGCAACACAGCAGATTTCGGCCAAAAATGCTAAATTCATCAATTCATGTCCGCGCCAAATTCCAACTTCATCCGTGCCTGCAAGTCACAACCGGTCGATCGGACTCCAGTCTGGTTCATGCGGCAGGCCGGACGTTACATGGCTGAGTACCGCGCGATCCGGAAGCAGCATTCACTACTGGAAATCTGCAAGAAACCTAAATTAGCTGCGCAGGTCACGATCGAAGCGGCGGAAATTCTCGGCGTCGATGCTGCAATCATTTTTGCCGATCTTCTGCTTCCCCTCGAGGTCATGGGATTGCCGTTTCACTTTTCTGCAGGCGAGGGTCCGGTAATCGAGAAGCCCGTCCGCAGCAAAGCAGACGTTGCCAAGTTGCGCACTGACGGCTGGGCCGAACTCGGCTACGTTTCGGAAGCGGTCGCTCTGGTGGCGAACCACTTCGCCGATCGAATTCCTGTGATCGGTTTTTGCGGAGCTCCGTTCACACTTGCCAGCTACATGATAGAAGGCGGCGGTTCGCGGAACTACGTTCACGCGAAAAAGATGATGTACAACAACCCTGCGGAGTGGGACGCCCTCATGGGCAAACTCGTTCTCGTAACCTTAGCCTATTCAGCCGAGCAAGTACGCGCGGGCGCAGATGCCATTCAGATTTTCGATAGCTGGGTCGGTTGTCTTAGTGTCGAGGATTACCGCCGGTATGTTCTTCCTCACGTGATGGGCATGGTGAAAGACTTGAAGAAAACGGGCGTACCGATCATCTACTTCGGCACCGACAGCGCGACGTTGTTGCCGTCGATGAAGGAAACCGGAGCGGACGTGATCGGGCTGGACTGGCGCATTCCTCTGGATGAAGGCTGGCAACGCATCGAGCACCAGGCCGCTGTGCAGGGGAATCTCGATCCGGTGTTGCTGTTCGCAGGCTGGAACGAATTAAAATCGCGCGCGGAAGACATCCTTCGTCGGGCTGGCGGACGTCCGGGTCACATCTTTAACCTGGGTCATGGCATTCTTCCCGAAACACCAGTTGAGAATGTGAAGAATCTCGCCCGGTTCGTGCAGGAATACTCTCCAGCCATGTCCGAAAGCCGAAAGCCGGACGCCGGAAGCCGCGCGTGATGAAGCGCATTGCCATCGTCGGTGGAGGTATCTCCGGGCTGGCAGCCGCTTTCACTCTCGAAGAGCAGCGTAGGGCCGGCGTCGAACTCGAATACGTTCTATATGAAGCCTCATCGCGTCTTGGGGGCGTCCTCCGCACCGAGATGATTGATGGGTGTCTCGTTGAGGCCGGTCCCGATTCGTTTGTTACAGAAAAGCCCTGGGCTGCGGATCTCTGCCGAACGCTCGGGTTGGGCGATCACCTGATCGGATCGAACGATGCCGATCGCAAAACCTACATCTTGACCCATGGCCGTCTTGTTGAGATGCCCGACGGTCTGATGTTCATGGTTCCAACTAAAATTCTACCGACCGGATTCTCATCATTGTTTTCCTGGCAAACGAAGCTGCGTATGGCCCGGGAACTTTTCCATACACCTCGTGCAGTGGACCGCGACGAATCTGTCGCGGAGTTCGTCGAGCGACATTACGGGCGAGAGATGGTGGATCGCCTGGCAGACCCACTGCTCTCGGGTGTGTATGGAGGAGAATCCGCGAGCTTGAGCGTCCGCGCAGTGCTTCCCCGATTTGCCGAAATGGAACGCACTCATGGCAGCCTAGGCCGCGCGATGCTCGCCGCACGAAAGAAAATGCCGAAAGCCGCCAGAAAGTCAGCTCCGCCGCTCTTTACGTCGCTCAAGCAAGGCATGCAGCACTTGGCTGAGGCGGTCGTCGCAAGACTCACACCTGAGGCTCTCCTGACAAACACGCCGGTGCAGGCCATTCAACGTGAGGAACTTGGATGGGTTGTCTCTGCGGGCATGCAGTCCGATCAGTTCGATGCCGTTATTCTCGCTCTTCCCGGGTCCGCGACTGCAACTGCGCTGCAGATGGTGAGCAATGAACTCGCGGCTGAAATTGGCGCAGTCGCATACAGTTCTTCGATTACGGTAGGACTTGGCTATGACGCCGAGGTCCGTCAGTCGCTACCGCCAGGCTTCGGATTCCTGGTACCGCGAAGCGAAGGCAAGCGGCTGCTGGCAGCCACGTTTGTTCACAACAAGTTCCCACACCGGGCACCGGAAGATCGGGCCTTACTGCGATGTTTCTTCGCCGGAAGTAATGCGGAGAGTGTCTGGTCCCTGAGCGACGACCAGATCGTCGGCATTGTCAGGAACGAATTGCAACAGATTATCGGATTACGCGCGGCCCCTCTCTTCTCCCGCGTGTACAGATGGAAATCCGCGATGGCGCAGTACGGCGTCGGACATCTCGAGCGGCTCGAACGAATTGAGCGTCTGCGACAGCAACTGCCGGGCTTGGCACTGGCGGGCAATGCTTACCGCGGCATCGGGGTGCCGGATTGTGTTCGTTCTGGACGCGAGGCTGCGAAACAGGCGCTCGAAATGTAATGTACCGGGCTCCAGGGCAACATTAAGCGGCGTGTGGGGCACTATCCTCAGTCTGAATTTCATCTTTCGAGTTCGTTTCCGCGATCGGTAGGCGCACCATGATGCGCGTTCCGTGTCCTCCGGAATTTATGTCTAGAGTTCCGCCCAATTGCCGGATACGCTCTTGCATTCCACGAACGCCAACGCCAGGTGTTCCGGCCGCGGTCAATTCATGCAGTTTCTTCGGCGGAATGCCTTTGCCTTTATCTTCGATTTCAACGCTCACCTCATGCTCGTGATTGCGAACCCGAATCTTTGCGATTGGACTTTCCGAATGTCGATGAATGTTGGTTAGGCATTCCTGCACAACGCGGAAGATCGCTGTTTCAATTTCGGCTGGGAGGCGTCCGAAATCTTCGGCCATGTCCAGATCAACTTTGATTCTGCTGCGCTGGGAGAAGCCGTTAACATACCAGCGCAAAGCGGAAGACAAACCGAGTTCGTCTAATAGAGGTGGATGCAGAAGATGCGAAATTGTGCGCACTTCAGTGACCATGTCCCGGACGAGGCATTCACTGTCGTTTAGCGCTGCGGCAGTTCTGGCGAGCTGTTCGAC
>Ga0070713_100001901_pt1 | contig 13452 bp, 15 predicted proteins | sample LARL82metaG_FD_65465 | JGI IMG/M metagenome (GOLD analysis project Ga0070713, IMG submission 65465) | Corn, switchgrass and miscanthus rhizosphere microbial communities from Kellogg Biological Station, Michigan, USA - LAR L8-2 metaG | ecosystem: Host-associated > Plants > Roots > Rhizosphere ... | reverse complement strand
CGAGCCGGTGCGCGCGGCGCTTTATTTCCCGCTGCTCGGGGCATTTCGCGAAGCGCCCTGTGATCAACATGTTGATACCGCAGCTGTCCCGTAGGAACACTGGACCAAAGGGTTAACTATCGACGGAAAGAGCGTCGAGCATGGGCCCGTCGCCAGGTCTCAACCGGGGCGGCCCGGGCCAGGGCCGTCAGAACGTTCCCGAGAGCGAGAACGGACGCCGCCCGGTTGCGTCCGGAGAACCGAGGAAGCGCAGGCTGTTCACGAGCTCCGGTGGTGCGCCGCTGCGAGCCGCGATGACTCCTTCGAGCTCGAACCCCGGCGCCGGGGTGAGCCGCAGCGTCCCCTCGAGGGCGAGCGGACCCCCGAGGTCGCGCAGCGTGCCTACCGGATCGCCGCTTCCCCCCGGGAAGGTCACCGCATAACTGCCGAGCGCCGTGTTGTTGCCGCTACGCTCCTCGAGATTGCGGGCCTCGATGCGGCCCTGCAGCTGCCGGATGACGCCGCGCTGCAGCTGCACGAGCGCGAGCTCGCAGTGCGCTCGTCCGTGCACATTCGCGGGCAGCGCCGAGACGATTGCCGGATCGAGCGGCAGGTCGGCCATCACGTTGCGCGCCGTCACGCGTCCGCCGAAGCTCGCCTCGACATCCGCCGCTGCGTCGGCGGGCCCGTGACCGAGAGTCAGATGCGCTGCCGCACGCCCGAGCAGCAGACGCATCGGATGCAGGTCCCAGTTGAGATCTCCGAGCGCCGTACCGCTCACGGTGAGCCCCCCGCAGCCGCCGCTCCAGAGTGACCCCTCGATGCTCGCGCACGACCACTGCGCACCACGCGTGGGGAGCACCCAGGCGGCGGGCATGCGGACGAGAACGATGGCGAGGAAGGCGATCGCAGCGAGGAGTGCGATCCAGAAAGGTCGCTTCACTTCAGCCGGTGTGCAACACGATGTTGGCGTTCACGAGTCCGGGGGTGCCGGCTTTCTCGATGATGGCCGAGTCCACCGTCACGCCGTTCTGCTGCGCCAGCCGGGCGAGCCAACCGACGAGCACATCGAAGGGAGCCTTCTCAAGACGCACCGAGAGATTGCCCCCGCTGCCGGGCTCACTGCCGGAGAGCGCGCTCGCCAGACCCGATTCGCGCGCCGAGCGGTCGATGATCACGAGCAGCGACTCACCGTTCGAGGAGGGCGCCGGCATCAGAGCGATCTGCGGCGCCACCGACTGCATCCAGCTGAGGTCTGCGCGCTTCTTGGTGAGGCGCTCCTGCGCATGCGCAACGCCGCGATCGAGTGGTACCAGTATGCCGAAAATCAGGATCACGACCGCCGCGATCGCGCCAATGAGCAGCAGCCGCCGCTCGCGCGGCGAGAGCGCCGCGATCGCCTCCGGCGAGAGCGACCGCAACGAGAGCGATCCGAGCGAGAATGAGTTGAGCGACAGCTTCATGGCGCTCCCTCAGGCCCCCGAGTGCATCTGAATGCGCCCCTCGTAGGCAGACCCGGAGTTGGATCCGCCGGTGAGGTCCGCATGCCAGCCACTGCTGCGCAGCGATTGGCTCAAGTGGTCGAGACTCGTGGCATCCGGAGCCGAGAGCTTCATTTCGAGCGTTCCGGTATGGAAATTCAGTGATTGCACGCTGGTGCCGGGTGCACTGTCGCGCGCCTGTGCCAGCGCCTGCAGAGCGGGCAGCAACCCCTCGCCGGCACCGCGCACGCCAACGAGGCGCCTTTCCATCAGCCGCCGGGCTTCGGACGCGCTCGCCTCGGTATGCATGGAGCTGCGGAAGGTGTCGCGGATGGAAGCATCGAGTTGCCGCTCGTGGCGTTTCAACAATTGCAGCTCGACCGTCTTGCCGATGATGTGCAGGCCCACGAGCGCTGCCAGGAGCATCGCCGCCAGGCGCCACGCCTTGAGGCCGACTCCCCGCGAAGACACCGGCGCATAGGTGCCCTGTAACAAGTTGATGGCGGTCGTCGAGGGCAGCTGCTGGGCATAGAGCCCAAGCGGGCCGCCGGCGAGCAGCTGAACCTTGATGCCATCGAAATGCGGCCGCGCCGCCTCGACCTGAGCCGCGTGCTGATGCCACTCCGGCGCCCCGGTATACAGGATCAGGCCGCGGCCTCCGGTCGCGCTCGCGTCTGCACCGGTACGCGCTATCTCGAGCGCCTCACCGAGTGCATCGGCGGGCAAGGTGACCGGGGTTCCGCCCGGCGGGCGCACCGCCACCGTGTCCGCCTCGAGCAGCGCGACCGCCTGGCCTGGATTGTGCGGCAGTAGCTCACTGTCGGCGTACACCGCGTCGGGCTCGATGCCCGCGCCGCGCAGGTCGGTGAGCCACTGATCGAGCAGGGCCTTCGCTACCACCGCAACCGGCACGCGCGAGGATTCACCCGAGCGTTTGCCGAGGGCGAAGTGCAGCTCCTCGATGTCCTCCGCCAGCTGCTCCTCGAGGGCATAGGGAACGAGCTGCTGCAGCTTGGCTCCGGCCCTGACCGGTACGTCGGGCTCCGCCAGCAGGACATCCGCGCCAGAGATGAGCACGCAGACCCGTCGGCCGGGGCTGCGGGCCGCCGCGAGCGCCAGCGGCCCGCTCTGCGGCGGGCTCGAGGGCGTCCCGCGGGAGTCGACCACTAGCCAGGTCGCGAGCTCGGTCTCCTCGCGCGGCAGGCGCAGCAGCAGCCAGTCAGCCATGGGCGGATAGTGTCATCATTCGTGCATTCGCGCTTGTCGATTGCGTCACTGTGGAGAGAGCTCGCACGGGCTCAATCGGGGGTAAAGCTGCGCTGAATCGGGCGCACGGCGCCGGTCGCGTCCCGGTACAGCAGACTGTACAAATTGAATTCCGCACCGCCGATGGTGATGAAGCTGGTCAGGCGGAAGTAGGCCGAGGTCTGGTTGAACTTGCTCCGCACGGCGCTCCACTGCTTTGGGTCGCTGAAAGCCGCCTGATAGTTGGCGAGCGTCGGGAAGCAACCCGTGGAGCCCTGTGCGCGGTTCTTGTCGAGTTGGCCCCCGGTCGAGCTGAAATCGGTCTGACCCGAGCCGAGAAACGCATCGAGTACCTTGTCCTTCGCCGTGCAGACGTTGATCTGCGTCTTCCACGGCAGCGCCGTCACGTAAGGTGCGAGTGTCAGGTAGCGGTCGCGGCCGAAGCCGGGCAGCGCAAGCAGCTCGCTCGCACTCGTGATGTAGCGGTTCGGTGTGCGGTAGGGCGGCGCCTGTCCCATGTAGACGCTGTCCTCCGCGCCATCGATGCTCTGCGGCACGATGTCGGCGTCGATCCAGTCCACCATCATCGGCGCCCACTTGGTCTCGAGTCCCAGCATCTCCAGGAGCTTCGTGAACGCGGCGACGTACACCTGGTCGGGCGTGCCGTCGTTCTTGACCAGGTTGTTGAGATTGAGCCGCCCCTGCATGTCCTCGAGCGAAGCCTCCAGCATCACCCCCGGCACCACTTCCATCGGTCCGACGGGCTTGTCCCAACCCTGTCCGATGTAGGTATGGCTCGGGTCGCTCTGGAAGAACTGGCGGATACCGTAAGCGGCGAGCGCCTCGGCGCCCTGAGCGATCAGGATCGATTCATCGAAGGCATACGTGCCGGTGCCGCGCCGCGCGGTCATGGCATTCTCGTACGCGATGGCAGACGCCAGAATGGTGCCGAGCGCCACGAGCAGGATCGCGACGATCAGCGCCACGCCGCGCTGCGCATGGCGCGAAGGCGAGGCGGGCCGGCGCGGTGCGCGCGAACGATTCGGCACGCGCTTCATCCGGCAATCTCAACGATGCGCACGATCTTGCCCCAGTCCTCGGTATCGAGCGTGATCTCCACCGCGAGCGGCCGCTGCCGCAAGCTCAGCTCCTGCGTCTGGCCGATGAGAACCGTGTTGGTGGCCGGGGGCCACTGCTCGTCCCATTGCCGATTCACATCCATGTAGCGGATGGTGACCGCCTTCACGTGCGTCAGCAGCTCTCGCTGTGTGGTCGTGCTGGCGAGCGTCGGGTCGAGCACGCTCCAGAACTCACGCCGCAGCGTGCCGTTCTCGAGAAAGTAGGCCACACGCTGCAGTCCCGGCCGTTGCAGTCCGACGGGATTCGCCCAGCCGGTCCGTGTGAAGGCCACGATCGGCAGGGCACCTGAGCTCGAGCCCGTGGAGAGCGCGCCCTGGGTGCCGGTCACCCCGCCCGCGATGGCCGGCTGCGCCGGCTCGTTGCCGACCGCCTGCCGCACCGGTCGCGGCGCGAGCTGCACGAAGTCCTGCTCGAGGATACGGATCGCGTTCTGCAGCTCGAGCAGATGCGCCTGCTGCTCCTTCAGCGCCTCGTGACTGTTGAGCGCCTGTCTGATCGCGCCATAGCCCATGGCGAACATGATCGCGGCGATGAACATCGCCACGAGCAGCTCGATCAGGGTGAAGCCACGCGCTCGCATCAGTCGGAGTCCGGGTCTGAATCGCTCGGCGGCTGGGGTGGCGGTGGCGGGTTCGGCGCGGGCGGTGTCCCGAGGCCACCCTGGACGCCGATGCCGCCTTGCACCCCTATGCCCCCTTGCCCTCCGATGCCACCTGGCCCGATGGGAACGGGAGAGCCAACACCGCCCGGCGTACCGACGCCCTGACTGCCGAGTCCGCCGGAATTCTGGCCCTGAAACCCCGGAAGCACCTGCGCGCCCCAGTCCGGCACCACCGTATTGGGCACACCGACCGCGTCGCCCTGGATGCCGCTCACGGTCGTGAACCAGCCCTTGTCCTCGTCCGCCTTAATCTCGGCCGGACGGACCTTGACGTCGATCCGGACCACGCCCGGGACCTGCGTCGTGGTCACCTCGCGACGCCAGTGCCAGTGGCGGCCCGCGAACTCGGTGTCCCCATCGCTGTTGCCGGTCGCAGTCATCTGACCGGAGAGTCGCAGCGTTGCGATCTGGTTGAGCCCGACCCACTGCGCAAAGGTCTTATCGCGCAGATACGAGACGGTGTTGGCGGAGGAGGTGAGCGCACCGAGCACCGCTGCCATGCCGATCACCACGATGGCGAGAGCTACCAACACCTCGATCAGAGTGAAGCCCCGACAGCGCCTCACGGCTTGCGCTCCACCAGCGGCTGCAGGACCACCTGGCCCTTCGCATCCTCCGTGAGGGTGACGCTGCGCAGCCCGCCCTCGCGCTCGAGCGTCGCTGCGAAGGTGGTGAGATCGCCGTTGGAGAAGATCATCACCTGCGGGGTCTTGTCTTTCGAATCCTTCGGCCGTGCCAGCACCACGGGGCGTGCTTCGACGCTCAGCTTGAAGCCGAGCCCATCGGGAAGACGGCGCGCGCCGAGCGCATCGTCCTCGAATACGCTGCGCCAGCCGGCGCGACGCGCATCGTAGGTGAGGAACTCGTAGCCATCGTCCTGGAACATCACGCCGTACTCACGGGTCTGGAGCTCCGCCTGCTCGCGCGCGTAGGTGAACAGCGCAAGTAGCCGGTCGCTTTCCTTCTCGAGCTCGCGATCGCGGCCGGTGATGTTGACCGACAGCACGATTCCGGCCGTGATGACGCCGATGATCACCACGACGACCAGCACCTCGATGAGGGTGAACCCGCGCGGTGCGCGGCGAGCGCCCGGCGTGCGCCCGCGCCGGGAGGTAGCGCTAGTCGGTGATGTTCCAGTTGCCGATATCGGCATTGATGCCATCACCGCCCGGAGCGCCATCGGCTCCGAGGCTGTACAGGTCGTACTCCTGGCCGTGCGAGCCGGGGAAGACATACTGATAGTCATTGCCCCAGGGGTCCTTGCTGATGCGCTGCAGGTAGCCGCCGGGCCGCCAGTGCTTGATCGAAGGATCGGTCGGCTGCGCCGTCAATGCCGACAGGCCCTGCTCGGTGGTCGGGTATTTCGAGTTGTCGAGCCGGAACATGGTGAGCGCGGTCTCGAGACTCTTGATGTCCTGCTTCGCCTTGGTGACGCGCGCCTCATCCACACGGCTCATGATCTGCGGCACGATGACTGCCGCCAGCAGACCGATGATGATCACCACCACCATGATCTCGATGAGGGTGAATCCGCGGGCGCGGTTTACCCGGTGAGATCGGGCTCGCCAGGCTCTCGTGAGGAGGCGATCGGTCTGGCCGGCGGGCGGTCTGCTAACCTGAAACGTGTGGCTCATGAGCTGCATGTCCCGGCCGGACTGGCGATTTGGCCCAAAAACGGCTCGGGATGATAACAAATGGGGGTCTCCGGCTTCGTGAACCACGTGCACCTGGCGCTCAGGTCGGTCAATTGCGACGGCCGCCGCGGCTTGGCGCTGCTCTGCATTTGCCTGCTGCTGCTGCTGTTGACGGCCCTCGGCGGCGATGCCGGCCAGGGTCTGCTGCGTTACGAGCGCGGCGCGCTCAGCCAGGGGCAATTCTGGCGGCTGCTCAGCGCACACCTCGTTCACCTCGACCTGCGGCATGCGCTGCTCAATGCGGCCGGCCTCGCTCTCGTGTGGGCGCTGTTCGCCCGGGATTACTCGCCGAAGGCATGGCTTGCCATCCTGCTGGGGACCGTCGCCGCCATCGATGCGGGCCTGTGGCTCGGCGATTCGACCGTGCAGTGGTACGTGGGTTCCTCTGGCGCGCTGCACGGCGCCATGGCGGCAGGCGCCCTGGCGCACATTCGCCACGGTGAGCGCGATGGCTGGGTGCTCGCGGCGCTGCTGGCCGCGAAGCTCCTGTACGAGCAGACGGTCGGAGCACTCCCTTTCTCGGGGCGAGACCCGGTGGTCGTGGACGCGCACCTCTACGGAGTGCTCGGAGGAGCGGCGGTCGCCGCGTTCCTGAAGCCGCGCCGCCTGCCGCTATAATCGCCAGCTTTTGCGACGACGGAAGGGCTCATGGCGTTCGCGTTCGTCTTCCCCGGTCAGGGCTCGCAGTCGGTCGGCATGCTCGCATCGCTCGCCGCCGCAGAGCCGGCCGTGCGCGAGACCTTCGCGGAGGCCTCGCAGGTGCTCGGCTACGACCTGTGGCAGCTGGTGAGCACCGGGCCCGAGGAAGCGCTCAATACCACCGAGCGCACCCAGCCGGCGATGCTCGCCGCGGGAGTGGCCGTGTGGCGCGTCTGGCGAGCGCGTGACGGAGGAGTGCCGGCGCTGGTCTCCGGCCACAGCCTCGGGGAATTCACTGCGCTCGTGTGTGCGGGAGCGTTCGAGTTTCCGGAAGCCATCGAGCTGGTGCGCTTCCGTGGCCAGGCGATGCAGGAAGCCGTACCGGCGGGCAGCGGCGCGATGGCCGCCATCCTTGGCCTCGAGGATGAGGTCGTGGTGGCCGTGTGCCGCGAGGCCGCGCAGGGCGCGGTAGTCGAGGCAGTCAATTTCAACTCGCCCGGTCAGATCGTGATCGCGGGCGATGCTGCAGCCGTGCAACGGGCGATCGAGGACGCGAAGAGCAAGGGAGCGAAGCGTGCCCTGGTGCTGCCGGTCAGCGTGCCAGCGCACAGCAGCCTGATGGGCGCCGCGGGCGAGCGGCTGCGGACACGGCTCGAGGCGCTCAACGTGCGCAAGCCCACGATCTCGTACGTCAGCGCGGTCGATGCACGTCAGCATTCCGAGCCTGCAGATATCCGCGAGCTGCTCGTGCGCCAGATCTCGAGCCCGGTGCGCTGGACCGATGCGGTGCGTACGCTTTCGCGTAGCGGGGTGTCACAGATCATCGAGTGCGGACCCGGCAGAGTGCTCACGGGGCTCAATCGCCGCATCGAGCGGCGCGCGGACCTGAGCTTCCCGCCGCTCGATGATCCTGCCGCCCTCGACGCCGCGCTCACCGCCACAGCAGGGTAGACCCATGCTCGAAAACCAGGTCGCACTCGTCACCGGCGCCTCCCGCGGTATCGGCAGTGCCATCGCGCTCGCGCTTGGGGGGGCGGGCGCCAGGATTATCGGCACGGCGACGAGCGCGGAGGGCGCCAAGCGCATCGGCGAGACGCTCGCGTCGCACGGATACAACGGGCGCGGAGCGGTGCTCGACGCCGCCGACCCGGCGTCGATCGACGCCCTGATAGCGCAGCTCGAGCAGAGCTCCGAGCTGCCCACGATCCTCATCAACAATGCCGCCATCACCCGCGACACGCTGCTGCTGCGCATGAAGCCGGAGGACTGGGATGCGGTGATCGCCACGAATCTCACCGCCGTGTACCGGCTCTGCAAGGCTTGCTTACGCCACATGATGAAGGAGCGGCGCGGCCGGATCGTCAACCTCACCTCGGTCGTCGGACTCACGGGTAATCCCGGGCAGGCTAATTACGCGGCCGCCAAGGCAGGGTTGCTCGGATTCACCAAGTCGCTCGCGCGCGAGATCGGTTCGCGCGGCATCACGGTGAACGCCGTAGCGCCAGGGTTCATTGATACCGACATGACGCGCGCACTCTCCGAGGAGCAGCGCGCTGCGCTGCTGCAGCAGATACCGGCCGGGCGGCTCGGCACAGCGGCCGAAGTCGCTGCCGCGGTCCTGTTTCTGGTCTCGCCGCAGGCCGCCTACATCACCGGCGACACGCTGCACGTAAATGGCGGCATGTACATGCCATGAACCGCGCGCGCGTTGGCGCTGCGCCACAGGCGCTGCCGACACTCCCGCGCAGGAACACCCAAGAGTGCGAGTTTCACCAGCAAAAACAATCACTCGCGGGTGTATGCCCGAGTGGCACCCCCGGGGGTGTTCCCCTACAATACCGCGCCCGCCGTACCCCGTGAGGGCGAGCGCCGCGGCAGTTTTGTCTCTATCTATCTATATAAGGACCAACCGCTAATGAGCACAGTTGAGCAGCAGGTCAAAGCCATCGTTGCCGAACAGCTGGGCGTCAAACAGGAGCAGGTCACGGACGATGCATCGTTCGTGGACGATCTGGGAGCTGACTCGCTCGACACGGTCGAGCTCGTCATGGCTCTGGAAGAGGAATTCGAGATCGAGATTCCGGACGAGGACGCCGAGAAGATAACCACCGTCCATCAGGCCATCGACTACATCAACGAGCGTCGCAGCAAGTCCTGATCGCAATCAGGTTTCTGCAGGAAGCGCGTGAGCAAGCGGCGGGTCGTCGTAACGGGTCTTGGAGTGGTGTCCCCGGTCGGGAGCACCGTCCAATCGGCATGGGATGCCATTCTGCGGGGAGAGAGCGGCATCGCTCCGGTGACGCGCTTCGATGTCTCCGCTTTCCCAGCCCGCTTCGGCGGAGCCGTACGCGACTTCGATGTCGCGCAATACATTTCGCCGAAAGAAGCACGCCGCATGGACGAGTTCATGCACTACGGCGTCGCTGCCGGAGTGCAGGCTGTCACCGACAGCGGCATTGATTTCTCCAAAACCGATCCCACGCGCGCGGGCGCGGTGTGTGGCTCGGGCATCGGCGGACTGTGGACGATCGAGGAGGACTTCGAGGCGTACCTGAAGACCATGAATCCGCGCAAGATCTCGCCGTTCTTCGTGCCGGCGACCATCATCAACATGATCGCCGGGCACCTCTCGATCCGCTTTGGCCTGAAAGGTCCCAACCTAGGCGTCGTCACCGCCTGCACGACCTCGACACATGCCATCGGACTCGGCATGCGCATTATCCAGTATAGTGATGCGGACATCATCATCGCGGGCGGCGGCGAGATGGCCACCACCCGCATCGGCCTCGGCAGTTTCGGGCAGGCCAAGGCGCTGTCGACGCGCAATGACGCGCCCAAGGAAGCCAGCCGGCCCTGGGACAAGGATCGCGACGGCTTCGTGCTGAGCGATGGCGGCGGTGCGGTACTGCTGGAGGAGCTCGACCACGCACGCGCGCGCGGCGCGCGGATCTATGCAGAGCTGCTCGGCTTTGGCATGAGCGGCGATGCGCACCACATTACCGCCCCGCCAGAGGACGGCGAGGGCGCCCGCATCGCCATGGTCAATGCGCTGCGCGATGCCCGGCTCGATGCGGGCGATGTGCAGTACGTCAATGCACATGCGACCTCGACGCCGCTCGGTGATGCGGCCGAGACGCTGGCGATCAAACGCGCCTTCGGCGAGCACGCCTACCGGATGGCAGTCACCTCCACCAAATCCATGACCGGGCATCTGCTCGGCGCCGCGGGGGTGGTGGAGGCGATCTTCTCGATCCTGGCGATCCGCGACAACGTGGCGCCGCCGACTATCAACTACCGTACCCCCGATCCCGAGTGCGACCTCGACTACGTACCGAACAGCGCGCGGCAGATGAAGATCGACGTGAGCCTCTCGAATTCGTTCGGCTTCGGTGGTACTAACGGGTCACTCATCTTCCGGCGTTTCGACGCCTGAGCGATCCAAGCCCGGGGATCCTGCCACGCGCGCTCCGTTCGTTCGCGATCTCGAGGTTGCACCTGAGGTGCTGCGGCGACTCGCAGCGCATCGCCCGCAGCACTATCCGCTGCTGCTCGACAGTGCGGCGCTTGGACCTCTCAGCCGGACGAGCCTGCTGCTCGCAGCGCCCTCTGCGGCGCTGTGGCTCGATCGTGCAGGTACGCTGCAATCGGCGGGAATGACACCCGAGGGCGCGGGATTTCTCACCGCGCTCGAGAACTGGTGGCGCAGCGAGCGTGCGCCGGCCGCAGGCGGTGAAGGTGCAGCGGCGCCCATCGCGGGCGCGTGGGCGGTGTTCCTCGGCTATGAGCTCGCTGGCGAGATCGAGCCTAATCTCGCGCTACCCGCAGCGCCGCTTCCCTGGCAGGCGTTTGCCTTGCGCACCCACGGTGCGATCGAGCTCGATCTGCAAACCGGACGCATCCGCGCGGTCGCCGAGGATGCCGCGACTCTCGCGCACCTGGTTGCCGACGCGCTGGAGGCGGCGCGGGAGCCGGGCGAGGAGCCGTCGCTGCGCATCGAGAGCGTGCGCGAAGAGGACCCCGACGCCTATCTCTCGCGTGTGCTGCGTGCCAAGGAGTACGTGCGCGCGGGCGACATCTACCAGGCGAACCTTTCCCGTCCGTGGGATGTGCTCATGCACGCGCGTGAAGCTACGGGGCATGACGCACACCACTCGCGCTCCGGTCTCGCCGCCACGCTCTATGACCGGTTGTGCGCCGCCAATCCGGCTCCCTTCGCGGCACTCGCGCAGTGGCAGGGCATCTCCATTCTCAGCTCTTCGCCCGAGCGGCTGGTGCGCGTCGCTGAGCGGCAGGTGGACACTCGACCGATTGCCGGCACGCGCCCGCGCAGCCGCGACCCGGCGCGCGAATCGCGCGAGATGAGCGAGCTCGCCGCGCATCCCAAGGAGCGCGCCGAGCACATCATGCTTATCGACCTGGAGCGCAACGACCTCGGGCGCGTTTGCGAGGCGGGCAGCGTACGGGTCGATGAGCTCATGACCATTGAGTCCTACCAGCACGTGCATCACATCGTCTCGAACGTAAGCGGAGTGCTGAGGCCTGAGGTCACACCGGTCGGGGCGATCCGCGCGGTCTTCCCCGGCGGCACGATCACCGGCTGTCCGAAGTTCCGCTGCATGCAGATCATTGCCGAGCTCGAGGGTGAAGGGCGCGGTGCGTACACCGGCTCACTCGGCTACCTGACACGGGATGGTCGTCTCGATCTGAACATCCTGATCCGCACCATGACGCTGCACGGCCGTGCGCTCTGTTTTCGGGCGGGCGCCGGAATCGTCGCGGACTCCGATCCGGAGCGGGAGCTCGAAGAGACGCGTGCCAAAGCGCGCGGGCTCCTCGCCGCGCTCGAGGAGCCCGCCTGATGGGCGATCTCCAGGCGGTCCTCATCGATGGGCAACGCATCGATCCCTCCACCGCCGGCCTGCCGGTGCTCGAGCGTGCGCTGCACTACGGCGATGCGCTGTTCGAGACCATGGCGTGTCTCGAGGGCCGACCGCGTCTTCTCGAGCGCCATCTGCGCCGATTGGCGCTGGGCTGCGAACGGCTCGGGCTCGAAGCACCTGCGGCTGGGCTGCTTGCGAGCGAGTTGGCGGATCTGGCACGTGGTACCTCGCGCTCGGTCATCAAGCTGCTGCTGACACGGGGTGTGGCACTCGCCCGTGGCTATGCGCTCGCAGGTGGCGAGCGGCCGAGCCGCATCGCCCTGCGCTATGCATGGCCGCGCGAGGATTCCACGGCGCAGGTGGAGGGCGTGCGCGTGCGCCTTGCAAAGCTGCGGCTCGGTGAGAATCCCGCGCTCGCTGGCATCAAGCACTGCAACCGCCTGGAGCAGGTGTTGGCGCGCCGCGAGTGGACCGACCCGACGATCGCCGAGGCACTGCTCTTCAGCAGCTCGGGGGCACTCGTCTCAGGCACCATGAGCAATGTGTTCCTGGTTCAGAGGTCGAAGCTCCTGACGCCACTCATCGATCGCTGTGGCGTCGCGGGGGTCATGCGCGGACTGGTGCTGGAGATCGCGTCCGCCACCGGTATCTCAGCGCAGGAACGCCGACTCGATGTGGCGGAGCTCGAAACGGCGGAGGAGCTCTTTCTGACTAATGCTGTCAGCGGCATCCGGCCGGTGCGCGAGCTCGCGGGAGTCAGCAGGGCCCGCGGCCCCGTGACGAGGCTTTTGCAGGAACGGCTCGCCGCACACTTTGCCGCGCAGGTGCAGGCGGGAGACGCAGGTGGCTGAGTCGCTGGTGCGCGCCAGAGTCTGGGGCAGGGTGCGAGTTGCCGTGCTGCTTGTCATCGTGGTGGGCGTAGTCGCCGCAACCGCCGGTGCGGCTTGGGCTTGGGTGGAGCACGAGTTTCGTGCGCCGGGCCCCGCCGCTGCCGCGACGCGCATCGAGGTCGAGCCCGGCACGAGTGTGCGCACCGTGCTCGTGCGGCTCGAGAGCAGCGGCAACCTGCGCCATGCGCGCGCGGTGGAGTGGTACCTGCGTGTGCATGGATTCAGGCCGCGCATGCAAAGCGGCGCGTACGAGCTCCCCGCGCACTCGAGTCCGGCGCAGATTCTGGCGCTCTTCGAGGAGGGCAAGGTGATCCTCGAGCAGGTCACAGTGGTCGAGGGTGCAACCTTCGCCGACTTCCTCGGCGCATTGGAGGAGCATCCGCGCATTGCGCACACCCTGCACGGCAAGAGTCCGGCCGAGATCATGGCGGCGCTCGGGCATCCGGGCCTCGCCCCCGAGGGCGAGTTCTTCCCCGACACCTATCGCTTCGCCGCGAATACCACCGATGCCGCCATCCTTACTCTCGGCTACGAGAGCATGCAGCGCGCGCTTGCGGCCGCGTGGCGGTCGCGCAGCTCCGGACTACCCCTCGAGACGCCTTATCAGGCTTTGATTCTCGCCTCCGTCATCGAAAAAGAGGCGGCGCTGGAGAGTGAACGGCCGTTGATTGCCGGTGTGTTCATAAACCGGCTGCGCAAAGGAATGCGGTTACAGTCCGATCCCACCGTGGTCTATGGCCTCGGCGAGAACTATGACGGCACGATTCACACGCGCGACCTGCTGCGCGACAACCCCTACAACACCTACACGCGCGAGGGGCTGCCACCCACACCGATTGCGCT
>Ga0070713_100001900_pt1 | contig 13454 bp, 12 predicted proteins | sample LARL82metaG_FD_65465 | JGI IMG/M metagenome (GOLD analysis project Ga0070713, IMG submission 65465) | Corn, switchgrass and miscanthus rhizosphere microbial communities from Kellogg Biological Station, Michigan, USA - LAR L8-2 metaG | ecosystem: Host-associated > Plants > Roots > Rhizosphere ... | reverse complement strand
ACCGGCGGCGCGACATCTACCTCGCGCGGAGTCTTCCGCATCACGAAAAGAAGAAGCAAACCGAAGAGCGCCGCGCCCAATAGATATTTCCAACGCGGGGCCAGATCTGACGGCGAGACGAACCCTTCAATCGTGCCCGCGACAATCAGCAGCGGAATAATTCCCAGCGCCAGCCGGATGGCGCGGCCGCCTTCTCGCACGAGCGAAGCGCGTCGTGGCAGCATTCCGGGGAACAGCAGACCCTTGGCGAGCAGCAGGCCGGCGCCTCCGGCAATAAAAATTGCCGGCAACTCCAACACGCCATGCGGCACGACAAAACTCAGCAGCTGGCCAGCCATTCCCGCCTGCCAGCACGCGGCGTTGACCACGCCGAACAGGAGGCCGTTGAACGCCAGCATCCACAGTGTGCCGATGCCCGCCGTAATTCCAAACGCGAAAGTCGCGAACGACACGCTGAGATTGTTGGTCATGATCTGGCTGGACGCCAGCGGCTTTACCGAGACGATGGAATGAGTCCACATCTGATGTTTATTAATCGACTCCATCATGGCGCCGCCCAGAAAGTAGCCTTGAAATCCGGGGTCGAGCGTGGCCATCACGAATCCGGCCGCGGCCAGCGCGAAGAAAACGGCGCAGGCAGCCAGCGTGTATGGCAAAGTTTCATGAAATACCTGGGGAAAAGTATCGCGATAAAATTCGATGATGCGCGCGCCCTGCGCGCGCCGTCCCATGTAGATGCAATTGTGCGCGCGGCCCAGCAATTGATTCAGGGATTGCGCCAGGCGCTGGCTGGAGGGATCTTCGCGAACGGTCGATAGATCGGAAGCCCCCTGACGATATAATACGGCCAGTTCCCGCAGCTCATGGTGATTCAAGGCGCGGATCCCGCTTTGTTCCGCGCGCGTCACCAGTTCGTCGGCGCGCGCCCAAAAACGGCGCCGCTTCTGAAGCCATCTCGTGGAGAGCACCGATGTCCTCCGGCGACAAGCTTATCATCGAAACTCCCGAGCAAACGGTTCTGGAGTTTCCCCTTGCCGGAATCGGCAGTCGCGCGCTGGCGCTGGCGATTGACACTCTGCTGCAGATCGCCTTTCTGATCGCGCTTGGCCTGATTGCCGGAATCATTTCCTATGAAGGATTCTTGCCACGGCTCGGAAAACAGTATGTATACGCCATCCTGATTTTTATCGCTTTTCTTTCGCAATTCGGATATTTCGCGTTTTTCGAAGCCATCTGGAACGGCCGCACGCCCGGAAAGAAGTGGATTCATTTGCGCGTCATCACCGATTCCGGACGCCCCGTGGGAGCGCAGGAAGCCATCCTGCGCAACTTGATGCGCATCGTGGATTCGCTCCCCAGCTTGTATGCGACCGGGATCATCACCAGCCTGATCAGCCCGCAAAATAAGCGTGTTGGTGATTATCTCGCGGGCACGGTGGTCATCCAGGAAAAATCGGCGCCGGCGGACCGCTCGTTGTGGGACGCCGCGCCAACGCCTGTGCTCACAACGTCTCAATTTCCGAAGCTGAACGCCGCCGAGTTGCAGCTTGTCGAAGCTTATCTCGAACGCCGCTCCACCCTGCAGGAAGAAGTCCGCAGATCCATGGCTCGGAAGATCGCGGAGCGCATGGCCAAGGGATCGACCGCCACGCCGGAGAGTATTCAGGATCCGGAAAAATTTCTCGAAGCCCTGGCCGAGCATTCGCGCAACAGGGTGCACTTTCGATGACGGGTCTGATTCTTGCGCGCGTTGTTTGTTCCGGATGCCGCGTAATTTAAGCAGGATTGGGTGTCCCCGGGCGTCGGATTTACGTGTGGGATGTCCTCAAGGAGTTCCACAAAATAGGGTGCACAAGGTCGATGGAGATCATTTCATTTGAGGTTTTTTCACAGCGTCCACGTCCTTGTCGCCCTTCCCTTTGGAAAATATTGGGCTCTCAATTGTGCCACCGATGCGAAACGGGAACTGCAACTTACCGCTCACCAGGGAAGCTCCTGAAAGGCGGGCAACGGTGTTCGTCAAGAATCCCTCCTTGGTGGTAATCTCGGCCAGGCCTCGATAGTTCAGGTCATTGGATCCCGACACGCTGACGCTGCCCGAGCCATCCACATCCACTCCATAGCCGTCGATGTCGATCACGCGGCTCGAAATGCGTCGATCGGCCAACTCCAAATCGGTAGTGATCAAGTTAAACGAGGACGGATCGTTTTTTGCCGGCCCAAGATCATTGAAGTGCGCGAGTTTCATCAGATTGGCGTTGAGCTTGAGGCTCGGCACCTGGCCATTGCGAACCGTCACGTGCCCTGTTCCGTGCATTCCCGACAAAGGCCGGAGCGTATGCTCGATCTCTCCTGCCAATTTTACGTCTCCTTCCATTTTTCCCGTCATTTGCCCGCCTCCGCCCGGGAAGGCTGCCAGCAACTGGGCCACATTGACTCCGCTCAATTTTGCATTGGTCGTAAATTTCACATTCTTCCCGGATAGATCGAAAGTGAGCTCGCCCGCGACCCTTCCGGCATAGATGTCCGCTTTGACATCGGTGAAAAAAACGTGCCTCGCCTCCAGGCGAATCCTGGAATCCAGATCGCTCGCTTCCACCGCACCGAAGCGAAGAATACCAGTCTTCAGACTACCCTGACCATTCATGGAGGAAGAAGAAGGATTGACAATCCCGTCTAAATTCAGCTTCTCGAGTTCTGCTGAAATATCGCGCGCTTCAAAAAAAACAGGACCTGCGGCATCCGACGGCAGCAGATTCGACGCAATTATTTTCCCGTGTGTGATCCGCACTCTTGAGATGGGACCAAGAAGTAAAGGTTTCTGAAAGACTGTGGATTGAGGATTTTCGAAATTCCACGGCCCGTCGGGATCCGAAGTCAGATTCAGGACCAGGCCTTCCAGCAAGAGGGACTTGATTACCAGTTCCCGGTGTGCGAGGCCGCTCAAACTGAACTCAGCATCGGTTCGGGCCACCTGAATAATATAGCCGGGCGGAAAGATGGGAGGGTTTTTTACACCGAAGTTATCAATGTGAATGGCGAAGGGAAAGAATGTCAGCCCTATGCGCCCGATTTCAACTTGCTTTCCGGTTTTTTCCTGCAAATAGGAGATAAGACGTGGCCGGTAGCGATCCACGTTGATAAGGTAAGGTCCAAGGAAACCCAGCGCTAACGATAACAGCGCGGCGATTCCAATGACGATCAAAGCGGCTTTGTAACGGGTGGACATGGCGTCTTTCGCATGGATTCCTTTAACAAAATAGCGCGAAGAGTGCGGCGCGTCTGTGCGAAATGGCACACACGCGGGCGGCTCCCGGTTTTCGATTTTAGGGCAAAATTAGTCTTGCAAACCCTAACGTGCAGTAAACCGAGGCGCGGGCTTGGTTAGAGTTTGATTCAACCGGCCTATTGGCGTAAGATTTCAAAACGATGGATCTGAAGGTATGTGGAGAAAGGCTTTATAGAGTGACCAATCTCTTCATGGCTCTTTCAGTGGCCTTCCTGTTTGTCTTCGGCCTTTCTTTGTCCGCACAATCCGGTAATCCGAATACGGGGTCCTGGTCCGGCATCATCATCAATAATAATTGCAGCGCGGACGAAGCTTTCGCGGAAGCTCCCAAGTGCACGGAGAAGGACGTGCCCGGCGCCAAATACGTTTTGTACGACGACACGACCCGGCAGATGCTTCTTCTCGATCCGCAGCAACCGGCGGTGGGCCATCTGGGCGACAGCATGACCGCCTCGGGGACGCTTGACGGCGACACCCTTCACCTGACCTCCCTGAAGTTGCACACCGCGATTTCAATTGGATTGGCGCTGGGCCAAAAGGCGCCGGCATTCTCCGCGCCCGATCAATTTGGCCGCCAGCAAACTCTGGAAACATTGAAAGGACCGAAGGGAACCGTTCTCCTTTTTTTCCGTTCCGCCGATTGGTGACCGTACTGCAAAGGGCAGCTGGTCGAGCTGCAAAACGCCAAAGCAAGATTTGAACAGCAGGGGCTCAAAGTAGCCGGAATCAGCTACGACAGCGTGGAAATTCTGAAGTCTTTCGCTGACCGGCGCAAAATTGATTTCCCCCTGCTGGCCGACCCTGAATCGAAAACCATTCGGGAATACCAGGTCCTGAACGTCGAGGCCAGCGGACAATATAAGGGCATGGCGCGGCCCGGATACTTCTTTATTGATCCCCAAGGCGTGATTCGCGAAAAGTTTTTTGAAGTTAAATACCGCCAGCGCTTTTCCGGTAATAACATCATCGGCAAACTTTTCCCGGCGTTGGGCGATGAGGTTACCGACAATGTGGCAGCTCCGCACCTGACGCTCTCCATGGCACAATCCGACCGAACCGCCTTTCCCGGCGGCCGCATCACTTTATCGGCCGAAGTGCAGCTGCCGCCCGACGTGCACGTATACGCTCCCGGCGTGAAGGGTTATAAACCGGTTGCCTTGACGATGGATCCTGCGCCGGGACTCGATTTCAGTTCCGTGAATTATCCGCGCGAAAAAATTCTCTATCTCCCGGCGATCAAGGAAAGCGTGCCTGTGTTCGAAGGAAAATTCCGCATTTCGCGGGAGCTGGAGGTAAGTGCGGTCGCGGATTTCAGCAATTCGCTGGGAGCCGACGGAAAAACGTTCATGCTGACAGGCAAGCTCGACTATCAAGCCTGCGACACCAGGATTTGCTTCTTGCCGACCTCCGTGCCCGTCAAATGGCAGGTGCAGGTTCTACCTCTTGACCGTCAGCGCGCGCCGGATGCCATCCGCCACAAGTAGAATGCCACCCTATCCCTTATATCAGCCTATAGGAGGCAGCATGCCCGAGGTTGTCTATGTATCCAAATCCCGCATCGAACGCAAGGATGGCCCGCTTCGCATCGCCTATCTGCCGGGTGAATCGCAGCCGGTAAAGTTCAGCGTCCACGGGGCCATCGCCGAACACTATAAGGTTGATCCGTCCAGGCTGGTGGAGTCTCATTCCTCCACGATTGACTACGTCATCGCCGCAACAGCCGGTTGAATGCTCGGCACCTTTGGAGGCGCGCTGGAGGCGCGTCACATTGATGCGAGCAACGGGAAGCTCGTGGGGGAAGTGACTGGCGAGGTGGAAACCGAGGACGGCGTCCTGGTCATACGCCGCATCCATTTGTCCATGCGGCTCACGGCGCCACAACAGGCCCGCGAAACGCTGGAGCGGGTGCACGCCATTTATCCGATGCGCTGCCCGCTCTACCGCACCTTGCACAACACGATCCAGATCACGTCGTCTTTCACTTTACACAAAGAAAATATTTAGCTCGGGAATCTTCCGAGGGTTATTACGAAGCGAACAGGATAACATTGCGTGCCGCCGGGTGGTTTTGCGAATCGCAAACTGCGCTGTTAATCCTGAACGCCGGAGTTTCGTAACCTGTTAAACTCCCCTACTTACAGTTTTGCGGTCTCATTTTCGGGAGAGTGACGCGTGCCTGGTGGTCGTCGCGGTCTTCAAAACCGCTGGTCCGGCACTTTGTGCCGGGTGGTAGGTTCGATTCCTACCCTCTCCGCCAATTTTTCTGCATTTGAAATCCTCACGAAAGGAGATGATCGACTGTGTCGCGCGAGGAAATTCTGAAGCTCACGGCCCTGTCGTCCTGCGCCGGTTGAGCCGCAAAGCTCAGCCAGCAGGCTCTGACGCAGGTTCTGCGCCAGCTTCCGATTCTTAAAAGCCGCCATCTCCTGATTGGCGCCGCCACGGGAGACGATGCCGGGGTGTACCGCATCGACCGGAATCGCGCGCTGGTACAAACTACGGATTTTTTTACGCCCATCGTGGACGATCCCTTCGCCTACGGACAAATCGCGGCGGCAAATGCGATGTCCGACGTGTATGCCATGGGCGGCCGCCCGCTGACGGCGCTGAACCTGATGGGAATTCCGGCGGATATTGTTCCGCCAAACATGATTACCGCGATTCTTCGCGGAGGCGCGACGAAAATCAAGGAGGCGAAATGCGTGCTGCTCGGCGGGCATACCATTCGCAATCCGGAGCCAATTTACGGACTGGCAGTCACCGGCCTGGTATCGCCGCGCCACATGCTGACCAATGCCAGGGCCCGCGCCGGAGATGTCCTGGTCCTGACGAAACCCCTGGGCACAGGTATCATCACTACGGCCATCAAGCGCGGCCTCGCCAGCCGCTCGCTGCAGCGAAAAGTAGTCGCCGTTATGAGCAGGCTCAATAGTGTCGGCGCGGAACTCGCCGAGCGGGGGCTTCTCAAGGCCGCGGTGGATATCACCGGGTTTGGTTTGCTTGGGCATCTCGCAGCCATGTGCCGCGCCAGCGGCGTTGCCGCGGAGATTTCCGCGGGCGCAGTCCCGGTGATCGGCGCGGAGGTTTTGCAGTTCATTGCGGGCGGATGTGTCCCGGGCGGCAGCCGCGACAACCTGGAGTACGCGGCGAGTTTCACGGAATGGGGCGGCGCAACACCGGAACAGAAAATTCTGCTGACGGATGCGCAGACCAGCGGCGGGCTCCTGTTGAGCGTGCCGCGGCGAAATCTGGAAACAGTATTGAAACTTTTGAAGCGACAACACGCATTATGCGCAGTGGTCATTGGAAAAATCGTGCGGTCGAAAAAGCCGGGGATCAGAGTGTTGGCATGAAGCGTTCGCGACTTCGCGATATCCCATCCGTCGACAAACTTGCGCAGGCTCTCGGCGACACGAAGCTTCCGTTCCCTGTGATTGTTGCCGCCGTCCGGCGCGAACTGGCCGCGCTGCGCAAAAACCAAACGATTCCGCCGTACGAGGACATTTTTTTGCGCCTGCGTTCTTCCCTGGCCATTGTCAGCGCATCCCGTCTGCAGCCTGTGATCAATGCCACCGGAATTCTGGTACACACGAATTTTGGCCGGGCGCCCCTTGGCCGCGTGGTCATGGAAGCGGTTTCGCGAATTGGAATGCAGTACAACAATCTTGAATATGGGCTCGCCGAGGGCGGACGCGGCAGCCGCGCCGCGTACCTCGAACACACTCTCGCGCTTCTGTGTGGCGCGGAGGCCGCTACCGTCGTCAATAACAATGCCGGCGCCCTGATGCTGATACTGCGGCATTTCTGCAAGAAGGAAGCTTCCCGATCGCGCGGCGGGCGAGAGCGTCACCGAATTTCCGGGCGCAGGAATCAGGTCATCATTTCACGCGGAGAACTCGTTCAAATCGGCGGCGGGTTCCGTATCCCGGAAATTCTGGAAGCTGGGGGAGCGCAACTGCGCGAGGTCGGCACGACCAACAAGACTTCTCTTGCCGATTTTTCCCGAGCGATCACGCGCGAGACCGCGCTGATCCTGAAAGTGCATCGCAGCAATTTCTTCATGGATGGTTTTGTGGGTTCACCTTCGACCGAAGCCATTGCCAAGGTGGCGCGCGCGAGGCGCATCCCATTCGTCGAGGACTTGGGCAGCGGCGCTATGATCGACACCGCGGCAATTCCCGGCCTGGAACATGAGCCGGCTCCTGTGGAGGCGTTGGAGAATGGAGTGGACCTGGTCTGTTTCAGCGGCGACAAGCTGTTCGGAGGTCCGCAGGCCGGGATCATTGCGGGGAAAGCTAAATTGATTGCCGCGCTCAAGCGCGAGTCACTATTTCGCGCCTTGCGCTGTGACAAGCTCATTCTGGCGGCGCTGGAGGCTACGGCGGACATTTATCTGCGTAATGTCATCGACAGGTCAGGTGCGAGCGCACCCGCGCAACACGACATTCCTCTGCTGGCCATGTTGAGCATATCGAATGAAGAGTTACAATCGCGCGGAGCTAAAATGATCGCCGCGCTCGAAGGCCTACCGCTGAAAGCGGCCATCGGCAAAGGCCGCGCGCAAATCGGCGGCGGCGCGCTGCCTCGTTCGACGATGGTGTCGACCACGCTTGACGTGACGCATGCGAAACTGCAGCCCCAGGAATTAGCCGCGCGGCTGCGCTCGCACACGCCCCCCATTATCGGCTACGTTGAACGAGGGCAGTTCAAGCTCGATCTGCGAACCGTGTTCGCGCACCAGGACTCTGAAATCGTCGCCGCTCTCAGTGCCGCACATGGGCGCGAACAAAATCAATCGCAGCATGAAGTGGAGTAGTACCCGCAAATTTCCGATGGCACAGCCTGGACATTTTGTCGTTGCTTCCGCAGGCCACGTGGATCATGGCAAGAGCGCGCTGGTCAAAGCGCTGACGGGAACTGATCCCGACCGCCTTCCCGAAGAAAAAGCGCGGGGAATTACCATCGATCTGGGTTTCGCGCATCTGGAACTTCCGGCCCCGGGGCTCGAAGCATCCACGTTTCAGTTGGGCATCGTGGACGTGCCGGGCCACGAAGACTTCGTGAAAAATATGGTTGCCGGAGTCGGCTCCATCGATCTGGCGTTATTTGTGGTAGCCGCCGATGACGGCTGGATGCCGCAGACCGAGGAGCATCTGCAAATCCTCAGCTACCTGGGCGTGAATCGCGCAGTCGTCGCCTTGACCAAGGCGGATCTGATTCACGACGAAGAAAAAGCCATCGGCGAAATTCGCGACAATCTGCGCAATTCACCTTTTGCCGCCGCGACGATCGTTCCTACATCCATCATTACGGGCCGCGGCTTCGATGATTTGAGGACTGCTCTCGCAGGGTTGCTGGCCGATGCGCCAATGTCGCCTGATATCGGCAAACCGCGACTGCCCGTGGATCGCGTTTTTACGCTGCGGGGTATCGGCACGGTCGTTACGGGAACCCTGACGGGCGGGAGGTTACGATGCGGCCAAAGTGTCGCCATCCAGCCCTCGGGTAAGGTCGCTCGCGTCCGCAATATTCAATCGCACAATCGCGACGTCGAAATTGGCGTTCCCGGCACGCGCACGGCGCTCAACCTCCCTGAACTTTCCGCGAGCGGCGATATTCGTCGAGGCGATGTCGTCACGCTCGGTGATCTGGGCGGGTCAAACGCCATACTCGAAGTCATTTTGGAAATCTCGCCGCGAGCGACCCACGTTTTGAAGGACGGAGCGCACGTACGCGTTCATCACGGGAGCGCCAACGAGCGCGCGAAATTAGCTTTCTTCTCTCAAAAACAAATTGTTCCCGGCGAACGGGCGCTTGCGCAACTGAGACTTGAAGGAGATATATATTGTTTCGCGGGAGACCGCTTCGTCCTTCGTGATTCTTCCGGGCAGAATACAGTGGCGGGAGGCATTGTGCTCGATCCCGATGCGCGAGCCAAGGCCTTGCGCGACGATAAGCGCCGGCAACTTTTGCGGCAACGCGCGGAATCGCCGGACGACGCGTCGTGCTTTGTCGCTTCGCAACTCGCAAGTGACCTCGCGGCGCGGCCGCCGCAACTTCTCTTGAAATCGAAATTCAGCGCCCGCGATATTTCCCACGCTGTGGCGCGGCTGGCGGACGAAGGCAAGCTGGTCCTTGCGGGTGAGCTGGCGGTGGACGCGGCAGCATGGCAAATGTTGCGGCGGCGTGCGGTTGACGCCATCGAAGCGCATCATCGCGCGCATCCCGAACAAGCGGGAATGTCACTCTCGGAGCTGCGATTAAATCTGGAGGCCGGCTTCCCCTTCCCCGAAGTTACGGGCTCTCTGATCAAGGAATTATGCGCGCGTGACTTCACACAGGTTGGCAATGCCATTCGCCTGGGGAAGCATCAGCCGGCATTGCCGCCGCCCCTTCTGGCGGCAGCAACACAGTTGCGCGCTGCGCTGGAGATGAAGCCTTTCGATCCGCCCTCGCGCGGACAGCTGGCGCCCGATCCTGTTTCGCAGCAAGCGCTGCGGTTCCTGATAAGCAAGGGCGAAATTGCGGAGATTAACTCGGAAGTTGTGTTGCTCGCGGAAAGTCTGCAGCGCATGACCGAACTCATCCGCCGATACATTCAGAGCAACGGCCCGGCAACCGTGAGCCAGCTTCGGCAGGCGCTGGGATGCAGCCGGCGCACCATCATCCCCTTGCTGGAACGCCTCGACCGCGCGGGCGTAACGCTGCGGGACGGCGACTCGCGCAGGCTTGGCTCCGGTCAGCAGCTATTAAGACCTACGAAAACAACCTGACACTGCGCAATCACACTCAAAAATAGGTTAAAGAAGGAAAGGAGGGGCCATTCGCATATTCGTGATGGTCGTAGAACAGCCCCCATCGGGGAAGGGTGGTGTGAGGCGGTACACTGAAGGCGTAGGTGAATAAGCGTTCATGTACTGCAGCATAAGGAATACCCGAAAACTTTCCAATCGGCAGTGCACCGTAATTCTAGAGGGGAGTTTCCCGTACGTGATTGCGGTAAATTGGGGTAGTCGGAAGCCGCAGGAAAGGCTCAATTTGTGGGTCAAACCGCAAGAGTGGGAGCGTCGGGAGGGCGGACTCGGTCCTCAGCCTGGAATGCCCGACTCTCCCGTTACGACGATTTCCTTAATCCGCCGGCGTAGGGTTCATCGCCTTCAGTTGATCAACCTCTTGCACCGTCTTGGCCCATTGCTTCTTGTTCGATTTGGTGGCGAACGGCTCTTCCAGATTGCCGTAATAATCAAGCAGCGTGCTCCGCACCTCCGGCGAGATGTGATCGAAGTGATTCTGGGCCAGCCGGTCCAGCAGGTCGGAATAGGTCTTATCCGCCAGTTTGTACTGCCCGGGGCCTGTTACCGTGCCGGTATCGAAATTGTCGTCGACCAGAGTCAGCTTCACCGCCTGTTCTTCACGTATTAACTTCTCGTAGTCCTGAACGGAGTCATTGAAACTGGTCATAAAGAGCTTCTCTGTGTCCGGCGTAGGCATGCGGAAAGAGAGCGCCCGAAACGGCCCAACCTTGGGAATCAGCCGGAACAGCAGCGCCAAAATTCGCGCACCGATACCGGGCTTTTCGTACTTGGAGTTCCACTCCTTTTCGTAACTGGCGCGCGACAGGTGATAAAGGAATTTCCGCCGCGTCATGCCCGGGATGTCCCGTTGAATATCATCCTTTTTCAGGTTCCAAGCCACCTTGGTCATCGAGGGAATAACGCTGCTTACCCCGCGCCGGTAAGTTCCGATGGCCAGATCATAATCGGAAAACACGGATTTCAGTTCCAGCGAGTAGGTCTCCTGAAAGGCCTTGGCGAGCAGTTCGTGCGAAACTTCAAACCCGATGTAGTCATGGTAGGCGTTCGGCGCGTAGTGGCCTTTGGCGATCTGCAGGACGTCGAATCCAAACTCGGTTTTCAAGTGAGAGGTGTGATCGTCATCGTAGGTCACTTTATCGCCGTACTTGCGGCGAAGTTTGGGGTAAAGAAGTGGGACGGCCCGGTTCACGGCGATGCGATGGCCGTAATTGTCCGCGGCGTAATGAGCCAGGGCGCCCAGAGCGAAAGCGTATTCGTTCACGTCCTGGGAATCGCGAAGTAGCGCCAGGATAAAATCTCCGGTTCGCACATAATGAACGAGATTGCTGAAGAGCTTGCTGCCAAACGGATAGTAGCCCATGTCCTGGATGGCGCATCCGCCGTACGCAAAGGCGTGCGCGGCCTTCAACTCGTCAGGAGTGGCATTTGGAAATCGTTTCAGAAGCGACGGCTGGATGGCATCGTCCCAAGCCGAATCGATGATGGCTTCGTGAGTCAAGACCGAATAGGCTTGCGCAGGGAACGCTCCGGGCAAGAAGAAGAAGATGAAACCGATCAGCGCTCTAGGGACTGTGCGCCAGCAGTAGATTCTGAGCCGCCCAGGAGTCAATCGTGTGTCTCCAAAGGAAAATGACACCAATTAAAACACGCAGCAGACTTCGTTAAATCAATGGCCCGATAGAGACTGGGGCTAGTTCTGGCTTGATTATGCCGTGGAAAGAGGTAAAAACCTATACCTGAAACTACCTAGCTATAGGCGTAACATCCTGTAAGAACAGCACATGGGCGCGATGAGGGCGATCAGAATAATTCGCCGGCCGGTCAAATCCTCTTCGGAATCTGACGCCGGAAGGTAAAGCGCGAGGCACGAACCCCGGCCGCGACGGGAATATTTCTAGCTCCATACTCCCGGACCACGTCAGCACGCTGCGAAAATAACTCAGCCACCGCGAGGCACGCAATGGTGCAGATAACCAGCCCCAGATAACTGGCAACGAAAATCAGCAGCGCCGCAATTACCTGGAGCATGGCGCTTACCCCTGTGGGAATATTCATTGCTGCCTCCTTCTGAGGTCTAACCGAAAGCTGCGCGGCGCCCAGGGCGGTCCGCATCGTCATAGTCGGCCGCAGACTCACTCGTGCATGAAATATCTTCGGCCCCCGTGGAACTGAGCAATCGTTTTGCCCTCTTCACCCAGCTCGGATTATCACAATGTACGGATAAGAGGATGCCGCCATGTTCAATGCGTCCCTGGTAGCGCTTGGCTTCATATTCGGGAATTCCCAAACCGAGCAGGGCACCCGCGAGTCCGCCCAACGTGCCACCGACTCCCATACCGGCAAGTGTCGCGAGAAGAGGGCCGGCAACCAAAAGCGGACCCAGAACGGGAACAGCAAGCGCGCCGGTTGATGCTAACCAGCCAAGTGCGCCTCCAATGATCGCCCCGGAACCTGCACCAGTAGCTGCGCCTTCGGGCGCCTTGGTGGCTTTTTCTGTAGCAAGATCTTTAGTGCCGGGATTTTCTTGGAGAAGGACAGAAATGTCGGTATCGCGGAAGCCTACATCTTTCAAAGCGCTGAGCGCGTACTCAAAACCTGGCCGGTGGGGATAGATACCGAATACCGCGATATTTTTCCCAGTCATCAAGTTGCCCCCCGGCTCAAGCGTGGCGCTGCAATTATCCGAGCAATGTGCCTGCCAGAGTAGTGACAAGTTGCTAAGTAATGGCAGCAGCGGAGAATATCGATCGATTGGTCGAGCGGGGGAGAGCGTACAAGGGCTTCTCAGACCAGTAATTTTGACCGCAGTGAATGCCTTTTTTCGTCCCGCAGTATGAGCGCCATTTCCGGGAGTCACGATTCTTGTCTCCATGCAGCAAGCGCTTCGCTGGCCATGGGCAGCTTCCAAGACGGTCAAACTGCAAAGGCCCGCTCGGGCTACCGTGTGCAGTCACTCCCTTTGGGACATGGCCACGCGTTACGCTTTTTTCTCGAGCCGCCCGTCTTTCCCGGCCGGCGACGAGGAACCACATCAAACAGTTAAGCGAGGCCACCCGGCACGGTACGGAATTCTCGCCTTCCCAACCGTGGCCTCGACCCTATTGAGCCGCAATTGCCGCTGAATACCCATCGGGCTAATTCCGTATTTTCAATCTGATGGGCAAGGTAGGTCGTATTTGAACCGCCACGCTTACGCATTCGGCCTGTTTCTAAGGTTAAATCCACCCTGAAATACAGCATTCTATTGATTCGGTGGTTGTTTCACTTATTGCGAGCCTGAAGCTGAAGCCTGAAGCTGAAGCCTGAAGCTGAAGCCTGAAGCTGAAGCCTGAAGCTGAAGCCTGAAGCTG
>Ga0070713_100001898_pt1 | contig 13463 bp, 13 predicted proteins | sample LARL82metaG_FD_65465 | JGI IMG/M metagenome (GOLD analysis project Ga0070713, IMG submission 65465) | Corn, switchgrass and miscanthus rhizosphere microbial communities from Kellogg Biological Station, Michigan, USA - LAR L8-2 metaG | ecosystem: Host-associated > Plants > Roots > Rhizosphere ... | reverse complement strand
GTGCAGAAGCGAGAGCTCACGCTTCCCGAGCGACGGGTGCGCGGCGGGATCGTTCCGCTCCATCCCGCGTCCGACGGCTCCCGCCGGCAGTTCCTGTTCGAGCATCTCGCGGACACGGTCGTCCCACTCGGCGTCGCGGTCCTGCGTTTCGACCGGCGGCCGTCGGCGGGCGACGAGGACGTCCCATTCGCCGTCCAGGCCGAAGACGCGCTCCTGGCCCTGGAGGCGCTTCACGCGGAGGTCGGCGACGTGCCGCTCGGCCTGTGGGCCTGGAGCCAGGGCGCGTGGGTCGCAGCGCTCGCGGCCGCAAGATCCTCGGAGGTCGCGTTCCTCGTCCTGGTCGCGGCGTGCGGGGTCAGTCCGGCGGTGCAGATGCGCTACGGGACCGCGGAGCAGCTGCGGCGCCATGGCTTCGGCGAGGAGCCGGCCCTGACCGAGGTCGCGGAGCTCCGCGCTGTGCTCGAGGACGCGTTCCGCGACGGCAGCCGCCTGAGCACGTCGCAAGAGATCGTCGACCGCTACGCCGGCCGGCCCTGGTTCCCGCTCGCCAACGTCCCGCGAACGCTCGACCCGGAGGCCGAGTGGCCGGACATGGACTTCGACCCGGCCCCGATCCTCGCCAAGGTGCGCTGTCCCGTCCTCCTCTTCTACGGCGAGGAGGACGAATGGACGCCGATCGACCCCAGCATCGCCGCCTGGGAGGCCGCCGGAAACGCAGACCTCACCGTCGTCCGGCTCGCCGGCACCGACCATGCGCCGACCCACGGCGGCGTCCACGAGCGCGCTGCGATCAGCCCCGAGTACACGCAGGCCCTGACGGATTGGCTCGAGCAGCGGCTGGACGGCCGGTAGACAGGCCGAAAAAGCGACTACTCTGGACGCCTCAGTGGCGATCTCGAGACCGGAACCTCGTCGCCGGCCGAAGCTCCCGTGGTGGCTGCAAATCGCGTCGGGCAAGCCGACCCGAGGCGGCCGGAAGACCCCGCGTTTGCCGCGCGGTGGGTTGCCGCGCGGGCGGCGACTCCCGCAGCCGTACTCGCGCGCGGATGCGCCGTACTTCCGCAGTCCCGGCTTCTACGTGCGCGTCGGCGGCCTGGCCGTCGTCGTCGCGGCCGGCCTCACGCTGCTGTTCTTGCGCGCTTGGTCGATCCAGGTGCTGCACGGCAAGCAGTACGCGAAGGCAGCGCACAAGCAAGCGTTCCGGACGGTCGACCTGCTCGGCTCGCGCGGCGCGATCGTCGACTCGCAGGGCCACCTGCTGGTCGGGACGACGGGACACGTAGTCGTCGACGCGGACGCGGCCTCGTTCGGCAGCCGGGACGCGCACGGCCGGTGGTGGCCGAGCGCCGACGGGCGGCGCGCGCTACGCAGCTTCGCACGCCTTACCGGAACGCGACCGCGGACACTCATCTCCCGGATCAAGAGCGACATCCTTCGTTCTCCGTTCGCGCCCGCCGTCGTCATCCATCACCCGAGCGCTGCGCTCGCGACCTATATACAGGAGCGGAGCAGGAAGTACCCGGGGTTCAAGGTCGGGATCGAGGACACCCGAAGCTACCCGCAGGGCGGGTTCGGCAGCGAATTCCTCGGGCTGCTCAACCAGATAAGCGAGCCGCAGCTCAAGTCCGGCGCATACAAGGACGCGAAACCGGGTGAGATCGTCGGCACGAGCGGTGTCGAGGCGGCGTACGACTCGATTCTCAACGCCGGCTTCGTGCAAGCGAGGATCCCCGTCGACTCGCTCGGACGGATTGCCGGCCCGCTCCACGTGCCGCGGCAGAAGCAGCCACCGACCCTGCAGCTCTCGATCGACTCGCGACTCCAGCGGGCGGCGCAGAACGCGCTGCTGTACGGGATGGAGCAGGCGCGCCTGAACGGCCATTCGCCCACCGGCGCGTCGGCGGTCGCCATCAACCCGTGGACGGGGGCCATCAAGGCGATCGTCAGCTATCCGACCTTCAACCAGAAGCTGGCGGCGAACAAGCCGAGCTATCTGGCCGAGCTCTACCACCAGACGTCCACGACGCCGACTCTGAACCGCGCGATCGGCGGCGTCTATCCGACCGGCTCGACCTTCAAGCCGATCATCTCGGAGGCCGCTCTCAGCGCCGGGATCATCACCCCGTACACGCCACAGCCGTGCACCGGCTCGTTCACGCTCGGGAACCACACGTTCTTCAACGTCGAGCGCGGCGCCAACGAGACCATGACGCTCCCGACGGCGCTCGAGCAGTCGTGCGACACATGGTTCTACCGGCTCGGCGCCCGTGTCTGGGCCGCCGATCCCGCCCGGAAGGCGACGCTGATCCAGAGTTGGGCGCGCAGGCTCGGCCTCGGCACGCGGCCTCCCATCGACCTGACCGGCGCCGCCGCCGGATATCTCCCGATGCCCGGCTCGTACTTCGAGAGGCTGGCCGGCACGCCGTACACGGAAGGCCAGGCAGTCAACCTCGCCATCGGCCAGGGCGCGCTCCAGGTCAGTCCCCTCCAGCTCGCGGTCGCGTACTCGGCCCTGATCAACGGCGGCAAGGTCGTGCGCCCGCACGTCGGCGAAGCGGTGATCAGGAACGGCGTCCGGCACCAGCTCCGCTTCAAGCCGGTGCGGAAGGTGAAGCTCTCGCCGTATACCTGGGCGATCCGGCAGGGGCTCTACGAGGCCGCCAACAGCGCGAGTGGGACATCCGGCAGCGTGTTCTCCGGCTTCCAGCCGCCGATCGCCGGCAAGACCGGCACTGCCGAGACGTGCGGCCCGAGCTGCCCCGACCATTCCTGGTATGCGTCGTGGGCGCCGTACAACCACCCGAAGCTCGTCGTCGTCGTGATGGTCGAGAAGGGCGGCTTCGGCGCCGAGGCCGCAGCGCCCGCAGCGAAGAAGATCTACCAGGCGTACTTCCACCCGGCGCACTGAGCCACGGCGCCTAGCGGCGCCGGATCAGCGTCAGGCCCTCGCGGATCGGCAGCAACACTGCTTCGACGCGGTCGTCGGCGACGACGTGTTCGTTGAAGCGGCTGATCGCTCGTGCGTTCTCGCCGTCGCCGTCGAGGCCGAACAGCGTGTTGTCGGCGCCGATGATGCCGTGCTCGGAGAGCTTGGGCAGGATCGCCTCGTAGTAGTCGACGTAGCCGGGCTTGTCGGCGTCGATGAAGGCGAAGTCGAACGGGCCGTCGACGGTGGCGAGCGTCTCGATCGCCGGCCCGACTCGGTAGTCGATCCTGTCGGCGACACCGGCTTCCTCCGCGTAGCGACGGGCGATCGCGGTCGTCTCCTCGTCGATGTCGCAGGCCACCAGGGTCCCGCCCGGCGGCAGTGCGCGCGCCATCGCGATCGACGACCAGCCGGTGAAGGTGCCGACCTCGAGAACCCGGCTCGCCTGCGCGAATCCCACGAGGAACGAAAGGAAGGCGCCCTCGACGACGCCGACCATCATCTGGGGCGCGGTCTGGGTCTCCCTGGTCTCGGCGCCGAGACGGTCGAACAGCTCGAGCCGTCCGGCCGTCGTGAAGCGCTCGGAGTACGCCTCGATCTCGTCCGGGATGTAGCGCGCCATCGGACGCCACCCTATCGAGCCGATGAGTTACGAATTGCCGAGCCGTCTGTCCCAGAGAACACCATCCAACCCGGAGGCAGCATGAGGCTTCTTCTCACGTCCGCTGGCATCAAGAACGCGAGCATCGAGAGCGCGTTGGTCGACCTACTCGGCAAGCCGATCGCCGAGTCCACAGCCCTCGTCATTCCCACCGCGTCCTACGGGCACCCCATGAGCCTGCCGGGCAAGGCATGGAAATTCATCAGCGGACGAGAGCCCAGGACCCCTATGTGCGAGCTGGGTTGGAAGTCGCTCGGAGTGCTCGAGCTCACCGCGCTGCCCAGCATCGACGCAGAGAACTGGGTTCCCATGGTGCAGGAGGTCGACGTTCTGCTCGTGGGAGGCGGCGACTCCCTGTACCTGTCTCACTGGATGCGGGAGTCGGGACTGGCCGACCTCCTGCCGTCCCTGGACGCGGTCTGGGCGGGACTGAGCGCCGGCAGCATGGTGATGACGCCCAGAATCGGGGAGGACTTCGTCGTCTGGAAGCCGCCCGCCGGCGGCGACAGCGCGCTGGGAGTCGTCGATTTCTCGATCTTCCCGCACGTCGACCATCCGGACTTGCCCGAGAACACCATGGCCAACGCGGAGCGCTGGGCCGCCGACCTGGGCTGTCCGGCGTACGCGATCGACGACGAGACCGCCATCAAGGTCACCGACGGGGCCATCGAGGTCGTCTCCGAGGGGAACTGGAGACTGTTCGCCTCCTAACGCTTGCCGGCTCCCGACGGCCTGAGCTTTAGGCCGGGCGACTCGACTTCGTGGCGGGCTTCATAGTTAGCTCCCTGAGGCCGAAGCTGGGATTGAGGTTCCACGCGGTGGTAGCCGTGCTGGCGATCGCCGCAGCGGCGGCGCCCGCCGCCGCCCGCGCCGCCGATGCGCCGCGCGAGCTTGCCCGCCGCTACGCGCCGGTCGTGCGCCTCGTCGAGCAGCGCAAGCCATGCGCCCACGGCGAGCCGTTCGTACCGACCAACGTGAGCCTGCTGCTCGGGAATCCCGACGTCGCGCTGCGCGGGCCGTGGGGCGGCACCAATCTGATCCAGGTCGGCCCGACTGGCGCGGAGCTCGGGAAGGGACTCTGGGGCTATCACCTCGACTTCCCCGGGAGCGCCCTTACCCCGAATTGCTCCTACGACAAGTGGTCACGGCGGCTGAACAAGGGCCATCGCCCGCTCACATACGCGCGGGTCGCGACCGACTCGCTCCATCCCGGCCAGATCGCGCTGCAGTACTGGTTCTTCTACGTCTTCAACAACTTCAACGACAAGCACGAAGGCGACTGGGAGATGATCCAGCTCGACTTCGACGCCGCGACCGCCGCGCAGGCGCTTCGCCGGCGGCCGGCGATCGTCGGCTACAGCCAGCACCAGGGAGCCGAAAGCGCAGAGTGGGGCGATTCGAAGCTCGAGCTGGTCGGCGGCACGCACCCCGTCGTCTACGCCGCGCTCGGCTCGCACGCGAACTATTTCACGTCTGCCCTGCACCTCGGACGCAGCGCCGCCCAGGGGGTCGGCTGCGACGACACCTCGGAGGCGTCCCACCAGGTACGGCCCGAGGTCGACGTCGTCCCGACCAGGAAGGCCGACTACATGCGCGGATACCCGTGGCTTGGCTTCGAGGGCCACTGGGGTGAGGATCACAGCGGCTTCTACAACGGCCCGACCGGCCCCAACACGAAGCTGCAGTGGAGGCACCCGATCACCTGGGCGACGAAGGACTGGCGCGACAAGAGCTTCACGGTGCCGATCGGGACCTTTGCGGGAGGCGGGGCGACCGGGTTCTTCTGCAACGTCGTGGGGACGGGGTCGAGCCTGCTCACGGCCCTCGCCGGGAACCCGTCGCCCGTCCTGATCGTGTGCTTCGTCATCATCGCCCTCCTGATCTGGCTCGTCTCGAGAACCACGTGGCGACCCTCGGCGCCGCTTCGGATCGAACGCCGCCGCCCCTGGGGCTGCATTGTTGCTTCGTCGAGGCGGATGTACTTCTCCCACCTGCGCCTGTTCCTCGGCATCGGCCTGATCTTCCTGCCGCTCGGCGCGCTGGTTACCGGCCTCCAGTACCTGACGTTCCAGGCCGGCGGCCTGAGCGGGCTCGTCGCGGCCGCAGGAAGGAGGAATGCGGCCGTCGACCTCCTCGTCATCGGACTGGGCCTGCTAGTGATGGTGTTCGCTCTTGCGATCGTCCAGAGCGCGACGGCGCTAGCGATGGTCGAGCTCGACGAAGGACGCCCCATTACCGCGCTCGGCGCCTATCGGAAGGCCTTGCCGACGCTGCCGTCGCTCCTGACGGCGGTGCTCCTCATCGTCGTCGCATTCCTGCTCATCAGCCTCACCGCCTTCGGGACTCTGCTCGGCTTCTACCTGGCCGTGCGCTGGTCCATGCTGGCCCAGGTGCACGCGCTGGAGAAGATCTCGGGGTTCGCCGCCCTGCGACGGAGTGCGCAGCTCGTGCGCGGTAACTGGTGGCGAGCGGCGTCGCTCATCCTCTTCGTCACGGTCGTCGCGCTCGTGCTCGGGCCGCTCTGCGGGACGCTCCTGCTCTTCGCGACAAACCAGTCGTTCGACTTCATCAACTTCGCCGCGAGCGTCATCGACGCACTCGTCGTTCCGTTCGCTGCGATCGCCACGACGTACCTCTACTTCGACCTTCGCATCGAGAAGCAGGACGAGCCCGCGGACACGGGAGTGCTGCCGGCCGAGGCGGCGCCGGCGTCGTCGTAGGAGAGCTCAGCCGCCATGGAAACGATGACCAGCATGGGGCATGCGGTGCGCACTTGGCGGCACCTAGCTTGAACGCATGCTTGGCTCAGACCTCCAGGACCGGGTACGCGAGTGCCCGAGCTGCGGTCGACTCGTTCGCCTCAACCGCGAAGGCTGCTACCGCCGCCATTTCGCCACCGAGCTCGACGGTCGCGTCCATCTCTGCGCAGCGTCCGGCCATGCGCCCGCCGAACTCGTGCCGCCTGCGCTACGCCGCGACGACCCGTAAATCACTCCTTAGGGCTTTATCAGCACCGCTCTTGCATAGAGATAGTCGTTAGTCGTGTAGCGGGGCCAGCAGCACCTGAAGTAGACCACCTCGCCTCGAAACGTCTTGATGGGTTTGTCGACCGCGCTCTTGGGCCTTTGTGGGTGGGGCGTCGGGCTCCTGACAAACCGGTAAGTCCGCCACACACCTTGCCACCTGATCTTTGCCACGTAGCCCGGTTTGATCAGGTTGAGGCGGTAGAACGGGCCGTGCCTGCCATAGCCCGGTACGGGTGTTACATCGTGTGCATCGATAACCATCGTCAATCCCTGTCCGGGCCGCGCTGTAAAGCCCCCATCCCAGATAGGCCCGTACGCCAGATCGCAAACTCGCGTGCGGATCGGCTGATTGACCATGTGCAGAGCCTTGATGGTCAGTAGAGCCGGATGGCTCGATGCCGGCCACTTCGGGCAACCTCGGCCGGCTGCGCCGCTGGGCGTCGCCAGAACCACCCATGCCAGCCCAACTGCGACGGTCAGCAGTGCTCTCTTCATGCCATCCCTCAGAGATCTTGACCCTTTGCGACGGAACTCTCAATGGGCCCAGCCGTCGAAGGTTCTCCTATATAAAAAACCCCGCCTGAGCGGGGCTTTCCTGAAGCGGATGATGGGACTCGAACCCACGACCTTCTGCATGGCAAGCAGACGCTCTAGCCAACTGAGCTACATCCGCGTGGGAGCGCAGTCTAGCCGAGGTTCGGGGCGTCCAGAGCCTCGTTCACGAGCCTGTCCGCGAGCTTGTTTTGCTCCCGGCGGACGGCCGTGTAGCGCACCGTTCCCACCTGCCGGGCGAGCCGTGCGGCCTTGAGCGACAGCTCTCGGAGTGCCTCGTTCTTGACCCGGTACTCGCCCGTCATCTGCTTCACGAGCAGCTCGGAATCGGAGACCACCTCGACCTGGTCGACCTGCAGCTCGGCCGCCCGCTCGAGGCCCGCGACGAGCCCGCGGTACTCCGCCACGTTGTTGGTCGCGACGCCGATCGCCTCGCCATGAGCGGCGAGCACCGTCCCGTCCTCCGCCTCCAGCACGTAGCCGAACGCGGCCGGACCCGGGTTTCCGCGCGCGCCGCCGTCCGTGAACAGCCGCGCCTTCACCCCAACAGCTCGTACACGTCGAACGCCGGCTCCTCGTACGGATGCGCCTGCCGGAGCGCAGCGAGCACCTCTTCCTGCCGCTCCGCCGGGAAGACCGTCTCGAGCCTGAGCTCGGCGACGCGTTCCTCGCGCCCCGGCCGCCCCACGTCCGGCGAAGTGCCCTCGCCGCCGAGGAAGGTGCCCGTCCCCTCGGTGTAGAAGGAGCAGCGCTCGTAGTCGCCGATCCGTCCGGCGCCGGCGGCGAAGAGCGCATCGCGCACAGGGTTGAGCGCCTCGCGCGGCACGAACACGACAAGCTTGCGGTTCACGGCGGCACCCTACCGGCCCTATTGCGCTCGGACCGACGTGTGCCGGGCCTGGTCCCCTCGACTACTCGTCCGTGTCGATCTGCGCGCGCTGGAGGCGGCCGGAGTAGTCGACGTAGATCGACTTCCACTCCGTGAACACGTCGAGGGCGGCCTGGCCCGCCTCGCGGTGGCCGTTGCCCGTGTCCTTCGTGCCGCCGAACGGGAGGTGAACCTCGGCGCCGATCGTGCCGGCGTTGACGTACGTGATCCCGGCCTCGAGGTCGCGCATCGCGCGGAACGCGGCGTTGACGTCCTGCGTGAAGATCGAGGACGAGAGGCCGTACTTGATCCCGTTCGAGACCTGGATCGCCTCGTCGAGGTCGCGGACGGGGATGAGTGCGGTCGTCGGCCCGAAGATCTCCTCCTGCGCGATCCGCATCTGTGGATCGACGTCGGCGAACACGGTGGGCCGGTAGAAGAAGCCCTTGCCGAGGTCTCCGTCGCCCGCGACCTCGCCGCCGGTGAGGAGCTTCGCGCCCTCGTCCTTGCCGATCGCCGTGTAGGAGTCGATCTTGTCGAGCGCGGCGCGGTTGATGACGGGGCCGATGTCGGTGTCGTCCTCCCAGCCCGGGCCGAGCCGCAGCTTCTCGACGCGCTTAACGAGCTGCGACTGGAGGGCGTCGTAGGCGCCCCGCTGGACGATCACGCGCGACGCCGCGGTGCAGCGCTGGCCCGACGTGCCGAACGCCGACCAGAGGATCCCGTCGACCGCGAGCTCGAGGTCCGCGTCGTCGAGGACGACGATCGCGTTCTTCCCGCCCAGCTCAAGGTGGACGTGCGTCAGCGTCTCCGCCGCCGCCTTCAGCACCTCGACGCCCGTCTCGCGGGAGCCGGTGAGTGTGATCACGCGGACGTCGGGGTGGCGCACGAGGCGTTCGCCGACCGTTGCGCCGCCGCCGTGGACGATGTTGACGACGCCGCTCGGAATGCCGGATTCGGCGAGGAGCTCGACGAAGCGCTCGGCGAGCGCCGGCGTGTCGGTGGCCGGCTTGAGGACGACGGTGTTGCCGCAGACGAGCGCCGGGATGAGCTTCCACGACGGGATGGCGACGGGGAAGTTCCACGGAGTGATCGCGCCGACCACGCCGATCGGCTGGCGGACGCTCATGTTCCACTTGTCGCGCAGCTCCGACGGCGTCGTGTGACCGAAGAGGCGCCTGCCCTCGCCGGCCATGTAGTAGGTGATGTCGATCGCCTCCTGGACGTCGCCGCCCGCCTCGGCCTTCACCTTCCCCATCTCGTGCGTCATCAGGTCGGTGAGCGCCGGCTTCTCCTGCTCGAGCAGGCGCGCGAGGCGGAAGAGGATCTCGCCGCGCTTCGGCGCGGGCACGAGCCGCCACTCCGCGAACGCCTCCTTCGCGACCGCGACCGCGCGGTCGACATCCTCGACGCCGGAGCTCGGGAAGACGCCGATCGTCTCGCCGTTCGCCGGGCTCGTGCTCTCGAAGGTCTCGCCGGAGACGGCGTCCACCCACTCGCCGCCGATGAAGTTCTTGAAAGTCTGGGTCGTAGTCGCCATCGAGCGAGCCTAGCGGCGGCGCCTATCCAGGGGCCGGAAGACCGGTACCAGGTACCGGTCTTGAGCGCCGCGAGAGAGACCGCGGGCGTCTGCGAGGTCGGCTACTCCGGCGCTTCGTCGGTGTCGGGGAACGTGCCTGGATGCGAGCGGCGGCGGTCCCGTACCGTCCGCTGTTCCTTGTCCTCGAGGCGCTGCTCCGACTCCCTGCGGCGATCCTTCCCCTCTCGGCGGTCGACGATTACGGTGACATTCGGGTTGTCCTTGTAGTAGTCGACCATCTTGTCGTAGAGCTCGTCGGCGAGCTCGCGGGGAATGACGCAGTAGATCATCGCGGACGGATTGTAGGTGGGAATCCGGCGAGTGCATCTGATCGCCCCGCTATAAGGACCCCATGCTGCGCCGGCACGCCTGGTGGCTCGCGCCGCTCTTCGGCGCGGCAGTGGCGGGAGGGGTCGTCGCGGCCGTCTCGCTCGGCGGGGGCTCGTCGTCGCCGCCCAAGACGAGCCCGTCGGCATTGCGCCCGGCAGCCGCGGCGCTCGCGTTCCAGGGCGCCATCAGGGCCGTCGTGCACAAGCTCTCGCCGTCCGTCGTCCAGATCCAGAGCTCGCAGGGGCTCGGCTCGGGCGTCGTCTTCGACTCTGACGGCGACGTCGTCACGAACAACCATGTCGTGGCAGCTGGCGGCCCGCTCACCGTCACCGCGGGCGCGCATACCTACAAGGCGTCGCTCGTCGGCCGCTTCGCACCGGACGACATCGCCGTCGTCCGCGTCTCCGGCGCCCACCTGACGCCGGCGACATTCGCCGACTCGAGCGCGCTCCAGGTGGGAGACCTCGCGATCGCAATCGGCAACCCGCTCGGGCTGCGCTCGAGCGTCACCGACGGCATCGTCAGCGCCTTCCGCCAGGGCGTCTCGGAGGGGAACGGCGTCGCGCTGCCACTGGTGATCCAGACGAGCGCAGCGATCAACCCGGGCAACTCCGGCGGCGCGCTCGCCGACCTGGAGGGCCGTGTGATCGGGATCCCGACCCTCGCGGCGACCGACCCGGAGCTCGGCGGCTCGGCGCCCGGCATCGGCTTCGCGATCCCGAGCAACCTCGTCAAGGATCTCGCAACGCAGATCATCCGCAACGGCCATGTGGTCAACTCGCACCGGGCCTACCTCGGCGTCGAGATCGGCGACACGAACGGGCTGGGGGTCCTCGTCCAGAGCGTCACGCGGGGCGGGCCGGCCGCGAAGGCGGGCCTCGAGGCAGGCGACGTGATCAGGTCGCTCAACGGCAAGGCGACGCCGACTGTCGACGACCTGACGAGCGTCGGCTCGGAGCTCAAGCCGGGGACGACGGTCTCACTGGCGGTCGTGACGCAGCACGGGAAGCACAAGACCCTGCACGTCACCCTCGGGACGTTTCCGGGGGGCTAGATACGGGCGATCGCGGGGACGAGGCGGCCCTCGTCCTCGATCTGCGCGTTCCAGTCCTTGTAGCCCTCGTCGAGCTCGTGGAGCTCGTGGCCGCGGCGCTCGAGCCGCACGGGCTGCGCCGAGTCAGGGCTGACGCGGTACTGGTACCAGGAGAGCTCCCACGCGACGGTCACGGCGAGCTCGCCCGACGTCCCGGAGAGCGGCACGATGCTCGCCTGCGGCTCGCCCAGGCTCTTCGCGATTCCGCCGACGGTGCGCCGGTAGGCGCTGCCGTTGAACAGGTCGGCCGCCTCGAGGAGTGCAACCTCGCCCTCGGACAGCCTGCGCAGAATCGGCTCCTGCTGGGCGAGCGCCTCCTGGTCGGGGGCGCGGGTGAGGCCGAGGTACTCGACGAGGTTGCGCTTGCGACGGCGGCGGCGACGGCCTCCGTCGACGGTCGGTGTTGTCGGCGCACCCTCCTTGATCCAGCCCGCCTCGACGGCGAGCTCCTGGCAGAGCGGGCAGACGTCGACGAGCTCGCCTCCGTCTCCCGGGGCGAACCGCACGGCTCGCTCCCCCATGAGCAGCGTCCGCTCGCATACGGCGCACGTCCGCGTGGATCCGACTGTCGTCACCCTCATCCGGCCTCCGAGTTTAGCCAGGCTTGCCGAACCTCCTCCAAATCGAGTAATGTGACTTACATGTGTCTTTTACATATAGCGAGCTCGTGAGAAGCCGTCCCCGCTCCCGTCGGCACCACCGCGGACGCTGGCGCGTCCTCGCCCGCGTCGAGCGGTTCGCCGAGCCCGCGCTCCTGCTTCTGCTGCGCGAGCGGCCGGCCCACGGCTACGACCTGCTCGAACGGCTGCCGGAGTTGACGGGCGAGGCGCGCGTCGAGATGGGCAACCTCTACCGCCTCTTGCGCGGGCTCGAGGAGGAGGGGCTCGTCTCGTCCGAATGGGACGACTCCTCCCCCGGTCCCGCGAAACGCCGCTACGCCATCACACCTGCGGGCGAGCGGCTGCTCGACCACTGGGTCGAGGCACTGCGCCGCTCACAGGAGCGGACCGCCCGCTTTCTCGAACGGTACGAGGAGAGGAGGTGAACATGCATCACCGCCACCATGGATGGGGCGGCCGCAGCTCCCGGATCTTCTTCCGCGGCAGCTTCCCGAGCCGTCCCGAGCTACTCGAGCGGCTGGAGAACTACCAGCGCGATCTCGAGCAGCAGCTGGCCGACGTCACGGACGTGATCGCGCACCTGCGCGACCCCGCCGACGCCCAGCCTCAGCAGCAGGCGTGAGCCGGAGGCCCGGAAGGGGCGAAGCTAGACCTTCGCCTCTTCCCGCTCCTTCTTCGTCTGCTCGATGATCTTCTGCGCGACGTGGGTCGGCACTTCCTCGTAGCGAAGGAAGTGCATCGAGTAGTCGCCGCGGCCGCCGGTCATCGAGGTGAGCGCCTGCGAGTAGGTGAGGATCTCGGCCATCGGCACCTCGGCCTTGATCGTCGTCATGCCGCCCGCGGGCTCCATCCCCTGCAGCCGGCCGCGCCGCGAGTTGAGGTCGCCGTTGACGGCGCCGACGGCGTCGTCGGGCACGGCCACCTCGAGCTCCATGATCGGCTCGAGCAGCACAGGATCCGCCTGCTGGTAGGCCTCCTTGAACGCCATCGAGCCCGCGATCTTGAACGCCATCTCGGAGGAGTCGACGTTGTGCTCCATCCCGTCGACGAGCAGCACGCGTACGCCCTGCACGGGTGCGCCCGCGAGCTCGCCGTGCTCCATCGCCTCGCGCACGCCCTTGTCGACGGCCGGACGGAAGCTCTGCGAGATGACGCCGCCGACGATCTTGTCCACGAACTCGTAGCCGAGCTCGCCGTCCTCGGCGGGCAGCGGCTCGAGCACGATCGCGCAGTCGCCGAACTGGCCGCGCCCGCCGGTTTGCTTCTTGTAGCGGTGCCGCGCCCGCGCCTCCTTGCGGATCGTCTCCTTGTACGGCACGCGCGGCGGATGAAGCTCGACGTCGACGTGGAAGCGCGTGTTGAGCCGGTCGACGGCCACCTCCACCTGCATCTGCGAGAGACCCGAGAGGAGCTGCTCGCCGGTCTGCGGGTCGCGACGGAGGACGAGGGTCGGGTCCTCCTCGTGCAGGCGCCGGAGGCCGGTCGCCATCTTCTCCTCGTCGCCCTTCGCCTTCGGGGTGACGGCGAAGCTCAAGACGGGCTCGGGGAAGTCGATGTGCGGCGGCTCGACCGCCACCTCGTGGTCGACGAGCACGTCGCCCGTGAGAACGTCCTTGAGCTTCGCCACGGCGCCGAGATCGCCGATGCCGAGCGCCTCGACCGGCTCGGAGTCCTTGCCCTGCAGGAGCAGCACCTGGCCCAGGCGCTCCTTCGCGTGCGTGCGCGGGTCGACGAGCGTCGTGTCGCCCGAGACGGGGCCGGCGAGGACGCGGAAGCAGCTGATGCGGCCGGTGAACGGGTCGGCGATG
>Ga0070713_100001894_pt1 | contig 13484 bp, 10 predicted proteins | sample LARL82metaG_FD_65465 | JGI IMG/M metagenome (GOLD analysis project Ga0070713, IMG submission 65465) | Corn, switchgrass and miscanthus rhizosphere microbial communities from Kellogg Biological Station, Michigan, USA - LAR L8-2 metaG | ecosystem: Host-associated > Plants > Roots > Rhizosphere ... | reverse complement strand
CGGAAAGCTGGTCATCCTCAAGCTCGGGCTCATCGCCGTGCTGGCCGCGCTGGGCGCGGTGAACCGGTTCCGCAACGTGCCCGCCGCCGCGCGTGCTCTCGGCGGCCTGCGGCGCGTCGGCTCGGTGGAGGTCGTCGCCGGCGCCGCGGCGGTGCTGGTCGCCGCCGCCCTGGTCAACGTCGCCCCGCCGGTTTCGTCGGCGCAGGCCGCGGGCAACGGTGCGCAGCCGCTCGTCGTCACCGGCAGCGACGAGGCCACCACGGTGCGCGTGCGGCTGGAGATCACCCCGGGCACGCCGGGTTTCAACCGCTTCGTGGCGCGCGTCACCGACTACGACAGCGGCACCGCGGTCAATGCTCAATCGGTGCAGCTCAGCTTCCGCCTGCCGGTCCGGCCGGACGTCGGGGCCTCGACACTGTCGCTGGCTGGTCAATCGGACGGGAGCTACGCGGCGCGCGGCGCCAACCTGTCGCTCGACGGAACCTGGCAGGTGACGGTGCTGGTCGAGCGCGGCGCGCAGTCCGCCGAGGTGGCGCTGCGGGTGACCACGCGCAGCCTGCCGGAGAAGATCGACGTCAGCAGAGTTCCCGGGGAGCCCACGCTGTACACCATCCACCTCAGCGGGGGCGGCACCGTTCAGGTCTACATCGACCCGAACAAGCCCGGACCCCTGGAGTTCCACAGCACGTTCTTCGACGCGTCGGGGACGGAGCTGCCGGTGACCAGCGCGCGCATCACCATGACGCCGCCCGGCGGTGCCGCGCAGACGCTTCCCATCCGTCAGCTCGAGCCCGGCCACTACGTGGCCGACGCCACGCTCGGCACCGGCTCCTACCGGTTCGACATCACCGGCACCATCGCGAGTGGCGAGACCATCGCCACCCACATCAGCATCACCGCGGGCACCTGAGAGGACACCACGATGCGACCCAAGCTGCTCATCCTCGCCGTCTCGGCGGTGGCCATGGTCACCGCCTGCGGCGGAGGCGGCGCGACGCCGACCGCGCGGACGACGCCGAACCCCGCCACGCGCCCCAGCTCCCCCGCGGTCCTGCAGATCGTCAGCCCCGTCAACGGCGCGGTGGTCACCGGGAGCACCGTGCACGTCGTCGTGTCACTGAAGAACGCCACGGTGGTGCAGCTCACCAGCACGCACATCCAGCCGGACCAGGGCCACGTCCATCTCTACCTGGACAACCAGCTCATCTACATGGCGTACCAGCTGGCGCAGGACGTTCCGGTCCATCCCGGCGTGTACTCGCTCAAGGCGGAGTTCGTCGCCGGCGACCACTTCCCGTTCAACCCGCGGGTGTGGTCGGCGGTGGTGGTCTTCACGGTGCGCTGAGGTCGGTGCGGTGATCGTCGCGCACGTCGTGGCTCCGGGCGGCGCGCCACTGTACGCCACCTGGCTCGCCGCCGCGGCGCTGTTCGGCGGCGGCGTGGGTGCGGTCGTGTGGTGGAGACAGCCGCCACGGCGCGGACTGATGCTGACGATCAGCGCTGCCGGGTTCGCGGCGACCGCCACGCTGCTCATCGCGCCGCAGCCGGCGCCGCTGCGTCCGGGCTACAGCATCAGGCTGGTCGAGCCCGGCGCGACGACCAGCCCGGTGGTGCTGCGGGTCTGCGAGGTGAACGCGGTGGTCTCACCCGCACCCGTGCCCGGCGCAGGGCGCCTGGTGCTGGTGTCCGTCGATGGGCGCCAAGTCGCGGAGGTACGGTCGAACACCGTCGCCGTGCCCATGCCGGCCGGGGCGCACCACGTGGTCGCGGAGCTGATCACCGCGGATCACCGCGCCTTCGTGCCGCCGATCACTGCGGATATGACGCTGACCGTCACCGGGCCGGGCCCGATCGGGCCGGCTCCAACCTGCGCACCATGAGGCCACGGGCGTTGCGCCGTGGGCCATTGCGCCCGCGCAAGGCGGTGACGAACGGCACTACCCGCCCGGGACCGGCCGCGCCGATCCTACGGGCATGTCGCGACAGGCCTTCAGCGCTCGACGCCGGTTCGCCGCGGCGGCGGTAGCCGCCGGAGTGGGCGCCGTGCTGGCCGGGTGCGGGGCGTCGCAGTCTGCGGCGCGAGGGGCTGTGCCCCGCGCGACGGCGGTCGCAACACCCGCGCCAGCCGACGCCGCGCCGGCCATGGTCATGATCACGCTGACTGATCGGGGCTACCGGGCAACCGACATCGACGTGACGCTCGGACAGCCGGTGATGTTCATGGTAGTCAACCGGGGGGCACGCCCCCACGAGCTGCACGCTGCCGTGCCGGTGTCATCGCTCGAGGTGGGCGACCCGACGACCAGCGGCGCCGCCCAGGCGGCCGACTACCGAGCCGGCCCGCTGGACGTGACCATCCCGGCGGGACATGAGATCGACATCACCTTCGTGCCGAGCCACGCGGGCAGGTTCGCCATGAGCGACGACCAGGTCCCCGCAGGCGCCATCGTCGTCGCGTAAGTCCAGGCGGACGGGGCCGTGGACTGGTCAACCAGGCCCAGGGTCGGGATTCCACCTGGCTATACCAGCGGATATACTCTGAGTATGTCCAAGGTCATGATCTCCCTTCCCGAGGATCTCCTCCGGCGTCTCGACAGCGAGGCCCGCAAGCGGTCGATGACCCGCAGCGGCCTGCTCGCTGCGGCGCTCCAACGCGAGCTGGCCCGGCGCGACCCCGACGCCGTGGCAGCCGCCATCGCTCGCTCGGAGCAGCGGTTCCGGACCGCCGGATCGTTCGAGGCCGCTGATCTCGTTCGGGCGGATCGAGATACAGCGCATTGACGACGCTGCTCGTCGACACATCGGTCCTCCTCAAGTGGTTTCACGGAAGCGGCGAGGCCGAACTCGCCGAGGCTCGTGCCATCCGTGACGCGCACCAGCGTGGCGACCTCGAGGCCCGCATCATCGACCTGGCCATGTACGAGGTCGGCAATGTGCTGCTCACCCGCCTCCGCTGGACCGCGTCCGACATCGCCGGCCAGCTCGACGACCTCGTGTCGATTTGCGGGACACCGCTGGTCGCCACTTCAGGATGGCTCCGGGACGCGGCCATCCTCGGCGAGACTCATCAGCTCACCTTCTACGACGCGGCCTGGGCCGCCTCGGCACGGGGCCTGGGTATACCGCTCGTCAGCACGGACGCCAAGTTGATCGCCGCCGGGCTCGCCGAGTCACCAGCGGTGACTGCTCGTCGCCTCCGGCTGCGATGAGCCTTGGGCAGGAGCCCGGATTCCGCTCGTCATTGCAGAGGCCAGCGCTCAGACCCGTGGGATCACTGCAGGGGTTGTCGCCCGCGTAACCGTAGGGCTCACCCGTCAACGATGCAAGGGAATCGCGGGAGAGGAACTGCGCGGCGGTCGGGTCGTCGTACCGATAGATGCTGGCAAACAGGAGCCGACGCTCGCTGCTTCCGAGCTCGTCGATGCAACCCGGGCGACTCCGTGTCGTGCTTGCCCGCCCGGTCGGCAAGCCCTTGTCATAGGCATGTGGTCGCGGCAACGGAGCTCTTGTCGTACGTGGGGTCCATTGCACGCAGTCACCTTGCCTTCTCGGTTCGCACGAACTCCTCCACCAGCTCGGGCAAGTCTGCGCTGCGGATTCGGTCCTGAGCGAGAGAGCGGGTCTCCGGTCGGACCTCGAGCAGAAACCGACGCAAGGCCTCAGCGAGCGCCGCAGGGGCTTTTGCGACGACATCGTCGGTCACAGTCACGCGGCGTCCCGATGGACGGAGTCGGACGGCTACGCCATCTGACCGGAAGATGGTGTCCTGGCCAGGGCCGACGTCATAGGCTTCCAGGAAGCGCTCGGCGCTGGCACGGCTGGCGAACATGATGATGTCGCGGCCATCGATCGAAAAGTACATGCCCGTTACCACCCTTGCCATGGCCGGTGCCATTTCATCGATCCTCCAGGGACTGTTTCACCGGTCGATGGATCGACAATTCGACGATGGTAGTGCGGCAGGCGCGCCGCCCAATTTGCATCACCCTCTGCCGTCTTCGCTCCCCAATTGCCCAATGGCGATATGCGGAGATTCTCGCCACACTCGATCTCCCTCCCGCTCGCATATCCGCTTCCCGGAAGCAGGTCAAGCGGTATGGCTGCCCAGTCCCAGAACCCGACGTTGCCAGCGCCTGAGACGGTGCGGTCAATGTCGCTCCACGTGGCTGTAACCACGCTGGCGTCGCGCACCGCGGCAACGAAGCCAGTTGGGTTCGGATCGGAGATATTGTCCTTGAGGTTGGCTACGCCGGTATCCCCGTGGGAACACGTTGGCGCCCCGTTGGCAAGGCAATTTCCGCCCGGCAGGTCGACCTGGCAGCTTGACGACCACGGTGGCCAACAGAACAGTCCGCTGGGGTCGCCAGCGTTGACCGGGTTGTCACCAGCGTAGGCGTACGGCTGGCTCGTCCGCGAGGCGAGCGGATCACGGGAGAGGAACTGTCCGGTCACCGGGTCATAGTAGCGAGCGCGCAAGTACACGAAGCCGCTCTCGGCGTCTGTGTACTCGCCCCCGAACCCCATCGGTGTCGTGGTCGTACCGGTCGATCCGGTCGGGGTCCCGTAGGCGTCGTAACTGAAGGTCGAAAGGAGGTTTCCCAGCCAATCACTGATCGCTCGCGTAGTACCGAGCTGGTCCTGGTGCAGATATTGCACATTCGGAGAGTACGTCGCAGGCGGCACCACGGTGGTCTGCTCGTACGGAACACCCTGCGGTCCGTAGAGGAACCGCGTGGAGCCATCCATGAGAATCAGCGGGAGGCCCTCTGCCAGATTGTAGACATATGGTGTCGTCGTCCCGCCGACGGTCTTACGCATACGCAGTCCGTCGCCGTTATACGCGTAGGACGTCGTCCCGTAACCGACGAGGCGATCCTCTTGATCGTAGGTGAGGGTGGTGGTCGGTCCTGACCCTACGCTGACCGAGGTCCGGTTGCCCCGGAGGTCATAGGTGTAGGTCGTGACCACCGGCTTCAAGGCCATCAGGACCCCGACGAGGTTACCCGTGGTTCCGAAGGTGGCAGTCCGCGAGCCACTGGGGCCGACCGGCATGGGGTATTGATCTGCAAGCGCGGAGGAGACCATGGACAGATCGTTCTCATGGATCACATCCGACATGCCACTTGGCGCCGACCACGCGGCGGGCTGCAGGTTTCCTTCCGCCGCCTCCGCCATGACCAGCCGATCCGTGGGCTGCGATGTCGTCACAGACGGTGTGGTGACGGTGGTGGTGAGAAGCCCGGAGCCCGAGGTCGTCCCCTCGATGGGATTCACCGGGTCGACGCCTCGATACACCGCAACGAGGAGCGTCTTCGCCACCAGCGAGCTCGGATAGGTCACCGTGACCTGTTGCTCGCCTCCTGTGGCACTCCTGCGATAGACCGCCACGCTCGAGCCGCCGGACGTCGCCGTCGTGACTGTGCTGTATCCGCTCGGGGCGGACGCAAGGGCGGACGTCGCCTCGGTGCTGACAGCGAGGATCTGATCTCCCGTCTGAGCCGCCACCGGCAGGGGCACGGTGAGCGACGACGCGGAGCCCGAGTCTTCAGCGCGCCCAGACGTCACCAGACTGATGGGGGCGGACGAACTGACGACCTCGTCGTCGGCATTGTAGGTTTGGACGGTGCCGCTCGGGCTCGTCGTGCGATTATCAGCGAGGTCATACGCATAACTCGCGCCATTGGTCGACGCCAGTTGATTCAGCGAGGAATAGGTGTACGTGCTGCTCGCCGTCCCTGGCGTCCCCGTATCCTGTTCCGTCGTGACCTGGCCATTGCCGTCGCGTCCATACGAGAAGGTCTCGAAGTTCGATTGCCACCCCGCTTGCGTGACCTGGGACGGCCGGTCGCTCGCATCGTAGGTCGTGAGGGCGGTGTCTCCGTTCGGATAGTCGGTTTCGTTGTAGTTGCCGTCCTCATCGATCCAGAAGTTCGCGGCGTCGCTGCCATAATCGATGGTGTACATGTTCCCGGCCGGATCGTAGCCCTTCGACTCGACACTCCCGTCCGGAAAGGTGAGCGACGTCAGGTGGCCGGCGAGATCGTACCCGTACCGCACCACCTTGCCTGCCGCGTCATGGGATGACGTCATGCGATGCAGGGTGTCCCACGTCCACGACGATGTGCCGGTTCCGTCCGTCATGGCGGTGCGTTCGCCATCCGCGTCGTAGGTAACTCCAGTCACACTCGGAGTGGAGCCGTCACTGTAGGTGGTGGAGGTCGGCTCGCCGGCAGCATCATAGGCATAGGTCGTCGCCTGCTGCTGAGCGTCGATCTTCGCGGTGCGGCGGCCTGCGGCATCGTACTGGTACGTCGTCGTGTTGCTCATCGGATCGCTCACTGACACGAGCCGGCCAAGCGGATCATACGAGTACCGGGTCCTGTTGCCCTTCCCGTCGATCTGGTCCTCCACCGTACCGTCGGGCCAATAATCAGTATGCAGAACCGAACTGTCCGCCCTCGTGAGAGCGGTCTGCTCTCCGGCCAAGTCGTAGGCGTATGACGTCGTATTGTGATCCGCGTCAGTCGAGGCGATCAGGTTGCGATCAGCGTCATACGACGTGACGGACGTGTCGCCGAGGGGATCGGTCGTGGCGCGGACGTCGCCGAATGCGTCCAACTGACCCGACACTGGATCCGTATAGGAGTAGGTGACGGTATATTGGCCGGCGCAGTTGCATCCCGCCACATTTCCACGGGGCTCGACCAGCGATGTGAGCCAGCCGACGGCGTTGTAGCTGTATGTGGTCTCGAAGTTGTCAGCGTCGGTCGCACCGACTCGGTTGCCGTCGCCGTCATACATATAGGTGGTCGAGTTGCCATCCGGATCCGTGACGGAGGTTACGTCCCCCGGGTGCGTTGGATCGGAATGGTGGAAGACGGTCACCGCGGACTGCAACGGACTAGTCCCCACCAGAGGTCTGGACGAAGACGCGAGGTTTCCGTTCGCATCATACGAATTCGTCGTAGTGACGCCCAGGGGATCGGTCACTGCGATCGGATCGTTCAGTGCGTCGTATCGCATCTGCGTGAGACGACCCAGAGCGTCGGTGCTCGTGAGGGCATTTCCGCGGCCATCGTAGGTCTTGCGCGTCTGGTGGCCATCGGGGTCGGTGTCGGAGAGCAAACCGAGAGTGACCGGATCATACGTGTATTGCCATGTCGCCGCCTGGGGCGTGCCGGCCCCGCGGGTGACCGACGTCTGCAGGGCATAGGTGTATTGATAGACGACAACGTTGCCTTTGGGGTCGGTCACCGTGGTCGTCCCACCGGTGGCAGACGACGGGTCGCCGGTGTAGGCGAACGTCGTGGTGCGGTCCTTTGTCGGATCGCCGGCATCGACTTTGATCGTCTGGGAGTGCACCCGACCAGCAGTGTCATACCCGTTGGTCACCAACCCGCCCCGTGGGTCGCCGATGGAGGTCAGGAGGTGGTTGGCATCGTAGGTGTAATGGCTGTGGCCGCCATTGACGTCGGTCACGTCGGTGAGGTTCCCGGCGCCGTCGTTGTACCCGAATTGCACGGTCCGGCCGATGGGATCGGTAATGGACGTGAGCAGGCTCCCCGTGTACCCCAGGCTGATGCTGCGCGGCGGAGTCGAGGAGTCGGTGATCGAGGCCAGCCGGCTGCCGGCGTCGTATGCGTAGGTGAGGGAATAGCCGTTGAGATCGCGCTTGCTGGTCAGTTGCCCTACTGCCGAGAACGTCAGCGTCTCCGTGCCCTGGCGCGTGAGAGTGAAGGTCCCGTCAGCGTTCTGCACGAGCGTGGCAATGGAGCGTGGAGCACTCGGCGAATACGCGGTGCCCTGCTTGAGGAACGATACGGTGCTGCCATCCTCTTGGTCGACCGTGACATTCCCGGTCACCGGATCGACTGAGAGCGACGCCGCGGCGTCGAACGTCCACCCGAAGCCGAGTGCACCCTGCGTCGTCACGAAGAGTGAGCTGTACGTGCGCGTGAAGCCGAGATCTTCTCCACGGGCGGAGATCCCGAGTTCTGTCACGGTTTCTGAAAGTGAACCGTTCTCTGTGTTGACCGGATCGCCCGTCCGGTTCATGTGCTCGCGGAGCCACTTCGTGTAGCACGGCCAGCACAGGTTGCCCCCTCCCGCGGCCTCCGAGTTGGATGGAGCTCCTCCCTGTGGCAGCGCCTGGGTACCGCTCGGTTGGAGCTTCGTCACGAAGCCCATCGTGCGGTATGGCGTCACCTGAAGCGGTCCCAACGGCATAGCACCGCCGACCTCGGGATAATCCGCCGACGTGGTCCCCCCGGTGATGTATGCATCGCCGGACGAGTCGAGGGCGACGGCCTGCGCATATTCGAATCGGCTGCCGCCCAGCAGCGTGGAGTAGGCGACGGTTCCGTCGGAATCCAGCCGGGTCACGGTGACGTGGACAAAGGTATTGCTCGTGGTGGCGAACGTGGATTGAACTGGATGGCTGAGCGGGAAGTTGGTGGAACCACTCATGCCGACGACCGTCGCCGCACCCGTGCCGTCGACGTCGACGCCTACCCCGTACCCGACGTCGTCATTCGATCCACCGAGGTACGTCGAGTAGGCGAATGTGGATCCCGACGGACTGAGCCGCACGGCGAAGGAGTCGTGGGCCGTTCCGCCGCCGAATGTCGATTGCGCTGAGTTGACGGTCGGGAAGTCCGTCGCTTGCGTCTGCCCGGTGACTTCGGCGTAACCACTCCCGTCTACGGCGATGGCATTTGCGTGGGTGGCTGCATTGCCGCCCAGGTACGTCGAATACACGATTGTCGAGGTCGCAGCATCCACCTTTGCGATGAAGCCGGTGTCCCACCAGCCCGAATAGGTTGGCTGCACGGCGCTCGCGGTTGGGAAATCTGTCGAGTTCGTCCAGCCCGCGATGTAGATCTTGCCCAGCTGGTCGACGGTGATGCCATTGACGCTCTCCCCCAGCGATCCACCGTAGTAGGTCGAGAACAGTGCTGAAGAGCCGGTCGCATTGAACTCGGTAATGAATCCGTCGCAGTTCGTATTCGTGGTCGCTTTGATCGGGTGGATCGTTGTCAGACCTGTGCACGCCCAACCACCTACGTAGGCGTTGGCGGAACCGTCGATCGCCACGGCGTTGGCGGTGGAATTGGAGCCGCCCCAATACGTCGAGTACACCAGAGCAGAGCCGGTGGCGTTGAGTTCGCTCACGAACGCCTCATCGGGATGCGAAGGGGTCGCCTGATCGGTGCTCTGAAGAGCGTTCTTGAGCGGAAAGTTCGTGGACCAGGTGTCGCCAACCACCACAGCATCGCCACTGGCATCGACGGCAATACCGTATCCTCGTTCAGTACTGATGCCGCCCAGGTATGTGCTGTAGTCGATGGCGTCGCCGGCGGGGCTGAACTTCATGACGAAAGCGTCGTAGTTTCCGCCGCCCATGGAGGATTGGAAAACTCCCGAACTGACAACGAAGTCGCTCGAAGCGGTTTCACCCGTGATGTATGCGCTGCCGTCGCTGCCCACCGTGATCGCCCGGCCCTCGTCGAAATCGTTGCCGGTGGCGCTTCCATAGAAGGACGAGTACACGATGGCAGGGTCGATGACCAGTTCCCTGGCGTGGTCATAGGGCGAGAGCTGAAGTCCAAACGAGCCGTCGCTGCGATGGGCGAGGTACGAGGCCTTGACGGGAACCCGGGACCCGCCCTTGACCTGATAGGCGACGGGGCTCGTTTCTCTCACGTCCCCGAGTGTCGTGGGAATCCGGAGATCACCTGAGCGGCCCAGAACAGGCGGTCCGCCTCCATCAATCCGGAACTGGATCCGAGACGGGTCAGACCCCGGCGCGACGACCCAGTCGTACTCTGGCTGGTCCTCACCGTTGCTGTACACGACGAGATCGATTCCAGGGTAGAGACCTGCATACCTGATCCGCGAGTATGTCGGCACGTTGACATGCCATCCGCTCGGGTCTCGGCCCAGCAGGTAGTTGACCTTCTCATGCTGCCGATCGGAGCCGGTTATCTGAGGGTTGGGGTTGGCGCCCACAAAGACGAGGCCGACGTGTACCGCGGCCGGTGGCTTGTCGAGCTCGGGACGCGAGACCGTGCCAGGCTCGGGCTTCACCCTGGGCTTGGCGGTGGTCGCGGGCTTCGACATGGTGACCTCGATTCGGTCCCGTGCGAAGTAGAGCAAGGAGCCGGGAACGCGTGCAATGAACGCGACCTGGCCATCGACCTGCCCGTCGTTCTCCTCGAAGACCACAGGAACGTGCGAAAGCGACGGTGTCCTGCTCGCGGCGGACAATCCGCGGCCTTGAGCAGCTGCGACCGGAAGCGTGGTCGTGCAGGTCGTCAGCACGCATGTGGTTGCGAGCATCACCGCACCGCAGCGACGACGACCGTTCGAGCTCAGCCGGTTCCGAATGGCGAGCACCCGTCCCGTCCTCATGCCGTCTCCCCTCTCGATATCACACGCCAAGTCCTTGCCGCCGCACGGTCTGCATAACGGCAGCGCAGACCAACAACAGCGATGGACGAAATCCGTCCCCGCCGGTCGAGCACTCTCACCGAAGGGCGAGAGGGCGCCGGGATGGTAACAAGCAACGTCACTGTTCACATATGTGGCGTTGCCGACCTGTTACAGCCACCTCCCATCCCGCCGAAGGGAACACGCGTCATATGCCCCCTGGAGGAGTCGAACCTCCCTCAACCGGTTAAAAGCCGGCTGCTCTACCGATGAGCTAAGGGGGCGCTCCCGGGATTGTACGGGGCGCTCCGTGTGGCTACGGGAGGACGGGCACGGCGCCGGTCAGGGTGAGCAGGGCGGAGAGGGCGATGAAGGTGAGGCAGGTGAAGATGGCCACGGTGCCGAGCGAGAAGCCGCCGGTGAGCACGTCGACGTAGTGGCCGCGGGGGCAGACGCGGTCGACCTGGTCGCGCAGCTCGTCGCGGCGGTAGCGGAGGTCGCAGGGGTTGCAGTAGAAGATGGCGTCGGCGCGGGCGCCGTGCCACATGCGTTCGCCGCCGCGCTCGGCGAGGAGGACGAGCAGGACCAGGAAGGCCAGGACGCTCGCGCCGATCAGCATTGCTCAGCCGCCTCGATATTCCTTCCGTGTGTTGCCGGGCACCCGCCCCCGGATGCCTCGGAAGATGGTACGCCGGGTGCCCGGACGGTGTCAGGCCGGCGTCGGGGCGGGCTGCCAGCGCAGCTCCGTGAGGCGGCGCAGGCCCATGCGTTCGCCGGTGGCGGCGACCTCGTCGAGCACCCGCAGGGCGACCGACGGGTCGGCGAAGTTGGCCGTGCCGATCTGCACCGCGTCGGCGCCGGCGACGAAGAACTCGAGCACGTCTGCCGCGTCGCTGATGCCGCCGACGCCGACCACAGGGATCCGCACCGCCGCGCGCACGCGCGCCACCGCGGCCAGGGCGAGCGGCTTGATGGCCGGCCCGGAGAGCCCGCCGGTGCCGCGGTTGGGCAGCACGGGTCGGCGGATGCCCAGGTGCACCTTCATGCCCACGAAGGTGTTGACGGCGCTCACCGCGTCGGCGCCCGCGTCCTCGACGGCGCGCGCGACCGAGGCGACGTCGGTGACGTTGGGGCTCAGCTTGACCACCAGGCAGCGCTCCGTGGCGGCGCGCACCGCGGTGACCAGCCGCCCTGCCGCGAGCGGGTCGAGGCCGAAGTCCAGGCCGTGGGCGATGTTGGGGCAGGAGATGTTCAGCTCGTAGCCGGCGATGCCGGGCGCGCCGTCGAGGACGCGGATGCAGTGCACGTACTCGTCGACATCGGCCGCGGCGACGTTGACGATCACGGGCACGCGCCAGGTCGCGAACGAACGCGAGTATTCGCGGGCGACGTGCTCGACGCCGGGGTTCTGCAGCCCGATGCTGTTGAGCATGCCGCCCGCCGTCTCGGCCACACGCGGCGGCGGGTTGCCCTCGCGCGGCAGCGGCGTGGTGCCCTTGGTGTAGATGGCGCCGAGACGCTGGATGTCGACGAGCTGCTCGAACTCGAAGCCGTAGCCGAAGGTTCCCGAGGCGACGCCGACGGGATTGGGCAGCACGCAGCCGCGGCCGAGGTCGACCCGCAGGTCGAGCGCGCGGTCGCTCATGCCACGTGCGCCGGCGGCAGGGCGCGCAACGCGTCCCAGTCGACGGCGTCCATGTGCATCACCGGCCCTTCGCGGCAGCAGAGCGCCCAGGCGGTGCCGCCGTCGCGGTGGACCGGCAGCGCGCAGCCGAGGCAGGTGCCGAAGCCGCAGCCCATCGGTGCCTCCAGCGAGACCTCGCGGATGTCCGGCACAGCCGAGCCGCCCTGCAGCACGCGTGCGGTGGCGGCGAGCATCGGATTGGGCCCGCAGGCGTAGACGGCATCAACGTCACTGAGTGCCGCGCCGATCAACTCCACGACCAGCCCGTGATGGCCGCGGGTGCCGTCGTCCGTCGCTTCGACGACCTGCACGCCGCTGAGCCCGCGGATGAACCTCTCCCGCGGATACAGCCGCGCCGCCGTTGCCGCGCCGTGCAGCACCACCACCTCGGGGATGCCCAGCGCGGCCGCCTGTGCGGCGAGCAGTGGAAACGGCGCGCAGCCGAGCCCGCCCGCGACGCACACCACACGCCGCAGCGACGGCGACAGCGTGAAGCCGGTGCCGAGCGGCCCCAGCGAGGTGAGCAGATCACCGGGCCGCATCGCGGCCAGCAGCCGCGTGCCCACGCCGACACGCTCGAACACGAAGGAGCAGTGCTCACCGTCGATCCAGGCGACGCTGAAGGGACGCCGCAGCAGCGGCACCGGCCCCGGCCCGCAGCGCAGCTGCGCGAACTCGCCCGCGCGCGCGGTTGCGGCCAGGTGTGGCAGATGCGCGATCAGCTCGACCAGCCCGCCGCCCAGCTCCTCGACGGCGATCACCGCGCCGGTCTCGTCCCGCGCGCGCCGCAGGTCGGACATCACTGCTGCGCCGCGCCCACCGCACCCTCGCGATAGGCGCGCACCGGCGCGACCGCATAACTCTCGCCGCTGCGGTGGCGCGACATGGCGTCGACCAGCGCGCGCGCCGTGTCGAGCGAGGTGCAGCAGGGGATGCGGCGCTGCGCCGCGGCGAGGCGGATCGTGTAGCCGTCCTTGACGCTGCGTCCCTCCTGGGCGATCAGTGCACCGACGCCGCCGCCGAAGACCGGCTCGTCGGTCTGGATGTGCGACACGGTGTTGATGACCAGCGAGACACGGCCCTCCTCGATGACATCCACGACGTTGGGCCGCCCGTTGCCCAGCTTGCCGGCGACGACCGCGCTCACCCCCGCGCCACGCAAAGCCTGCGCGGTGCCCTCGGTGGCGTAGAGCGTGAAGCCGAGCGCGCTGAGCTGCATGAGCACGGGCAGCGCCTCGGCCTTGTCGGAGTCGGCGATGCTGCAGAGCGCGCCGCCCTTGAGCGGCACGCCGCCGAGCGCACCCAGGAACGACTTCTCCAGTGCGGCGCCGAGCGAGACGTCGACGCCCATCACCTCGCCGGTCGACTTCAT
>Ga0070713_100001893_pt1 | contig 13486 bp, 18 predicted proteins | sample LARL82metaG_FD_65465 | JGI IMG/M metagenome (GOLD analysis project Ga0070713, IMG submission 65465) | Corn, switchgrass and miscanthus rhizosphere microbial communities from Kellogg Biological Station, Michigan, USA - LAR L8-2 metaG | ecosystem: Host-associated > Plants > Roots > Rhizosphere ... | reverse complement strand
CTGGGTCCTCACCACCATCGTTTGCCGGGTGACCGATACTACGCTACCGACAATGGCCCCAGCATGTTCACCGGGTTCGGGCGAAGCTACGGGCGCTGCTGCGGCGGGATGTTCAGTTTGTTCTGATGGGGACGTTTGAGCTACTGCACTGGTTGACAGAGTGACGCATGCCGCAACGAGCAACAAGCCAAATACCAAGCTGTACTTTTGCATTACCATCTTCCTCGGTTCACGATTCTCGACAGATGCAGCAATTCGCGAACAGAGGCATGGTCAGCCCACAAGCGGTTCGATGCAATACCGGAGACCCTTCACTTCGCACTCTTGAAAAAGGGAGTTTAGCCCTAGCGAAAATACAAGGCTCGTTCTCTTTGGTGAGGTCCAAGGACGATTAAAGTCGATTCCGCCCTGACAAAATTAACAGTACCCTAAACAAAGAGGAACAGGATGAAAATTCAGTGACGCTCAAATCTCTGCTTTGGACATTTTGAGCGCAACTGGGATGTTACGACAGTCATGGTTGTTCAAAGGAATCTCAATCCCTATCGATCATTACGTGGTGTCCAATTTGATAGATGCGAAAGATTTTACTGACGCTCTTGATTGTCTCGTTTGCCGTCGGTGTGGGTGTCGTTTCATGGGCCTCGTATGCGCAGCACGACAACGCATATCGCCTTAGCCGGGCGGCTGAACTGGGCAAGAAGCCGCTGCTACAAAAACAAGTCCCACTACACTCATCCACTTTAATCATCCCAACCTGCTCCGGTGAGCACAATCAAGAATTGGGATCGCAGTCCAAATCTTCATTCCAACCCTCTACCTCAACCGCTCCCGCAGTTCCCAGATTGCTCAGTGTTTCAATCAGACGATAGCGCTCATTGAGGGGTTTTGATCGTAATCGCGATCTCACGTCCCCTAGTATCACTTAGCATTGTGATGTCAATCACACTATTCCACAGCTACAATGGTCTACAAATCTTACAATCTCTAACTATTTTTCCAAGCTGTGAGGATGTCATGAAGTGTCGGAGTTGTTCTGCCAGCCTTGAAGTCAAGACATTTAGTGCCGAAGTTGCCCTTCATTTCCAAGGGCTTGATGGTCTCAACAAGCCAATCGTTTGGGTGTTTCCCAAAGTCCTGGTGTGCCTACATTGCGGCTTTGCGGAATTCGCGGTTCCGGACCAGCACGTTAAGACACTCAGGGAGCCGGACTCCCTGGATGACTCACAACGAGGTGTAGCTGTGTAACGGAGTCGATGTCCCCAACAGGGGCTAAAGCCCATGACTGTTTGGAATGCTCGAACGCGGAGCTGAAAGCGCCGCTCTTCCACGGATCGTCCTAGAGCGTTTTCTGGCGCAGTTTGTTCTGGCGCACTCAGCTCTGCCAGTCTTCGTCCTACCACGGCTCTTCCTTCCAGGGCTCTCCCTTGCAAGGCTCTTCCCTGCTTGTCTTCACATTGCGAGGCGTTCGTGGTCGAAGGGTTCTGGGGACGTAACTTCTACCTGTTGCTTGCGCGAGATCCCTTTCACAACGCTCTTCTCGCCTGCCGCCATCCTCCACAAATACATCGCTGCATACGCGCGCCACGGACGCCAAGGCTCCGCCCGCGATTCCAGTTCGCGCGGGCTCGTCACCCCGGAAGCACGAAGCAGTCCGAGATCACTCGACGGAAACGCGTCTGGCTCGCCCAGGGCACGCATCGCGATGTATTGCGCGGTCCATGCACCTATTCCCGGAACTTCGCAGAGCCGGCGCAAAAATTCCTCAGAGTTCACGACGCCTTCGAATTTGATTCTGCCGGTCGATACTGACCGTGCAAGAGCGCGGATCGTTTCGGCGCGAGTAGAAGTCAATCCGACCGAGGTCAACTTCGCCCTCGAAAGCGCGTCCGGCGCAGGAAACAGATGCGTCAACCCATTGGGTCCGTGGAATTTCGTTCCGAACTCCGAGGTCAGCCGTCCCGCCAATGACGTTGCTCCACGCACGGTCACCTGCTGTCCGAGAATCGCGCGCACCGCAAGCTCGAATCCGTTCCAGCATCCCGGTACGCGCACTCCCGGCTGCGCGTTCACAATTGCGGCAAGCATCCGATCGCTGCGCAGCGTGTTTGTAATCGACGACCAGTCGGCATTCACGTCGAACATTGCGCGAATGCGCTCCACAATTCCAAAGAGCGAACGGGGATCGGGAAAGTCGATTCGCACGAGCAGCGCGTCATGTTCGTCGAGTGAAACTTCGAAGTAGCCGTTGAACCCGCTGACCGACACGGTACGGCTATAGACCGAGTTGTGGACAAGTTCCACACCCGGTGTGGCGCGCGGAGCCAGAAAATCGAGCATTGCTTGCCAGTGATACGGTGGCCGGAAGCTCAGACGGAAGCAATAGTGATCACCGGTGCGAATTCCCGTTCTCCGCGCCAAATAACGGATGTGCGAGGGCGTGCGGTGATACATCTTCTGAATCCCGGCATTGAACCGTCGGACGCTGCCGAAGCCCGCGGCGATCGCAACCTGGTTCATGGGCAGATCGGTCTCATCGATCAACTTCTTGGCAAAATGCATTCGCCGGGTATGCGCTACGGCAATCGGCGTGGCACCAAGATGACGGATGAAAAGACGCCGCAGATGTCGCGAGCCGACACCCAGACGCTCTGCCAGCCATTCCACGCCGCCGTCTTCGAGACCGCTTTCTCCAATCAACCGCAGGGCCCGCGCAACAGTGTTCGAGGTTCCCATCCAGGCAGGCGTTCCGGGGCAACCTTCGGGACGGCAGCGCAGGCAGGGGCGGAATCCAGCTTCGGCTGCGGCGGCCGCTGTCGGAAAATAGCGGCAGTTCTTTTCCTTGGCTGTGGGCGCCGGGCAGATGGGACGGCAGTAGACGCGGCTACCCAGAACACCGATGTAAAACTTGCCGTCAAAGCGCGCGTCGCGCGACAGTCTCGCCCTCGAACACACCCGCCAATCCAACATCATGATTCGCCCGTATGAATAGTTCAGGTGATGATAGTCGAATTTTGCACCATTCCTAGACGTTTTCGGACCATGACGGGGAAAGGAAGCCGAGGTCCGAAAACGTCCGGAATCTGAGGATCGAGGTCCGTTTTTGTCCGATGTTGTTCTCGAAAATTGGCTACGGTCTTAGCAGTGTTTGGGTGTGTCATGCCCTGGCGTATCCGTCATTGCGTGGAATGTCCGAAGTGCTCGACTCGTTATCTGGTCGGCTTCAGTCCGTACCAGAACGGCTCGTATCTTGTTCCGGTGTCGCTGGGAACGTCACAGGAATGGACGTTGTATTGTTCGTGCGGCACACCACCGAGTCCCAGCCGCTGGAGGTCGGATGAGTTGGACGCTTACCAGGTTTCCACCCGAGCTCATGTGCAAGGTTTCGGCCCTCCAGAAGAGATCATTCGGATAGGGCAATGCTAGACGGGAAAAATGGGATCGCGGCCTTTCGCGAGGCATATTGCGGATCGTGGTTGGTCGCGGATCAGATATTGTCTGGCTGATGCAAAAATGTCTTATCCAGCCATGGCCATCGAGTGGTCTTTCTGTGTAAGAGGCACACGAGCAGTGACCGTCGTGCCACGGCCAGGTTGCGATTGGATCGACAGTTCTCCATTTACCAAGCGGAGCCGTTCGCGCATGCTGATCAGGCCGAGGCCCCTGTGATCCATCGCGTCGTGCCAATCGAACCCGACTCCGGAATCAGTCACGATCAGACTGATCCCTTGTTTCGTACCATGCAATTCCACTGTGAAGTTCTGAACGGCGCTATGCTTCACAGCATTCTGCAGTGCTTCCTGAAGAACGCGAAACAGGCAAAGCGAGATTTCTTTCGGAATCTCAGGCGGCATATCTGAATGCTTGAATTCAACCTGGACCTTTCGCTGCACAGACAATTCATGGCAGAAGCTCTTTGCAGCAGTCAGGAAGCCGAGGTATTCGAGCTTCGAAGAATGCAGGCGATGGGAGAGCGCTTGAACATCTTGACCAAGGTCAATCAGTCGTTCGCAGGCTCGCTGGATGAAATCCTTTACACCAGACCTTGCGCCAGCAGCGTGCGGGTCGTATTGCGCAAGTTCAACGGAGACTAATGCGACTCGTTGCGCAATGTCATCATGTAGTTCTCTGGCAATCCATGTACGTTCGTCCTCATGGGCCTCGATCAACCTGCGTCCCACCGTGGCAAGCGCGTCCTCTGCCAGCTTCCGTTCGGTGATGTCCAGGCAAGATCCGATGAAGCCGGCAAAACTGCCGTCGGGATTGAACCTAGGTACGCCTGTGTCGAGGATCCAACGGTACTCTCCATCATGACGTCGGGCGCGATACTCCATCGCATACGATTGACGATGATCGACTGCCTGCGAGTAGGTTTTCACGCAGCGCTCGAAATCTTCTTTGTGTACTACTTCCGTCCATCCGTATCCCAACTCTGCCTCTAGCGTTCGCCCTGTGAAATCCAGCCATGGCTGGTTCACATACGTGCATACCTTGTCACTGGCAGTCATCCAGATCATGACGGGGGCTGTGTTGGCAACCAGACGGAAGCGCTCTTCGCTCTCCCGGACTACTTGCGCGTCTTGTTCATGCTCCTCGGAAAGTGCTGCCAACACCATGAAAGGTACGGAAGCGAATATCAGGAACAACTGCAGCGGTAAGGGATCCGTGAGGGGGACCATATTGGAGAACGGGCCTCGGCCGTAGACCGCGCCCCAAACCGAGAGAGAGGTCACCACAATCAGGGAGGAACTGACTCCCAACCAGCCGAATCGCAATGCCGACCACAGCAGAAATGGCACCAGCGCATAGAAGAGTGCTGGCGATCGGCTGTCCTCAGGCAGCGTAAATACGATGTAGCTGACGAGACCTAGCCCCACCGTGAGCATCAGTCCTTCGAAGTGACGGGCACGCGGCTGTCGCATCAAGACGCGCCCCTCGCTTACCCAACTCAACAAGGCCGGGGTCACGGTAATGAGGGCTAGTACCTCGGATAAGAAAACAATCTTCCAACCCATCCAGTAGTCATGGGCGATGCCGCTCGCGCTGAAAAATGCTCCTGCAAATGGTCCAAGTACGACCGCGAAGAGCGAATACTTGGCCAGGGCCCTCACGCTGTTTAGCCTGGGCACGCCATCGAAGCAATATCTGACCCCTACGGCCGCAATGAGCACTTCGAGTGTGTTGCCCGGAATAAACCGGACAATCGAACTCAGCGGCACGCCTGCCCGCAGGTCGGCGAACGCAAAGCCCACAAAGGATGCAGAGATAATGATTGGCCAGAGATTGACGCGGACCAACAACAAACCTGCTACCAGAATTGCGCAACCTGGCCAGAGTGGCCACACCGTTTTGGGATTCGAAACCAGAGCTCCGACAAGAGTTGGGACCAAGTACGACGAAGCAACGGTGACGCACGCCACAAGCAACGTCGATCGGGAACTAAGATACGGTGCTCCCTCCGAAATGTGTTTGCCGAAGTTTGTCATGCGTGCCACCGTCGCGAGCACACTATTTGACGAACCGTTCGCAAGCATACTCCAGGACATTCGGTTTGCTATTGCAAATAGACCATCGATCTATCTCAAATGGGTGAATCTTACATCTGGAACCATACAGCTGCTTAAGAATCTGTACAGCATCCAGAATTCGTAAAATCTGCGCAATCATGCATTCCCAGATCGCTAGACTCCAGGACCAATATGCGAAGGGCGGTCTGTCAGAATATCGCCCGATAGTGTTCCCCGAGCACCCCTAGCCCAAGATGGTTCATTTTAGTACACACTGGGGGTCAAGAACCTGTTTGAAATGGCAGTGGGCTAGGGTCGAACTACGGCCTCGATGCCTATCCCTCGGCGGCTGAGGCCGCGCCCTTTCGAATCCATCGTGAGCTTTTGGAACCTTGGTTATTTCGGGTGAATCGTCAAGTTGGATCTCATATGTGCCAGCAGGTCTCGGGCAAAAGGTGGGGCCTCTTGGATCAAATCGACGCCCTCTTTGCGGGCGGGGACGGTTGAGTCCTGGGGCAGGGCTTCGCCGTATATGATCATCAGTTCGGAGCGGTGGTCTGGTGTCGGTAGGTGGAACATTCGGACTCGGGCTGCGCGCTGGGGGAACTTGAGGTTCTTTTCGGCCAGAAGACGGCTGATGGCGGCTCCGTCGGATTCCGGATCATCGAGCAGTTCTGAGGCATAGTCGGGCCAAGCCTTCTGGTCGTAGGCGAAATCGAGGCCGCTGAGGTCGGTGTTGTGGCCCAGTTGGTAATTGTAAGTGTGCTTGTCAGCGGGGACGCGATGTTCGAACTGAATCCAGTAGAAGGCGTCGATCACGCCGGTGTTGCCACCGCGAATGAAGAGGTGCTGTTCGGCGTCGGCCATGTGGTAGAGATTGACCTGCTGTCCGCCGATGTAGCGGAACGCGGAGTCGAGAGCCAGATCGGCTTTGGGGAGTTCGTTCGAGATGATCGTGTTGTCGCGGACTGGGCGTAGGGTTTGGGCAAGCGCGTACGGAGGCGCGATGTTAAGGATGAGGGCTGCGCATATCAGAATACGTCGCGTCGAATATTGCATGGTCTTTCCTCATGTTGGTAAGCGCCGTGGTTTGACTCGTCAGATGAGTACGGGTGAGCAAGCCGGAACAAAAGCCGCGAAGCGGCGCAAGAATGCAGCCCACGGCGCAAGCCGTGGGACTGAGAGCGAAACGAACAAGCCCCGTCGGGGCGAAAGAATCGTTGCCTCGCCATGGCATTGTGATTTGCGTGAGATCCATCGCTCCGCCTGAAATGCGGCTGCGCTCAGGATGACGCCTATAGTCCTATAGTAAGGTTGTCCGGTCTTGCCTTCAGAGCTAAGTTCCTGCATAATAATAGTTTGTCTTGACCTCGCCGGACTCTTCCGGATACAAGGATATACGTCTCGTGTTAATGATTCGACTGGCGCGCGTAGGTGCGCGCAAACAACCGCACTACCGTATTGTGGTGATTGAGAAGGCGCGGGCGCGCAATGGCCGTCCGGTGGAAGTGGTGGGAACTTATAATCCCCGCACGAATCCGGCCAGCATTGAACTGAAGCGCGAGCGCGTGGATTACTGGGTATCGAAGGGCGCGCAGATGTCGGAGCGGGTGAACAAGATTTATTCGAAGGCTCCTGCCGCCGCGCCGGTTCCGGCCGCCTAGAATTCAACCGCGATTTCGGAGTTTCCGACCTGGTTTGGCTCTGTTCATAACCCGCTTTTTGAATCCAGTGGGGGACGCGGGTAGGGATGCTTCGACTGCGGTTGAGCTTCGCATTGGCGAGGCTCACTCCTCGCTCCAGCATGACAGGAGAGTAGGACGCTAACGGAGCTATCTGGTCTCAAGAGTGAGAATTTATGCCTGAGTCTTCGGGAGATATTTGTGCGCTCATCGAGTTGATCGCTAAGTCGCTGGTCGACTCACCGGATGAAGTGTTCGTCGAGAAGTTCGACGATGGTGTCATCGAACTGGAAGTCGCCGAGAGCGACGTGGGCAAGGTGATCGGACGCCAAGGTCGGACTGCGAGGGCGCTACGGGCGCTGCTGAGCGCGGCAGGACATCGGGCGCGTACGCGGTATCAGCTCGAGATCATCGAGTAGGAATCGTGACTGGCAGCCGTGATTCCCGCGTCTCGCAACATCGGCGAGACCCTTCGGCTACGCTGAGGGCCGGCACGGGGTACCCTATTCCTAGTGATGTCGGCAACTTCGTCACTTTGGCTCGGGTGGTGAGGACGCAGGGTCGGATCGGTGAAGTCGCGGCCGAGGTTCACAGCGCTGTTCCGGACCGGTTTGCGGCCGGGATGAAGCTGTTGGCATTGGATAAAACTGGCCAGTCGCGACGTGAGGTTCAGATCGAAGATCTCTGGCCTCACAAGGGGATGCTGGTTTTGAAGTTTGCTGGCATCGATTCGATTTCAGAAGCTGAAGCCCTGATCGGATCGGAGTTGCAGGTTCCGCGTGTCGAGCGGGCGCAACTCGAGGAAGGCTGGAGTTACGTCAGCGATCTGGTGGGATGCATTGTTTCCGATCAGGATCGCGACATCGGCAGAATTGAGGATGTGCAGTTCGGAGCGGGTGAGGCTCCACTGCTAATTGTGGCGGGCGCGGATGGGAAGAAGTACGATGTGCCCTTCGCTGAGGCTTACGTTCAAGGTGTAGATCTGGCCGGGAAACAGCTTCGGATGAGGCTTCCCGAGGGAATGTTGGCAATAAACGCCCCGCTGACAGCAGAAGAGAAGAAGCAGCAGAAAAGCAGGGGTTAGAGTTTAGGGGCCAGGGATTAGAGTTCAGGCTTCGCACAATGAAGGCCGATATCGTCACGATTTTTCCGGACTTCTTCCGCGGGCCTCTGGATCACGGGATTACGCGCCGGGCCGCGGAGATGGGCCTGGTGAAGCTTGAAGTCCACGATCTGCGGGAGTTCACGCACGACCGGCACCGCACCGTGGATGACCGCCCATTCGGCGGCGGCGAGGGCATGGTCCTGAAGCCGGAACCGATCTTTGACTGTTTGGAACGATTACAAGTTGCTCCACGCGAGCAGAGGGTGATCGGTGCTGCCAAGGAAAGCGTCATTGTGCTTTCGGCACAGGGCCAGCGTTTTACGCAGAGCGTCGCATCAGAACTTGCGACACTGGATCGTATGGTGCTGATCTGCGGGCGGTACGAAGGGGTGGACGAGCGCGTTTCGGAGTTTCTCGCGGATCGAGAGTTATCGATCGGCGACTACGTGCTGAGCGGGGGAGAGTTGGGCGCCGCTGTGATCATTGAGGCAGTCACTCGCTTGCTGCCCGGAGCCGTGGGAAATGAGGCATCGACGCGGCAGGAGTCGTTCACGGCGCACGTTGCCAATGAAGAACGGGAAGGTCCGGATTCGACTTGCAGTTCCGGTGGATTGCTGGATTATCCGCATTACACGCGGCCGGCTGACTTCCGCGGGATGACGGTGCCGGAGGTGTTGATCAATGGCAATCATCTGGAGATTCGCCGCTGGCGCCGGGAGCAGGCATTGAAAAAGACGCTGAGGAACCGTCCAGATTTGATGGAGGACGTTGAACTCAGCGGGGATGATCGAAAAGTTTTGGAACGAATCAAGGGCTGAAAGTCCCCAATTCTGGCAAAACCGGCCAGAAATGGGGCACCCATAGAAGATAGAGTGGAATTCAGAAAAGGGTAATCACATGTCGAATCTCATTATTGAAAAGCTGCTCGCAAAGACCCAGCGCACAGATATTCCAGCATTTCGGCCTGGAGACACGGTGCGCGTCCACGTGAAGATCAAGGAAGGCGATAAGGAACGCGTGCAGGCATTCGAAGGCGTCGTGATCAAACGCGACAACGGGCCGCAGGCCAGTTTCACCGTCCGTAAGATCAGCTTCGGACAGGGTGTGGAACGCATTTTCCCGCTGCACTCAAAAGTGATCGACAAGGTCGATCTGGTGCGTTCGTCGAAGGTACGGCGCGCCCGGCTCTTCTATCTGCGCGGACTGCGTGGAAAAGCTGCACGGCTGCGTGACGTGGAGAAGACTACTCAGGCTCACTAGGGGAATAGATTTGTTCCCGGGTCTCGCAACTTCGGCGAGACCCGGGGCACCCACTTCTTTAGTCGGTCAGGCTCGGGAGGACTCCCGCTCGAGTCTCGAAAATCTGCCTGATTTGTTCTTCTTGTTCTGCTCCGCCTCAAATTGCTTCTGAGTTCCAACGAAGAATTCTATTTTCCCACCGACCGAGATGCCGTCTCCGGTGGTGAAGGTCCGTTGAGAGTATCCCCAGACTTTCCCATCACTGCTGTTCTTGAACGTCACTTGAGGATTTTCAAGAAGCGTGGAGGTTTGAACCTTGCCGTTCATGGGAAGATCGAGAACGTAGGCTTCGCCTTTCCTGGGAAGAGGAATGGCTCCCCGCACACCCATGTCGAGAACGAAGTTTCCATTGAAGCCAGCAGGGATTTCCACTACGAACTGTTGGGCAGCTGTCTTTTTTGTGCAGGCAACCGCCGCAACAAGTACTACAGCCACGAAACACACGAAGCCGAAGTTCCTCATGATCGTCTTACCTCGGGAATGGGTATGGGTAACACTACCGGATTCGACTGCGGACGACGGACCGCTGGAACTCGGACAATGATTCCCGTTCCGTAGTCCGTCGAATTGATCTCGAGTTCTCCGCCAATTTCGCGAATGCGCTCGATCATGCCTGCCAGACCAACGCCTCCTCCGTTTCCATCGCGGTTCAGTTTCTGCAGGGCATCCGCAGACAATCCGTCTCCATGATCGCGAACACTCAGGATGACATCGTTCCCGGAAGTGGCCAAACTGACATCTGCTTTCTGCGCGCCCGAATGCCGGTGAACGTTTGTCAGGCACTCCTGCAGAGCACGGAATAACACCAGTTCCGTGGAATCGTCGAAGCGAGGAATGCCCTCCTGGATATGAAGGTTGACCTCGATCCCGCTACGTTTGGCAAATCCTTCCACAAACCAGCGGATGGCAGAATTGAGGCCTGCTTCATCGAGGAGCGGTGGATGTAGCAGATGGGAGATGGTGCGTGTTTCGGCGATCGCGTCGTCGGCCAGTTTCAGGCAATCTTTTACGATTGGATCTCCGGAGAGTTTTCGCTCGAGCATGGATATGCCCATCTTTATAGCAGCCAGATGCTGCCCGACGGAGTCGTGGAGTTCGCGAGCAAACTTCCGGCGTTCTTCGTCCTGGATCGTCAGGAGGCGCGCGCTCAGGTTGCGCTGCGCGTTTTCGGCACGAACACGTTCGCGCACCTGGTCCATGATGACCTGGTGATGGAGCAGGAAGAAAAGAAATGCTAGGAACATACTGCTAAGCAATATCGCGCCCACGATTACAAAAGAGGTATTCTCGCGTTTTTGGCGCTCGGAAAGCAGGCGCTGCTCATCGTCTTCCATGGAGCGGATCACGCTTTCGCTGCTATCCGCGGCAGCCATCATTTCGCGGTTCACCGGAACCTGAGACTCAAGGGTCGATTTGCCCGACCGCTTCAGATCCATGGCCTGGTCCATCAGGCGAAGGCGGTTTTCAGTAATTTGAGCCAGTTTCTGACAGTTCGCCTGTTGGCTGACATTGTCGGCAGTAAGGCGCTGAATTGTGGAAAGCGCAGCGCGAACCTCGGCCGCGGTCTCTCTTTGCCGCGAGAGGATGGCGGGATTGCCGGAATCGATATACTCGGCGCGAAGACGGCCGGCGCGGCCAACTGTCGAGGAGAAGTGATCGATGGAATGCTGCACATCAAGAGTGTGCAACACCCATTGCTCGCTGTCCTGAAGCCGCCGGAACGCGAAGTAGACGGCGCAACTGGTCAGTAGCAAAAAAATAATGGCGGCGGCGAGAACAGCATTAGCTTTGGTGTCGGACGACATTCAGCGCTGGACTGCGTCCGGATATTTTAACCGACCTTGCAAAGAAAGGGGCCATCGCCAGTCGACCGACCCGAATCAGCTTGGGATTCGAACCTTTTTCAGGCCGCTTTCTTTCGCGGAACCTTGGCACCTTTTTTGCGAGCTTCAGAAAGGCCAATGGCAATCGCTTGTCTACGGCTCTTCACCGTGCCGCCCTTGCCGCCGCGTCCCGATTTCAAAGTGCCGCGTTTCCTGCGGCGCATCGCACTAGCGACAGTTTTCCCGGCAGACTTTCCATATTTCCGACCTGACGACTTCTTCTTCCTCGGCATGCGATTCCTCCTGAAGGTTAGAGAAATCAGGCAGGTACGAGGTTGTCGGATTTTGTGGCGTCGAATCGCGCACGGGTGAGCTGTCCGTTTCCGCTCCGCCCAAGCCCTGTGGTAACTACTAGTTTCAAATGATCTGACGAAATGCTCCAATCAGTATGCAATACTGACGCATAGAGTCTTTCCATGCAGACGACACGTTCATGAAGATGATGTTAGCGTCCACGACCACCCGCGCCGCACTTCTGGTCCTATTGCTGCTGCTGTCGGGCTGCAACTCTCTGAATCCGCTTTGCGGAAGCGCTCGCCCGGCTCCTGTCCTCAATTCCGTATCTCCGACGACGATTGCATTTTCGCAGTTGCCATCTAGTTTCTCTCTACAAGTAACCGGCAGCCATTTCGTTTCTTCGTCGGTTATCGTGTTCAACGGCACGACACTGCCCACGACCGTGGTCAGCAGTTCTCAAATGACCACTACCATCCCATCCTCAATGATCTCTGGTCCTGGCAGCTATAACATCCAGGTGCAGACTCCCGCAGGAACGTCGGGCGATTTGGGCTGCTCGAGTGGCGGCAAGAGTTCGACCCTAACGTTGACTGTCTCCTAACCTTTCGTGGGGCAATAAGGGGTAAATACCAGAGAGGAACACAGCACACCGAAGCCATGATGATTGCACCCATAAGCTTAATGCCACCCCGAACCGCACACTTGCTCGCGGGGTGCCTTTCGCAATCGACAATGCGCGCCCCTCGAGAGTGACGAAAGATACAGCCACGGCAGGCTACAGCAGGCAGGCTACAACGATCCAGTTTGCTTGAGAACGAGCAACTCCGAAATCTCGAGTGATCCCAATGAATACTCCCCGCATAAGCATTAGGGCAAGACCATGGTCAACCAGGTAACTGTACCGCTCTTGACCCGAAGGTAACTTTGTAGCTGTTACATTCGTGTTATTCCAGAACATGTGATGTAACTTTCGTTCCCCAAGGAGGAAACCATGGCTTCGATCATCTGCGGTCTGTACCTTGTTCTACCCGCTATCTTCTGCGTGGCGGTCACTGTGCGAAACGTGATCTTTGGCGATGTCGTCTAGGTCTTCACACCTGCGGCATCTGACGCACCTGTGAGCGAAACATCCTGACTCATTGGCCCGAATTAGGCGAATGAAAAGCGCACGCTTGTGATAAGGCCTGATAACAGAAACTGACCTTTCCGCGTTTCACGGATGTCGGTCCATCTGCTACGCTCCTTACCCATATGGGCGGCTGGTTTGTCCTCATTTTCGTCGAGTACATGTTTCGCGTGATAACGCACATGTTCAGGAGGCGCGGCAGCGGTTCGTGGCCCGTCGCACAGGCGACTGTAACGAGTTCTACCTGCCCAAAGGCCATGTACGGCTGCGATGTAGCCGAGGTTTGTTACACATATCGCGTGGACGGTGAACTCTACACAGGTGTCAATGAAAAACCGTTCACATCTCACGATTCGGGAGAGAGCTACGTTAGTAATTTCGCACCGGGAACAGAGTTCACAGTGCGCGTAAAACCTGGACGTCCCCTGATATCAATCGTGCGCGAAGTGGATGAGAACAACTCTGCTGTGCCGAGTGGCGAAGCGGCCGGTGTTTTGAAGGCCAAGTGATTGGCGAAACATCGCCGCTACGCTCATCTATGAAGTCATCTGCCTCGTCAAGCAGAAAATTTGCACACGTCACCGTTAGATCCTGGGAGGCTGTCAAGGGCGCCCTCAAGGCGTTCATCTCGACCCTTGACAGCCTCC
>Ga0070713_100001892_pt1 | contig 13487 bp, 13 predicted proteins | sample LARL82metaG_FD_65465 | JGI IMG/M metagenome (GOLD analysis project Ga0070713, IMG submission 65465) | Corn, switchgrass and miscanthus rhizosphere microbial communities from Kellogg Biological Station, Michigan, USA - LAR L8-2 metaG | ecosystem: Host-associated > Plants > Roots > Rhizosphere ... | reverse complement strand
CGATCTCGCTGAGCCTGGCGAGCGTGGCGGGTTCCAGGTTCGCAGAGGTGCGGCCGGGCACGTTATAGAGGATAACAGGCTTCTCGATCGCTTCCGCGATCGCCCTGAAGTGCCGGTACTGGCCCTCCTGCGTCGGTTTGTTGTAATACGGAGAGGCGGTGAGAATGGCGTTGACGCCCGCCCGTGACGCAACCTCTTTTGCTTTCACAACCGCTTCTTGTGTGGAATTCGAGGTGGCACCGGCGACAATGGGCACCCGCCCGGCCGCGACTTCAATGGTTATGTCAATCACTTGCAGCCACTCATCGTGAGTGAGCGTAGGAGTCTCTCCGGTGGTGCCGCAGGGAACGAGGAAATTTATGCCTGAGTCGACTTGCCATGCGACAAGATTGCGCAAGGCGTTTTCGTCGACAGCGCCGTCCTGGGAGAACGGCGTAACGAGAGCGGTACCACAGCCTCGCAGTTGCATGGGTAAAGGATAACTCTTATTGCAGGGGCTTGCAGCCGGGCTTGCCGTTTCGGGTTTGTTTAAGTGAAGGCGTCCCCCGTATTGCTGCCGCCTTCGCTCGACTGGGTGCGCCGGATGCCCGCCACCATACACGCGCCTCTTTTAAAGCTCACGCCAGACATTGCGGAACTCGTAGAAGCCAGTTTTGCCGGCTAGCCATTCGGCAGCACGGACGGCGCCTTCGGCAAATCCCTGGCGGGACTTCGCGTCATGACAGAGATAGATTCGATCGCCGGCAGAGTTGAAAACCACCTCGTGCATGCCCACCGCGTCGCCCTCGCGAAACGAAACAATCTCGATTTCGCGCTCGCCGGTTTCGCGCACAATTTTCTGAAGGGTGATTGCGGTTCCCGAGGGCGCGTCTTTTTTTTGCTCGTGGTGACGTTCGAAGATCTGTCCCGAATAATCGTATTTCAGCGCAGTTCCCGCAGTTGCGACAATTTCACAAAACAAATTCACTCCAATGGAAAAATTCGATCCATAGAGAAATCCGGTGTTCGCGGAAAGCGCCAGCTCGCGCAAGCGCGGCAATTCGTCATACCAGCCGGTGGTTCCGATCACTAGATTTTTTTTGGCCCGAATGCAGGCTGCGGCGTTGGCCACAACCGCGGCGGGGGTGGTGAAGTCGATCACGACGTTCGTGGCGGCCAGCGACTCCGGCGTTAGGGCGCGGGCTCCGTCATTGTCAGCTGCTGAGAGGACGCGCACGTGATGCCTTCGCGAGCGCGCGACTTCCGCTACGAGGGCTCCGGTTTTACCGCGACCTAGAATTAGAAAATTCATGCGAAAACCTTAAAAGCCAACCACAGGGGACACGGAGGTTACACAGAGGGACACAAGCCATCTTTCAGTGCTGCATTCTGTTTCCTCGCCTTGATTCGTTTTTCTAACTTTGACGATGATACTTTACGCGAAAATACTTTAAGCGAAAACTTCTGGATCGGCTTCCGCAAAAAATGCTCGATGCAGACGCCGAACAACTTCGGCCGCCGCATCCTCTTCGATCACAAAAGTGAGATTGATTTCAGAAGCCCCCTGCGAAATCATGCGAATCTTCACATCTTCAAGGATGCCGAACACCTTGGCCGCGATTCCGGCAGTATCCCGCAAATTCTCGCCTACGAGACAGACAATAGCTTTTCGCCCTTCATACTTCACATCTGCAAGCTTCGCCAGATCGGCCGCCAACGCGGGTATGGCTTCGTTGGTTTCCGCCGTCACCGACACGCTAACCTCCGATGTCGAGACAACATCCACTGCTACATTGTGATTGTCGAAGACCTCAAAGATGGACTTAAGGTATCCGTGAACGAGGAGACGGCGCGGGGCGGCAATTTCGACCAGCGTGATCTTCTTCTTGAGCGCAATTGCCTTGAAAATATTTGCGCACCGTGGAGCGCGCGCCGTAACCTTCGTCCCCTCGCAAGTCGGATTCAGCGAGTTCAGAACATAAACGGGAATGTTGCGCTGAATGGCGGGCAGCACGGTTGCCGGATGAAGAACCTTCGCCCCAAAGTAGGCAAGCTCGGCTGCCTCATCGAAGCTGATGACTTTGATGCGTCGGGCATCCGGACAAAGCCGCGGATCAGTCGTCATCATGCCATCGACGTCGGTCCAAATTTCAATGCGCTCGGCATTCAGCGCAGCACCAAAAATAGCCGCCGAAAAATCCGACCCTCCGCGCCCAATCGTGGTCGTAATGCCGCCGCGAGTCGATCCAATGAATCCGCCCATCACCGCAACTTTTCCAGAGTCGAGCAGCGGTTGTAGTTTCTTGCGCAGCCGCTCGTTGGTTTCGTCGAACTGAGGGACGGCGCGGGTGTAGCTGTTGTCGGTCAGCAGACATTGGCGCGAGTCAACGTGTGCACCAGGCAATCCGCGAGCGGTAAATGCCGCGGCCACGATCTTGCTCGAAAGCACCTCGCCGAAAGAAGCGACAAAATCGTAGGTGCGAGGAGTGATTTCGCCAACCGCGCCAATGCCGCGAAGCAATTCGTCCAGGTCTTCGAAGTCTGCTCCGAGTTCGCCGTGAAATTCCGTGAACAGTGCAGTACCGAGAAGTTCACCCGCAGTCTCATAGTGGCGTTCGCGCAAGGTTCGGGCCATTTTAAGCGCGCTCTTGCGATCGCCACCGCCAGCAGCCTTACCCATCGCCAACAGGGAGTCAGTAACCTTGGACATGGCACTGACCACCACTACCGGGTGATCCCCCAACCTACCCTGAACAATCTGCGCCGCGCGGTCAATCGCTTTAGCATCTTGCACGGAGGTTCCGCCGAACTTCATGACAATCATGGGCGGGGGTGCTCCTTGCAGGCAATGAAACGGATGCCTAACGGTCGCCTCACTCCAGATATCCCTTCGCTTTGAGAAGTTCGGCGTTAAGAACGGCCGCCCCCGCCGCGCCGCGAATAGTATTGTGCGAAAGGACGGTAAATTTCCAATCGAGCACATTGCATTTACGCAAGCGACCGACTGAGGTGGTCATGCCTGATCCGGCGTCGCAATCGAAGCGAGGTTGCGGACGATCAGCAGCGGTCATGTAGACGATGGGTTGCGCCGGTGCGCTGGGCAGGCGCAGTTGCTGAGGTTCGGCGTGGAAATCATTCCACGCGGCAATAATCTCGTTCTCACTCGCCGTCTTCTTCAAACGAATCGCAATGGATTCCGTGTGCCCATCCTCAACGGCCACGCGATTGCATTGCGCGCTCATGGCAAACGGAGCGGGATCGATGTGCGACCCGTTCAGTATTCCTAAAAGTTTTTGCGTCTCCTCCTGCATTTTTTCTTCTTCGTTGGCGATGTAGGGGACGACATTGCCTAGAATGTCGAGCGAAGGAACTCCTGGATATCCGGCGCCGCTTACTGCCTGCATGGTTACAGCCGTGACCGCATCGAGAGTAAATGCGCGATGCAGCGGGGCTAGCGCGAGGACAAGTCCGATAGCGGAGCAGTTGGGATTGGTAACCACAAATCCCTTTGATTTTGTGCGCCAGGATTGCTTGTCGATCAATCGGATGTGATCGCCGTTGACCTCGGGAATAACCAGCGGCACGTCGGCCTGCATGCGCAGAGCGCTGGAGTTGGAGACGACTGCGCAGCCGGCAGCTGCGAACTGCGGCTCCATCTCCCGCGCGATCGACGCATCAAGAGCGGCAAAAATAATCTTTGGTGCGCCGTCTGGTTTGGCGGGTGAAACCGTCATTTTTGCGACCGCAGCAGGAATCGCAGTCTTTAATCGCCAGCGCGCAGCCTCGGCATACCGCCGTCCCTCAGATCGATCGGACGCCGCCAGCCAAGCCACTTCAAACCACGGGTGCTGCTCGAGCATTTGGATAAATCTCTGCCCGACGATGCCCGTGGCACCAAGAATTCCTACAGGAAGTTTATTCGGCATGTTGAATTGTGATTTTATACCAGCGACTTTCACAGGATCGCCGCTTTCTTACAAGGGAGTGGACTAAGTAACGATGAACGTGAGGAGAGATCCCGGAGAGGGCGCCGCGGCAGCCCAAACGGCTAACTAACTTCTTCCTTTCCCCAAGTCATGAGGAAACGCGTCTCCGTTGAGAGGTCCGAACCTGCGCTTTTCGGCAAAGATGCGCCATCGCCGCCAAACAATTCTCAAGCTGGCCATTACTGGAATCGAAAGATAGACGCCGATGATCCCTGCGATCTCCCCGCCTGCGAGAATTCCAAATAATGCCGCCAAAGGATGCAACTCCACGCTGCCGCCCATGACACGAGGAGAGATTACATAGTCCTGAAGCATGCGCCAGACGACAAGGAACAAGAGCAAGACGCCCCAGTGTGGGTATCCCGTGAGAATAGCCACTACCATCATGGCGACGCCACCGATAAGCGGGCCCGCCACCGGGATAAATTCAAGCGCCCCGCCGGCGGTCCCGAGCATCAGCGCAAACGGGACTCGCATCAACTCTAAAAATATCAGGTACGCCACCAGCGACAGGGCAGCCAACGTCAATTGGGCGCGAATAAACTGGGCCAACATCTGGTTCAGATCCTGAAGCACATCATCCAGAAATTCGCGCTGCGACCGCGACGCCACCAGCGAAAGCAGGACTTCTTGGAAGGTCCCACCATCACGCAGAAAAAATACAGCAAGGATTGGCACCAGGAACAGCACCCAAACTTGTTGTGCCGCTTCGGCCGCTCGCACTCCAATGCGCTGCGCAAGATATATCAGGTCTTCCCGCCGGCTAACCAGGAAACTCTGAATACGCTGCTGCGTCTCAACGCTCCAGTGATGCTGGCTTCCGATCCTTGCGGTCAACTGACGGATCTGGCCTGAGAGTTGGCCGGTGCTCGCCTTATCCGTTAGCCCGGGCAGCGATTCGCCCAGTCGAGCGCCCTGCCGAGCTATCCGCGGACCAACAAGAAAACCGAGTATCCCTAGTCCAATTAGAAGCAGCAGGTAAATGACCGTGATCGCCCACACCCGGCGCCGCATGATTTTCTCCAGTCGCGCTACGGCTGGGTTGATGAGGTAGGCAAATATGATGGCGAAGAGAAAGAGAATCAGGGTCCGCCGCGCCGCGTAAACGAAGCCGATTCCTAACGCGAACAGCAATGCGGTGAAGAGTACGCGGGTGGTGCGTGAATCAATGATGGTCAAATGTTGTTCCGCGCGGTCCGCTGCAGCATAGACGTGCTCTTTATTCGCGGTTAATCGCGATCTACTTCTGTATTCTCTCCCACAATGACCATCCGCATGACTTTAAATTGATCGTTGAGCCACAATTGCCAAGTGCTGGCGTCACTTTTCAGTTCCAGCTTGAGTAGGTCTTGCGGGCCGCTCTTTAGGCTGATTTTTTCGCGGCCCAGAAACTCCATGCTGAGCGGCGCCGGGGAATGCTGGTGCGGGTTCAAGCTCCCAAACTGAGCCCGCTGCTTCAGCGGACACTGTAATTGCCCTTTATCCTGCTTGCAGGAAGCACCCAGAAACTTCCATGCCAGCACCTCGCGGTGAACGAAAAAATAATCATCCAAGATGTTGGTTGAAACCGGCAGCAGATAGGGTTGTTCTTGTTCCTTTTCCTGCGGCGAAGTCCTCCATTTTTGTGTCAGAAAATCTGAATTAGGAACTATCTGAGACTGCGCTTTGCCGGGACTTAGCTCCTTCCACTCATAGCGTCGGATGTCGCCGTGGGCCGTGAGCTGCATTTCGGAAGTTTGCACTGCCTCGGTCGGAGCATTCTCTGTCTTGAATTCAGAATGAATTACGCTGCCGTAACCGGTCTGATAAATGGAGAATGTTTCAGTTCCCACACGATGGCCATTCTGGAATACTCCGAACGATCCGGAGTCGATTTCCTGCCCCTCGTGTTTCGCTTCCTTGTCCTTCTCTTTGTCTTTATCCTCTGGCAGAGGAGCGGCCCAAGCCCCGATGCACCCTGCGAGCAGCATTAAGATAGCGAGCAGCCGGAAAAACGACTTCACTGTGATTCTCCTATTTCGAAACGAGCTGAAGGATTTTGAGCGGTATTGCCGAACCTTGTTTTGCCCCAAACCTGCAAAATACTCTCAATCTCCGCGCAAAGGGAGGTTGGATCCTTGCCGGAGGTTACGACGGTTACAGTCGCCTGCCGGTAAAATGGCAGCCGTTTCTCATGCAACAGCGCGAATTCAACAGGATCGTCCTTCCGGAGAGGCCGTTTTTTAACGTCGTTTAGACTACGCTGCCAGAGTTCTTCTACTGGAGCGTCCAGAAATATCGAAGGCCAGTGCCGCAGCAACTCCCGGTTATCAGGTTGGGCGAAGGTTCCGCCCCCCAGCGCCACTACGGTGTCTCGTGAAAGTGATTCTGCCAGATCGCGAAGCGCTGCAGCTTCTACTAGTCGAAACTCGCCTTCGCCCCCGCTTCGAAAAATCTCGGCGATGGTTTGGCCTTCGCGGGTTTCGATTAGGGCGTCCAAATCCGCAAAATCCCAGGCCAGCCGACGGGCAAGTTCGGCTCCTAAGGTGGTCTTGCCAGAAGCCATAAATCCTACAAGAAACACCGCGCGCATTTCTATGAGGCTCCCGGGCACGAGAATGGACGAGATCTTCGCCAAAGGTTCCGCGCCTATCTGTCGCTGCTGTTAGTGTTCAGGTTGAAGGGGCTCAGCGTTGCTTGAGGCGGATTTTACCACTGAAGGAACGCAGCACCACTTCCGATCCTGCCTTGCCGGCAGTGCCGAAGAAGGAACGTCCCGCTTCCTCGGAGAATCGAGAGTGCTGCGGTTGAAGAGGGAAGTCGTTCTGCACCCGTCCTAACACCGAGTGTGCCTTGAAATCAGCCGATACATTCGCCGGTGCCAATGCCTCGATGTCGCCGGTGTGGGTGGTGAATTTATAGTCACCCCCAGAGCCGAAATCACCGTCGTAAAAAATCTTGCCGCTGCCCGAATTCGCCTGCACCAGCGGGCCCGTCACGGACTTAAGATGTACGTCACCGCTGATCGTCGAGATCTCCACGTGACCATTGCGTACATCCGTCAGCGTGACCGGACCACGCATGGTTCGAACATGGACATGCCCATTATTGATACTTCGTACCTCCACCACTGCATCCGCGCCTTCGAGCGTGAGATCTCCCTGCAGTCGCTCAGCCGAGAGCGGCCCATTGGAGGAGTGGAGGCTGATAGTAGCCCCAGTCGGAATCAGCAGTTCGTAATCCACTTCGCCCATCTGTTGGCCAGCACCCTTCAGCACGTGGGAAGCAATATTGATACGGTCGCCCGTTTGCTGCCGGTCGACTTCCACATTTTCGGATTTAAGCGTAGCGGTCATCACGATCAGATTGCTGCTTCCGGGCCTCACCGAAATCGCGCCGCTCTGCGTGTCCACGGAGACGTTCGGATGGGGGCCAACCGTGAAACGATATTCCTTCTTCGTGTCAGCCTTGGTTTGCGCGAAGGCGGTCGACACGAGACACGTGGCCAGAACCAGACTCGCGACCGTGGTTGGGTTAATGCTTGTCAGGTGAATGCCCTTCTGCTCAAATCCCCGAAGACTCGCCATAAAACTACGCCCCCGCGGCCGGACACGCCGGTCCGCCCTTCCGCTATTGAATACGATCCAACGCGATCCGATAAAGGAGTGCTTTTTGCTGGTACGCTTCCATCAGATGCTGACGCGCATCCGCATCTCCCGGATTCTGATCCACATAAGCCTGCGTTTCCCTAATGTCGGCATTCACCGCCTGCAATTGCTTTTCATAGGTCGCCTTCATGGAAGGTGCGCGGGTCGAGACCACGCTCAGAAACTGTTCATCATCCGAGCTCGGCGCGGCCTCTTCCAGATCACGCCGCTTCTGCTCCAATTGAGCCGAAGCGGTGGCAGTCGCGGTCTTGTCCGCTTGCGCCACGGGTGGCACCGAAGCAGTTGTCGTCGTCCCAGATGGAGTTGTTGTCCCAGATGGAGACGATGGGGGAACTGAAGCGGTCGTAGATGGGGTATTCGGAACTGGGGTAGGAGTTGACGTTGATCGAACTGGAGCAGCCGGGGCCTTTCGCTCTGAGAGCAGCGGCGCCGGCTGGTGTTTCGCCACATAAGTGCCGACCAGCAGCATCGCCGCCACGGGAATCAGCCACGACAGACTCCATCGCGGTCGAGGGGAACTCTGAACCAACCTTGGCTCCGAACGCTCGCGCGCCGGAGACTCCGGCTCTTGATCCCGAATCAATCCTTCAGAGCGCAACTGCGCCGCGATTCGCAACCACAACAGCGGAGACGGCTCGTCATTCTCCACCAGTTGCCGCGCCTCGCGCGAGATCGTCCTCAACTCCGACACCAAGTCGGAGCATTCCGCGCACGATCTTAAGTGACTTTGAAAGTCGGATGGAAGCTTTCCATCCACCGGAACGTCAATAAGTTCCGGTAAAACTTCCTGAACATCGGAACACGTCATAGCGAACTCTCCCCAGTGTTGCAACCGCCTACTACCCAGTCTTGGCCTGTTCGGCTCTCATGAACTTCAGAAAATCCCGCAGCTTCAGGCGTGCCTTGTGGAGCTGCGACTTACTATTCCCGATCGAGCATCCCACGATTTCAGCAATCTCGTTGTGCTCAAATCCCTCAACGTCGTGCAGTACAAAAACCGTTCGATACCCTGGCGGCAGGCGGTCGATCGCACGCTGCAGTTCTAGACGGTCAACCGAGCCCGTCAGTTTCACGTCCTTGGTGCCGAACTCTTTTCTGGGAGCCTCGTCGTCAGCTTCCAGAGTTTCCTCGAGCGACACCACGGGAAGACCTTTTTTGCGCAACTGCATCAATACCACATTTACGGTCATGCGGTGCAGCCAAGTTGAAAATGCGGATTCGCCGCGGAACGTTCCAATCTTGCGATAGAGCTGAAGAAATGCTTCTTGGGCCAAGTCTTCGGCCTGCGCGGGATTGGAGACCATCCGCAAACATAGCGAATACACTCGTCTTTTGTGCAGGTGATACAAGGATTCGAAAGCTGCTTCGTCCCCCTGCTTCGCCCGCTCAATAATTTCTGCTTCGTTGATGCGCTGTTTCTGGTCGGTCAAGTCGCCTTTTCCGGCCGCTACTCGTTAGGATGCGGCTTCGAACTCTTTTCGTTGTACAAATTTGCCGAGGAGCAGCCCAAAGGGGGTCGACCCTGTCTGTTTATTCAGAATACCAAAAAGTGTAGCGCAAGAGGATTTCGCCTGCGGCTACAGGACAGTCCCTAAAGTGGCGCCACACGCACCGTTTTTGGTATCGCTGAAGCGATACCCTTGATACGAGCCGGCTAGCTCGCCTGGCACTCTGTACGCCAACCCCTCTGGGTCTAGGTCCTGCACTTGGGCCTTGTGCCTGATTTTGGCCGTGGCCCCGATTTTGGCCATAGGGTTATTACAATTATCTGTAGGCTGACTTGGCCTATGCTTTGGCTTTGATGGTCTCCAAGCCGTGGCCACTTGGCCCAGTCTCGCGAATCCTCAATAGGATGGCAAAAGTCAACCCCACGAAGCCCAGGATCGAGAAAATCCACATGCCAAGCCTATAACCTTCCGGGTTCGACAAGCCGGCATGGGAATAGTCGTTGGCCTTCCCAATCATCAGGTTAAGGCTAAAGAAGCCGATCTGCTGAATCAGGGTCATCAGCGCATACGCGGTGCCCAGCCGATTCTGGTCGACAATATAGGCCACCGAAGGCCACATCACCGCCGGAATCAGCGAAAAAGCAATCCCCATCATCGACATCGTAAGCAGCAAAAATACAGGAATAGTTGGGTGCAGCAATGTCAAATGACCGGAACTGATCCATGGCACGGCGAATGTCACCATCTTCGAAGCTGAAAGGTATGCCATCATCAAATAGACAGGCATCAGCAGTACCGACCCGAGCATCATGAGAAGGGACCGGTTGCCGATCTTGTCCACCATTAGTCCAAAAAGTGGTGTGGCAAACATTGCCGCGATGAAGGGTAAGCTGTTGCAGAAACCCGCCTGCTGGGTGGCCTCGGATAGTGTCATGCCGCCGTGAGCGGCGAGAATCTTGTTGGTGAAGAAGTCGATGGCGAATGTGCGGAATGGAAAAATCGCGGAGTAAAAAGTGAAACAGAGCCCAACCACGTACCAGTAAGACGCGTTAAACCGAAAAACCTGTCCAAACTCCAGCTTGTCGATCGACCCCGCCTGCCCTAACTCGTACCGCCCCTCGGCTCGGCTCTCGAGCAGCCAATAGGCGACCGAACAAACCACCGCCAGAACTCCCGCGGCCACCGCAATAAATAAGGGTCCCTGCCAGCTAGGCTCGCCCGCCAGCCCGTTGGGATAAAACACTCTGTTAGCCCAGGTGGGGGAGTTATCCGCTGCCACCGATGCCAGACGCGCAATGAGAAGGTTAATCCCGAACGCGAAGCTCAGTTCTTTCCCCTTAAACCACTTCGCGAGCACGGTTGTAACCGCGACAATCATCGACTCAGCGCCCAACCCGAGCACCGTGCGGCCTGCAATCATCACCGTAGGCTGGCCGCGCAGAGCCGTAAGGGTAGCTCCCAACAGGCAAATCACGGCAAAGAACGTGATCGCTTTCTTAGTCCCAATTCGATCAATGATGATGCCGCCGATCAGCAATGTAGCGACCGCGGCTACGCTATAAGCCGAATTCAACCATCCGAATGCCGTCGCGGAGAAGCCGAGCTTGTCGATGAAAATTCGTTCCAGCGGGTTGATGCTGTCATAGATGTAGTAGTTCGCACCCATCGCCAAACTGACAAACAGCAGTACCGTCCAGCGATAGACACGAGACGGTTCGGGACGCGCAAGTTCGACCATGAAGCATTAATCCTTAAGCAAAAGACAAAGCTAAAGCTAAAGATGCCAGCGCAAACGAGCAGCGCCATTCATTTATTTGCGAAGAAGAGCAACCGCAAGAAGATAACAGATATGAAGCAAACGACTAACCGCAGAATACTAACCGAAGAAGGAAATAGCACAAGGTTTCATTCGTGAACCCTTGTGGCCCCGGTTGGTGACGGGGGTCGCAAAGCGACCCACACCCCGCGAACCTCATATTGTTTTGTTGTCGGCCATAGACGCAGAGTAGAATCTGATGAGCGCGCTAAGGTCAATGAGCCTATGCTTACTGTAAACGAAGTCATTGCAAGAGATCCGGATATGCTCGGCGGGACACCCGTGTTCCGCGGCACACGCGTACCATTGCAGGCGTTACTCGACTATCTCGAAGGGGGTCAGACGCTGACGGAATTTCTCGATGACTTTCCCACCGTCACTCGCGAAGCAGCGATCTCAGCTCTGGAACAGGGAAAGCAGCTTCTCGTCAGTCAACTGGGATGAAAATTCTGCTGGATGAGTGCCTTCCCCGGAAACTCAAATATGAATTTGCAAATCACGAATGCCAAACAGTACCTGAGGCATCGCTCAGTGGCAAGAAGAACGGCGAACTGCTTGCGATTGCTGAGCTTCAAGGATTTGAGATTTTCGTGACCATGGACAAGGGGCTCGAATACGAGCAGAACCTCGCTCGGCGGCGGATTTCGGTAGTCCTTCTTCGCGCCAAATCAAATCGTATAGCGGATCTCGTGCCTCTTATGAAGGGCTGCCTGTCGCAGATACTCTCGATCGGCTCGGGTCAAATGGCCCGGATTGAGGAGTGATGTCTCGGCAAAAATAAAGCTCTCGGCCTCCACAAAAACTGGTGACCGAGAGCTGACAGCGAGAGCCCTTCTAAATCTTTTCCGTCTTGCCGTCGTATTTCACACTGCCATTTTTATCGTTCTCACGAGCCACATCGTCGTTGGTATAGGTATGACTGGCCTTCTTGCCAGTCTTTGCCGCACCGGCCGATTGCATCGCCGAGGTTTCATCCAGGCCGCTATAAAATGCCCAGGCAGCCCGCTTTTCTGCGCGTTCGCCATGTTCTTCACGCCCACGCTCTTCCATCACTTCATGCATCATGCCCCGTATGATGCGGCCCTCGCGCCCAACGGTCTCTGGCCACAACAGCAGCTGAGAAGTCTGGAGCGGAGCGCCGCCCTGATACCAGACGGCCACGGGATATTCCGAACTGGTAGAGCCGTCGATCTCTGAAAGAGTCCCGTTAGTCGCCCCCGCGATTAAACCCGTCGTGGCATTGCTGGCACCGACCGGATTCGGAGAAACCGACTGTAGAGAAACTTCCGGCGTGGTCAGGAGCGGGATAAAGGGCCCGCTGTAATAGCCGGTCTCGTAATTCAGGTGAGGAAAAGGCCGCCGTAGCGGCTGTTGGCTAAACGCCGCCGTAGCCATCAAGATTACCGCGCTCAGAATTGCATAGGGTCGCATACCGCCTCCACTGGGACGAACATCTAGCGCGGTGAACTGCAGTTTGCTGGCCAGTGTTACCAGCCTGAAAACACCTGCAATATCAGGCGATTCACGGTACCAGCGGCCAAATCACGGCAACTGTCGTAAAGGTACATCCAAGTCCGGTGAAAACTCATGCGCACAACCTGCAAAGGACTGGCTTTTTAGGGCGGGCTTTTAGGATCATCTATGTCCCCACAAACCGAGCATACAAACTGCGCGCCACAGCCGTGTCGGTGGTCCCCTTGATGATGGCGCGACCGTCGGGAAAGAGCGTCATTTCATAGGGCTCGCGGAAAAACTTTAATACGAACTCGTTGTGGCGAACCACTCCGTGCGGCTGCAGGAGGCCACTCAGTTCAGCGAAGTCAACCGCGCGTTGCGATTCGTGGATCTGCACCGAATTCCGGCCACACAAAGTAATATGCGGCCGTCCTTCGCCCGACAGGTGGATGAACTCTTTCAGGCAAGTCCGGCATCCCTCGCGTGGATGGCTCGCGGTCAATTCTGCGCGTTCGTTACTCCAGACATCCCACGACAGCAATGTTCGCCGCATCCTGGAACGCGCGCCCACCAGAAATTTCAAAGCCTCAGTCGCGGCAATCGAGGCGACCAAGTTTACGGCGGAGTTCAAAATTCCGGCCGTCTCGCAGGTCTCCACATTGCCGCGCGGAGATTCAGGGAAAATGCAGCTCAGGCAAGCCGTCTCGGCAGGCAGAATGTTCATGGTTAGGGCATAGCTGCCAACGGCTGCGGCGTAAATCCAAGGTACGGAATTCTTCAGTGCGTAGTCATTAATAAGGTAGCGAGTTTCGAAATTGTCGGTGCCATCGAGAATAAGGCCGGCCCCGCCAAGCAGGGAATCAACATTCGCAGGAGTCAGATCGGCCACATGCGGCTCAACCACAATTTGCGAATTGAAGCGGGAGATTTGTCGAGCGGCGGCGATGGCTTTCGGCACCGATTCGCCAGCATCGTTCTCATCGAACAATGTTTGCCGCTGCAAGTTGCTGGACTCAACATAATCGCGGTCGAGAATGCGCAGCGTCCCAACGCCCGAACGCGCCAGCAACGAGGCCAGCGCGGACCCGGTGGCTCCGCATCCGACGATCACGATGCGAGCCTGCGAAAGCTTCTTCTGACCCTCGGTCGCAATCTC
>Ga0070713_100001889_pt1 | contig 13509 bp, 25 predicted proteins | sample LARL82metaG_FD_65465 | JGI IMG/M metagenome (GOLD analysis project Ga0070713, IMG submission 65465) | Corn, switchgrass and miscanthus rhizosphere microbial communities from Kellogg Biological Station, Michigan, USA - LAR L8-2 metaG | ecosystem: Host-associated > Plants > Roots > Rhizosphere ... | reverse complement strand
GTCTCCTGCGATCGCAGGACGGAGAGCGCCTGCCGGCGCGCGTGGAGGTCGCCGCGCCGGCCGAGCGTGATCATCTGCTCGGCGAAGGGCTTGACCGCCTTGGCCTTCGCCTCGGTCGTCTTGATCCGGCCGTGCTCGAGCAGGGAGCACGTCAGGTTGGCATAGAGCGCCTTGCGATGCGCCGCGTCGCGGCCGAGCTTCCTGCCTGTCCGTGCGTGGCGCATCGCAGTTGCCTACTCGAAGCCGCCCGAGCCGTTCTCGCCGCGGAGGTGGAGACCATGCTGCCCGAGGGTCTCGCGGACCTCTTCGATCGACTTCTTGCCGAAGTTCGGGATCGCGGCCAGCTCCTGCTCGCTCTTCATCACGAGGTCGCCGATCGTCTCGATCCCGACCCGCTTGAGGCAGTTGTACGAGCGGACGCCGAGCTCGAGCTCCTCGATCGGGAAGTTCTCCATCCCGTGCGCGAGCGCGGCCTCGGGCGTGACGCCGCCGTCGACCGGTGCCGCCTCGCCGAAGCCCTCGATGCGGTCGAGGTCGGTGAAGATCGCGAGCTGCCGGATCAGGATCTCGGCTGCCTCCGCGAGCGCATCCTTCGGCTCGACCGAGCCGTCAGTCGTGATGTCGAGCGTGAGCTTGTCGTAGTCCGTCCGCTGGCCGACGCGAGCCGCCTCGACCGCGTAGGCGACGCGGCGGACCGGCGAGAAGATCGAGTCCATCGGGATCACGCCGATCGTGTGCTGCGGCCCCCTGTTGAGCTCCGCCGGCGAGTAGCCGCGCCCGCGGCCGATCGTCAGCGTGACCTCGAGCCTGCCCTTGTCGGACAGGTTCGCGATCTCGAGCTCGGGGTTGAGGATCTCGAGGTCGGCGGGCGCCTCGATGTCGGCGGCCGTGACCGAGCCCGGGCCCTTCTTCGCGATGTGCACCTCGATCTCGGGCGACTCTCCGTGGAGACGCGCGACGAGATTCTTGAGGTTGAGGATGATGTCGGTGACGTCCTCGCGGACGCCCGGCAGGGTCGTGAACTCGTGCGCCGTCCCCTCGACCTTGACGGACGTGACGGCGGCGCCCTCCAGGGAGGAGAGCAGCACGCGCCGCAGTGAGTTGCCAAAGGTATGACCGAAGCCGCGGTCGAGCGGCTCGATCACGAAGGCCCCGCGGTGGTCGTCCACGTCCTCGTGGACGATCTTCGGGATCTGGAAATCCATTTCACGTGTAGCCAAGAAACTCCCTCTTTCCGTTACTTCGAATAGAGCTCGACGATCAGCGATTCCTGCACCGGCGTGTCGATCTCGTCACGCTCGGGCTGCTTCAACACCTTGCCGGTCAACCCGTCGTGATCGGCCTGGAGCCACGGAGCGACCGTAGAGACGAGATCCGTGGCGTCGCGGATCACCTGCTGTGCGGACGAGCTGGTCGCCACGGTGATCACGTCGTTGGGCCGCACCTGGTAGCTGGGGATGTTGACCCGCCGGCCGTTGACCTGGAAATGGCCGTGGCGGACGAGCTGGCGCGCCTGGGCGCGCGAGACGGCGAAGCCGAGCCGGTAGACGACGTTGTCGAGCCGGGTCTCGAGCATCCGCAGCAGCTCCTCGCCGGTGACGCCCGACTGCTTTGCGGCCTTCTCGTAGTAGTTGCGGAACTGCTTCTCGAGCAGGCCGTAGTAGCGGCGCGCCTTCTGCTTCTCGCGCAGCTGCAACAGGTACTCGCTCTGCTTGATCCGGCCACGACCGTGCTCGCCCGGCGGGTACGAGCGGCGCTCGATCGCGCACTTCTCCGTCAGGCAGCGTTCGCCCTTGAGGAAGAGCTTCATCCCCTCGCGACGGCACATGCGGCACTTCGGACCGAGATCGCGAGCCACTAGACGCGCCTCCGCTTCCTCGGACGCACACCGTTGTGCGCCTGCGGCGTCACATCCCTGACGGACAGGATCTCGAGCCCCGCGGCCTGGAGCGAACGGATCGCGGTCTCACGGCCCGAACCGGGCCCCTTGACGAAGACCTCGACCTTCTGGAGCCCGTGCTCCATGCCCTTGCGAGCGGCCGAGTCGGCCGTCACCTGCGCGGCGAACGGCGTCGACTTGCGCGAGCCCTTGAAGCCGGCCGAGCCGGCGGACTCCCACGCGATGACGTTCCCCTCGCGGTCGGTGAGGGCGACGATCGTGTTGTTGAAGCTCGTCTTGATGTGCGCCTGGCCGATGGCGATGTTCTTGCGGACGCGGCGGCGCGTGCGGCCACGCGTGGCCGCTGCTCTGCGAGGAGGCGCCAAGCTACTTCGCCGCCTTCTTGCCGCGTCCGACGGTCTTCTTCGGGCCCTTACGGGAGCGCGCGTTCGTCTTTGTCCGCTGGCCGTTCACCGGGAGGCCGCGCCGATGGCGGATCCCACGGTACGAGCCGATCTCGCCGAGGCGTTTGATCGCCTGCTGCCGTTCGCGGCGCAGGTCGCCCTCCACCTCGAGGTTCGTGTCGATGTAGTTGCGGAGCTTCGTGACCTCTTCGTCGGTGAGATCCTTGACCTTCGTGTCCGGGCTCAGGCTGAGCTCAGCGGCGATCTTCTTCGCCGTCGGCTGACCGATGCCGTAGATGTAGGTCAGCCCGATCTCGAGCCGCTTCTGATTCGGGAGGTTGACTCCGGCGATACGTGCCATGCGCTACCTACCCCTGCCTCTGCTTGTGGCGGGGGTTGGTGCAGATGACCATGGTCGTGCCGTGCCGCTTGATCACGCGGCAGCGCTCGCACATGGGCTTGACGGACGGACGGACTTTCATACTGGGCTCCTCACCGATGCCGGTAGGTGATCCGGCCGCGGCTGAGGTCGTAGGGGCTGAGCTCGACCTTGACCTTGTCCCCGGGGAGGATTCGGATGTAGTGCTTCCGCATCTTCCCGGAGATGGTCGCGAGCACCGAGTGGCCCCCGTCGAGCTGCACCCGGAACATCGTGCTCGGGAGCGCTTCGACGACCTCGCCTTCGACCTCGATCTTCTCTTCCTTGGTAGGCAAATTCCCTTCAACTAATAGGAGGTTCAGACGTACACACGCGCACGGCACAGCCGTGCGCGGCAGGGAATCATCGTAGCAAAGGGGTCTTGGCGACAGTCAGCACGCGCGGGCCCTCGGCGGTGACCGCGACGGTGTGCTCGAAATGGGCTGCGAGCGACTCGTCGACGGAGGAAATCGACCACTCGTCGGCGTGGACATACACGTCCGGCTCGCCGGCCGTGATCATCGGCTCGATCGCGAGCGTCATGCCTTCCTGGAGCGCGGGCCCGCGGCCCGGCGGGCCGTAGTTCGGGATCTGCGGGTCCTCGTGGTACGAGCGGCCGACGCCGTGGCCGACGAGGCTGCGCACGACCGAGAAGCCCGCGTCCTCGACGACGACCTGGATGGCGTGCGAGATATCGGAGAGCCTGTTGCCGACGCGAGCCTGCTCGATCCCTGCGGCGAGCGCCTCGCGGCAGACATCGAGCAGCCGCTGCGCCTCCGGCGAGATCTCGCCGACGGGCAGCGTCACGGCGCTGTCGGCGACGAGGCCGTCGAGGGTGACGCCGAGGTCGACGGAGATCAGGTCTCCCTCGCGCGCCTGGTAGTCGTCCGGGATCCCGTGCACGACCATCGAGTTCGGTGAGATGCAGAGCGCGGCTGGGAAGCCTTTGTAGCCCTTCGAGGTTGGAGTCCCGCCCTTGGCGGCAATGTGCTCGTCCGCGATGCGATCGAGCTCGCGCATCTCGACGCCGGGCTCGAGGTGCTCGGCGACGAGCGCCAGCGTCTCGGCGAGGAGCTCGCCGGCGCGCGCCATCCCGTCGATCTCGGCCTGGGATTTGCGAATGATCACGCTTCGACCTTTCGGTGCCGCTGGACCTCGTCGAGCGACTGCTCGATCTCGTGGAAGACCTGTTCGATGGTACGGTCGGCGTGAATGCCGACGACGTTGTTGCGCATCGTTCGGTAGTACTCGACGAGCGGCGCCGTCTCGCGCTCGTACAGCTCCAGCCGGCGCGTAATCGCCTCCGGCGTGTCATCTGAGCGGCCCTCCTCGGCCGCCCGGCGGAGCATCCGCTCGAGCAGAAGCTCGTGATGCGGCACCTGGAAGTCGAAGACGACGTCGAGGTTGCGGCCGAGCTCCCGCAGAAGCTCGTCGAGCGCCTCGGCCTGGGCCATCGTGCGCGGGAAGCCGTCGAGGACGAAGCCTCCGACCGTGTCACCGCGTGACAGGCGGTCGCGGATCAACTCGACGATCTGCTCGTCCGAGACGAGGTCGCCGCGGTCGTAGACCTCACGCAGCTGCTGGCCCAGCTCCGTGTTGCGCGCCATCATCTCCCGGATCATGTCGCCCGTCGCGATGTGCGGGATCCCGTACATCGCCATGATCCGCTTCGCCTGCGTGCCCTTCCCCGACCCCTGCGGGCCGAGGACGAGGATGTTCAGCGTAGGAACCCTTCGTAGTGGCGCATGACCATCTGCGACTGCATCTGGCGCATCGTCTGGAGCGCGACACCGACCACGATCAGCACCGAGGTGCCGCCGAGGGCGCGGTAGGTGGCCTGCGAGAAGTGGAAGTGGGCGATGAAGATCGACGGCGCCACCGCGACCGACGCCAGGAACAGCGCCCCCGCCAACGTGAGCCGTGTGAGCACTCGATCGAGATACGCCGCCGTTGGCGGCCCCGGCCGGATGCCGGGGATGTAGCCGTTGTACTTGCGCAGGTTGTCGGCCTGGTCGACCGGGTTGAACTGCACCGAGGTGTAGAAGAACGTGAAGACGAAGATCAGGACCGCCTCGGCGAGGAGGTACTGCCAACCGGTGGGGCTGAAGTGGAGCGTCAGCCACGTGTTCCAGGTCGGCTTGAAGCTGCCGATCGTCTGCGGCAGGGCAAGGATCGCCGCGGCGAAGATGATCGGGATGACGCCGGCCATCACCACGCTGAGCGGCATGTAGGTCGCGCCTCCGCTCGTCTGCTTGTTGCCGAGCTGACGGCGTGCGTACTGCACCGGGATCCGCCGCTGCCCCTCCATCACGAACACGACGGCGACGACGATGCCGAGGGCAACGAGCGGGAAGAACAGCCGAGCCGTCGTGGTGCCGTTGATCCAGCCGCTGATCCCGCTCGGCGCGTAGGCGAGGATCGAGGCAAAGATCAGGATCGAGATGCCGTTGCCGATGCCGCGCTTCGTGATCTGCTCGCCCATCCACATGAGCAGCGTCGTGCCCGCGGTGAGCGTGAGGACGATGATGAGCAGCCGGCCGGTGTTCGTGCCCGGCAAGGCGCCCTGGTGCTTGAAGAGGAACGCGTAGCCGGTGGCCTGAGCGGCCGCGAGCCCGACGGTGAGGTAGCGCGTGTACTGCGTGATCTTGGCGTAGCCGGCCTCACCCTCCTTCTGCAGCCGCTCGAGCTGCGGCACGACGACCGTCAAGAGCTGCAGGATGATCGACGCCGTGACGTACGGCATGATCCCGAGCGCGAATAGCGAGAAGCGGGACAGCGCCGAGCCGGAGAAGAGGTTGAGCAGGCCGAGGACGCCGCTCCCGCCGGCGCCACTGAAGAACTGCTTGACCGCCGCCTGGTCGACGCCCGGGGCGGGCAGCCAGGAACCAAGGCGGTAGATGGCGAGAATCCCCGCGGTGAAGAGGATGCGCCGGCGCAGCTCAGGGACGCGCCATGCGTTACCGAGCCACTCGAACATCTACTCCTCCGTCTCTCCAGTTGTATCTTCCGTCTCCTCGACGGCAGGCTCGTCCGTGGCCTCCTCCTGCTGCTCCTCGGCAACGGCCTCGCGCTCTTCGTCGCGCGTGGGCTTCGCCTTGCGGTGCCGCACCTTCTTGACCTTCGGCTCGCGCAGGAGCTCGACGGTGCCGCCAGCTCCTTCGATCTTCTCGCGCGCCGCCGCCGAGATGGCGTGTACGCGCACCGTGAGCTTCTTCGTGACCTCGCCCACGCCGAGCAGCTTCACGTCGGTGCGCGTGTTCTTGATCAGGCGCTTCTCGACGAGCGTCTCGGGCGTCACCTCGTCGCCGGCCTCGAAGCGGTCGAGGTCGCGGAGGTTGATCGGCTGGGTGTAGGTGCGGAACGGCCCGATCGGCATCGCGTCCTTCGACGTGTTGCCGCGCAGCTTGCCGAGCCGCATGTAGATCGGCATCTGGCCGCCTTCGAAGCCCGCGCGCATCTTGTGGGAGCCTGAGCGCGACTTCTGGCCCTTGATGCCGCGGCCGGAGTAGCGGCCCTTGCCCGAGCCCATACCACGGCCAACGCGCTTCCGGTCCTCGCGCGGCTGCGCAGGAGCGAGGTTGGTGAGATTCAGCTGCTTCTCAGGCATTTTCGATCTTCACGAGGTGGCGGACCTTGCGGAGCATTCCGGCGAGCGCCGGAGACTCCTCGTGCTCGGCGCTGCGGCCGATGCGGCCGAGCCCGAGCGCACGCAGGGTACCCCGATGCCGCCCGGACTGCCCGATCTGGGACCGGGTCTGCGTGATGAGGAGCTTGGCCATCTAGCTGTCGTCCTTCTTCCGGCGAAGCACCCGCCGCTTTGGCTTCGCCTCGGGCTCTGCGGGAGCTTCGGCGGCGGGCTCCTCGGCGGGTGTCTCTTCGGCGGAAGCCTCCTCGGCGGGAGCCTCCTCGACCGCCGCGGGCTCCTCAACGACCTCCGTGGCAGGAGCAGCCTCTTCGACCGGCGGCGCTACCGCCGCCGCCGCCGCCTCCGGCTCCTCGGTCGTCACGATCGCAGGCAACGGCAGCACCTCGCTAATCGTCTTGCCTCGGATCCTGGCCACGTCCTCGGGCCGGCGGAGGTCCTGCAGCGCTGCGACCGTCGCCTTCGCCATGTTGATCGGGTTCGTCGTGCCGAGGCTCTTCGCGAGGACGTTGCGCACCCCGCCGAGCTCGAGCACCGCGCGGACGCCGCCGCCGGCGATGACGCCGGTTCCCTCCGACGCTGGGCGCAGCAGCACTCTCGCCGCGTCGAACCGGCCGATCACCTCGTGCGTGATGGTCGAGCCGTGCTTCGGCACCGTGAACAGGTTCTTCTTCGCGTCCTCTACGGCCTTCGTGATCGCGAGGGGCACTTCGCGCGCCTTGCCGTAGCCGACGCCAACGCGGTCGACTTCGTCGCCGACGACGACGAGCGCCGTGAAGGAGAAGCGCCTGCCGCCCTTGACGACCTTGGCGACGCGGTTGATCTCGACGACGCGCTCCTTGAGCTCGCGCGTCTCGGTGTATTCGATCGTGCTCAAAACTGGAGCCCTCCCTCGCGCGCGCCGTCGGCGAGCGCCTTGACGCGTCCGTGGTACAGGTAGCCGCCGCGGTCGAAGACGCAGGTGTCGACACCGGCCTGCTTCGCCGACGCCGCGAGCGCCTTCCCCACCGCCTCGGCCTGCGCGGTCTTGTCGCCCTTGAACGACTTCCCGAGCCCGAGATGGGACGCCGATGCGACCGTCCGGCCCGAGCCGTCGTCGATGAGCTGAGCCTCGATGCCGCGGTTGGAGCGGAAAACAGTGAGGCGCGGCCGCTCGGCAGTGCCGCGCACCTTCGCGCGCACGCGCCGATGGCGCCGCAGGCGACCTTCTCTTACCGTCAGGCTAGGCACGCTTGCCGACCTTTCTCCGCACGTACTCGCCCTCGTAGCGGATCCCCTTGCCCTTGTAGGGCTCGGGCGGGCGCACCTTGCGGATCTCGGCGGCCGTCTGGCCGACCATCTGCTTGTCCGTTCCCTTGACGACGATCTCCGTCGGCGTCGGCACCTCGAACGCGATCCCGGTGCGCGGTTTCATCGTGACCGTATGCGAGTAGCCGACGCTGAGCTCGAGGTCGGTGCCCTTGAGCGCGGCGCGGTAGCCGACGCCCTGAATCTCCAGCTTCTTCTCGAAGCCCTGTGTGACTCCCTGGACCATGTTCGCGACGAGCGTCCGGGTCAGACCGTGCAGCGCACGGTCCTCCCCTCGCTCGGTCGGCCGCGTGACGACGACCTCGCCGTCCCGCTGCTCGATCTTCATCCGAGTCGGCACCTGCTGCTGCAGCGTGCCGAGCGGGCCTGCGACCGCGACGCGGGCAGGCTCGATCGTGACGGTGACGCCGTCCGGGATCGAGATGGGTGCGTTGCCGATACGACTCATTCGCTTACCAGATGAAGGCCACCACTTCGCCGCCGATCCCGCGCTCCTGCGCGGTGCGGCTCGTGACCAGGCCGGACGACGTCGAGAGGATCGCGACGCCCATCCCGCCGAGCACGCGCGGCAGCCTGTCCTTCCGCGCATAGACCCTGCGGCCCGGCTTCGACACGCGCTTCAGGCCGGAGATGACCCGCTCGCGGTTGCGGCCGAACTTGAGGTCGACGACCAGGGTATCGAAGGACTCGCCCTTCTCCACGTGATAGTCGCGGATGTACCCCTCCTCCTTGAGGAGGCGGGCGATCTCGACCTTCATCCTCGAGCTCGGCATCGCCGCGTGCTCGTGCAGCGCCTTGTTGGCGTTGCGGATGCGGGTGAGCATGTCTGCAATCGGATCGGTCAGCACGGCTTTCTCCTACCAGCTCGACTTCGTCATGCCGGGAATCGCGCCCTGGTGCGCGAGCTCGCGGAGGCAGATGCGGCACAGCCCGAACTTGCGGAAGACCGCGCGCGGCCGGCCGCACCGGTTGCAGCGCGTGTAGTTCCGCACCTTGTACTTCTGGGGTCGCCGCTGCTTCACGACGAGCGACGTCTTCGCCATTAGTCGTTCCTCCTGTCCTCGCCGAACGGCATACCGAGGGCCTGCAGCAGCGCGAGGGCGTGCTCGTCGGTCTCGGCGCTCGTCGTGATCGTCACGTCGAGACCGCGGACCTGCTGGATGTCGTCGTAGTTGATCTCAGGAAAGATGAGCTGCTCGCGGATCCCGAGCGAGAAGTTGCCCCGGCCGTCGAGGGACCGCGGGTTGAGCCCACGGAAGTCACGGATGCGCGGCAGCGCGATCGAGACGAGCCGGTCGAGGAACTCGTACATCATCGCGCCGCGCAGCGTGACGCGCGCGCCGACGGGCATCCCCTCGCGCACCTTGAACTGCGCGATCGACTTGCGGGCGCGGCGCACCTGCGCACGCTGGCCCGCGATCGTCGTCAGCTCCTCGACCGCGGAGTCCATGGCCTTCGACTCGACCTTCGCCTCGCCGACGCCCATATTGAGCGTGATCTTCTGGAGGCGCGGGACCTGCATGATCGAGCTGAGCCCGAGCTCGTCCTTGAGGCGGGGCCGGATCTCGCTCTCGTACTGATCCTTGAGGCGCGGCGTGTAGGTGTCGGCGACTGCGCTCATCCGTCGATCTCCTCCCCGCAGCGCTTGCAGACCCGAACGCGCACGGTCCTGTCCTTGACCGTCTTCTCGATCGTGCCGACCCGGCTCGGCTCGCCGCACACGGGGCAGACGACCATCACGTTCGAGACCGGCAGCGCGGCGGGCAGCTCGATGATGCCGCCGGGGATGATCGACGGTCCGCCCATCCCGGTCGTGTTCTGGATCGGGCGCGGGCGCCGGTGGCGCTTGACGACGTTGATGTTCTCGACGACGACGCGTCCCTCCTTTGGCAGCGCCTCGAGGACCCGGCCCTTCTTGCCAGCGTCCTTGCCGCGAAGCACCTGCACGGTGTCGCCCTTCTTCACCTTCATCGTTTGCGACATCTCAGAGCACCTCCGGGGCCAGGCTTACGATCTTCATGAAGTTCTTCTCGCGGAGCTCGCGCGCGACCGGGCCGAAGATGCGCGTGCCGCGTGGGTTGCGCTGCTGGTCGATGATCACCGCCGCGTTCTCGTCGAAGGCGATCGTCGTCCCGTCGTCGCGGCCGAACGGCTTCTTCGTCCGCACGACGACTGCCTGGACGACCTCGCCCTTCTTGACGGCCCCCTGGGGCGTCGCGGTCTTGACCGTGGCGACGATGATGTCGCCGACCCGGGCGTAGCGGCGGTGGTGGCCGCCCTTGACGCGGATGCAGAGGATCTCGCGGGCGCCCGTGTTGTCGGCGACCCTGAGGCGGGATTCCTGCTGGATCACTTCGCGGCCTCGACGATCTCGGCGAGGCGCCAGCGCTTGGTAGCGGAGAGCGGACGGGTCTCGACGATGCGGACGACGTCGCCGACGTTGGCGGAGTTCTGCTCGTCGTGGGCGTGGAACTTGACGCTGCGGCGGATGACCTTCTTGTACTTCTGGTGCGAGGTGATCACGTCGACCTTGACGACGATCGTCTTGTCCATCGCGCTGGAGACGACGACGCCGCGCCGCTCCTGGCTGCGGCCGCGGTCGTACTCCGGCTTGGGCTGCCGGACGATCGGCTTGCGCTCGCCCGTCACGGGGCGGCGGGGGCGCGTCTTCTGCGGACGCAGACGGCGCGGCAGCCGCTTGTACTTCTTCTTCGGCTGAGACTGGGGTGCGGGCGGAGCCTCGGCCTCGGGCTTGGCTGCGGGCTCAGCCTCTGCGGCCGGCTCCTCGGCAGGCGGCGCCTCAGTCGGCTCGGCCTCTGCAGCGGGCTCTTCGGCAGGCTCTTCAACGGGCGCGTCCTCCGCGGCAGCATCCGGCTCCGCGGCAGGCTCTTCGGCAGCAGCCTCCGCCTCTGCAGCAGGCTCGTCTGCGGCAGCCTCTGGCTCCGCGGGACTCTCCTCGGCGGCCGGCTCCTCCTCGGGAGCAGGCTCCTCGGCCGGCTCGTCGGCGGCAGCCTCCGGCTCCACAGGAGTTTCCTCCACGACAGCCTCGGGCTCGTCCGCGGTCGCCTCGACCGGGGTCTCCTCGGACTCCGGCGCGGCCGGAGTCTCTTCGGTGTTCTCTGTGTTCTCGGTCTCTTCAGCCATATCTCTAGCTTGCCTTTGCTTTCTCAGCTTCGCGTTCGGTCACAACCGTCAGGATCCGCGCGATCTCGCGCTTCGCCAGCTTGAGGCGCGCCGAGTTCTCGAGCGCACCGGTGACCGACTGGAAGCGCAGGTTGAACAGCTCCTGGCGCCGCTCGGACAGCCGGTGCTCGAGCTCCTCGTCGGTCATGCTGCGCAGCTCCGACGCCCTGGTCAAAAGAGAGCTTCCTCTCTCTTCACGACCTTCGACTTGACCGACAGCTTCTGGCCGGCGAGACGGAGCGCCTCCTTGGCGAGCGGCTCGGGGACGCCGGCGAGCTCGAACATCACCCGGCCGGGCTTGATCACTGCGACCCAGCCCTCGGGCGAGCCCTTGCCGGAGCCCATGCGCGTCTCGGCCGGCTTCTTCGTGAAGCTCTTGTCGGGGAAGACGTTGATCCAGACCTTGCCGCCGCGCTTGATCTTGCGCGTCATCGCGATACGAGCAGCCTCGATCTGGCGGTTCGTGATCCAGCCGGCGTCGAGCGCCTTGAGGCCGTAGTCGCCGTACTGGACGACGGTCTGACCGCTCGAGACGCCGCGCCGGCGGCCACGGTGCACCTTGCGGAACTTCGTCTTCTTCGGCATCAACATCAGGCGTCACCACCCTCGGGCTTCTCCTCGGCCTTCGGCTCGGACTTCTCCTCGGCCTTCGGCTCGGCCGCTTTGGGCTTGCGCGTGCGCTTCGGCTTCTCGGCGGCGGGCTCGGCCGGGGCCGGGGCCGCAGCCTCGGGAGCCTCCGTCGGAGGCGTCTCGACGGCCTGCTCCGGCGTCGGCGTGTCGGTGGTCTCGGGCGACTCGACCTTCGGCTCCTCGGTGCGCGGACGCTCGGCCTGCTGGTCGCGGCGAGGCCTGCCTCCGCCACCACCCGGGCCACGTCCACGGCCGCGGCCGGGGCCACCCTGGCCGCCGCCGGGACCGCGCCGCCGCTGCCGCACCGGGCCGAGGCCCTCGCGGTCGGGGCCGCGCCCGCGACCGCTCTCGCGGGATGCGCCGAGACCTTCCAGCGCACCGCCGCGGCGGCGCCGCGTGTCCTGGTCGCCCAGGCGCGTGTCGGTGTCGCCGAAGCCCTCCGGCATGATCTCGCCCTTGTTGATCCAGACCTTGACGCCGATCCGGCCGGCCGTCGTCTTCGCCTCGACGAAGCCGTAGTCGATGTCGGCGCGGATCGTGTGCAGCGGAACACGGCCCTCGCTGTACTGCTCGCGCCGGCTCATCTCGCCGCCGCCGAGGCGGCCGGAGCACTGGATCTTCACGCCGGCGGCGCCGGAGCGGATCGCGGACGCGAGCGCGCGCTTCATGGCGCGCCGGAAGGCGACGCGGTTCGACAGCTGCTCGGCGATCGACTGGGCGACGAGCTTCGCGTCGAGCTCGGGCCGCTTGATCTCGTTGATGTTGATGTGGACGTTCTTCTGCGTTAGCGCATGCAGGTCGCGCCGCAGCGCGTCCACCTCGACGCCGGACTTGCCGATCACGATCCCGGGCCGCGCGGTGTAGATGTCGACCGTGATCCGCTGCTTGTCCTTGCGGATCAGGATGTCCGACAGGCCCGCGTGCGCGAGCTTGTTGTAGATGTGCTCGCGGATCCGGACGTCCTCCAGGATGTAGTCCGCAAACTCCTTCTTGCCGGTGTACCAGTTGGACTTCCAGTCGTGGATCACGCCCACGCGGAGCCCGCCCGGATGGATCTTCTGTCCCATTACTTGTCCTCCTCGGGGGTCTCCGCCTCGGCCTCGGGCTCTTCGTCTGCCTCGCGCTCTTCGTCTGGCTCCTCGCCTGCCTCCGGCTCGGTCTCCTCAGCGGCCTCGGCCTCAGGCTCAATCGTCTCGGTCTCGTCAACAGCCTCCGGCTCCTCGACGGCCTCGGGCTCCTCGACAGGCGCCGGCTCAGGAGGCGCCATCGCCGGGACGGCGGGAGCAGCCGACGTCGGCGCGCCCTGGGCGAGCTCGATCGTGATATGGCACGTGCGCTTGCGGATGCGCGCGACGCGGCCGCGCGCGCGGGCGCGCCAGCGCTTCAGCGTCGGGCCCTCGTCGGCGTGGGCGGCGACGATCACGAGGTCGTCACCGTGCCAGTGGAGATCCGGACGGGACTCGGCGTTGGCGACTGCCGAGCGCAGCACCTTGTCGACGTCCTTCGCCACCGCGCGGTTCGAGAAGGCGAGGATCGTGCGCGCCTCCGGCACCGAGCGGCCGCGGATGAGGTCGGTGACGAGCCGCGCCTTCCGCGCGCTCGAGTGCACCCAGCGCGCCTGGGCGCGCACCGTCTCCCGCTCCTGTTCGACCACTGCCACGACTAACGCTTCACCTTTGCCGTCCGGTCGCCGGCGTGTCCGCGGAACGTCCGCGTCGGCGCGAACTCACCGAGCTTGTGTCCGACCATCTGCTCCGAGATGAACACGGGCACGTGCTTGCGGCCGTCGTGGACGGCGATCGTGTGGCCGACCATCTCCGGGAAGATCGTCGAGGCGCGCGACCAGGTGCGGATCATGTTCTTGTTGCCCGACTCGTTCATCGCCTCGATCCGGCTCAGCAGCCGGTCCTCCACGAAGGGCCCCTTCTTCGAGCTGCGACTCATCTAGCGACGACCCTCCTTGCCGCGGCGGCGGCCGCGGACGATCAGCTTGTCCGATTCCTTGTGCTTGCGGCGGGTGCGCTTGCCGAGCGTCGGCACGCCC
>Ga0070713_100001887_pt1 | contig 13523 bp, 11 predicted proteins | sample LARL82metaG_FD_65465 | JGI IMG/M metagenome (GOLD analysis project Ga0070713, IMG submission 65465) | Corn, switchgrass and miscanthus rhizosphere microbial communities from Kellogg Biological Station, Michigan, USA - LAR L8-2 metaG | ecosystem: Host-associated > Plants > Roots > Rhizosphere ... | reverse complement strand
CCCTGGAAAAAGATTCCACAAGAAAAGATCACGTTGCCGAAGCGGAAGGGCCCTCACGGCTATAAGGAACCAGAATGGCCCTATCGTTGGATCCCTCAAAAGTACTGATTGCTGGACACTCCGATGACTGATGCAAATGACCGAGCGGGAGTTCCAATCGGGAGAAGACTATGAAGTGGGCAACTCCGATCGAACTGTTCGTGAAAATCGCCGTCGCACTCTGGTTGCTTCACATCATCTCTCCTTCTCAGAAGGAGGTTCAAACTCGCCAACGTCTAGGGGAAAGTAAGCCACTCGAAGCGGCAATCGCATAGATCGGAGGGATCGCCGCTAACCGCATAGCACCACTCCGGTGCCACTGCTCACGTAAACTGCCTTGATCTGATGCCCAGCCGATCCCGACCCGCACAGCACCAGTCCGACTGACCCGAAAGGGCCGTTCGTATGGCACTCTTTGGCAGTTGCCCTTGTCTCGGCTGAGGTCTAAATTTCCTTTGTTCACTGCATGTAAACGTTTTAGTCTGTCAGGAAGGACGCGCTTACCCTTGGCGCAGACAGTCGCTTAATCCTCAAACCGCAAAAGTCTCGTGGCAAAGCAAGCCGCAATTTCCCAACTTCGGACACTCGTCGTCGAGGACCACAAAGCCTTCCTCGACCACATAACTTCCATGCTTCGCGAGTGGCCGAATACTCAGATCGTTGGCGAGGTGCAAGATGGGCTTCAGGCTGTCGAGCGAGCCACAACATTGCAGCCGGACTTGATTCTCCTCGACATTGGTTTGCCGGGGCTGAATGGGATTGAAGCGGCACGCCGCATTCGCAAGTTCGCACCGAACGCAAGAATCATCTTCCTGACCCAGGAATCCTCGCCGGAAATCGTCCACGAAGCTTTCAATTTAGGGGCTAGTGGGTTCGTTTCTAAATCCCTCTGCTATAAAGATTTGCCGGCCGCGATCGAAGCCGTTCTGCACGGAGGTAGATTTGTAAGTACCGGGCTGGACGGCCACGCGCGGTAAACACCGCTGATCCCAGGTTGGATCTCTCGTAGCGTCTCTTTTCTTCCGCTTGGACACTCCGAAGTGCGTCACGGCGATTGAAGAGACGCTGTCTGTTCTTACAGGTTCAGACTCATTATTCAAATGTTACAAAACTCGGCGCAATACTATGCCTCTTACTTATAGAAGAAACAGGTGTACAATCGCCGCACGTAAGAACGATCAGGTGTCGGCAAGATCGAGGGTCTCCCGAATCAGAACTTCTGGGCACGAGACCCGCTTCTTTCACCGCGTGATTGCCTTACTGTCTGACGTCGAAAATGGTCAACGGTGATGGCCATGATTCACCGAACGCCCTCTTCTTCCAGGTTCAAACATCAAAACCTGCGCTGGTTAGTCCCGGCCACCACCCTCTGTGTTCTTTCACTCGGTGGAATATGGGAACTGTTTCTAGGCGGTGCTCATCGTCAACACCTCTTACCCATTTTCCTGGCGCTCTTCCTTTCAGGACTGGTAGTCCTGACCAGCGAGTTTCTTCATAGCCATAAGGCTCTTGTTGAGGCGCGCCTTTCCCATGACACCTTGCGCAAGGCGCTGTTAGCCGGGAACTCGGTGGCTTGGGATCTGGACGTCAAAACTGGCGAGGATCGCTGGTTCGGCGACCTTAAAACAATGTTTGGAATCTCCGACGACACGTTTACGAGTCAGAGAGGGGATTTTTACAGGCGTGTTCATCCAGAGGATGTCCGGCGCGTTTCAGAGGCAGTTGCGCAGGCGGAGAAAAGTCACTCCCCTTATACATGCGAGTTTCGCATCGTCCGCGAGGACGGTAATGTCCGCTGGGTGAGCGCTGGCGGCGAATTCCAATACTCGAGAAAAGGTGATGCAGTCCGCATGCTCGGGATCGCAGTAGACATAACCGATCGAGTGTGCACGGAAGAGGCGCTGCGAGAAAGCGAAGAGCGATTCCGCAGGGTCGTCGAACATATCGGCGACGGACTGCTGGTCGAAAATGTAGAGGGCCACGCCGTCTTTGCAAATGACCGTTTCTTGCAACTGTTCGGTTTCCGGCGGGAACAGTTGTTCTCTCTCCGGCCCGAGGATTTCGTCGCACCGGAATACCTGGCTGAAATCCGCAATCGCCATACTCGCCGCATGCGCGGCGAATCGGTTTCAACGCATTTCGAACATGAGGGTATCAGAGCCGACGGCAAGCGATTGTGGCTGGAGGTGGATGTCGTGCCCATTGTTGATCAGGAGGGTAAGATAACGGGCACGCAATCGGCGATTCGAGACATCAGCGCTCGCAAAAAAGCTGAAACTGAACTTCGGGAGAGTGAAGAACGTTTCCGGCTGGTCGCAAATACGGCTCCGGTCATGATCTGGATGGTCGGAACGGATAATCAGTGCACCTACGTCAACAAGCGCTGGTTGGAGTTCACCGGCCGTGAGCTAGACGCAGAATTGGGCAACGGGTGGCTCGAAAGAATTCACTCAGACGACTTGGAGGCTTTTCTTGAGGCGTGCAAAGATGGGTTCGCGCACAGGGCAACTGTCGAAGTTCAATATCGTCTCCTGAGACACGATCGACAGTACCGATGGATTCTGGATTTCGGTGTCCCGCGATTCAATCATGACGGGTCCTTTGCCGGCTATATTGGTTCCTGTATCGACATTACAGAACGAAAGCGAGCGGAAGAGGCAATGGCCACCATTGGCCGCAGATTGATTGAAGCCCATGAAGAGGAACGCACATGGATTGGCAGAGAGCTTCACGACGACATCAATCAGCGCCTTGCATTTCTCTCGGTGGAGCTGGATCGATTAATTAAGGACAATCTCCCGAAAGTGGAAGCACGTGGAACAATACACCGGGTTCAGCAGCGGATGACTGAACTGACGAGGGACATTCAGAATCTGTCGCACCGTTTCCACTCATCGAAGCTCGAATACCTGGGTTTGGCAAGGGCCGCAAGCAGTTTCTGCAAAGAATTGTCACAACAATCGAACGTCGAGGTAATCTTCAGGCATGAAGGTGTTCCGACAGTAGTGCCGCCGGAAATCTCTTTATCGCTGTTTCGAGTTTTGCAGGAATCTCTCCAGAACGCGGTGAAACATAGCGGTGTGAAATGCTTCACGGTTGATCTCCGCGGTACTGCCGACTCGATTGAATTAACCGTGCTAGATAGGGGAGCGGGATTTGATCCCCCAGAAGCCCTCACGGGCAGAGGCCTTGGTTTGATCAGCATGCGGGAAAGACTGGAAATGGTTAACGGCGAGTTCTCCATCCGGTCCAAGCCAGGATCTGGAACCACAATCCGCGCTCGTGTTCCTCTCCCGAGTCCTGAGCCCCAAGCCTTGGCCGGATGAATTTCTTAGCTCTCGTGCCTGAACTGTTTCCAGTTAGATCGCATCCCTTATCTATCAATTCGGTGGTGATACCTGACAAAAAAACCAGTTCCTTGGCGATCTCTTTCTAGCTACGTTGTGAGGCGTACGGCTGCGTGTGGGGGTCGCCGTCGGAAAGACGTCTCTTATGCATAAGCTCACGATTTTGTGTCTGGTGCTATTGATCGGCATTGCGATTTCCTGCTCGCGCAAGCCCAGCGATGAAACCATCACTCAGGATATCGAGAAAAAGGCAGCGGTTGATCCACAAGCACAAGAAGCGCAAGTGACCGTCGAAAGTAAACAAGGCGTCGTTACCTTGAAGGGAAAGGCTAAAACGCAGGCTGTTCGGCACGAACTGGAGACGATTGCCAAAGAAGAGCCGGGCGTCACGGAAGTCGACAATCAAGTTTCAATCGATGAAAGTCAGCAGTCTAGTCCTGTCCCCGTCGCCGGCCCACTCGTACAGGCGGCCGAACGAGAACCACTACCACCACCCCCGCCCCCGCCGAAGCCTGTGGTCGTTCCAGCTGGAACAGTCTTGACGATCCGACTGGGACAGGCTGTGGGATCCAAAATCAGCCAGGTGGGAACGGCTTTCACTGGCTCAGTCACGACTCCAATTACGATCGAAGGAAAAATCGCGATTCCCGCAGGCTCCAACATTACCGGCGCTGTTACTGATGCGAAGAAAGCTGGCCGGTTTAAAGGAGGAGCCACTCTTTCCTTGCAACTCGATTCGGTCACCGTCAAGGGACACCAGTACAACATCCAAACTGGAAGCTTCGACCAGGCCTCGACTGGGAAAGGTAAACGAACAGCGGTAGCGATCGGGGGTGGTACCGGCGTTGGTGCGGCCATTGGCGGTATCGCCGGCGGCGGTAAGGGCGCAGCTATCGGAGCACTCGTGGGTGCAGCTGGCGGCACCATCGGAGCTGCGACCGGCAATCGGGACATTCAACTTCCCGCCGAATCCGCTTTGAGCTTTCAGCTCGCACAGCCTCTTACCTTGAAACCCGATTCGAATGACTGGGAGAGCTATCGGTAACATCTCGCCAGCCGGTCTTTCCTATGACGGCCTGAAACTTGAAATGTGCCCACCTCCCATCCACCTCTGGGGGCTCAGGCCGCCACTTTTTGAAAAACCTTCAAGTAAGAATCTACCGGGAAAGCCGCTCTAGAATACGTCGAGAAATAGGCGCAAGAAGCACCCACAGAGCACCACAATGATCAGCATCGTGATGATTCCCATGACGACTATCGGCAATCTCGTCGTAGTTTTGATCGAGCCGTGATTCTGGGTCTCCAGCATCACCAACTCGGAGCGGCCAGACATATCAGGCGACGTGCTTTGCCCTGGTAGATACTCGCGATAATCAGTAAGCGAATCCAGGTAGTCGATCTCAGCCCACAACTGACAGTCGCGAACATGAGAACTTCCGCCAGTGTTCTCCGGATAATAGTCTTGAATCAAGAAATGCTCCCGTCTGTCTGCACATTTCATTTACTCTGGGGCAATCTGCCACACCACTCGCAAACCTGACAGGGTCATCGCACCAAGCCTGTGACTTTCCACCGTTGCTGCGAACGTAGTTCCGCCTATCAAAACCCTGGGACAAACCGACCCAAAGACTGCTATAAGCCGCAGATACTTTTGCTGTTAGAACTACCAGTTACGAACAGTACCCCGCATACCTACACTTCCTGCGAGCACACAAGATAAAAGTGTTGCGCTGCCGTCCGGCAATATTCGGATCGGTCGAAGCAATTTGTCGATCCGTGAGGCACAAGGTACCGTTGATATGAGCAGCAAGTATCTCCGCTGGATCGAAATCGCATTACTGACCGTGGGCGTGTTGCTCATCACGATTTTTGTGAGTGCGCATATTCACCGGGAAGTTCTCTCGCGATCAGCGTTGAACGATTTCAGGCAGGCTAAGGAACATTCTGTCGCGAAAACCACGCCATCGCTTTGGGACAAGAAATTGGCCTTAGACTCCAGCCTTTGGTCAAACGTAAGAATTGCGGAGTATGAACAAAGTCTCGCCTCTCATTTCGACCCTCCGTTAGCAATTCTGCGAATCCCGAAGGTTCGTTTGGAAGTGGTGGTGCTTCCTGGTACCGACGATCTGACGTTGAACCGCGGCGTTGGCCTCATCGAGGGTACGAATCCTCCGGGAGACGGCGGAAAAATTGGCATTGCTGGGCATAGAGACGGATTCTTCCGCGTGCTGAAAGACGTTCACCGCGGCGACACCGTTGAATTAGAAACTCTCGATCGAATCGACAAATATCGGGTGGATGAAATCGTGATCGTAAGTCCCAGCGATGTGTCTGTGTTACGACCCACGGGGGCGCCGACATTGAGTCTGGTGACGTGCTACCCGTTCTATTTTATTGGCAGTGCTCCGGAACGTTACATCGTCACGGCATCTTTGGTGAATTCACGACGTCCGGCCGGAGATGTCGAGCAGAAGCAAAACACCACTTCAGTCCGTTTCGAACCAGCGCTAAAAAACTCAAGTCTGCAGTCGCAGGCCTCAACCAAGGAGACAACACAATGAACGGAATAACCAACAACACACGAGTGTTGCTGGTGCTTGCAGTGGGGGCGGTATTCATTGCCCTTGCCGTGGGCATGAGCGCACAAGTGCAAACCTCAAGCAACACAACCGCGGGAGCTTCCTCGAAGGAAGTCACTGTTACGAACGCAGAAGTCGTACTCGTTTCCGGCAATGACCTCGTCGTCAAGATGGAAGATGGAACGATCCGGCACTTCCCCAACGTTCCCGAAAGTAGCCGAGTCGATGTGGATGGCCGCCAGCTCGGGATTCATGACCTTAAACCCGGCATGAAGCTCCAGAAGACCGTCACGGTCACCAAGACGCCAACGGTCGTAACCACTACCAAGCAAGTAACAGGAAAAGTCTGGCAAGTGATGCCGCCAAGCTGGGTCATTCTGACTTTGGAAGACGGCACTAACCAGAAATTCAACATCCCCAAGGATCAGAAATTCAACGTCGACGGGCAATCGACAGATGCCTGGGGATTGAAAAAAGGAATGACGATCTCGGCTACGAAGGTAGTTGAGGAACCAGTGGATGTCTATGAGCATCACCAGCAGGTTAGCGGCTCGATGCCACCGCCACCACCGGCTCCGCCAGCCGAACAGCCGATCCTGGTTGCCGTAGCTGTGCCACCTCCGGCCCCGGCGGCTGCTCCAGCAGAGTTACCGAAGACTGGAAGCTTCTTGCCTCTCATCGGATTGCTGGGCGGTCTTTCTCTTCTGTCCTCGCTCGGGCTTAAGGTGATTCGCAGCACCTTTTGATTTGCTGCCGGGGTTCGGGAGGGCGTTTGGTTTGCCATTCCGAACCCATTATTTTTTCTAGAGTCGGCTTTCGCGGCAGAAACTAAGGTGCAATGCATCAGGCAAAGAAAGCCGCAGATCTTAGCTGTCCCCACTTTAGCCCACTCCGCTCGCCTGCCCATTTCAATTAGAATCGCGGACACACGAACACGCCGTAGGCACGCTAACGATGTCTGATTTACCTCGCACTGCGAGGCATGCTCCTCCGAGCTGCGCTTTCGATCGACGGCAGCTTCAGGCCGCGATGAGGTGAGTCCTTATGGCGTACTGAACCAATTCTGCATTCGTTCTGATGTTCAGTACTTCCATAATTCGATATTTGTGGAATGCCACGGTCCGGGTGGTCAGATTCAGGACTGCTCCGACTTCCTTCATGCACTTGCCTTCAGCCAGGAGCTGAAGAACCTCACGTTGCCGTTCCGTGAGACGCTCCGTCTCGTCTATCAATTTTTTATCTTGCCGGATGAGGAAATCGACCGTATCCTTCGCGATCATCGGAGACAGGTACGACTTTCCACGCAGGACTTCGCGCACTGCGATTGTGAGCTCCGAAGCAGCGCACGTCTTAACCAGGTATCCTGATGCGCCACGGCGAAAGGCCTCAGCCGCCAAGTCCGCATCATGGTTCATTGTGAGGAATATCAGCTTGACCGACGGCAAAAGATCTTTTGCCTGCTGACCTGCGTCCAAACCGTTGAGCAGAGGCATGGAAACGTCGAGGATCACAAGATGGGGCCTCAACTCCGCCACCGCTCGCACTAGGGCGCGACCATCGCTCACGGTCGCTACCACTTCGTATTCAGACTCCAACAGCTTTCGGCAAGCTTCTGCCACAAGAGTGTGGTCATCCGCTATGACGATTTTAGGAAGGTTCCTTCTCATATTAGTAAGCATGGCAGAACTCCATTTTGAGCCACTCCTTTGATCGAGCTGGGAGAGGAGCGACTGAGAATTTGAACAGCCCCCAAGAAAGATAGTGAAGAGTATTTCCCGTTTTGACAATTGGCAACTAGTAAGATTACTAGTGCTAAATTCGCTTTTCCAAAGGACGTCAGCCCATTAGCTCTGGAGTACTTCGATTTGCACCTATCACCACTCTTGCAGAGCGGAACGCCAGTTCCAGGGTCGGCAGGTTGACCGAGTTAATGAGCCTGACGTGCCTGTTTTCCGGCTAGGCCGATCACCAGCCCTTCCAGCCTCAAGTTTCCCATCATTCTTCGAGTTCGCAACTGTAACTTCTTTCAGCCTGGCCAAGCCGCAAGACACCCCTCTATATGGAGAACAACGCCACAAGCTTCGTTAGCTACCAGCGCGGCGGTATCAACAGAATGCTTCGTAGGATTCATTTCCAGCGATCTCAGCTCTTTCATTCCTGCGGTGACTGTGTTTCTTGACACAAACAAGAGCGATGGCTCCTTGCATTAATCCGTCTAGCCGAGTAACTGCCCTTTCTCTTAACTGGCACTAGTGCCAGTTCTCGACGCGGGCGTTCGGCTGCAATTTTCATGCAGGGGGCCGCATGAAAACATCTATCGGTATTCGCCAGAGCATCCTCTTCTGTACGACTTTGACCACTGTCTTCCTCGTTTTGATTCTCCCGACTCAGGCTCAGTCCCAAAATGACGACCTGCAGCTGATGAAAGACAAGCTCCAGAAACTTGAGCAAGAGATAGAGGAACTCAAGGGACAACTCAGTAAGGCCCAACAAACGCCTGCGACCACGACAACAACTGAAACCGTGACGAGAGCCGCGGAAGAAGCGCAAGAAACGCCAGCCGAAGCAAAGCCCGAACAAAAGAAGAATACGGTGGACCTCTACGGACACGTGATGCTGGATTCCGGCTACGAGTTCGGCCAAAGCGATCCAAATTGGTTCGATGTGGTGCGTCCCACAAAACTCGCGTCGTTTAAGGACCAATTCGCGCCAGACGGCAAGGTTTTCTTCAGTGTCCGTCAGACACGTTTTGGCGTGAAGACCTCCACACCAACGGGCTTCGGAGACCTCAAAACCATTTTCGAATTTGAACTCTTTGGAACTGGCGTCGATGCCGGTCAGACTACATTCCGCTTGAGGCACGCATACGGTGAATTGGGGCACTTCGGCGCAGGCCAGACCTGGAGCCCCTTCATGGACATTGACATGTTCCCGAACTCACTCGAGTACTGGGGACCGAGCGGAATGGTCTTCTTCCGAAATATTCAGGCGCGCTGGGCGCCGATCCAGAATGACAAGTTACGTCTTATTTTCGCCGTGGAGCGCCCTGGTGCCAGCGCCGACGGCGGTGTTTATTCCGACCGCGTCGAACTCCAGAATGTCAAACCGAAATTCGATCTGCCGGATTTCTCCTGGCAGGTTCGCTTCATGCGCGAGTGGGGGCACGTGCAGATAGCCGGCATCTTTCGAAAAATCTCATGGGTGAATACCGTACCCAACCCACAGTTTGATATCGGCCGGGATGTCCTCGGATGGGGAATCAACGTAACTTCGAACGTCAATATTACAAAAAAGGATGTCGGACGTTTCGCGGTCGTTTACGGTGACGGAATTCAGAACTATATGAATGATGCACCGATCGACGTCGGTGTGAAGAACACACCATCGAACCCGCTCAGACCGATTGAAGGAGTCCCCCTGCCGATCTTAGGGCTCGTTTCCTTTATCGATCATAACTGGAATAGCCATTTCAGTAGCTCGATCGGATATTCGCTCGTAGACATTAGCAACTCCAGCGGCGAGACGCCGAGCGATTATCACCAGGGCCACTATGCCCTCACCAATCTTCTCTACCATCCAGTGCCGCCCGTCACCGTCGGTGGCGAGTTCCAGTACGGCCGCCGCGTCAACTTCAGTGATGGTTTCAACGTGAATGACTATCGTTTGCAATTCTCATTCAAGTACGACTGGAAAAAAGGATTCGCGTTCTGAGTTTGTGCTCGTTCAGATGCCAGTGGTTCCGGGACTCAGTGTACAAAAAAAATGGGAGGAAATCATGAACCACATGCGTCAAATGCAAGTTCTACTGGGCCCGGTTCTGATACTGGCTTCGATCGCTGGCACGGCTTTGGGACAGAACAAGAGCCCAGTCGCTCCAACGGAACAGGCATACAACTCAATGCTGAAAGAGGCGTACGACAACTTCAAGAGCGACACGAGCGGCAAGAACGCCGACTACATTCCTGCCTTGGCGCAGGTTGATTCGAAGTTGTATGGCATCGCCGCCGTTACGACGGATGGACGTATTTACAAAATGGGCGATGTGGATCATGCGTTTTCGATCCAGTCGATTTCGAAGGTGTTTACGCTCGCCCTGGCGATGGAAGAGCAAGGGGCAGAAGAAGTCTTCAAGAAAGTGGGCAGTGAGCCGACTGGCCGCGCCTTCAACTCGATACCTGCTGTCGTGGAAATGCCCACGCATGCAGGGAATCCCTATGTGAATGCAGGCGCGATCGCCACGGCGAGTCTGATTAGCGGCAGTGAGGACGAGAAGTGGAACAAGCTGCTGACCTTCTACAGCAAGGCTGCTGGACAGAAGCTGTCGATACTTGACGATGTCTACAAGTCCGAGGCTGCAACCAACACCGGCAACAAGGCGATTTCCATGATATTGGCGAAGTACGACCGGATCTATGCAGATCCGTTTGAATCCGTCGATGTCTATACAAAGGCCTGCTCGGTCGGCGTCACGGCCTACCAACTCGCAGTGATGGGTGCGACGCTCGCTGACAACGGCAAAAATCCTCTGACCGGCGAACAGGTGATGAAGGGGGAAAACGTACCTCACATTCTGTCGGCCATGATGATGGCCGGACTCTATGACGGCTCGGGCGGCTGGGCCTGGCACGTCGGCATTCCGGCAAAAAGTGGTGTCGGAGGCGGAATTATCGCCGTCGTACCGGGAAAGGGAGCCATCGCGGTTTTTGCGCCGCCGCTCGATGAGGCTGGCAATTCTGTGAAGGCCCAGAAAACGATCGCCTATTTAGCAAACAAACTCGGTATCAACATCTTCTCGCCGGCATCGGTCGGGCTGCATTGAGTTTCCCGGGTGGCTGCGGTAAAGCCAGGAACAATTTGCGGATTCCTCACGAGACACTTGATGAATATCTTCCAGACCGCAGTCAAATCGAGTGAGGTAGTTGTGAAGTTTGGCTTACAGCGAATGTACCTGCTCCTGGCGTTGTCATGCTTACTTGGCATTGCGACCGCGCAGACAGGCACAAATCCAGCAAACCAGTCGGCCGGTGGCGGGCAAAGTCCGTCAGACACAGTGAAGTTGATCGATCGGCTCGTGGAGCAGAACGCGCAACTGGAAAAGCAAAACAAGGAACTGAGCGATCAGATTCAGGCTTTGCGCCAAGGACTCGTGAGCCAGACAGCTCCGGCCTCTGAGACTCCGAAGCCGCAAAGTACGGCAGCTGCGAAGGCAGCAGAGACCGAAAATGTTTCAGGTGATGTACAAGAAGGTACGGTCGGCCCCAACACCTCACCCACCGAAGAACCCTACAAATGGGGGAAATACACTCCCAACTTGGGATACAAGGTTGCGGACACCGAACACGGTGATCTCAGCGTCAGCATCTACACCTACGGCCGTTATCTGAATCAGTTGGGATTGGATTCCAAGTACGCAGACGCCTTTGGAAACACAAAGTCCATTGCGCAGCGTCAGGATTTCCAGCTCCAAAAAGTTCAGATCAAGTTCTTAGGATGGATGTTCGATCCGAAGTTCCGGTATTTCCTTTACGCCTGGACATCGAATCCATCGCAGGGTCTGCCCGCGCAGGTCGTACTCGCAGGAAATCTGAACTACACGTTTGCTGACTGGTTCAGCGTCGGCGCGGGCATCCGCTCTCTGCCGGGCACGCGGAGCGTCGAAGGTAACTTTCCCTTCTGGTTGTCTGTCGACAGCCGCCTGATGGCCGACGAATTCTTTTGACCTTCTTACACGTCGGGCGCGTGGGTCTGGGGAAAACTCGCGAAGAAGCTTGACTAGATTGCGATGGTTGGAAACAACTTGAGTACGCTCGGCGTAAGCGCCGCGCAACTCGACAACGGGTTCAATACGATTTCGACCTCGCTGGTCTGGAAGCCCACAACCGGCGAGTTCGGGCCAGGTTTCGGGAATTTTGAGAATCATGAGAAGTTCGCGACCAGGCTAGGAGCCCATTTCACCTACAGCCAAGAAAACAAGCAGAGCCAGCCGAATAGCGAAGGGTTTGAGAATACGCAGATCCGGCTTGCCGACGGAACGGTCATCTTCACTCCAAATATTTTTGGAGATGGGGTCATCGTCACTGATGTGACCGACAAGATGACATCGTTCGACGGCGGCCTGAAATACCGCGGCCTCTCACTGGATGGGGAGTACTTCATGCGCTGGCTGAACAATTTCCATGGTCCCGGCACCGCCGGATTAGCTGGACTCTTCGACAACGGTTTCCAAATGCAGATTTCAGAGATGGTGATTCCAAAGTTGCTGCAGCTCTACTCCGGGGGATCAGCGATTTTTGGTAAATACGGCCAGCCCTGGGATTTTCGCTTCGGAGTGAACGTTCACCCATTCAAGAATCGCGTTGTTCGTTGGAATACGGAATTCATTTATCTGCACAACTCTGCGGTGGGTTATACAGCTCTTCCCTATCCTCAGGGAGGGAACGGACCCGTATTTCATACGAACTGGGAACTCGCTTTTTGAACGGGTCCCTCTTGCTCTCTTACGCAGTGAGGTCGCAAATGAAAAATCCGCGGACTCTTCCTAAGCCAGCCCTCTTCACAACATGGATATGCATTTCCTTGTTGATGTGCTCCATCCCTCTGGCGTGCCAGGAAAGCTCGTCCGGCCAACCTGAAATCGACGATGTCCACTTTCACTTAACCAATTACATCCAGCAAGGAACCGACATTCACGATTTCCTCAAAATCATGGGCAGCAAAGTTGGACGTGTGGCTCTCTTTGGAATTCCGCTGCAGCAGCAGTGGTCCTATCGCTCGGATGCGGATCGCGCTCCAACGTACTACCTCAATACAGACGCACCTTTGTACTACTACTCTTTCACCGACGCCTGGATCGCGATGAGCTATCGATCGCTTACGAAAGAGGAACAGTCCCGATTCGATCCGATGATCACAGGCTTCAATCCCACCGACATGTACGCTGCCGACCACATCCGCCGGGTGCTGCAAACATTTCCGGGCGTTTTCTCGGGAATCGGCGAGTTCAGCATTCACAAGGAATTCGTGTCAGCCAAAATCGCCGGTGAGGTTGCGACTTTGCAGGATCCGGCGCTGGACAGGATTTTGGATTTCGCCGGCGAAGTAGGCCTGGTTGCACTAATCCACAATGACATGGACGTGCCCTTCGCAAAGGAGGGTTCGGAACCCGCCTATTTGGACCAAATGAAAGCTGTTCTGAAGCGGCACCCAAGTACCACGATCATCTGGGCTCACACAGGCCTCGGACGTGTGGTTCGCCCTATCAAACATCATGCCGCTACCATCGCCGCGATTCTGCAGGATCCGGCGTTCAGTCACGTCAATTTCGACATTTCGTGGGACGAGGTGGCCAAGTACATCGTCTCCAGCCCAGAGGCGACCAAAATCACCGCCGATCTCATCAATCAGTATCCCAATCGATTTCTGTTCGGAACCGATGAAGTCGCCCCCAAAGACCAAGCATCATATCTGAAGGTTTACTACCAGTACTCACCTCTGTGGGCGCTGCTCGACAAGCAAACCAGCGCGAAAGTTCGTCGAGGCAACTATGAGCGTATCTTCG
>Ga0070713_100001878_pt1 | contig 13545 bp, 6 predicted proteins | sample LARL82metaG_FD_65465 | JGI IMG/M metagenome (GOLD analysis project Ga0070713, IMG submission 65465) | Corn, switchgrass and miscanthus rhizosphere microbial communities from Kellogg Biological Station, Michigan, USA - LAR L8-2 metaG | ecosystem: Host-associated > Plants > Roots > Rhizosphere ... | reverse complement strand
TTGGATGAGAGATGACCTTGCACGCTGAAGCCGGCCGTCCAAACAGGACGTAATGAATGTCAGTCTTTCCTTTGTTGATCCCGTAACCATACGCATTGAATAGGTTCCCGGGATCGCTCTTGGTGGGCGGTTCCTGGCGCAGAGTTACGTAATCTCCAAAACGGCCAGTGCCTGTATCGCTCCCCGTGGTGATATAGACAATAAAATCACCCCAGAAGCCTACGACGTGGTTCTCATAGCGGCTGTCGCCGCCATATTCCAGCGAAAGCCCGACTTCGCCGGTGCAGGCATTCGTATTCAGCGCCGGATAGCCGAATGCATAGTCGTTATTCCATATCTGCACCTGCTGGTCGACGCTGAAATTGTTGCTACGATTTAACTCCACCATGTCCACGTGGACTTGCTTGAAGTTATCATCCTTGCCCGCCGTCCAACCGAACCACACATGATTCCCTGCGCGAGTTGCGCCTGCGATCCACGTGCCCACGGCCTTCACCTCGCCCAGCCAGTTCTGGTTGTCCGGCGTGTTCGATTCAAAGTTGTTGTTGGTCCAGCTGGCAACATTCACGTCCCGCCAGAAATAGGTCATGGTGTTTTGCGCCCAGGAGAAAATGCGCATGTTGCTGGTATTGTTGTGTCCGGCCCAGAAAATTTCATCTTCGGGATTCTGTGCCAGGTGTGCGAACCACGCCATGGGTCCGTCCGCTGGGTTGGTGAAATCGATCGTGATTGTCCCGCCTGCTTGCAGGCCCGCCAGCGAGGTGCGGGCCACCATGTGTCCTGACACCTTAGCGCCGGCGTTCCAGCTCATGTACAAATACTTGTCGCCCACAGCCAGGTCAGGATAGTCAAAGCTGTTGGCGCCGAACAAACCCGGCGTGAGGTCCCAAAAGGTCCAGGCTGTGCCGTTGCTGTTTTTCACCTCAGTGGGACTGGCGACTGCCAGGCGCACCCCGTTACCCTGCAGCAGCCAGATAAAGCGATCGATACTGGGCGCATACTGCACAATCTGATCGCAGCAGAATCCTATGGGAGTGCTTGGAAAAATTGTGGTGGGATTCAACTGTGTGAATGAGGTTCCGGCATTGGTGGAGAAGGCCGCAAACGCATTGGCTGAAGCAAACACTGTGCCTCCGCCATTCGCGCTGCCGCTGGGCTCTGAAATCGTGTTCCCGCTCAGATTGAGGCTGTCATTACTCACAAAATTGATCGCTGGAGGATCTCCGATCGGCGCCTTTTCCGTTCCCGTGCTTGTGGGTGTCCTTTTTACAGGAACCAGTGGGCCGCGTGGCACCGTCCATTCGGAACGGTTGACTTCGTTATCAAATTCCGGCTTCTGCGGCGGATACTTTCCGCCGGAGACCTTCTTCGGCTCGATCTTGACCGTCCTGGCGGGGGCCGATCCCGGAGCTGACGGCGGGACGCGCAGCGGCACCGTGAACCTGAATTCGCAACGCCTTCCTTTCTCCTCTCGAACCGCATATGTACCCGCCAGCAATAAAGGATAGACTTTGCCCGGTTCAAAGGGGCCGCCGGAAAAATCGGCGTCCACAAACCCGGATTCGTTTTCACCAATCCTGCCCAGATTAACCGGCACTGCGCTGGTGCGCTTGCCGCCCGCTATGCTGATCTCCCTAACTTCCACCTGTACTGCCGGCGCTTTACCGCGGTTGATGATGGCCACAGCCGATAGCAGCGTTGATCGGGTAGGTGTGCTTACTCCAGGCGCCCTGGCTATCAGGCGGGCGGAGCGTTCTCCTTCGCGCTCGTCCTCCTCTCCGCAGGACTTCTCATTTTTATATGTGTGTTCATCCCGATCCTGAGTAAAGTTGTTTGATTGTGCATTGTCCCCGAACAGGCTTTCATTTGGATTGGAAGCTGGCGCCCCGGAAAGCGTTACGCCGTTGCTCGGCGCGGCGAAGAACAACGTCAACATCACTGCCAAAAGCAGCACCCCTCGTAGGTTTCTCAAAGTTATCTCCTTTTTGAACCTTCCCCTTGATTGAAGTGACAGTGAGTGTGTGTTCGTTACAACAGAATTCCCGCTAACTTCTACACCTGGGTGGCCAGCGCCATTGCAGCCGATTTGAATAGGGAAAGGAGCCGGATTGGGGAAGGCTTCAAAGAAGCTGAAGCAAAAAAATCTCACGCTATCACAATGCCACCCGGGAGGGCGGACCAATGCGAGCCCGCGTGGCAGGATTCGGGTCACAAAACCTCTTTTAAGAGGGTTGGCACCAGAGAACGCTAATCTTCATCCTTTGAGGAAATAGTTGCCCTTGCCGGCAGCACTGCGCTTTCCAGCTTCAGCTCCGGTAAGTTTGCGCCTTTCAGTTGATGGTTGAGCGCAGGAAGATCTTTTGCCTTCACTTCATTCCAGCGCTCCATGAGCGGCGGCAATTGCTTTTGCAAGTCGGCAACGGCGGCCGCGGCCTGCGAGCTGGGAGCTACGTCGGCCTCTTGAAAGACGCCGAAAAGCGTAAGGAACTTTGTTTTTAGGCCGCCAAGAGTCGGCGGTTCCGTCCCAGGGCCGGGTCGCCGCGTTGCGCCGCCGGCAAGGGCTTGCAATTTTTGATCGAGCGCCTTGATGGCAGCCAGGGCTTCACCAGAGGCCTTGGGTTGAAGATCTTTCATTTGCTTGCGCAATGCACCAGCTTCTTCAGCGGCAGGAGAGAGCGTGAGCAATTGCGTATAGAGATCCGTGGACAGCTTGAATTGCTGTTGCAGGCCGGCCAGTGGCGTTTTGACGCGCGGGTCCATCTTAATGGTGAGCGGCTGCGAATAGCTCTTGCCATTTGCGGTGAGCACAACCGTATATTGGCCCGGCATGGCCCAAGGCCCCGATGGCTGCGGTGCCGTGTTGTGCGGAATCGCGGCAATGGGATATTCCGCTTCAACGCCCGGAACATTTGGATAATGCATGTCCCACAGGAAGCGATGCGCGCCTGCTGCGGCGGAGAGAGCCTGCGGCGGACGCACCCAGTACGTGGGAATGGCGAGCATGGGATCGATTGGATCAGGCTTGTCCGCGCTGGAATATTTGCGAACGGTCTTACCGGCACTGTCTTTGATTTCAAGTGTTACCGGACTGGAAGATGTAGATTGCAGGTAGTAATCGATCACGGCACCATCCGGCGGATTTTCACCGGCAGGGAAGTCCGGCGGCAAAGGCGTGTCAGTATTCATATTCCAGCGGACGCGGATGGCGGTTTGCGGCTTGAAGAGGAACGTATCCGCCGCCGTAACTTTTTGGTCGAACTGGCGCAGCGTCGTGATGTTGTCGAGAATCCAGAAGCCACGGCCATGAGTGGCGGCAACAAGGTCGTCACCTTTGATAATCACGTCACGGACAGAACTCGCTGCCATGTTGAGCCGCAGAGACTGCCAGTGGTCGCCATCATCGAACGAAACATAGACCGCTCGTTCTGTGGAGGCAAACAGCATGCTCCGGCGCACAGGATCTTCACGCACGGCATTCACGTTTTCATTGGCGGGAATACCGTTCACGATCTCAGTCCAGGTTTTGCCGGAGTCGCGCGTGCGCAGAATGTGCGGACGCAGGTCGTCGAGACGAAGCGTGTTGATAGCGGCGTAGGCGGTCTGCGCGTCAAAGTGGCTGGCTTCGATGATCGAAACCTTCTGGAACGCTGTCATATTCGGCGGGGTTACCTCGTTCCACTTCGTGCCGCCATCAGTTGTGAGATGAATGCGACCATCGTCCGTGCCGGCCCAGATGCGGTTGATATCGAGCGGGGAAGGAGCAACCGCATAAATCACGCCGCGCGGCGTGGGCTTGGCCGTTTCCTCATTGCGATATTTGCCGACGCTCGGAGGAACTTCAAACGTCGGGCGAGTCAGGTCAGGAGAAATCTGCTGCCAGCTCTGGCCGCCGTTCAGGGTCTTCCACAAAGTGTTGGTGGCGAAATACAGAATGTGCGGATTGACCGGCGAGAACACGATGGGCTCAGTGCGCAGCATGCGATAATCCGGCGCGCGGAAAGGTTTGGGCGCGACCTGCTGCGCCTGGTTGGTGCGACGATCATAGCGCGTGAGCTTGCCGCCATAAACAATGTCAGGATCGAGCGGATCAGGAACGACGTAACCGTATTCTTCCGCGGCGACGGGGTGCCAGTCGCGGAAGGTGATCTCGCCGTCATTTCCGCGGCTGGAAATGCACGCAGAACCGCTTTCCTGCTGGCCGCTGCACAAGCGATAAGGGAACGCGTTGTCAGCGTTCACGTGGTACATCTGCGCGGTGGGCTGGTTGTACCAGGAGCTCCACGTCTCGCCGCCGTTGACGGTGATGATGGCGCCCTGGTCGCTGACGATGGCAATGATCTGAGGATTGTTGGGATTGATCCAGAGATTCTGGTAGTCGTCGCCGCCGGGCGCGCCGCGGAAGCCGATCCAGGTCTTGCCGCCATCTGTCGATTTCCATGTGACCGTGCTGGTGACGATGACCATGTTCTCGTCTTTGGGATTGAATCGCGGCACAGAAAGATCACCGCCGCCGATTCTGCCTGCCGGGCGCGTGTCCGTGGTGATCTGGGTCCATGTGGCGCCGGCGTCGTCTGAACGATAGAGTCCGACACTGTTTGGCTTGGACGCGACCGAAGCCATCAGCCGCTTAGGATTGCTTTCCGCTATGGCGATGTGCGCCTGAATGATGTCTTTGGGCAGGCCGCCGCTGAGTTGCGTGAATGTCTGGCCGCCGTCCGTGGATTTGAAGATGCCGCCGCCACTGCCGTTCCACGCGCCATTTTCCCACGGGCCTTCACGGGCTTCCCACAGCGTGGCATAAACGATTTCAGGGTTGCTGGGATCGATGAGGACGTCTGAGGCGCCGATGTTTTCGTCGTCGGCTGGGCTAGCGACGGTGCTTGTTGCGGGATTGGCGGTTGTTTGGTTTGCGCTTTTTCCATCGGCGGATTGCTGGGCTGAAGATTGTCCGCCTGTAGGCTGAACAGCCCCGGTTTTGGGTAGAACTTTGGTGAAGTTCTGGCCGCCGTCAGTCGAGCGATAAACGCCGCGTTCCTTGTTCGGCCCGTACGGATGCCCCGCCACCGCGGCAAAAACTTTGTTGGGATCGCGCGGATCGACGGCGAGTTGAGGAATCTGCTGGCCATCGCGCAGGCCAAGGTGCGTCCAGGTCTTGCCCGCGTCGGTCGATTTATAAATGCCATCGCCAACCGACAAGTCCGGCCGATGCAGGCCCTCACCGCTGCCCACATAGACGATATTGGGGTCTGACGGCGCTACGGCAATCGCGCCGATAGATCCGGTGGGTTGGTCGTCAAAGATCGGCTGCCAGGTGCGACCGTAGTCGTTCGTCTTCCATACCCCGCCATTGCACACGCCGATATAAAAGACGTTCGGCTGGCTGGGCACCCCGGCGACGCCGCGCGTGCGTCCACCCCGGTACGGGCCGATGGAGCGCCAGTGGAGAGAGGAGAGAAGAGAAACGCTGCCGGAACTGGTGCCGCCCTGGATCGTGGTTGCTGTTTTTGCAGTTGGTTTCGTTTGGCCGTTCGCAACAACCGGGCAGAAATCCAGACAGATGGCGAGCGCGAGAGCGGCCACCTTGAAACGTAAAATTCCCATCACAAAGCTCCTCCAGGCGTGCCACAGGAGGATAACAGCTACTCGCTTGCGAGAGAAGTTTCGTCGCGAAATCCCTCAGGAACTGGTTTCTGTAACCAGCTTGATTTGCTGTTTGGCTTCTTCGTGCAACGCCTTCGCCAAGTCGTTTCTGAAATACTTCTCACCAGCGGTGAGGGGATCTGAAGCGCCGGGCAGCGGTATGAAAACGTCATCCTTGAAATCCTTAGCCCCTTGTAGGTGCAGCCACAGCGCGGCGAACATCAGTCCGTAGACGCGTAAGAGGCGAGGATTGAATTTTGCCTGGGAGACAAATTTATCGGCCTCCACCTGGTCAAGCTGCGTCAGCGTTTCGTTGGCAATCCTGTTCTGGCTGAATGCGGAAAAAACATGCTCGTGTTCAGCCGCAACCCTGACATCGGCGGAAAGGAGGGAACCGGGAGTTCCGCCTACAATATATCGCCAGCTGAGAAGCTCCGCTTCTTCCAGCGGCCCTTCCTGGGAAAGCCGGTCTAGGCGCAATGCATAAATCTGGTGCGGCTGTTTCGATTGCTCATTGCCGGCGCCTGCCAATAGAAGATTGGCTAACCCAAGCCTGGCTAGGCCCTGTTCGAGTTCCTTCTCTGATTGTGGGGGCGGTATCTCAAATACAATTGCCATGGTTCACCTTGTCCGTAAGGTAATAGTCTGTCCAGTGTCCAAAGCTGGAATAGCAGTCTTTGAACTCTTGGAAAGGCACCAGATGCTCTCCCTCGAATGGATCGGCGATGAGCAGGCTCTTTGATGCCTCCTGGAATCCTTTAATCACCACGAAATGCCCGCCGAAGCCTTTCCATCCGAGACGGGCACAGACAGGCCTGGGGGGTACTGAGGCGGCCGACTGGAAGAGAGCCTTCAGATCAGAAAATGAGAATGTTGGCGGGACCGGGACAGGGCCTTGATCCAGGCAATTCACCTTGCACAAGGCCCTTTCCAGGTACCAGCGCCGGTTGCAATCTTCGCCGCATGGTTTTGCACAGCAGTCCCCCGCGCCCATTTGCTTTGAAGCAACCTGGCATTGCGTAAGTGCTGTGGAACCGGGATTATGGAAACAATAAATTGCCGCCGTAACAGAAGCCCAGCACCAGAACGCGTGCTTTTGACACTCTACGGTGAGCTTGGTCAAGATCGTGCAGCTTGGGCAGAGAGCGAGTGTCTTGCATTTGTCGGGCGGTAATTCAGTGCATGTGTCAACCCTACTGGCCATAGGCTGGGACCCTCCTAAGTTTTTTGTGTTCCCCGGGACTTGGAGCTGTCGCTTAACAGAACTACTTGAGCGTTGCCGCCTCCGCAGATGGGCCCGCCACCGCCGCCGCTGCCGTCATCCGGCCGCTCTTGCATTGGGCGCGAGCGTGCCAGAAATTGAAGATCGAGAAGAGCACCGCTTCGTCCGTCCAAGGGAGTGACCTCTTCTTCTCGAATTCCCAAGGTTTCGATCTGCGGCTGCGGCTTGTGCGGAGGAAGAGGTTCAGGAGTGCTCCCCTGGCTGGCCTTAGTGAGCCTCAGGGGAACCCCCAGAATTGTCGTGCTAAGCAGAAACTCTGCACGAGCGTGTTGCTCGGCAGCATTTTGGTCCGGGATTTCCTTACCCGGTTCATCATAGAAATGCAGTGTGGCAACTTGCCGATTATTACCCACCGGGGCAAGTGTGTCCGACTTCCACAGAGGATCACCAGTCGGAGGATCGCCGGCAACCAACTGAGGCTTTTGAGAGTCCGCAAAGGTATATTCAAAGACTCTCGTCGCCGAGATGATTGTGGGGGGTACCCCGCTGTTGATAAGCTTGGATAGATCACCCTGAATGCTGTCCTTCGCCACCTGACCGCAGGTATAGTGATAAATCCTGCGTGGCCGCGGCAGGCGGATGACCGCGCGTGCGCCGGAAAGGTTGAGGGGCAAGGGGGCGGCCAGTTGGATGACTAGGTTCAGGTCTGGGTCTAAAACATTATTCGGGGGATCCAGAACTCCGCCAAGTACTGAATCCAGGGTAAGAATCAGCGGGCCTTGTCCTTGGGCTTCGTTCCGTTCCGGAATATCATTTTCGATCAGCCATGTTCCGAACAGGTATCGGTGGTCCGTGCCAATATCGAACATATATGCGATAAAACCGGCATCGCCGATGTCTACCAGACTGATGAGTCCATGAAGAACCACATAAAGAACGTTTTCTTTGGGATTAACCGCATTGCCAGCCATCGTGGCCTCCAGATGTATGACTGAGTGCTGCTGTTTAAAGAGAACGTGACTTCACATCAAATCCCTTTTTGGGATGGAGGCTGGATTTATAAAAAACACGTTTGCTGCGTCCTGCCACGGTGCCGCCATCTGCGGCGATTAAGGTGTGCCAAATAACTGCAGTCCGGCCCAATAATAAGGATGAGCGGTACTGGGATTCGCGTGAATTTCCAGAGCCGCCCGTTGCAGGGCCTTGGCGGGCGGCATTTTCTCAAGGAGCCGCGTATAGAAAGGCCCCATCATGTCGGCGGTCTTGTCGGCTCGTAAATTCCAGCGTGCGGCAATCACCCGCCGCGTTCCCGCTTTAATGAATCCACGCACAAGGCTGTCCAGATCCACCGAGCCGCTATTTTCTCCTTCGCCGGAAGAACAAGAGGCTAGCACCGCCAAGCTCAGCTTCGAGAGTTTTAGCTTCTCTATCTCTTCCGCGGTCAGTAATTCGATGGGTTGGCTGTCCTCGGCGGGCGGGGCCAGAAGCAGCGCGCCGAAGCCGCCATTGCTGATGCCATGGCCGGCAAAATGCATCATTGTTGCGATGGAAAGAGCTTTCGTGATTGCCTGGAGTCCGGCTTCTGCATCGGGAAGATAAGCTGCATCGGGAAGCATGCCGTGGAGACGCTCGGCTTGCAACCGCACTTCCGGTAGCACAGGATAAATTCTGGCCAAATTCGCTCCCACGGCGGGCTCTACGACAATAAGAGGCTTGGCGAAGTCGATCACGGGAGGCTGCGTGCTGGCCGAAACTTCCGTCCAGCTTTCGACTTGAGAAATTGCGAAGCGCGTGAGCAGGACGTTGCCTTTGTGGTCCTGAAGGGCAGCCCAAGGAATGGCCGCCAGTTCCTGATCAGCATCGACGATCAAGACATCCGTTGTAGCCAGCATGTCCTCAAAAGGTTCAATCAGGAGATGGTAAAGATCTTGGCCGCTCTTCTGGACCGCGCTTTCAGGCGAATCTGGGTCTGCCGCCAAAGCAGAAAATTGGAAAGCCAGCTTTTTCGACGCCCCTGCATCGATCCAATTCTGTTTAAACCCATTGGCCGTCAGCAGCCACGCGGAAAGACCTTGGTTGAGATGTGCGAAGACCAGGAAGGCTTCGCCGGAGGGCATCCGAATCGGCTTGGGCTCGGGATCCGCCATCCATCCTCCGCGAAACGCCTCCCAGGTTTGCAGGGCCTGCTCTTTGTCCCCACGGAGAAGTTGCACGGTGGCAAGCCCCTTCCACGTTGGACCGGTCTCGCGTTGCGCGCTGTCGCGTTGAGTACGATCTTCAATTGTGTTTAGGTCGGCTTGTTGTTCAGATAGCATCTGCCGGAAGTAATTTGAGGCAGAACCCAAATCGTTCAGGGCAAGATAAGCATTTCCGAATGCCGGCAGGAGCCTTCGTCGTTGGATTGGCCCGAAATCGTGATAGGGGAAAGGCGTATCAGCCACCAATGTCTGCAGCCTGGTAAGAGCAGAGCGGGGCTGGCCAGAAATATTTTCAGCTTCGGCACGGCTGATCTGAGTGTCACGCCAGTACTGCTGGATTTCCTCAGGGTTGAGCCGGCTGAAAATCTGTTCCATCTCCTGAAAGCTCTGTAGCCCTTCTGTTCTCAGTTGATCCTGTGTCTGACAGCTGCCCAGGTACGATAGCACCAGAGCCAGCAACTGCTGGTTGGGTGACTGCCGCAAAAGACGGATGCCTTCCTGCATGAAGACAAGGGCGGCTTCCAGTTGTCCGGCCTCACGCGCCGATGCCGCGAGATTGAAGTACAGAAAATACCCTCGAATTGGCGGCAGAGCTTCGTTCCAGAAAGTGGCCAGACTGTTGATGCCTTGCCGCCAGATTCGCACCCGGCTGTCCAATCCGCCGTATGATTCAAGCAGGAAGCTCTGAGCGCGCAAGGAGAGCCACAAATACTCCGTCTGCTCCGCAGACGCCGCAGCCTTCAAACGGAGGTCGATAACGCTTCTATTTCGAGTCTGTACCAGGCACGAGGCCCGCTCCAGCGAAATCTGGGCTTCAACCCACACGTAATGATAACTTCGGGCTTGAGCACCAGGATCCGGACCTTCGGCAAGCGTCTGAATACATTTGTTATGCAGCCATATCCTATCGAACCCGTATGCCCTTTCCATGCGGGCACGCAGCCTGCCCGCTGGATTTCCAAGCTTCTCAAACATGCTTTCGGCGGCTTTCGCTGTTTCTCCCGCGCGCAGATGCTCTCCCTCGAGGTTCGCTTTCCATGCTTCAGAAAGCTTCTGCAGTGCCTCTTGCCCGCCAGGCCGCGACCGCACTTTCAGCAAATCTCGTAGCCAGGGATCGTGATATCTTTCTTCAAGTTCCCGTGCAAGCTTTTGCAGCGCCTTCTCTGTGACCTCCGAACCGTTAGAGAGCCAGTTTTCGAGCGCCTCTCCCATTACAAGCTCGATCGAGCGGCCTGTTTCTTCGGTATGGGCCAGGTACGATGCGGGAGAATCCGTTAGATCATGGATTCGGCGCTCCCGTGCATTCTCTGTGTTTTCGAGTTGTTCGCGCCGTTTCTCCGCTTCCTTGCGCCAATTGGCTGCCGGTTCGGTCTGCGCTGCCTTCCAGAGATCAAGCGCCTGCAGCCGCAACTGTGCTTCCTCAAACAGCAGCGCTGAATCGAACAGACTCTCCGGGGTCCGCTGCCGTTTTGCTGATTCCAGCACTTGCTCCAGAGCGGACGCGTAGTCTAGCGCGCGGTCTTCTGCCTTGGCTCTCAGCGCGAAGGCTATACCGCGTTCAAGCTGCAAGCCGGCGTCCTCAGGACTGGCCAGGATGGCATCGTTGTATTCGCGGATGCTCTGCTCCGGCTGGCAGGCAAGTAGATAGGCCCGACCTCGCAGACGCCCTAATCTGCTGCCACGGCCCAGGATTTCTTCCGTTTCGCCTATTTGCCAGAGCAGATGGTTGACCTCACTTTCGGGAACAGCGTGTCTGCAGCTACCCGGATCTGTATCCTTGCTGATGCCGTAAGGAGCGCCTACCCAGCGATAGTCGAAAGGCCGGTATTTGGCATAGAGTCGATTGCTCTCACTTTCCGCTGAACGAAGGAGCCAGTGTGCACGGCAAAGAAGCCAGTACTCACGAAGCGGACGAACCGCAATGGCCACGCCGGCCAAGAGAAGAATGCAGCCAATGCCGATTATCCATAGACGCGGCTTCATTTCGGGGAAGAACGATTATAGTCGAGTGCGGCGCCGGATCACCGACCTGCGGAGGCCTTCAATCTCTGAATTTTCTGCTGAATCTCAGCCTTCCATTCCATATCTGTTTCCTTCTCCAGGCAGTCCGAGAGATCGAGAATCGCCGCATCCTTCAAATTCAACCGCTGCTCCACCACGGCGCGGTCAAACAAAGCCGAGGAGTTGCGAGAGGAGGCTAATATCTGGTCGAGCACGTCCTTTGATTTCTCATAGTACTTATGGTCATGTGTAACTTCACCCATGCGGAAGTTTGCTATCGCTAAATCAAACATCAATGCTGAGTCTGGCTGCGACTGCGTGGCTTCGGTCAAATCCTTAATAAGTTGCAGCAACTCGGCACCGCCCAGAATCTCGCTTTGGGCCCGCAGATGGAGCCATTCCTTTTTTCTGAGAGTTTCCGGTGTCTGGCGCTGAATTACTTCGTCCGCCCGGAGTAGGGATAACGGTTTATTTGCCTGGAGTGGGCCTAAGGTTTCCCTGGGTTCGCCCCACTTCGCCCCCGGCCAACGCATCTCTATCGTTCGCTTCTCGGGATAGGCCTCAGCGAAGTACTTTTCCACCTTTTCCGGGCTGTCGCGCCGTGCCAAATAGATGGGGAATGTAATCGCGGCCAGGATGATCACGGCGGTGGCGGGGATGAGAACCCATTTCCACGAGAAAGGCTTGCGCTCGGTCGTTGCCTTTGCCGATGATTTCCGCGGGGCGGGTAGCGCGTCAGTTGCCGATGCAGCGGATTGACTGCCATTTACGCCAGCTGCTTTTTCGGCTGGAACGTCGGCGGCTTGCACAGCCCCGGCTTTCAGCATCTCGCGAGCGGTTTGCTGCTGCCAATCGGCGGACGAGCTTTGCAGGTGGGCCAGGGCTGCCTTCTCTTCGGGGCTGAAATCGTCAGAAAAAAGCTCTGTATAAGTTCGGAGCAGAGGGCCGCAATGGTTGCAGGTGGCGGCGTGCTGGGTTAGCGCGGCGGCGAAAGCGTCGTTCCCAGAGCTGGCGTCGGGGAGCAGGCCGGCTGCGAGCTGGCGAAGGGTGTCGTCACTGGGGCATTCCGGGGTGGCAGCCGTTCTCACCTGGGGATCCGCCGGGTACTTTGAGTTCGCGAAGTTCGAGTCCGCGAGAGCTGAGTCTGTGGGCCTGGCGCTTGCCAACTTCGAATCCGCAGATCTTTCATTGGAATCCGCAGACTTTGGGCCGGAGAGCGGAGCGTCGTTCTTTGTCGGGCCATCCTCGCGGGGGTCGGTCTCAGGCGGGCCGACCGGCGGGGCAAAGAGGCGACGATGAAAATCGAACAGGCGGTCGCGGCAGGGAGGACAGTCAGCAAGGTGGGCTTCAACGCGCTGGTCGTTCATTTTCTGGTCATCGATGCTCTGATGATTGGCGCGCTCATGCTCGTCACGCTGGGCCGCATCCGGTCCCGCACCGGAAGTTCGAATCCCGTAGTTTTCAATTTGAGCATTGCTCAAGTGCTCAGATTGTTCAGTCACTGGTCCCACATCTCCCTTATATAAACGTAATTCTGGCGGCCTTTCCTTTCATTTCATTGCCCGGAACAGCCGAGCATACTTACAGACTTGTTCGTGAAATTCGCTTTGCAGCCCCTAAAAATACGTTTTCCAGATGGGAAATCCGCTTTGGGCTTATTTCCATTCAAAAAAACACTGCTCAAGACCTAAATCTTGTTCCGCAATCTCTTTATCGAACCCCAGCTTGCAAATCTTGTAATCGGACAAAAGTATATGCCAAATTGAGGGGTTATCCGCCAGAAGCATGCTTTCTTGGCGGAAGCTGAGGATTTGTGAAGCACGCCTTAACGTAGTGGGTGAGCCGCAGCAATGTGCTTTCTACTCCCTTTGTGCCCAACGTCATACCGGGCAGCTGAGAAATGGCCTTGGCTGTGAGCCCCTGACCGTAATAGAGCCAGAAGATGGCGCGGTCGCGTTCAAAATTTGGTTCCGAAGCCAGTTTCGCGAGGCACCGCTCGATTTGGGCTATCAGAATACTCATCTCTGCGGGCCGAAGCGAATTTGGACGGACAGGTACGGGTATTCTAGCTTCTTCAATTTCTTCTTCTTCGACTCCGTGGCCGTCCTTGAGAGACATCTTTTTGCGGAAATAATCTTCCACAATGTTGGCGGCCACTACTTTTAGGAAGCCGAATAGAGCATTGGCGTGCTGAAAATCAAAGTTCCGCAACGGCTTGAAATTATTAGCGCAAAGCTTTAGGTAGGTGTCTTGGACCAAGTCATCGATAGGAGCAGGTTTGCGGCTTCCGCGGCGTAAGACACACCTATTGACTACGCCCGCGATCAGAGGTTGGGTGCGGCGCACAAACTCCGTCCAACCAGCTTGATCCTGCGAGTCGAGACAATACGACACAAGTTCTTTTACGGACAGCTTTCGAGGGTCCATCGGGAAGTGGCTGGTGAATTCTAACCTACTCAGATTAAAGGGCAAACACTTTTTTGC
>Ga0070713_100001876_pt1 | contig 13547 bp, 6 predicted proteins | sample LARL82metaG_FD_65465 | JGI IMG/M metagenome (GOLD analysis project Ga0070713, IMG submission 65465) | Corn, switchgrass and miscanthus rhizosphere microbial communities from Kellogg Biological Station, Michigan, USA - LAR L8-2 metaG | ecosystem: Host-associated > Plants > Roots > Rhizosphere ... | reverse complement strand
TCCCCGAAGCTCTGGAGCTAGCGACACAAACGCGGCAGCTCATGCGGCAACGGCTCGGAGACGCCCACCCGCTGACCTTGGCCTGTTCCGTCAACCTGGCCAACTGCCTAGCCGATTCTGGAGAGCTCCCGCCCGCCCTGGATCTTCAGCACGAGACGATCTCCCGGCTGGCTGCCACCCTCGGCGCGGATCATCCGGATACTCTCGCCTGCGAGTCGAACCTGGCGGTGACATTGCACAAGGCGGGGCGGGAGGCCGAGGCAGCGGACCACCGCACCCACGCCCTGGACGGTCTCGGCCGAGTGCTGGGCCCGGGCCACCCGGACGCCGTCCAACTGCGGAAGAGGCAGTGGATCAACCGCGACCTCGAACCACAGCTGATCTAGGGGTTCCTGAACCGCCCACAAGCCGGACGGTGACCCTCTGGTCACCGTCCATGATCTCTTATATCATCAATTAGCCTGGTGGTACTGGCGGTGTAATGCCGTTGGCGCCGGCGGGGGGCGACCGGCTGAGGGCCAGCGTGATAGGGGAAGGCGCCGATGGTTTCTGGGCGCGACGATAGGCCATACTTCTTTCTGAGTTACGCCAGGACGCCCAAAAGGGACCCCTCTGATCGCGACGACCCGGACCGCTGGGTTTTTAAACTCTACAAGGATCTCTGCGCAGAAATATTACAAATGACTGACGCCCGGCCCGAGGAGGCCGGGTTCATGGACCGGGAAAGCAAGATTGGCACCGAATGGTCCCCGGAGCTGATAGCCAATCTTACGAGATGCCGCGTCTTCGTGCCACTCTACTCCCGGCGGTACTTCGAGAGCGATAACTGCGGCCGGGAATGGTTTGTGTTCGCCCGCCACGAGATCACCAGACGGGCCCGTGGAGGCCCGGCCGTGGATGCTATCGTCCCAGCGCTCTGGACCAGGCTCGACCGGGACAAGCTCCCGGATGTGGCGCAGGCCGTGCAATTCGACCACAACGTCCTAGGCGAAAGGTATTGCACCGAAGGCTTCTACGGAATTATGAAGCTGCAGAATTATCGCGCCGACTACCAGCGGGCCGTGCACCGGCTCGCCGAGCGCATAATCGCCGTAGGCGACGAAAGTGCCGCCTTCGCGGACGACCCTGCTGCCCGCCACGTGACGCTCTCAGATTTTGATTCGCTGCTGAGCGCTTTCGGCCCGGCCAGCGCACGCCGTACAGCCGACGGTCAGCTTCAGATCGCAGTCTTGGCGCACGACACCTCGACGCTTCCCCCGGGCCGGGCTCCGGACTACTACGGAACAACGCCACACACCTGGAGCCCGTACCGGCCGGACTCCCCCCAGCCCTTAGCGGACTACGCCCAGGAGCTGGCAAAGAAATGCATGGACTGTAAGCCGCTTGTCGGGACGTTCGAAGACGACCTAGCCGGGTTGGACAACAACGGGCGCCTGCTGCCGCCATGCCTCTGTCTAATAGATGCCTGGGTGAGCCTGTCGCCCAGGCATCAAGAACATCTGAAGCAGCTGGATCAGGTCACCGAGCCCTGGGTCAGCGTCCTGGTTCCCTGGAACAGCCAAGATCTCGGGATGCGCATGGCTAGGGACGATCTTCGCGCGAACCTGCAGCAGCACCTCGGCCGCAAGCTCGCCGGGGTCCCTAGGCGCTGCCAGATGGCCGCCAATGGAATACCGACCCTTCAAGATTTTGGTCAGCTTCTGCCTGAGATGACAATGATCATGCTGAAGAGATTCCGTAAAGAAGCCACCCCCCATCCGCCCGCAGGTCCCATCGTCGAGCGCCCGCGGCTGAGAAGCGCCGGCCACGGGGAATCTGGAGAAGCCCGATGAACGAGACCAGCCAGGGCAAGATCATTACGTTCTACTCGTACAAGGGGGGCACCGGCCGGACAATGGCGCTGGCCAATGTGGCGTGGATTCTCGCCAGCAACGGTAAGCGCGTCCTGTCCGTCGACTGGGACCTGGAATCTCCTGGGCTGCACAAGTTCTTCCATCCGTTCCTGGATGAGTCAACGGTAAGCGCAACTCCCGGCGTGATCGAGATCATCAACGACTACGCCTCTGCAGCAGTGGATCCTGACCCGGGTCCGCGCGATGACGAATGGCATCTGGAGTTCGCCCGGGTTGAGCGGCATGCGGTCTCCCTTGACTGGGCCTTCCCCGATGGCGGGCGGCTTGACTTCCTTTCCGCTGGCCGGCAGAACCGTGACTATTCGGCTGCGGTCTGCTCTCTCGACTGGGACAACTTCTACGACCGCCTCGGCGGTGGCCGGTTCTTCCGCGCAATGCGCGTGGATATGAAGCAGAAGTATGATTACGTGCTGATCGACAGCCGCACCGGGCTGAGCGACGTGGCGGATATCTGCACGATCGAACTTCCCGATGTCCTCGCAATATGTTTCACGCTCAGCGACCAGAGCATCGAAGGCGCCGCGAACGTCGCTCGCCAGATCAGCGGGCGATACCGGGACCGCAACATCAGGGTGCTGCCGTTCCCGATGCGCATCGAGGACGGCGAGAAGGAGAAACTCGACGTTGGCCGCGCCCTCGCCCGGATGAAGTTCGAAGGCTTCCCGGCCGGGATGACCCCGGAACGCTCTGCCCTCTACTGGGCCTCGGTGGAGGTACCGTACAAGCCCTTCTACGCCTTCGAGGAAACCCTCGCGACCTTCGGCGACGACCCAGGGTCGCCGGCTTCTCTGCTCTCGTCGTTCGAGCGGGTGACCGACTGCATCACCGGCGGCGACGTCACCACCATGCGGCCGATAGCCGAGGACCTACGGCTGCAGTACAAGGAGGCGTTTGCCCGCAGGCAGCCTGCCTCTTCACCTCAGGTGTACCTCAGCTATGTGCCGGAAGATCGCATGTGGGCCGACTGGATGGAGGCGACCCTGACCCGCGCCGGCTTTCGCGTCCTGCCGCGCAGCACGGTGACTACCACTGCGAACAGCGACGACGTACGCGGGAGCATCCTGGCGGAGCGCGAACTGCAGAACGCCCCCCGTGCCATCGCCGTGCTTTCCTCGGCGTATATGCACTCGCGCGATGCCAGGTCGATCTGGAAGACGCTTTCCCCTGCCGATGCCACCGATACGCATCGCCAGCTGATCCCGGTCCGGGTCAACGACGTCCGGGTTACCGAGCCGTTCAACGAGCATCCGGTCGTGGACCTGGCGCGGATGGATGCGGCCCAAGCGACCGCCAAGCTGCTGTGGGCGCTGGACCGGCCTGCGCAGCCGATCGGCAGCATGGCGGTCCAAGCCGAGGAGCCCCGGTTCCCCGGCACGATCCCGCCGATCTGGAACGTGCCACCCAGGAATGCGGACTTCACAGGGCGGGGGGCGACGCTGGAACTGCTTCGCGACAAGCTCGCTGGCGGCGGCCGTGCCGTGGTGGTCGCCCAAGCGCTGTACGGGCTTGGCGGCGTCGGCAAGACCCAGCTCGCACTGGAGTACGCGCACCGGTTCATGGCCGACTACGACCTGGTCTGGTGGGTGCCCTCGGAGCGGCCCGAGGAGACCAGCGCGGCACTCGCGGACCTGGCCCGCAAGATGGGCCTCAAGACCGGCGACAACGTGGCAGAGGCCGCGGACGCCGCGCTGGAGGAGTTGCGGCGCGACAGCACCCCGCACTGGCTGCTCATCTTCGACAACGCCGACGACCCCAAGCAGCTTGAGCCTTACCTGCCCACCGGGTCCGGCCATGTACTTATCACCTCGCGGAACCAGGCGTGGACGCACTCCGCCGAGCCGCTCGAGGTGGACGTCTTCACCAGGGACGAGAGCGTTGCCCACCTACTGCGGCACGTGCCAGAACTGGACATCGAGGACGCGAAGCGGGTCGCCGACGCCCTCGGCCACCTGCCGCTGGCGGTCGAGCAGGCCAGCGCGTGGCTGGAGCAGACAGGCATGCCCGCCCGTGTCTACGTCGAGCAGCTGGGCAGCCAGTCCACCAGGATCCTCGCGCTGAATCAGCCACCGGACTACCCGATGCCCGTGGTGGCCACCTGGAACCTTTCCTTCGAAAGGCTCAAGAAGCGGTCGCCGGCAGCTGTCCGCCTGCTCCAGCTCTGCGCGTTCTTCTCCCCCGGCCCCATCTCCATGGACCTGCTGTACAGCGACGAGATGAACGAGTCACTGCTGCCGTTTGACGAGACGCTGAGCGAGAAGCTGATGCTCGGCCGGGTGATCCGGGACATCAGCCGGTTCGCCCTGGTCAAGGTCGACCAGGGCAGCAACTCCATGCAGATCCACCGGCTGGTGCAGGCGGTGATCCGCTCTCAGCTGGCCGACGAGGAACAGACGGCCGCGCGCCATGAGGTCCACAAGATTCTCTCCGGCGCCCGGCCCCGCCAAGGGGAGACCGACGACCCGGCGAACTGGTCCACCTATGACATCATCTGGCCACACCTGGGCCCCTCCCATGCCGAGGAGTGCGACGACCCGCGGACCCGCCAGTTGCTCATCGACTGGGTGCGCTACCAGTGGAAGCACGGTGAGTTCGAGTCCTGCCTGAACCTGGGCCGCCGGCTGGAGACACTCTGGATCCACCAACTCGGGCCGGACGACCCGCAAACCTTGTACCTGCAGTTCCACATTGCGAACGTGCTGCGGTCGCAGGGGCGGTTCGGCGAGGCACGCGAACTGGACACCTATGTGCTCGAACGCCAGCGTGCGGTGCTCGGGCCCGACCACCCGCACGCGCTCATGACCGCTAATGGGCTCGGTGCCGACCTGCACGGGCTTGGTGACTTCCAGGAGGCCCTCAACCTGAACCAGCAGACCTATGAGAGTTTCAAGGAGCAGTTCGGCGAGGACTACCCGCGGGCGCTGGCCGCCGGGCACAACCTTGCCGCCTCATACCGCCTGGTCGGTGACTGTTTCGCCGCTCGCCGCCTGGACGAAGAAACACTGGACCGGCAGCGGCAAGTACTTGGCCGCGAGCACCCCCACACGCTCCTGTCGGCCGCCAGCCTGGCCCACGACCTGCGCGCCGCGGGCGCTTTCCGGGAGTCAGTGGTTCTGCTGCGCGACACCTGGGAGAACTACCGCGAGGTGCTCGGGGACGACATGACCGACACCTTGCGCGCCGCCACGAGCCTGGCCGTCTCGCTGCGCAAGGCGGGCGAACAGTCCGAGGCGATGAACCTCGCCCAGGACACCTATGAGCGGTACAAGCGCCGGTACGGCGTCGACGCGCCGGACGCCCAGTCCTGCGCCCTCAACCTCGCCTGCGACTACGCCGCGGTCGATGACATGCCCAAGGCTCTGCAGTTGGTGACCGATGTCAAGGCCGCCCACCAGGCCAGCCTGGGACCGGACCACCCGAACACCCTGGTCGCTGCCAACAACCTGGCGTGCTACCTGCGATGCATCAGGCGGCTCGACGAGGCGCTCGCGATGACCGACGACACGTTGTGCCGGATGCAGCGCAGGCTCGGCGACGGCCATCCGCTGACCCTGTCCTGTGCGGTCAACCTGTCCAACTGTCGCGGCGACTCAGGAGACCCGGAAACCGCCGAGGCATTGCAGCGCCAGACCATCTCACTGCTGCGCGAAACCCTCGGCCGGGACCACCCGGACACCCTCGTCTGCCAGGCGAACCTGGCTGTGACCCTGCGCCAGGCGGGGCGGGAAGCCGACGCCGAGGAACTCAGGGCCCGGATTCTCGCCGACTTCAGCCGCGTCCTGGGGGCCGGCCATCCGGACTGCACGCAACTGAACAATTGGCAGCGGATCAACCGTGACCTGGAGCCGCAGCAGATCTGACGCGCTAGCCGACGGCTGATCGCTTGTGCTTCACCAGTTCCCGGTCCTGGGGCTGACCGACGCACAGCCACCGGAGGATGTCCGGCAGCACGTCCAGTGCACCGAAATGGGCGGCGCCCGCCTGCACCACCACCGCGGCGTTCGGGATCTTGTCGGCCAGCCACCGTGCGTGGCTCGCCGGGGAGAACACGTCGCTCGCACCGTGCCAGAGCAGTACGGGGACGGAGATGCTGGCTGGATCGAACCCCCAGTCCGAGCAGAACGCCACCACGTCGTCGATCCAGCCGTAGTCGGAGGTGCGCAGCGCTTCGGCATACGTCTTGATGAGCATCGACCTGATACCGCGATCGGCTACCACCCGCCGGTCCGGGTCAGGCAGCTCCCCATGCAGCCGGGCGATCAGGCTGGCGGGATCGGCCCGGACGGCACTGGCTACCTCCCTGGTGCGGGCGACGATGGCGGCATAGCTGTTCGCCGCCGCGGTGTACTCGGTGACGTTGGATTGCGCCATCCCGTCGAACCAGTCCAGCCCGTCCGCGCCGTGGGGGGCGATACCGACCAGGACCGCCACCCTGGTGACACGCTCTGCCAGCAAGGCGGCGCAGGCCAGAGCGTGCGGGCCGCCGCCCGACCGGCCGACGACGGAGAACTGCCCCAGGTCGTGGGCGTCCGCGATCGCGAGCACGTCGGCTGCCACGTCGGCGACCCGGCGGCCTTCCAGCCGGTCCGACTCCCCATAACCCGGCCGGTCAAAGGAGATCAGCCGGACGCCCAGCCGGTGCAGCACGGCCGATCTCGGGTGCGGGCCTAACCTGCTTCCCGGGGTGCCGTGCAGGAGGAATGCCGGTCTTCCTTCGGGGTCTCCGTACACCTGGGTCGAAAGTTGCCTGCCGTCGGCCGTTCGCACCGTGCACTTCAAGATTGCCCCTTGCCATGCTCGCGCCGCCGGCTGCGGCCGACGGCGTAGCCTCCAGCATGACTCTGTACTCACGCAAAACGGAAGAGTGGGACACCTCACTGGGGCGCTTCGTCAGCGCGAGGCGCGTACCGCCGCGCAGACAGGCGCCGCAACAGATAACCGCGCGATGCCCGGCGCAACACAGCTCAGCGGTGCGAAGTGGCGGGTGAGCAGTTCGTCGAACTCTGCGGCGCACAATGGCGGGGAGAAGTAGAAGCCCTGCGCTATCTGGCAGCCGAGCCCCTTGAGCCCGGCAACCTGGCTCTCGGTCTCCACACCCTCGGCCACCGCCGCGATGCCCATCGCGCCAGCCAGGTCGATGACGGCCCGGACGATCGCCGAGTCCACCGCGCTTTCCGCCACGCCCTGCACGAAGGTGCGGTCCACCTTCACCTCGTGCACCGGGAACTGCTTGAGGTAGGCCAGGGAGGAATGGCCGGTGCCGAAGTCGTCGATGGCCAGGCGCACACCCAGCCGGTTGAGTTTCTTCATGACCTCACGTGCCCCGGACAGGTCCTCCATGACCATGGTCTCCGTGATCTCGAAGATGAGCAGTTCCGAAGGCAGGCCCATGGCATCGAGCGCGGCCGCCACCTGAGACAGCAGGCCGCTCTCGGCGAACTGGCGCGGCGAGAGGTTCACGCTGATGGGCATGTCCACGCCCAGCCGGTCGCGGATCGCGCGTACCTGCCGGCACGCCTTGTCCAGTACGTAGCGGCCCACCGGGAGTATCAGCCCGGTCTCCTCCGCCATCGGCACGAACCGGGACGGGCTGACCAGGCCCTTGGTGGGGTGGCGCCACCGCACCAGTGCCTCCGCGCCGAGGATGTGCTGCCCGTCCAGGGAGTAGAACGGCTGGTAGTGCACCTCAAGCTCGTCCCGTTCGAGCCCCTTGCGCAGGTCCGCCTCGGCCTGCAGCCGCTCGGACGACCGGGTTCCCATGGAGGCCTTGTCGAACACCCGGTAGTTGCCGCCGCCGCCCTTGGCCTTGGCTTCGTACATCGCGACGTCGGCGTTGCGCAGCACGTCGTCGGCCGTCTTGCCCGGCTCGGTCAGGGCGATACCCACCGAGACGCCGGCCACAAGCTCGTAGCCGTCGGGCAGCACCATGGGCTGCTCGGCCGCGGCGCAGATCCGCCGGGCTGCGGCGATCGCCACCTCGACCCCGGCCACGTCCTCGAGCAGCACCACGAACTCGTCTCCGCCGAAGCGGGCCAGCAGGTCATGGCCGCGGATGACGCCCCTCATCCGCGCCCCGATCGCGGTGAGGAAGTCATCGCCGGTCACGTGCCCGAGGCTGTCGTTGATGCTCTTGAAGCGGTCCACATCCACGAAGATCAGCGCGTGCGTCTTGCGGTCCAGTGCCGACCGCCGCAGCGCCTGCTCCAGCCGCTCCACCAGCATGCGGCGGTTCGCCAGGCCGGTGAGGCTGTCGTAGAACGCGTGATGGTGCAGTTCGTCCTCGAACGCCTTGCGCTCGGTGATGTCCCGGAACGCGATCACCGCGCCGGACGGCATGCCGTCGCTCATGACCGCGGAAGCGGTGTAGGCCACCGGGATCGTGGCCCCGTTCTTGCCACGGAACCTGGCGTCGTCCTCGCGGACCGCGCGGCCGGTGCGCATGGCCTCACGGGCCGGTTCGAGCAGGAAGGCGGGCGCGGTCAGGACGCCGACGCTCACCGGGTCGTCCACGGTGATGTCGAGCGACGGCAGTTCGATCATGTCGGCCGCGGCCCGGTTGACGAACGTCAGCCTGCCGTCGGCGGCGATGGCGCAGACGCCTTCGCCGATGTTGAGCGTGATCGAGGAGAGCCGTTCACGTTCGAGGCGGACCTGCTGGAACAGTTCCGCGTTGCTCAGCGCCCCCGAGCCCACCGCGGCCAGTGCCCGCAGCAGGCCACGGTCCGCCTCGTCGAACGGCTCGTCCCGCCGGCGGCCCGACGCCACGAGCCACTCCTGCCGGTCGGCAACGGTCATCGGCGCGGCGAGCTGGCCGAGGCCCGGCCCGGCGGACGCCAGCGCGGCCTCCGGGCTGCGAAGCAGCCGGCGCACCGCCCCGAGGATCGTGTCGAGCACCGCGTCCTGCCGCAGCGCCCGGTTCGCCTCCAGCGTGACCTCGTACAGCCCGGCCGTCCTGGCCCGGTCGTACAGCGCCGCGAACCGTGCGCTGATCAGCCTGCGTTCCAGCACAAGGCCCGGGATCGCCAGCGCCACCACCCACAGGTGCTCATGTATCGCCAGGCCAAGCACCACGCCGGCCAGCGCCCCCGCGCCCGCGAGTGACACCTGGATCCGCAGGTCGCCGGTGAACTCCCGCCAGGACGTGCCCATCGAGACCATGACGCTGGCCACGAGGAACGTGTTGATGACGAAGTACACGGCCGCCCCGAGCGCGACCGCCGCGACCTGACCGGCGCTGAGCGAACCGGTCGGGGCGGCGATGACGCGGCTGACGGCCAGCCCGGCCCCCGCGGCGATGAGCACCTGACCGACGTTGAACGCCGACTTGACGGCGGAGCGCCTGCGGCCCGCCTGGGCCAGGACCGTCGCCACCCCCAGCGTGCCCAGCGTGACGAGCGGCGGCACGAGCAGGGCGAGGATCACGAAGAAGCCCTCGTCCATGTTCAGCGCCTCGGACTCGCCACCCCGGTACACCACGACCGGCCACACCCAGCTGCCCAGGGCGAGTGCGCCGATGGCGGCGGCAACGATCCACTGGCCCTCGTGGAGATGTCCCGTGGCAGGTTCCCGCCACAGCGCCACGGCCAGGGTGGCCGCGCCGCCCGCAACCGAGGCCGCGACCAGCGCCCAGGTGGCACGCGGTAGTCGCATCGCTCTGCCCCCGGGCCGCCGGGCCAGGGTCAGTTCCATGCCGAACTGCTCCAGGCGGAGCCGTCCCAGGCGGAACCCTGCCAGGCCGAGCCGGCCCACCCGGTGCCGTCCCAGGCCGCGCCCGACCAGGACGCGCCGTTCCACGCCGCACCGGTCCAGCCCCCGTTGTTCCAGCCACCGTCGTTCCAGGCCCGGCCCACCAGGGACCAGCCGTTCCAGTCTCTGCCACTCCAGGTGCTGCCGTCGAAGGACCAGCTGGCCTGCTGAGCCACGGCGATACCGGACCACAGGGCCGTGTTCCAGGTGCTGGCGGGGCCGGTGGGCGACAGCGAGACCGTGGTGCCGTTCTTGGTCGGGCTCAGGCCGGCGGCCGACTGGCTGAGATCCATCGGGCCCGACGTGGCCGCGGCAAGGGCGTTAAGGGCCCCGTGGCCGTCCACGAAGGGGTTGCCGACCGGGCCGGGGCTGGTGGTCCCGAGCAGGCGCGCCTTGACCTGGTTGGGGGTCAAGCCCGGGTTGCCGGCCAGCACCAGCGCGGCCGCGCCGCTGGTGATGGCCGCGCTGAACGAGGTCCCCGAGCCGACGAAGTTGGCCGGGCCGATCCGGGCCGAGGGATAGTTGTTGTAAATCGTGGAACCGGGCACCGCCAGGCTCACCACCGATCGTCCCGAGGTGACCAGGTCAGGCTTGACCCAGCCGTCCGGCGACGTGGGCCCGGCGCTGCTGAAGCTGGTCATCTCGTCATCGCTGGGCGACGGGGTAGCCATGTCGTCCAGTGCCCCCGCGGTGATCACCAGCGGGTCATCACCGGGGGACAGGATGGTGCCGTCGAACGGCCCCGCGTTGCCCGCCGAGGCCACCACGGCGATCCCCGCGTGCCAGACCGCCTCGACCGCCTGGTCCAGCGGGTTGTTGACCGTGGACTGGCCGGGCGGGAAGCCCAGGGAGATGTTGAGGACCTTGATGCCGTAGCTGCTCTGGTGGTCGGCCGCCCACTGCAGCCCCGAGATAAGCGTCCCCAGGTGGGTGGTGCCATCCGCCCCGGCCACCTTGATCGACACCAGCCTGGCGCCTGGCGCCTCCCCCGAATACTGGCCGTTCGATGAGGCCCCGTTTCCGGCGATCAGGCCGGCCACGAAGGTGCCGTGCCCATAACTGTCCAGGTAGGGGTTGCCCGCTTTCGTCAGGTCCACCCCGCCTAGCAGCCGGCCGGAGAAGTCGGGAAGATTGTCGATGCCCGTGTCCAGCACGGCCACCGTGACCCCCTGGCCGGTGTCGCCCTGCGTCGCCAGCTGCGCGGCACCGGTCTCCGGCACGAACGCATCCGACGGCGTATGCGGTCCCGTGGACTCCGGTGTGGACTGCACGCTGACGGACAGGTCGGGAGTCACGATGATGCCCGGCAGTGCCGCCAGCACCGGTTCCTCCAGCGTGGAGATCGACGCCTCCACCCCGTTGATGATGTGGAACTGCGTCAGGATGGTGCCGCCCAGGGAAAGCACCGCCGCGACGGGACTCAGCAGCCCGGTCGCGGTGACAATGACCGTCTCGCTCTGGCTCGCCGACGCCGCAGGCACGCTGGCGATCGATGTGCCCGCCAGGGCGGCGATGACCGCCGCGACCGCGGCCGCGGCCCGTGCCTTGCGCCAGGAGATGAGTCGTGCCGGATAGCCGGCGCCCACGCCGGATGAACCTGTCTGCCGCATATAGCAGCCCCCCCAAAGGTGCCCTAAGCCTAAGAGTGGGTCCACCGTACGCCAGCGAACCGGCTTTAGGAGGAAATTCGATAATACGATCCCGCCTTTAGGATAAACGAACCACACCCCCGGGACAAAAGAACCGCTCCTCGGTGGAAGTTCTAAGAAAAATAGTAATCAGTTTCAATACGGCTGCCCGTGGCCTGCGCTCATCCGCTGGTCACCGTGACACCGCAACGGCCTGCGGACGAGGGCGCCACGGTCGGCCCGTCCGCTCTGGGGCCTCCCACTCCAACGTTTTGCCAACCCAAAGGATTGGAGCGGCGGGATACAATATCGCCCTCCCGGGATACAATTTCGCCAGCCGGTGGCGCACACCATCGAGTTTCGCCATCGGTGCCGCCAAACCCGTTGTCCGGCGGCGTGCGGGCACCGCCCGGCGCCCGGCCAGGCCGGCGTGGCGCGAAAATACTTCCCTGGGGTGTCGATTCCGGCGTCCGGCGTTCGTGACCAGAGTGAGCTCGCCGGTCAGGACGCGAGCCTCAGGACAAGGAGATCATCATGGGCAAGCTGGTTGTGACCGAGTTCATCTCCCTCGACGGGATCATCGAAGACCCGGGCGGCGCCGAGGGCACCGAGCAGGGTGGCTGGAGCTTCCGGCACCCGGCCGACGAGGGTCAGGCGTACAAGGGCGAGGAACTGGAGCGGGCCGACGCGCAGCTGCTCGGCCGGGTCACCTACGAAGGGTTCGCCGCCGCCTGGCCGGCGATGGAGGACACCGCTGGCGAGTTCGGCAAGAAGATGAACTCGATGCCGAAGGTGGTCGTATCGACCACCCTCACCGAGGCAGCGTGGAACAACACCACGATCATCTCGGGCGACCTGGCCGCCGAGGTCAACCGGCTGAAGCAGCAGTACGCCGGCGACATACTGGTGGCGGGCAGCGCGACCCTGGTGCACGCGCTGACCACGCTGGGCCTGGTCGACGAGTACCGCCTGATGGTCCACCCGGTCGTGCTTGGCAAGGGCAAGCGCCTGTTCGGCGAACAGAACGGCGGCACGGACCTGGAGCTGGTCGAGTCGCGCAAGGCAGGCCCGGACGTGCTGCTGCTCATCTACCGCCCGGCGAAGCCCGCAGCAGAGTAAGGCGATGACCCGGTCAGCCGGCCGGCGCGGCGTGCCGCCCGGCCGGCTACGCCTTGGCGCCGTTCGAACGCTGCCCGGCGGCCTTGGCCAGTACTTCCAGCTCGTCCACCAGGTAACTGGCGAGCGTGTCGATGTCGGGCACCAGCTCACGGCAGCTCGTCAGCCCGAAATGCAGCTTGCCGAGGTAGCCCACCACGGTCATGTTCAGCCCCTGCCCCGCGGTGATCACCGACACCGGGTAATGGGCAAGCAGCCTGGCCCCGCACAGGTACACCGGCACGTTCGGGCCGGGGACGTTGGAGATGGTGACGTTGAACGGCGGCAGCCGGTGCAGCAGCCCGGTGGCGAACACCACCCGCGCGGCCCTGGCCGTGAGCGCGGGCATCGCGAAGTCGCTGATCTGGTCGACCAGCCCCTGCGGGATGGCCGCCTGCTGCGCCTTCGCGGCCTGGGTCGCAGCGTGCGCAAGCTCCAGCCGGTTCTCCGGGTCCATGGTGTTGGTGGGCAGCGCGGCCAGCATGGCCGACACCTTGTTGCCCAGTGCCCCCTTGCTCGCCGGATCCCGGACGGAGACCGGGATCATCGCGATCAGCGGAGACTCGGGCAGCGCCTCGTGGTCGGCCAGCCAGCGCCGCAGCGCGCCCGCGCACATCGCCAGGACGACGTCGTTGACCGACACCCCGTAGGCGTTCTTGACCGCCTTGACGACGTCCAGGTCCACGCTGCGGAACGCCACCCGGCGGTGCGGCGTGATCGGCTGGTTGAACGGCGTGGCCGGGGCCCGGCCCGGGGTGGTCGCGATGACCTCGCCGTCGCCGCGGTTCAGGCCCAGGATGCCGCCGACGAGGCCGCCGGCGGCCGGCGCCAGGGTGGGCAGCACGCGCACCATTTCATTGGCAATACGAACGGTCTGCACGGGCCGCCATGCCAGCCGCACAGCGGCGAGCGCGGCCAGTGTGGCCGGGCCGGGCGGCCTGCCCGGCGTGAACGGCCCGCTGGGCGGCAGTTCGCGCCCGGCCGGGCTCAGGTCAAGCAGCACCGTGAGCAGCTCCGCACCGGACACGCCGTCAATCGCGGCATGGTGGATCTTCGTGTACACCGCGGCCCGCCGCTTGGCCAGCCCGGTGATCAGGTAGATCTCCCA
>Ga0070713_100001875_pt1 | contig 13551 bp, 7 predicted proteins | sample LARL82metaG_FD_65465 | JGI IMG/M metagenome (GOLD analysis project Ga0070713, IMG submission 65465) | Corn, switchgrass and miscanthus rhizosphere microbial communities from Kellogg Biological Station, Michigan, USA - LAR L8-2 metaG | ecosystem: Host-associated > Plants > Roots > Rhizosphere ... | reverse complement strand
CTGCTTTCGACGATCGGCTCGCCGATCCTGTATTACGGCGACGAAATCGGCATGGGCGACAACGTGTTTCTCGGCGACCGGCACGGCGTCCGCACGCCGATGCAATGGAGCCCCGATCGCAACGCCGGATTCTCACGCGCCGATCCCCAGTCGCTGTATCTGCCACCGATCATGGATGCGGTGTACGGTTTTCAGTCGGTCAACGTCGAGGCGCAGAGCCGCAGCCCTTCGTCGCCGCTGCAATGGATGCGCCGGCTGATCGCCGTGCGCAGCGCGCATCCGGCGTTCGGCCGCGGCAGCCTCCGTTTCCTGCATCCGGGCAATCGCAAGATCCTCGCGTACGTACGCGAATACCAGGACGAGATCATCCTCTGTGTCGCCAACCTCGCCCGTTCCAGCCAGCCGGTCGAGCTCGACCTGCGGGAGTACAAGGGACGCATCCCGGTCGAAATGCTCGGCCGGACGCCGTTCCCGCCGATCGGCGATCTCACCTATCTGCTGACCTTGCCGTCGTGGGGGTTCTACTGGTTCGTGCTCGCGACCGACGCCAAGGGACCGGAGTGGCACGACGAGCGGCCGGTGCCGGTCGAGCTGCCGGTGCTGGTGATACCCGAAGGCCTGCGTGCTCTGTTCGCCTCGCAACCGAGCGAGCCCAGCGACATCCGCGGCTTGATGGCCGTACGCGTGCGCACGATGCTCGAGCACCAGATCCTTCCCGACTTTCTTGCCGCGCGGCGCTGGTTCGCCGGCAAGGGGAAGCCGATGGTCGCGGCGCGCCTGACCGAGCAGGACGAATGGACGACGCCGGACGGAAGCTGGCTGCTGGGATTCGCGCAGGTCGAGTTCGCCGACGGTCAAACGCAAAATTACGCGCTGCCGCTGGCGCTGGCGTGGGAAGACAGCGACGTCGAGCGAATGCCGGCATTGCGCTATTGCACGCTCGCCCAGGTCCGCCAGCACGCGCGCGTCGGCATCGTCTACGACGCGTTCTGGGACAGCGCTTTCTGCCGCAGCATCGTGCGAGCGATGGGCAGCGATCTGGTGCTGCCCGTCCACGGCGGCCGGCTGGCGTTCACGCACAGCGGCGCATTCGCGGAGGCGGCCGGCGTCGAAGTGCGGTCGGCGCGCCACCCGGCATTCGAGCAGAGCAATTCGATCGCCATTCTCGACGAAAAATTGGTGCTCAAATGCTATCGGCGGCTGCGGCAAGGCATCAATCCGGAAATCGAGGTCGGACGATTCCTGACCGACGTTTCGCCGTACCCGAACATCGCGCCCGTGCTCGGTGCGCTGCAGTTCTTAGACGATGCCGGACGGCCCACCGCGCTCGCGGTGCTGCAGCGCTACGTGCACAACCAGGGGAGCGGCTGGAACTACGTCATCGAGTACTTGCGGCGCTTCCTCGATCAGCTGCTTACGGTCGAGCCGGACGAAGCCGAAGCCGCCGCGGCTGAACCGGCAGCGGCCGCGGACGCGACGGCCGTGGCGTCCGCCGTCCCGGCGGACACGCCGGCCTCCGCGCGCGTCGCCGCGGCCGCGACTGCCACCGGCGCCGCGGCGATGAGCGCGAGCACGTCGACCCCGCACGCCAGTTTTCTCACGCTGGTCGCAATGATCGGCCAGCGCACCGGAGAATTGCACCGCGCGCTCGCTGCCACCTCCGGCGATCCGGCGTTCGATCCCGAACCGGTATCCACCGATGACGTTGCGGCATGGATCGCCGCCGTCGTCGCCGAAGTCGATCAGACCTTCGATCAGCTGGCGCAGCGCCAAGCCGATCTTCCACCGCCGGTGCGCGCGGCGGCGGAACGACTGCTTGCGATGCGCGACAGCGTGAAGAGCCGAATCGCCGCGCTCGCGCCGCGCACCCTGACGTTCACCAAGACCCGTTTTCACGGCGACTTTCACCTGGGCCAGTTGCTCGTCGTCGAGCATGACTTCATCGTCGTCGACTTCGAGGGAGAGCCGTTCCGGCCGATGGACGAGCGGCGGCGCAAGCATTCGCCGCTGCGCGACGTCGCCGGCATGCTGCGCTCTTTCAGCTATGCCGCGGCGATCGCGCTTGACGAGGCAACCGGCGACAGGCCCGGCGATCGCGGTCGCGCCGCCGCGCACATGACCCGGTGGGAGCGCGAGACCGCGGCCGCTTTCCTGACCGCCTACGCCCGGGCGGTGGGCGGTGCAAGCTCTTATCCGTCCGATCCGGTCGACGTCGCGCGGCTGACCGACCTGTTCGTCCTGGAAAAGGCGCTCTACGAAGTGCGGTACGAGCTTGGCTCGCGTCCGGATTGGGTCCGCATTCCGATCGCCGGTCTGCTCGAACGCATGCAAGTCGCGGCTGCGGTCTCGTGAACACAGGCGAGCACGCGACCGCCGCGCCGATCAGCGTCTGGCGCGGTAAGCCCCGGCCATTAGGGGCGTGCTGGGACGGCGCCGGCGTCAATTTCGCGCTGTATTCGGAAAACGCGGAAGCGGTGGAATTATGCCTGTTCGATCCGAAGGGCCGGCGGGAGATTGCTCGCATCGACATTCGCGAGCGCACGAACTTCGTCTGGCATTGCTATCTGCCCGAAGCCCGTCCCGGGCAGCTCTACGGTTACCGCGTTCATGGTCCGTACGCGCCGGAACAGGGCGACAGGTTCAATCCGCACAAGCTGTTGCTCGATCCTTATGCCCGCCTGGTCGCCGGGCCGCTGCGCTGGACCGACGCGCATTACGGTTATCGCGTCGGAGGCCGGCGCGAAGACCTGTCGTTCGACACGCGCGACAGCGCGTCCGCGATGCCCAAGTGCCGGGTGATCGACTCGTCGTTTACCTGGGGCAACGACATACGGCCGCAAATCCCGTGGGAACACACGGTGATCTACGAATTACACGTCAAGGGCTTCACGCAGCTGCATCCCGCCATCCGCCCTCAGCTGCGCGGAACCTACGCCGGCCTGTCGACCGCGCCGGTGATCGCGCACCTGCAGCGCCTCGGCGTCACCGCGGTCGAGCTGATGCCGGTCCACCAGTTCGTCGACGACCAGGCGCTGGTCCAGCGCGGCCTGCGCAACTACTGGGGCTACAACAGCATCGGCTTCTTCGCGCCGGACACGCGCTATGCGGCGGGCGACGCGGTCAACGAATTCAAGACGATGGTCAAGACGCTGCACGCAGCCGGGATCGAAGTGATCCTTGACGTCGTCTATAACCACACCGCCGAGGGCAATCAACTGGGCCCGACGCTGTCGTTTCGCGGCATCGACAACCGCGTCTACTATCGTCTCGACGCCGAACATCCGCGCCATTACGTCGATTACACCGGCACCGGCAACACGCTCAATACCGTCCATCCGGCGACGTTGCAGCTGGTGATGGACAGCCTGCGCTACTGGGTCACCGAAATGCATGTCGACGGCTTCCGCTTCGATCTTGCCGCGACGCTCGGCCGCACCGATCGCCTGGTCGATCAGCAGAGCGGATTTTTCCATTGCGTGCGCCAGGACCCCGATCTGGCGCACGTCAAGCTGATCGCCGAGCCTTGGGATCTCGGCGAGGGCGGCTACCAGGTCGGCAACTTTCCTCCCGGCTGGTCCGAATGGAACGGCAAGTATCGCGACGCCGTCCGCTCGTACTGGAAGGGGGACGGCGGCGTCATCGGCGAGCTCGCCTCGCGCCTGTCGGGATCGAGCGATCTGTTCCAGGGCCGCGGCCGCGGCCCCACGGCAAGCGTCAATTTCGTCACCGCGCACGACGGGTTCACGCTGCACGATCTCGTCAGTTACAACGAAAAGCACAACGAGGCAAACGGCGAAAACGGGCGCGACGGCGCGAACGACAATCGCAGCTGGAATTGCGGCGTCGAAGGCCCGACCGACGATCCGGCGATCCGGGCGCTGCGCGAACAGCAAAAGCGCAATTTCCTCACCACCTTGCTGCTGTCGCAGGGCGTTCCGATGCTCCTCGGCGGAGACGAGATGGGGCGCACGCAGCAGGGCAACAACAATGCCTATTGCCAGGACAATGAGCTATCGTGGGTCGACTGGAAGCTCTCGCCGGAGGCGCAGAACCTGATCGACTTCACCCATCGCCTGGTCGCGTTGCGCAATGGCCATCCGCTTTTTCGCCGCCGCACGTTCTTTCATGGCCGTTCGATCGTGGCGGCGGACGCCAAGGACATCGCCTGGCTCAATCCCGATGGCCAGGAGGTCACCGGAGACGACTGGAACCAGGGTTTCGCGCGCTGCCTGGGCGTTTTCCTGTCCGGACACGGGTTGGCCGAAAGCGACGCCCACGGCGATGCGCTCGACGACGACGACCTGCTGCTGCTGCTGAACGCGGATCACGAAGCGATCACCTTTGTGCTGCCCAAGCCGCGCCTGACGCATTGGGTCGTGCTGCTCGATACGGCCGTCGCCGCCGACGCGCCATCACCCGAGCCGCTGCCGTTCGGCGCGCCGTATCAGTTGCAGGGCCGCTCGATGGCGGTGCTGTGCAGCACGCCGGGCGACGATGAAACGCCGGCATGAGATGGATTTCGGGGCGACGGTCCTCGACGATGGCGCAGTGCGCTTCCGCCTCTGGGCGCCGGCGGCGCGCCAGGTCGGACTGTGGCTCGACGGCGCATCGCGTCCGTTGCCGCTGACCGCCGTCTCAGGCGGGTGGTTCGACCTCACGACGCGCGAGGCTGGACACGGCACGCGCTACCGCTACCGGGTTGACGACGAATTGCTGGTGCCCGATCCGGCGTCACGGCACAACCCGCAGGATGTCGACGGACCGAGCGCCGTCGTCGATCCGTTCGCCTTCGACTGGGACGACGAAGACTGGCTCGGGCGACGCTGGGAAGAGGCGGTCATCTACGAGCTGCATGTCGGCACGTTTACCCGCGAGGGCACGTTCGCCGCGATCGAAGCCAAACTCGACCACCTGTGCACGCTGGGCGTTACCGCGCTCGAATTGATGCCGATCGGCGATTTCAGCGGCACCCGCGGGTGGGGCTACGACGGCGTTCTGCCGTTCGCGCCCGACGCAAGCTACGGCGATCCGGCCGCGCTGAAGCAGCTGGTGGCCGCCGCGCACCGCCGCGGCCTGATGGTGTTTCTGGACGTCGTCTATAACCACTTCGGGCCGGTCGGGAACTACCTGCCTCGCTATGCACCGCAGTTTTTCACCTCGCGCCACCGCACGCCCTGGGGTCATGCGATCAATTTCGACGGCGAACACAGCCGCGTCGTCCGCGACTTTTTCATCGACAACGCGCTCTACTGGCTCGACGAGTTTCACTTCGACGGCTTGCGCCTCGACGCCGTGCATGCGGTCCGCGATGACTCGGTGCCGCATTTTCTCGACGAGCTGGCGGCAACGGTGCGACAGCGGTGCGCCGACGGCCGCCACGTCCACCTGATCCTGGAAAACGATGACAACGCCGCGGCCTTTCTCGCGCGCGCTGCCGACGGCACCGCCCGGCGCTATACGGCGCAATGGAACGACGACATCCACCACAGCCTGCACACCTGCCTGACCGGCGAGCGCGACGGCTACTACGTCGACTACGCCGATGCACCGCTCGAGCAGCTGGGCCGCTGCCTGATCGCCGGCTTCGCGTATCAGGGGGAGTATTCCTCGCTGCGTGGACGACGGCGCGGCAGCTCGACCGCCGCCCTGCCGCTGACGGCATTCGTTTCGTTTCTGCAGAACCACGACCAGATCGGCAATCGCGCTCTCGGCGAACGGCTGACTGCGCTCGCCGAGCCGGCGGCGCTCGCCGCGGCGGTCGCGATCGTGTTGCTGGCGCCCTCGCCGCCGCTGTTGTTCATGGGCGAGGAATTCGGCGCAACGACGCCGTTCCTGTACTTCTGCGACTTCGATCCGGAGCTTGCCGCGGCGGTGCGCGCCGGCAGGCTCGAGGAGTTCACTCGCTTCGCGCGCTTCGCCGATGCCGCGTCGGCGGCGGTGATTCCCGATCCGCAAGCGGCGACGACGTTCGCCCAAAGCAAGCTCGATTGGGAATCCAGTACGGGCGCCGAGCATGCACGCTGGCTCGACCGGTATCGCGAGCTGCTGCGCATCAGACGCGACATCGTGCTGCCGATGCTGGCGAGAATCGATCGGGAGCGCTGCGGTTTCGCCGTGACAGGGGCGCGCAGCCTTGCCGCGCACTGGTCGACCCACGACGGAGGCCGGCTGACGCTCTTTGCCAACCTGGGCGCCGTACCCGACCGCGCCCCTGTGTTGCCGCAGCGGAAGCTCGTCTACACGACCGGCGAGTCCGCGGCGCAGGCACTGGCGTCGCCGTGGTCGGCGACCTGGTTCGCCGCCGACTCGACCGAGGCGATCGGCAATGCATGAGAGCGCGAGCCTCGAGCGTTTGTGCGAGCGCTACGGCATCGCCGCCGCCTACGAGGACGCGTGGGGCGCGCCGCGGCGGACCCCGGACGAAACCAAGCTTGCGCTGCTGCGAGCGATGGGAATCGACGTCTGGGCGGCAGCCAACGATGCGTCCGCCGCGCAGTCCGATCCGCCTGCGGGCGGTGTCACGGCCCCGGCTCTCGTGGTCGACGAACGCGCCGGTCGGATCGCGCTGGAACTCGGATCGTCGACCGCTGCGCCCGAGTCGGTCGAGTGGCGGGTCGATCTGGAAACCGGCGAAAGCGTGCAAGGGCTGGCGCTCTCCGCTGGCGACAAAAACAGCCTGGAGATCCCGCTGCCGCAAGTGGTCGGGTACCACACGCTCACGATCAGCGATGCGGCAACGCGCGCGCGGCTCGCATCGTCGCCGCTGATCATCACGCCTTCGCGTTGCTACAGCCCTGCGCTGCTCGCGAGTGGCGCCAGGGTCTGGGGCTTGGCGCTGCAGCTTTATGCGCTGCGCTCGCATCGCAACTGGGGGATCGGCGACTTTACCGATCTATGCAACGCCGTTCGCGTCGCCGCCGCTGCGGGCGCGGATTTCGTCGGCACCAATCCGCTGCACGCGCTGTTTCCGGCGCGACCGGAGTCGGCCAGTCCATACAGCCCGTCGAACCGCGCCGCGCTGAACGTGCTCTACATCGACGTCGAGGCGGTCGACGATTTCAGCGACTGCAGGGAAGCCCGCGGGCGCGTCTACAGCCCCGCCTTCCAGAGCGCACTCGCTCGCTTGCGGGCGCTCGACCATGTCGACTACCCCGCGGTCGCCCGACTGAAGTTCGAGATACTCGCGCTGCTGTATGAGCATTTCCGCGAACGCGAGCTCGGCGCGAGTCCGGGCGCGCGCGGCCGCGCCTTTCGCGATTTTCAACAGGACCGCGGGGCGGCACTCAAACTGCATGGGCTATTCGACGCACTGCACGAGCACATTGCCGCGACCACCGGCGATCGCGGCGGCTGGCGGAGCTGGCCGGCGGAATATCGGCCGCCGTCGGCCATCGCCGACGACGAGCTCTTTCGCCGCCACGCCGATCGCGCCGAATATTTCCAGTACCTGCAATGGCAGGCCGAGTTGCAACTTAGCGCCGCGAGCGAACAGGCCCGCGCCAGCGGTCTTGCCATCGGGCTGTACGGGGATTTTGCGGTGGGCGCGGACGCCGGAGGCGCGGAAACGTGGAGCCAGGCAGCCGTCTACGCGGCGAACATGCACATCGGAGCGCCGCCGGACGACTTCAATCTGGGCGGACAGGATTGGGGGCTGCCGCCGATGCTTCCGGAGCGGCTGAAGACCGCGGGCTACGCGCCGTTCATCACGGCTTTGCGCGCGGTGATGAGACACGCGGGTGCGCTGCGCATCGATCACGTGATGGCGCTGATGCGCCTGTTCTGGGTGCCCGAGGGAGCGGTGCCGGTCGATGGGGCTTACGTCGCATATCCTTTTTCCGAGCTGCTGGGGATCGTCGCGCTCGAAAGCCGGCGCAACCGTTGCCTGGTCATCGGCGAGGATCTCGGAACCATCGCTCCCGGCGTGCGCGCCGGACTCCAAGCGGCGGGAGTGCTCTCGTACCGGCCGCTGTATTTCGAGCGTACAGGCGATGCCGAATTCGCGCTGCCCGAAAGCTATCCGCCGCAGGCGCTGGTCACCGTCGGCACCCACGACCTGCCGACGCTGTCGGGTTTTTGGACCGGGCGCGACATCGCCGCACGCAGGCGACTGCGGCTCTATCCGGACGAAGCGACGCTAGCGGAGCAGCTGGCTGCGCGATCCCGCGATCGGGAACGACTGCTGCGCGCGCTCGAGCGTGCCGGGGTTTTCGCCGCCGCCGCGCCCCGGCGCATGACGGTCGATCTGATGATCGCCGTGCATCGTTTCCTGGCCCGCACGCCATCGGCGGTCATGGCCGTGCAGCTCGAAGATGTCTTCGGTCAGGACACGCAGATGAATCTGCCCAGCACCACCGAAGATCAATATCCGAACTGGCGGCGCAAGTTGAGCGTGCCGCTCGAATCCTGGGCCTCGAACCGTCGTTTTGGAGCGCTCACCCGGATGTTGCGCAGGGAAAGGCGACGGCGGACGCCGCACGACCCGCAGCGCGGCGCTGCCGACGGCGGGTCGCCCGGCCGCGACGCGGAATGAATATTCCTCGAGCGACCTATCGCGTCCAGTTGCATCGCGATTTCGGGTTCGCCGACGCCGCCGCACTCGTCCCATATCTCGCCGCCCTGGGTATCAGCCACCTCTACCTCTCACCCTGGCTCAAGGCCCGTCCCGGAAGCACGCACGGCTACGACATTGTCGACCACAGTCAGCTCAACCCGGAGCTCGGCAGCGAGGATGACTTCGCCGCGCTTGCCGCCTCGCTCGCCGCCCACGGCATGGCGCAGATGGCCGACATCGTGCCCAATCACATGGGCGTCATGGGCAGCGACAACGTCTGGTGGCTCGACGTGCTCGAGAACGGCCGCGCCTCGCAGTACGCCGGGTACTTCGACGTCGACTGGACGCCGCCGTTGTCGGCGCTTTCGGGAAAGGTGCTGGTTCCGGTGCTGGCGGACAATTACGGCGAGACGCTGCTCAAGGGGGATCTGCAGCTCGGCTTCGATCCGGACACCGGCGAGTTCAGCGTCCGCTATCTCCAGCATCGCTTCCCGCTCGATCCGCGTTCGTATGCGTCCATCCTGCGCGACGCGGCGCCCCCGGACGCTGTGGAGAGTGACCCCGCAGCGCAGCGGTTGAGCGATCTCGCACGGGCGTTCGCGGCGCTGCCCGCCCACGACAATGCCACGCGGCGCAGCATCGGCAAGCGCCGGCGCGACAAGGCGCGCCTGAAGCAGCAACTAGCAACGCTGGTCGCGGGCGCGCCGGAGATCGCCAAGCGCATCGGCGATGCCGTGGCGACGCTCAACGGCCGACCGGGCGATGCAGCCAGCTTCGACGCGCTGCATGCGCTGCTCGAGCGCCAGCCCTTCCGGCTGACCGGCTGGCGTGTGGCAGTGGACGACATCAACTACCGCCGCTTCTTCGACATCAACGAGCTCGCCGCGGTGCGCGCCGAAGATCCGCAGGTCTTTGCCGATTCGCACCGCCTGGTCCTGCGCCTGGTGGCCGAGCGCAAGATCGACGCGCTGCGGATCGATCACCCCGATGGCCTGTACGATCCCAAGGCTTACTTCGATCGGCTGCAGGCCGCCGTGCGGGCCGCGCTGCTGTCGAGCGGGGCAACGCGCGTGCGCCGCGGAAGCCAGGCGCCGGCAGCGGGGCTTTATACCGCCGTCGAGAAAATCCTGGCCGAGCACGAGGCCTTGCCGGCGGATTGGCCCGTACAAGGGACGACCGGCTACCGGTTCGCCAACCTCGTCGGCGGGCTGTGTGTCGATGGCGCGGCGAAGTCACGCTTCGATCGTGTCTATGCCGCCTTTATCGGCGGATGGGTCGACTTCGATCAGATCCTGCGTGAAGCGAAACTGCTGATCATGGCCGGCGCGCTCGCCTCCGACCTCAACCTGCTGGCGCATGCGCTGACGCGCATCGCCGAGGCCGACCGCAATACGCGCGATCTCACGTTCAACGTCCTGCGCCGCACGGTAATGCTCTACACCGCGGCGCTGCCGGTCTACCGTACGTACATCGACGATCGCGGACCAAGCGTGTCCGATCTGCGCTACCTCGACTGGGCGATAGGTGTCGCGCGCCAATGGCGTCCGGCGCCCGATCGGACCGCGTTCGATTTCCTCCGGCGGGTGCTCACCCGTGAGGTCGCGACGGGACCCGGACCGCTGCGTGACGACATCGAGCGCTTCGCGCGTCGTTTGCAGCAATTCACCGGGCCGGTCATGGCGAAGGCAATGGAAGACACGAGCTTCTATGTCTACAACCGGCTGGTCGCGCTGAACGAGGTCGGCGGCGACCCGCGGCGATTCGGCGTAAGCGTCGCTGCCTTCCACACGGCTGCGCACGAGCGCCAGCGCGATTGGCCCGGCGAGATGCTGGCGACGTCGACCCATGACAACAAGCGATCGGAGGACGTGCGGGCGCGCATCGCGGTCTTGAGCGAAATGCCCGCCGCTTGGCGTCTCGCATTGCGCCGATGGGCGCGACTGAACAAGCGGTACGAGACGAGGCTCTACGATTTGCCGGCGCCCGACCGCAACGACCAGTACCTGCTCTATCAGACCTTGCTCGGCATCTGGCCTTCGACTCAGCCGGACGCCGGCGAGCTCGACACGTTGCGCCAGCGCGTTCACGCCTACATGCGCAAGGCCGTACGCGAGGCCAAGGTCCACAGCAGCTGGGGCAGCCCCGACGAGGCGTACGAAACCGCTCTGGCGTCGTTCATCGACGGTCTGCTCGGACGCATCGAGCCGAACCCGTTCCTGCACGAGTTCCATGCGCTGCATGCGGTGGTCGCGCGCTGCGGCCTCTACAACAGCCTCGCGCAAACGGTGCTCAAGCTCACGTCGCCCGGCGTCCCGGACATCTACCAGGGGAACGAGCTCTGGGACTTCAGCCTCGTCGATCCCGACAACCGGCGCGCGGTGGACTACGCCAGACGGCGGACGCTGCTGGCCGAGCTCGAGCGCTGGTTCGAATCCGGCGCGCAGAACGTGGCACAGGCGCGCGCGCTGTTCGATTCGATCGATGATGGACGGTTGAAGCTCTACGTCATCTGGCGGGCGCTTGCGCTGCGCGCGCAGCGTCCGGGGCTGTTCGAACGCGGACGCTATGTTGCGCTTCCGGTCGCCGGTGCGCATGCCGCGCATATCTGCGCTTTCGCCCGCATGCATGAAGGCGGCAGCGTGGTGACGGTGGTGCCACGGCTGCTGCTGGACCTGACGGCGGGGGCAACGCGTACGCCGCTGGCCACCGTCTGGGCCGATACCCGCATCGTGCTGCCATCGCCGATGACCTACCGCGATGTGCTCACCGGCGCGATCCGCGAGAGCAAGCCGGCGAGTAAAGGTGCGCGGCTCACCATCGGCGATTTGTTCGATACGCTGCCGGTAGCCGTGCTCGAAAGCATGCCGGTGCCGGCCTCCGCCGCCCGGCCGGCGACCGCTGGCATGCGGCGTGCTTCGATTCAACGATGAACGGCCGGTTCGCGCCGTTCAGCGCCGACGGCTGCGGCCTCGGCCAAGGGGAAGTTCGCCGGCGGTGCCATGGCGTCACGGCCGGAGGACAGCATCGCTGCGGAAGCGCAGTCAACCAGAAAAGGTGACAAGCCATGCGTACGATATTGCTGATCGTGGTCATTATCCTTTTGATCGGCGCGCTGCCTACGTGGCCGTACAGCGCGGGCTGGGGCTACTACCCGAGCGGCGGTCTCGGCCTCGTGCTTCTGATTCTCATCATCCTGGCCGTGATGGGTCGAATATAGTCTGGCGCGCCGAAACGCGGCGCCGGCGGCGCGGGCGGCCCGGCGAGCGCGTCGGCGCGTGACGGCGATGAAGCCGGCAGTGCAGACAGCTCGGGCACGATCGGCGCTGCTGCTGGTCGACTTCATCAATCCGATGGATTTTGCCGGCGCCAACGCGCTCGCGCCGCGCGCGATCGCTGCCGCGGCGGCCGCAGCCCGACTGAAATCGCGCCTCAAGCGCGCCCGCGTGCCAGTCATCTATGCGAACGACAACTTCGGCGCCTGGCGAGCGGATTTCGCGATGATCGTAGACGCCTGCCGGCGCGGCGTTCCCGCGGCGCGCAAGCTGGTGGCGACGATCGCCCCAGCCTCCGACGACCTGTCGATACTCAAACCCAGGCACTCGGCTTTTTTCGGCACACCGCTGGAATTCCTGCTCGACGAGCTGCAGGTCGATCGACTGATCATCGCGGGACTCACGACCGACAACTGCGTGATGTTCACCGCGCACGACGCCTACTTGCGGAAACTCGCCGTAGTCGTCCCGTCGAACTGCTCCGCCGCCAAGGATACGCGCGATCACCGCGCGGCGCTCCGCCACATCCGCACCGTGCTCAAGGGCCGGACCGCGCGGGCCTAGCGGCAGGGCTGGGGGTGATCGCTTCCGGGCTCGCTGCCTGCGCGGCGGGCGCCTGTTCTACAATCAAACGTAACTTTTGCAATGTCTGCGTCTCCGCGCACGGCTCGCGCAACCCGCCGTGGCGCTGGCGAGCCCCGCAACGAGGCAGGCGAGGCACGGGACCCTCCAGCCGGCCGCTGGAATGCCTTATTGCAGAGTTTGGAGATACGCGGCCATGTCGCGCGCATCGCGCTGCGTCACCGCGAGATCGGGCATCGCGCTGCCGGGATGCAGCTTTTGCGGACTTTGCACCCAGAGCATCAACCCCTGTTCGTCGTTCGGCAGCACGCCCGCGATGAAGCTGCGAAGCGCAAGATGGTCAAGCGTCGGACCCACCGGCGTGTCCGCGCCGACCACACCCGGTATGCGATGGCAGGTCGCGCAGCCGTACTGGCGCAGCGCCACGATTCCGCGCTTGGGATCGGCGCCGGCCGGCGGCTGCGATGCAGGTTTCACAACGGCCTGATCGGTCTGCCGCTCGGCGTCCGAGATCGCGGCACGATAATCCTGCGGCGACTCGCCAGGCATCGCCTGCAGATAAGCAACGATATCCCAAAGCTGGCTGTCGGCGAGGCGGAATTCCCACGCAGGCATACCCGTCATTTTGAGCCCGCGTTTCAGCGTCCAGAACAGTTGTGGCGCAGGCCACTCCCGCGCGGCATAGGCGAGATTGGCCGGCGACGGCGTCATGCCGAGCGCGAAGGATTCGGGCGCGATGCCGGGTGCGCCGTGGCAGCGCACGCAGTTGAGGGCATAAAGCGAGCGGCCGCTGCGCACGCGCGCGGCATCGTCGAGAGGCGGCGCGACGATATCGCGCGAATGAAAGCGTATCGCCTGGCGCATTGTTGCTTCGATCAGCGCGTAGACCGGCCTCGTGTGCTGCTCAGTCGCCGCGACGTTGTAGAGTCCGAGCGCGATGAACACCGCGGCTGCGACCAGAAGAACCGCTGCGGCAACCAAAAGCGTGACGACACTGCGCATCATTGCATCGGCTCAGCGCAAGCGATAGAGCTGCGCCGCCATGTCCCTGGCATCGTCGGCGCGCACGTGCAGATCGGGCATCGCGGTCCCCGGCCGGTAACTTTGCGGAAACCGGATCCATAGCGCCATCTGCTGCGGTGTGTT
>Ga0070713_100001874_pt1 | contig 13565 bp, 16 predicted proteins | sample LARL82metaG_FD_65465 | JGI IMG/M metagenome (GOLD analysis project Ga0070713, IMG submission 65465) | Corn, switchgrass and miscanthus rhizosphere microbial communities from Kellogg Biological Station, Michigan, USA - LAR L8-2 metaG | ecosystem: Host-associated > Plants > Roots > Rhizosphere ... | reverse complement strand
CAAGGTGGCCTGAAACGGGCCTAAATTCTCCAAAAACTTGCGTCTTTGGCCCCTTTTTGGTGGCAAAAACCCATGAAAAGAGAACGAATCCGTGGGCAAACCCGACCCGCTCAAGGCCGCCAGCAGCGCCGATGGCCCGGGAATGGGAGACACGGGAATGCCCATCTGTCGCGCCTGCTCCACCAGCCGATAACCGGGATCGGCAATCAGAGGAGTGCCTGCATCCGACACCAGCGCGATGTTCTTGCCCGCTGCGAGGTCGCGCAGCAGGTCGGCCGACCGAGTACGTTCGTTGTGCTCGTGATAGCTCACCAGCGGCTTCGCGATATTGTAACGATCCAGCAGCTTGCGAGTCTGCCGGGTGTCTTCACACGCGATCAGATCCACTTCGCCCAGAACACGGACGGCGCGAAAGGTGATGTCCTCCAGGTTTCCGATGGGGGTCGCAACAATATAGAGCGTGCCGCTCACTTGAGTTCCACTCACAGTCAAGACTACGATAAAAACGCGGAGCGAAACCGAAGCAGCGTGCCTATCCCCGGATTTTATGTTTGGGAAGTACCCGGCAGGTGGATTTCCATCGAGCTCGGCCTGGATGTAGTCGATCTTCTAAATCAGGACGTCATTCGCGGATTCGGATCGATTCCTCGCCGGGGCGCCGAGGTCGGTGGCATACTCCTGGGAACCGTGAGCGGTGGAGGCAGAATCGTTCGAGTCGAGGACTATCGCGAGGTCCCCATTGAGTATCGTCGGGGCCCCTCGTTTCTGCTCTCTGAACTGGACACTCAGGCATTCGAGGCGGCGCTCGCAGACGTGCGGAGCAACGCAGCCAGTTCCGCGCGGCCCATCGGCTACTTCCGCAGCCACACACGGGATGGAGTGGGGCTTTCGGAAGAAGATTTGGATCTGGTGACGAGGTACTTTCCCGATCCGGAAACGATCATCTTGCTGATTCGTCCCTTTGGAACGAAGCCCAGCACGGCAGGTTTCTATTTCAAGGAGGACGGCCAGTTTCAAAGTGGTCCACCGCTATTGGAGTTCCCGTTCCGGCGCCGCGACTTAGCGCCCGATGAATCGACCCAGCCGGCGGAACGCCCACAGCGTGGAATGAACCCCTCCTCTCGCGTCCGGCGAGCAGCCGCAGCGGCCAAGCCATCGGAGCGGGCACCCTTAAGAAACGCCGAGGCTGCACCTGTGGCGACAGCGCGCGAGGTCGAAGTCGTTGGGCCGCTACTTACCAGCGAGCGCGAAGCAATTGCACCACAGATCCCGGCGGAAACTTCAAAACTCCGCACTGGCCGGATTTGGCTTCCCATGTCCGTCGTTTTCCTGTTAGTGGGTATCCTGGCCGGATTTCAGGCCGCCATGCGAGTGGGACCACAGGCACTAGGGGGTTTGGATCCCTACCATGTCGCCCTCACGGTCACGCCCACCGGCAGCGATCTTCAAGTCAAATGGGACCGTCGGTCGCCTGCCATCCGCAAAGCTCTGCGCGGAATTCTTACCATCGACGACGGAAACTACCACAAACCGATCGAGCTGGATGCCGATCGCCTCCAGGGTGGTAGCGAAGTAGTCTACCGGCATTATTCGAATCAGGTTCGTTTCCACCTCGAAGTTTTCCTGAAAGATTCGAATAGTGTTGCGGAGACGGTGGAATGGAAACAGTGACTTCGCCGATCAGGCCGGAACACAAGCCTCGTCGTCTACATCGCGCAACACCAGCTTGTCCTTCCGGGAATTGAGGTCTGCGCGGACACGTCCGCCTGGTCCGATCTCTCCCGTCGCGATTAAGGCTGCCAGCGGCTGGACGAGCTGGCGCTGCAGCGTGCGCTTGAGCTCGCGCGCGCCATACTCCATGCTGGTGCCCCGTTCAAGCAGGAACTTGCGTGCGCGGGAAGGTACCTCCAGGCGAAAGGTGCGATCACCCAGCCGCCGGTCCATGTGGTCCTGAAACTGCCGAATCTCATGATCCAGGATGGTGGTCAAAGATTCGGATCCGAGCGGCCGATAGGTGACCACCGCATCGATCCGGTTGACGAACTCCGGAGAGAACTGCTTCCGCACGGCCCGCATGGCGATGCCTTCCAGTTTAGATTTGTGGCCGCAGTTGTCCCGGGGCTGCAGCGATTCGAAGCCGAAATCCGGATTTAATTCCTTGGCCATGCTCTGAGCCCCCAGATTACTGGTCAAAAAGATCATCGTATTCTCGAAACTAACCGTAGTCCCGTCGCCCAAACGCAGGGCGGCCTTGTCCAGGATACCGAGCAGCAACCGGGTCATTGAGGGCGCGGCCTTCTCCACTTCGTCGAACAGCACCATGCAAAGATCGCAGGATTCGCTGCTGGCGGCATTCACCTTCTGCTGCGTCAGCCAGGGTTGAGTCTCGCGATGGCCCAGGTAACCCGGCGGCGCGCCAATCAGCTTGGCCACTTCATGATCCATCTGGAACTCGCCGCAATCCACCTTCAGAAGTTTCTTGGGGCTGCCGTGCAGCACGTCGGCCAGAGCTTCCACTGTCTTCGTTTTTCCGGTTCCCGTCGGACCGAGCAGCAGGAAGACTCCCGCCGGCCGGCCCTCTGGCGACAGCAGGGCCCGATATATCTGGACGTAGGGCACGATGGTGGCGATTGCAGCCGGCTGCCCCACTAACTTTTGAGACAGAACCGTTGCGAGATCGCTCAGGGGATCGATCGATCTCGTATTCGATTGAGTCGCGGGATAACGCATGTCTCTGAATACTGCTTCCGCCCCTATTATCAAGGGCGTGCTGCCAGCAGCCGCAGTTCCGGCGTGCCGATTGCGTGGTTTTTGAGGCTATAACTTCAGGTCTTTCGCGTCAAGAATGAATGGATTAGCTCGGTGATTCGACTACTGGCCTGCCCATCCCCGTAGGGGTTGTGAACGCGCGCCATGGCCTGGTAGGCAGCCGGGTTATCCAGCAGCAACTGGGCCTCGTCCACGATGCGTCGCTGGCCGGTTCCCACCAATTTCACCGTGCCGGCCAGCACTGCCTCCGGCCGTTCGGTCTTTTCGCGCATCACCAGAATGGGCTTGCCAAGCGAAGGGCCTTCTTCCTGGATGCCGCCCGAATCGGTGATCAGCAGGTACGCCCGACGCATCAAATCCACGAAGGGGACATAGCTGAGAGGTTCGATCAAATGCACGTTGGGATGGCCGGCAAGAAGGCGCTGCACTGGATCTTGCACATTCGGATTGGGATGCACGGGGTAAACCACCTGAACGTCGGGACGATCGGCTAGTTCCGCCAGGGCCCGGCAGATTCGCTCGAAGCCGCCGCCAAAACTCTCGCGCCGGTGTGCCGTCACCAGGATCAACTTCTTTGACGGATCCAACTCCGGCCACTCGCGCGGCCCCCGCAGTCTTCCTTGATTCAAACCGTCGCGAACATACAAAACTGCGTCGATGCCGGTATTGCCGGTGACGTGGATGGAATTCGGCGCCACTCCTTCCGTTCGCAGGTTATCGGCGGCCTGTTCGGTCGCTGCAAAGTGCAGTTCCGCCAGATGCGAGGTAAGAACGCGGTTCATCTCCTCGGGAAAGGGCTGCCGCATGTCGCCGGTGCGTAAGCCGGCTTCGACGTGAGCTACCGGGGTATGCAGATAAAACCCGGCCAGCGCTCCACAGAGCGTCGTAGTAGTGTCACCTTGCACGATTATGATCGAAGGTTGTTCGGTTTTGAGCACACTTTCGAGCCCCGCCAGAATCCTCGAAGTGGATTGAAACAGAGTCTGGCCCGGCAGCATGAGGTCGAGATCGTGATCGGGTTTGACGTCGAATGCTTCGAGCACTTGATCGAGCATCTCGCGGTGCTGCGCAGTGACGCAGACGCGAACGTCGAAGCGGGTGGGGAATTCGCGCAGGCTACGAATCACCGGACAGAGCTTGATCGCCTCCGGCCGGGTACCGAAGATCAACAAGACCTTATGCATCCGATGGTGTGCCCTGTCGCAGGGCGGGAGTGAAGGATTCTATTTGTGCCGGTACGTGATGCGTCCCTTGGTCAGATCGTAGGGAGAGAGTTCCAGGGTGACACGATCGCCGGCGAGCACGCGGATTCGATTGCGGCGCAACTTGCCGGCCAGGTGGGCCAGCACGGTGCGCTCCTGGTCAAGCTGGACGCTAAATAGCCCGCTCGGAAATTTTTCAACTACGGTTCCAGTAACTTCAATGCTGTCTTCCTTACTCATCTTCCTCCTTGCCAGGATTTTCTGCCATAGGTATCTTAGCAAAAGAAAAGTGGGGGGCAGGCGGGTGGGTAGTGCGCTAAAAGCGTGTCCCTAGCGATAGAGACTCGCCTTTTCAGCTATGCTCCTTAGTATTTCTATGCGCTGCAGCAGTGATCCAAAGGGGTCATTCGCGATTTGGTGTATGCCGATGTACGACGAACTGTTGCGGGAAGGCGGCGAGCGGAAGGACGAGGCGGCATGCGCGGAGCGTTCTTCCAGCGCTTCACACGACTCGCTGACCCAGTGATTCACGGATTCTGTCCATGTATTCACGGCGTTCTCGTCAGCCGATATGCCCGGAGCACACTGCCGGATCGCCTCGCCGGAATCGGCCAGATTCAACGCGGTTATAGCAAGGCGGCGTGATTTCCATGGCTCCCAAATAACTTCATAAGCGATCAGCAATAGAACGAGTAGTTCGACGATCAGCATCACCCAGTCAATGGGCCGTGCGTCAGCAAAAAAGTGGCGTAAAAGGTCGAACATTTAGAGAAACGGTCACTCTGCCGTATGGACGAGACTGCGGTTAATGCGTTAAACCATCGGCGTGCCATCTTGTGTTAAGAGTGGCCCTGCTGCCGCGATTGCGCCATCGCTTCCGGTAATGAAAAACTCTAACGTATGTCCCTGCGCTGTGACCAGCTTTAGAATCGAGGCCATTGGAAACGGTCCGCGTACAAAGCCAACAATCCGCTTGATCCCAGGTACGCGAGATGGTCCGTCCAGAGTGCGCTCTTCGATAAACTCCTGGTACACATCGATGCTGAATTCTCCGGGGGCTAGGAATTTGTTGCCTGAATAAACGCTTGCGACACCCGACAACTCCCGAATCTTTTCCATATTTTTCCTCTCCAACAATCGATTACGCAGGCATAGCATATCACGGCTGTGATACAGTGGGCGCGAAAAAAGCAGAGCGGCGGATGGCGGTGATAATGTTTACTCGGCAGTCTTTGAGCGCACGATATTTACGAATCTATCGGCCAAGTATTCCAGATCGGTCCGTGTGATCTCGTGAAGTATTCCACTCGTTTCTCCTAGATACCAAAGCCTGCTTTCATCCGTTCTGGTCATTGTCTTCGCAAAGTAGCGTTGCATGTGCCAGCAGATGAGATCAGCCGCCTGAAGCGGCAGATGGTCTTGCATGTCCCCAGGGATCAAATGACCAACGAGACGATCCGTTGGGGGCTTAAGCCAGTTCTTTAGGTCTTCGTGAAAGGTCGCGATGTGATGGGTGATTTTCTTTTTTCTAGACACTACAAAATCAACCCTATCGACGTCGTGGTGACGGTTGTAAATCTGGGCTAGACAGTGAGCCGCGTAAGCAATGAAGCACAAGTAATCTGGCTCATTCAACCCAATCGGAAGACGTGTGCCCTCTGCTCGCAAACCGGATTGAATGGTCTGTTCTAAATCCCCACGGCGTATGAACGAACCTATCGCAGAGACGGCACCTCTGCTAAACATAACCCGCACAGCCTCCGAAACTCTATCCTCTGCTTGGTTGTAGGAAATCCCGTGCTTTTGCCTCCAAGCCTCACTCCTGATTTCGTGCATGTGTAGATATGGAATCCTGGGAGGACCGTCGAGAACCCGCTCTTTCCAGGCCGTGACCACATACGGCCATTCTTTTTCATCTGCCGCATATCCGCCCATCAAAAACGTCCCTTGTGGATCAGCCACAGCAGCCTCATCGGAGAATGCTACGAAGACGGCCATTCTTTTCTCTCCAGGATCAAAGCTTCAAAAGAGCGAACGCACGAGAGCGAGATCATATTGACGCGTTGTTGGAAACAAGACGGACTCCAATCAGGCGCTTTTGACGCCAAATTGAGGTGTTAGCAGCACTCCAAACTGGTGGCAGTCGTTGATCGAAGCCTTTTCTGTTTCGCTTCACCTATATTCTACGCAGCTTCTAGTAATTCCTGCACGCTCCACGCGTGATCGGCGATGCCCACTGCCAGCTTGCGGTTCAAGTGCTAGGGACACGCTCTTAGCGCACTACCGGCGGGTGGGTAGTGCGCTAGGATTGCGTCGCCGGCGCTCGCGCGTGATCCTCCCGCGCTCTTCTCAAAAGCAGGATTAACAGAACGATTGTCACTCCCGCACAAATCGCCGCGCCATTCCAGGCCACGCGCGTCAAGGCACGCCGGGTGCTGTAATCGCTCAGAATAATCTGCCATCGCTCCGGTAGAAAACGATTACTCAAAGCCAGGGCCAGCAGCAGTCCCAGGAAGCCGAAGCGAAGAATGGATTTGATGGCGACGCCCGAAAAGCGCCACGCCAGGACGGCGCTCAGCGTCGCCACTGCGAACGATGCTGTAAGGCTGAAGACCAGCACTGCGGAAAGAAAGGCGGCCTGGGGAGCAATCAACGAGCCCCTCCAGTTCGCCAGGTTGACTGTCACCAGGGCGGTGAGCAGGATCAACATCGCCACGCCCCAGCCGTAAGCTACCACCAAAACGATCCGGCTCAAAACGCCGGATGTCGACTGGGCGTGGGCCGCGGCCGATTCGGCGCTCGCGGGTGCTACGAAAAGGAGGGCTAGAAGGGCATATGCCAATAGGATGCGGGGATCGAGAAACGTAAAACCTTTGTACCAGGGCACTAGAATTCCGAAGGCCAACACGGTGAAAAGGATTACCACTGCCTGCCGTGCCATGGGTGCGAATCCAGTATAACTTGCTGTCGAAATGGTACTCTGGCAGTACCAAGTGGGTGGTGCTTAGCCCTTACTGTTTTGTAGGGCGTTTTATGGCCAGGCGCCTCGTAATCCTTAGCCTTTGGCTCGCCGATAAGAAAGTATATGTTGGACAGGCGGATAGAACCCAGGATGCTATGTGCGGACATGGTGGATGTCCAGTGGAAGGACAAAACCGGACGTTTGCGGCGCACCTTGGCCAACTTGGAAGACATCTCTCTAACCGGCGCCTGCCTTCAATTCGACCAGCCAGTTCCCTTGCAGACTGACATTCTTATCAGCTATCCCAAAGGTGAGCTTCTTGGGAAAGTGCGGTACTGCGTCTATCGCGAAATCGGCTACTTTCTGGGCGTCGAATTTGAGCCGGGCTGCCGATGGTCGTCGCGCCATTTCAAGCCGCAGCACATGCTCGATCCCCGGCGTCTGGTGATCCGCACCGTCAACCGCATCTCGAAGCTGGCCAACTAGAACCCGCCAGAACCGTTCTCTCATTCCGCCCTGGGCCAAGCGCAGGCTATGATTCAATTTGCCCTCCATGTCTCACCCTGCAAGTGCCCGGCTCACAGGTATGCTGGTCGCGGCTCTGACGCCCCGCCGCGCTGACGAGTACTCTATCGACCTGGGCGCAACTCTGGAGATGATCGACTTTTTGTGCCAGAGCGGCCTGCAAGGCATAACGCTGCTCGGTTCCACGGGTGAGTTCGTGCATTTTGCGCTGGATGATCGCCGCCACATGGTGAACTTTGCGGCCAAGCGCAGCCGTCTTCCGCTGCTGGTGAACGTCTCGCATTCTACCCTCGACGGCGCGATCGAATTGGCGCGGGAGGCGGCCAACGCGGGCGTGGCCGGGGTCCTGCTGATGCCCCCCTATTACTTCCCACAGGACCAGGGCGCGATCCGTAGCTTTTATCTTGCTTTCGCAGCGGCCATCGGGGACGCGCTGCCAATCTATCTCTACAACATCCCTTTCTGCACCAGCGATATTGCGAGTTCCACTGCCACCGAGCTCTTGGCGAGCGGTAAGTTCGCCGGTATCAAGGATTCGAGCGGAAACCTGGATTACTTCCGCGCGCTCAGCGAACAGGCTGCACGCACTCCCTTCACCCTGTTCTGCGGCCAGGAGCGGCTCTACGTCGAGGCCCGCCGCCTGGGAGCAAATGGCGCCATCTTCGGAACTGCCTCGGCTGTGCCCGAGCTGCTGGTGGCGTTGGATGCGGCGATTTGTGCCGGCGCCGAAGACAGCGTCGCTCGGCTGGCCAGGTGCGTGAACGAGCTCGCCCATTGGGTGGCGGTTCTTCCCATGACGGTTGCAATCAAGGAAGCAGCCAGGCAACGCAAGTTGAAAGTAGGAGCGCCGGCAGTGCCACTGGGTGAGGACGGTGAACGGAAGCTGGCAGAATTTCGCGAATGGTTCCAGGGCTGGCTGCCGGAAGTCCTGCGCGAGTGCGGCCGCTGACGAACCGGCTAATATTGCACAATACGAAGAGCGCGGGAGCGACTCAACCCAAGTGACTACCGAAGAATTTCGACGCCACGGACACGACACCGTCGACTGGATAGCCGACTATCTGGAGAACATCCGCGAGTACCCGGTATTGCCGGACACGCAACCGGGCGCTCTGGTGGACCGCCTGCCGGCAGAGGCGCCGGAGCGGGGCGAATCCATGGACGTAATCCTCGAAGATTTCGAGCAGTCCATCGTGCCCGGTACTACGCACTGGAATCACCCACGCTTCTTCGCTTATTTCGCGAATTCCGGCTCTCATCCGGGCATCCTGGGCGAGATGCTGACCGCCGCCTTGAACGGAAATGGCATGGTGTGGAAGAGCGGCCCGGCTGCCACGGAGCTGGAGCAGGTCACGCTGGGCTGGCTGCGGCAATGGTTGGGCCTGCCGGAAGAATTTTTCGGCATCATCCACGATACGGCGTCAGTAGCCACTATGCACGCGATTGCCGCGGCGCGAGAGATGGCCGAGCCGGAGTCGCGCAGGAAGGGCAATTCGGGCCGGCTGGTGATGTACATTTCCGAGCATGCCAACTTTTCGGTGGAGAAGGCCGGGATGACGCTCGGACTCGGGCAAGACAACATCCGCCAGATCCCCTGCGACGAAGCATTTCGGATGCGGGTGGATTTGCTGCGCGAGGCCATGGATGCGGACCGGCGGGCCGGCAAGAAGCCGTTTTGCGTGGTGCCGACAGTGGGGACCACTTCGACCTCCAGTATCGACCCGGTACCAGCCATCGCGGACGTGGCCGAAGCGTTCGGCGCATGGCTGCATGTGGACGCAGCTTATGGAGGCGCAGCGGCGATACTGCCCGAACTCAGCAGTATTCTCGCCGGGGCGGAGCGGGCGCATTCGCTGGTGGTGAATCCGCACAAATGGCTATTCACGCCGATGGATCTCAGCGCGCTTTACACCCGCGAGCCCGAAATCATGCGCCGTGCGTTCTCGCTGGTGCCGGAGTACGTGAAGACGGCAGAGAATCCCCGAGCCGTCAACTACATGGAGTACGGCGTCCAACTGGGCCGCCGCTTTCGCGCTCTGAAACTGTGGTTCGTCATGCGCCACTATGGGCGCGAGGGAACCTGCGCGATCATCCGCTCGCACATCGAATACGCGCAGAAGCTGGCGAGCCTGATCCGGGCCCATCCGGATTTCGAGATCGCCGCGCCGACGCCTTTCTCCTTGGTCTGCTTCCGCTATCGGGGCTCGGACGACGACAATCGGGCGCTGCTCGAGAGCATCAACGCCTCCGGAAAAGCCTTCCTGTCGCACACGGTGTTGAACGGGCGCTTCGTGTTACGGCTGGCCATCGGAAACATCGCCACCCGGTGGGAGGATCTGGAAGAAGTGTGGGCGTTGGTGAAGCAGAGCGCGAAGAAGACCGCGGCCGCGCCATGAACAAGTGGGCGGACGCCTTCGTCCGCGCCGGACCGACGGTCCGGCATTTTACAAACAATGCCGACGAGGGCGTCGGCCGCGGTCCGGGGGGACCGCCCTACATCAAGCTGCGAACCGGTGGGGCGAACGCCTTCGGCCTTTACAAATGCCGACGAGGGCGTCGGCCGCGGTCCGGGGGGACCGCCCTACACACATTAATGCACGAGCGACCGATGCAGATAACCGTCCACTGTCTCCAATAGCTGCGAAGGATGCACGGGTTTCGAAATGTAGCCGTTCATGCCTGCCTCCAGGCAGCGCTCCATGTCGCCGCTCATGGCGTGCGCGGTCATGGCCACGATGGGCAGCCCTTTCCAGCGCGCATCTTTCCGGATCAGACGCGTCGCCTCTAACCCGTCCAGCACCGGCATCTGCACATCCATCAGGATGAGATCGAAAACGGCGCTGTTTTCGAGCTTGGCCAAGGCTTCGGTGCCGTCGTTGGCCAGTTCGATCGTGTAACCTCGTTTGCGAAGGACCGTAGTAACCACCTTCTGATTCACCGGGTTATCTTCCACCACGAGGATGCGGAACATACTCAACGCCGTGTCCGCCGCATCGGCCGGAAGCCGTTCGATGAATTTTCCGCTGCCTGTCTCTTCGATCGCAATTTCACACTTAAGCTTTACCATAAACGTGGTACCTCGTCCGATTTCACTCTCAACTTCAATTTCCCCGCCATGGATCTCGACTAATTTCCGCGTAATGGCGAGCCCTAAGCCCGTGCCTCCATATTTACGGCTGACGCTGCCGTCCGCCTGGGTGAATTTGTCGAAGATCAAAGCCAGCCTGTCGGCTGGAATCCCGGTTCCGGTATCGGCGACTGTAAATTCAAGCCAGAATTCTCCCTTACTTGAAAACTCGGTATCCAGCTGCACATCTACTGAGCCAGCCTGGGTGAACTTCACCGCGTTGCTGATCAGGTTCGAGAGAATCTGACGAATTCGCAGCGGATCGCCGACAATCTGCTGGGGCACGTCGGGGGAAATTTCGGGGCGGAGTACAGTTCGATTCTGGATCGCGCGCGGCTGATGCGCCTTGATGCATTCGTCCACCACGACCCGTATGTCGAATGGAATTTTCTCCAGCGTCATCTTGCCGGCCTCGATCTTGGAGAGATCCAGCAGGTCGTTGAGTAACGTGAGCAAAGAATAAGCGCAGTTTTGAGCGGTCTGCAATTGCTCCGTTTGCTCTGGCGCCAGGTCGCTTTCCAGCACCAGGTCCAACATCCCGATGACGCCGTTCATGGGCGTTCTCAGCTCATGCGACACATTCGCCAGAAAATCGCTTTTGGCCTGATTGGCCGCCTGAGCACCGCGCATGGCTTCCTCCAACTGCTCGGTACGCTCCTTGATGCGTCGTTCGAGTAGTCCTTGCTGCTCGCGCAGCTCCTTCTGCGAGTTGGCCAGCGCCTGGATCATCCCGTTCAAGCTTTCGCCCAGGAACTCGATTTCATCACCGGTCTTGCTGACTGCAATGGGTTCCAGACTGCCGTTGCGAATCGACATGATGCCGGCCTCGAGCGATCCTAGGGGGCGCGCCAGAATGCGAATCGTGAAACGCGCGATGGCCGCTGAAACCAGCAGCACAATCACGAACAGCAGCAGCCCCTTGCCGGCGTCGAAGGTCTCCTGGCGAAGATCGTAGGCCAGGAACGTCGCCACCACCCAGAACAGCAGGACGGCGGTGAAGATCGAGAACTTGGACGCTAGGGAACGCAAAGGCCCCGGACGTGCCACCATTCGGTCGTTTTTCGACCCCTTGGGCATAACCGTAGATCGGAAATTCTACCGTGCCCTTCATAAGGGAAACACCTGAGAGCCGTACCTTAGGGCCGCCAATGTTATTCTTGGACGGAATGAGCCGCCTTCGGATCACGCTCTGCGGCGTGGAGCTGCAGAATCCGGTGATCGCCGCCTCGGGAACCTATGGATACGGCCTCGAATTTGAGAAAGTCGCGGATCTGAACGCGATCGGCGGGATCGTAGTCAAGGGGCTATCGCGCGAACCCATTCGCGGCAATCCACCCCCGCGTTTGTTTGAGACCGAAGGCGGAATGATCAATTCCATCGGTCTCCAAAATATCGGCGCGAGAGCCTTCGTTCACGAGAAGCTGCCCGCTTTGCGAGGCCTGAAGACGGCGATCTTCGCCAATGTGTTCGGATATACGCCCGACGATTACGCCGAAGTGATCCGCATTCTCGAAGACGCCGAGGGCATTGCCGGGTACGAGCTGAACGTCTCCTGCCCGAACACACAGCATGGCGGCATTTATTTTTCGAGCGACCCCGGACTGTTGAGCGAGGTGGTGAAGCTGGTGCGGCCGCTGGCGCACCGTCCCTTGATCGTGAAGTTGTCGCCCAACGTCGCTCGCATCGAGCCGCTGGCTCAGGCGGCCGAACAGGCCGGAGCCGACGCCATCAGCCTGGTGAACACGTTCGTCTCGCTGGCCATCGATGCTCATTCGCGTCGGCCACGCATCGGCGCAGGTTTCGGAGGACTCTCCGGCCCCGCCATCAAACCCATCGCGCTGCGCCTGGTCTACGAGGCCGCCAAAGCGGTCCGAATTCCGGTGGTTGGCTTGGGTGGCATTCGGACGGGTGAGGATGCGGCGGAGTTTCTGGTGGCTGGAGCGTCGGCCGTTGAAGTTGGTACCGTAAACTTTTGGGATCCGGGGGCGCCCTGCCGTATCGCGCGCGAGCTGGATGAGTACTTGAAAAAAGAGAAACTAGAAAACGTGAAGGAACTGGTGGGAACTCTACAAATATGAAGAAGACAGTTTCAACTGAGAAGGCGCCTAAGGCGATTGGTCCTTATTCGCAGGCGGTGGTATTGAATGGCGTGGCTTATCTGAGCGGGCAGATCCCGACCGACCCGGCTACCAATCAACTGATCGAAGGCGATATCGCGGCGCAAACCGAGCGCGTGATCCTGAACTTGAAGGCGGTGCTGGAGGCTTCCGGTGCGTCACTCGAATCGGTGGTGAAGACCACCGTATTTCTGAAGGACATGGGCGATTTTCAGAAGATGAACGAGGTGTACGGCCGGTTCTTCACGTCGAATCCGCCGGCACGCTCTACTGTGCAGGCTGCGCGGCTTCCGCGGGACGTCAGCGTCGAGATCGACGCCATCGCGGTGGTTTCATCTCACTTATGAACTGAATACTGCTCCTGTGGCGGGTTTAACGTGATGTCGAGCGTCTTCTGCTCGTCATCCACGTCGAAGTTTTGCCCGAAGGTCTGGTAATTCTTCGCGATGATTTGCACCAGGATCGTGCCCTGCGGGATGGGTGGAATCTTGGCGATTCCGTCCTCATTAGTCTGCAGCTCCCACTCGGTCCGGATCTTCCGACCCAGCTTGACCACAGAATGTCCCTTGACGAACTTCACGATGACGCTGGCGTGATCCACCGGCTTGCCCGACTTGCTCTTTACCTGGATGGTGAGTTTCGTCATGTCCGCGCACAGCAGGGGGAGTGTCAGGACGAGGGAAAGTATTGCATACCGCATGCTTTCATGATACGCGCGCGGCTGGCTGGCCGCTATCGGACGCCTAACGCAAAGGCCGGCGGATCGCTGGCCGGGAACGATTCCTCGGAGGTCTCGGTCACAATGTCGAACGAGGGGGCCGATGCCCTGGGGCGTTTTTCGTCCGATTTCGATGAGCGCAACC
>Ga0070713_100001873_pt1 | contig 13566 bp, 10 predicted proteins | sample LARL82metaG_FD_65465 | JGI IMG/M metagenome (GOLD analysis project Ga0070713, IMG submission 65465) | Corn, switchgrass and miscanthus rhizosphere microbial communities from Kellogg Biological Station, Michigan, USA - LAR L8-2 metaG | ecosystem: Host-associated > Plants > Roots > Rhizosphere ... | reverse complement strand
GAGGGCCCTCGCGGATTTTCGAGGGCAGATTCCCCCGAAAGTTGCGAAAAAGCCCCATCTGTCGCTTTGCCTGAGAGTATTATCCCGTCGGCGGGCGCATCCGGGCCGAAGCCCGCAACGCACCTCTTTCCAGATGCTTTCAAGTCACGCGGTCCGTTTGCCTGAGAGTTTCCGGGGCGGTTGCTCCTTCGGCGCCGGCACCAAAGCCGATCTCTCCCGACGCGACTGTCTTAACAGATAGGAAGAAAACACCGGCTTGCCAACGCTGTCAACGCAGCCGCGGCATCTGTCCACGCCGCTGCGGCAAGCCCCTGATCGGCTTGCACAGTTTCTGGACAGCGCAGGCCCCCTTGTCTAAAAGCGGTGCGGCAAGGCGTGGCCGGCAGACTCGAACGCCGACCTTTACCGTGCCGGAATCACGGGATCGACCGCACCCAGTGGCGCGGAACCCGAGCGGCATTGCGATTGGACCGAGATGAGCGGCGTTAACGATATCAGGTCGACTTTCCTCAAATTCTTTGCCGACAACGGCCACGAGATCGTGCCGTCGTCGCCATTGGTGCCGCGCAACGATCCGACGCTGATGTTCACCAATGCCGGCATGGTGCAGTTCAAGAACGTCTTCACCGGTATCGAGAAGCGCACCTACCAGCGCGCCACCACGTCGCAGAAATGCGTGCGCGCCGGCGGCAAGCACAACGACCTCGACAATGTCGGCTACACCGCGCGCCACCACACCTTTTTCGAGATGCTCGGCAATTTCTCGTTCGGCGACTATTTCAAGGACCGCGCCATCGAGCTTGCCTGGAAGCTGGTCACCAAGGAATTCGGCCTGCCGAAGGATAAACTGACCGCCACCGTCTATATCGACGATGACGAGGCGTTCTCTCTCTGGAAGAAGATTGCCGGCCTTCCCGAATCGCGCATCATCCGCATCGCGGGCTCCGACAATTTCTGGCAGATGGGCGACACCGGCCCCTGCGGGCCGTGCTCGGAAATCTTCTACGACCATGGCGACAAGATCTGGGGCGGACCGCCCGGTTCGCTGGAAGCCGATGGCGACCGCTTCATCGAGATCTGGAATCTCGTGTTCATGCAATACGAACAGGTCTCGCCGGGCGTCCGCAACGCGTTGCCGAAGCCGTCGATCGACACCGGAGCGGGGCTCGAGCGGGTCGCGGCCGTGCTGCAGGGCAAGCACGACAATTACGATATCGACCTGTTTGTCGCCCTGATCCGCGCCATCTCCGAGTTGACCGGCGCCGATCCGTTAGGCGAGCAGAAGGCGTCGCTGCGCGTCATCGCCGATCATTTGCGCGCCTCGTCATTCCTGATTGCCGACGGCGTTCTGCCGTCGAACGAAGGCCGCGGCTATGTGCTGCGCCGGATCATGCGCCGCGCCATGCGCCATGCGCAGTTGTTAGGGGCGCGCGAGCCATTGATGTACCGCCTGGTGTGGGCGCTGGTGCGCGAGATGGGCCAGGCCTATCCGGAACTGGTGCGAGCGGAGAGCCTGATCGAGGAGACCTTGCGGCTGGAAGAGACGCGCTTCCGCAAGACGCTGGAACGCGGGCTTGCCATCCTCGATGAGAAGAGCGCGAGCCTGAAGAAGGGCGACATGTTCGATGGCGACACCGCCTTTACGCTCTACGACACTTACGGCTTCCCGCTCGATCTGACCCAGGATGCGCTCAAATCGCGCGGGATCGGCGTCGATCAGGCGGCCTTCACCGACGCCATGGACCGCCAGCGCGAAAAGGCTCGCGCGGCCTGGGCGGGCTCGGGCGATACCGCAAGCGAGAACGTCTGGTTTGGCTTGCGCGAAAAACTTGGGCCAACGGAATTTTTGGGCTACGAGACCGAGACCGCCGAAGGCGAGGTGGGTGCGCTGGTGAAGGACGGCAGGGAAGTCGAGCGCCTCACTTCGGGCGAAAGCGGCGCGGTTGTGCTGAACCAGACGCCGTTCTATGCCGAGTCGGGCGGCCAGGTCGGCGACACCGGCGTCATGACCGGCGAGGGCGTGAGGTTTCGCGTCACCGATACCCAGAAAAAGGCCGGCGATCTCTTCGTTCACATCGGCACCGTCGAGCAGGGCACGCTCAAGCCGGGCGCGGCGCTGCAGCTCGAAGTCGATCATGCAAGGCGCGCCTCGATCCGCGCCCATCATTCGGCGACGCACCTGTTGCACGAGGCGCTGCGCCAGGTGCTGGGCGATCACATTGCCCAGCGTGGCTCGCTGGTCGCGCCGGACCGCCTGCGATTCGACTTCGTGCATCCCAAGCCGATCACGCCGGACGAACTCGCCCGCGTCGAGGACATCGCCAATGACGTGGTGCTGGAGAATGACGAGGTCACCACGCGGTTGATGGCGGTGGATGATGCGCGAGAGGCCGGCGCGCGCGCGCTGTTTGGCGAGAAATATGGCGATGAAGTGCGCGTGGTTTCGATGGGCAGGGGCGCGCGCGAGCACGGCACCAACGCGCTCGGCTGGTCGGTCGAACTGTGCGGCGGCACCCATGTGAAGCGGACCGGCGATATCGGCCTGATCTCGGTCATCAGCGAGAGTGCGGTGGCCTCAGGTGTCCGCCGCATCGAGGCGTTGACCGGGCGTTACGCGCGAAAGCATGCCAACGACACCATGCAGCTCGCAAAATCCGCGGCCTCCGAGTTGCGCAGCCCCCTTGAGGAGATGCCGACGCGGATCGCCGCCCTGATCGAAGAGCGCAAAAGGCTCGAACGCGACCTGTCCGAGGCGCGCCGCAAACTGGCGATGAGTGGCGGCGCGGCCGCCGCGAACGGTTCGGAAGCCGCCCCGGGTGTCCGCGAAGTCGGCAATGTCAAGCTGATGGCGCGCGCGGTCGAGGGCATCGAGATGAAGGATCTCAAGAGCCTGGCCGACGACGGCAAAAAACAACTCGGCTCTGGCGTGGTCGCCATCGTGGGCGTGACCGGAGACGGCAAGGCCGGTGTCGTGGTCGGCGTCACCGCCGATCTCACCTCGCGCTACAACGCGGTCGATCTCGTGCGTGTGGCGTCCGAAGCGCTCGGCGGCAAGGGCGGCGGCGGGCGGCCGGACATGGCGCAGGCCGGCGGCCCCGATGGCGCCAAGGCCGATGCGGCGCTCTCGGCGATCGAAAAGGCGATGGCGGGGGCGTAACCCTGTCATGCTGACCATCAGGAGCGCCGCAGCGGGGGATGCTCAGGCGATTGGCGCCGTGTTCGACGCGGCTGTGCGCGAGGGATGGAAGTATCTCGGCGAGCTTGCGGCGCGCCCGATGTTTCCGCCCGAGGAGTGGGATGCCGAGGTCGCCAAACACGCGCCGCCGAATGCCATGCTGGTTGCGGTAGATGACACGGGCAGGGTGATCGGCTTCGCTGCGGTCCATCCCGCCGAAGGCGAGATGTTCTTTTGTTCGTGCATCCCGATCATGCCGGCCTTGGCGTTGGCCGGGCATTGCTTGAAGCCGCGCACGACGTCTTGCGATCGGCCGGTTGTCGAGAAGCCTTTCTCTACACGCACGAGCAGAACAAGCGCGCGATTGCTGTCTACGAGGCAGCGGGATATCGGCGCGACGGCACGGTACGCGAGTCCGAATTTCGCGGCGTTTACCAGCGCGAGCCGAGGTTGGTGAAGAAGCTCAGCTGAATCCGCTGGCGCAGTATGCGCCTGAACGATGGTTCCCGATGGCGCCAAGGCGGACGCGGCGCTCTCCGCGATCGAAAAGGCGATGGAGGCGGTTTAGGCCGTTATCGTCATGGCCGGGCAAAAGCGCGAAGCGCGTCTTCGCGCTAGATGACCCGGCCATCCACGTTTTTCTTTGCCAATAGGTGTATTCAAGACGTGGATGCCCGGCCATAGGCGAGCGGAAGCGACGCCGTTCTTCGAACGGCTATGGCCGGGCATGACGAGGTTGGCGGGCGCCTAAGCCCGCGGGTCGGCTCCGCGAATCCTTGAGGAACATCAAATCGAATCGCCAAATCGGGCGGTATGCTGATTTGCTCCTGATTCCAACGGTTCGCATCAGGGGCGAGGCGAAACACGCGAGCTTGGGAAAACTTCAGGACACCGGCTGTGGCGATGCTTCCGGACAATTTGCGGCTGAACGATCCCGACTTGCGGGATCGCCTCTATGAACTGCTTGAACACGATCATCTGCCTTATTCCACGGGCTCCCGCTTCGTCCGGCTGATCATCGTCATCATCGTCATCTACCTGCTGGCGACGATTCTCGCCTCGGTGCCGGAGTTAGAGGCGCGTTTCGGATGGCTGTTCTGGGCAGTCCAGATCGGCTCGGTCCTGGCTTTCGGCCTGGAATATGTCGCCCGCATCTGGACTGTCGTCGGCCATTCGCCGCGGCAGAAATCGCCGGCAAAGGATCGCATCGAATATGCGACCTCGAGTCTTGGCATCATCGATCTGCTCGCGTTTCTTCCCGCAGCGATCGCTCTTGGATTTGGCAACCGCCCGGCACTCGCGTTGCTCGGCGTGCTGCCGTTTTTCAAGCTGGTGAGGTATTCGCCGGCGATGCGCTCGTTGCTATCAGCCCTTCACGCCGAGCGGCGGGCGCTGTTCGGATGCCTGGTGATCCTGGCGGGTGCGGTGCTGGTGTTCGCTTCGCTGCTTTATGCGGCTGAGCATGACGTGCAGCCCGACAAACTGGGCACCATTCCACAGGCGATGTGGTGGGCGATCGTGACGCTCGGCACGGTCGGTTATGGTGACGTGGTGCCGGTCACGCCGCTCGGCAAGCTGATATCGGTTTTCGCCATCATCGGTGGACTGACCATGATCGCGCTGCCGATTGCGATCATCTCCACCGCTTTCGCCGACGAAGTGAGGCGGCGCGACTTCGTCGTGACCTGGGGAATGCTGGCGCGGGTGCCGCTGTTCTCGCATCTAACCGCCACCGAAATCGCCGACATCATGCGGCTGTTGCGGGCGCAGACCATCGAGGCCGGCGAGATCCTGGTGCGGCGGGGCGATATCGCGTCCTCGATGTATTTCATCACCGCGGGCGAAGTCGAGATCGAATTGCCGAACCGGCAGGTGCGGCTTTCGGACGGCACATTCTTCGGAGAAATTGCGCTGCTGCACCGGGCCAATCGAAGCGGCACGGTGACCGCGAAGCGCAAAACGCGGCTGCTTGTGCTGGATGCGCAGGATTTTCACGCGCTGCTCCAGCGCGTGCCGGGTCTGGCCGCCCATGTGCACAAGACCGCGAAGGCGCGTCTGGCCGAGAGCGGCGATATCGCGATCGCCGAACTGACGCAGGCGGCGCACGATGATCAGCCAGTGGCCGAATAGTTCAGTGACCGAATAATTCAGGCGACGGATTCGCGTTCCCTGGAGCGGGGTCGTACTGCAGCCGCGACGGAACTTGGCTCCCTCTCCCACCCAACTCGGGTTTACCCGAGTTGGGCATTGTTAACTGTCGATTAAATCCGACTTCGATTGGGAGAGGGTTGGGGAGAGGGGGCGCGGACTCTCATGTGGGCACCCCTCACCCGGATCGCGCTGGACGATGCTTTCGCATCGCTAGAAGCGACATAGCCGAAGCTTCGCTTCGGCACTTCTTAAGAACGGCCGCCAAAGGCGGCCTACGCCTCTCCCGCAAGGGGAGAGGTGAACGGAGTCTGCCGATAGGCTGATTCAACCTAAAATTATCGCGATTCAATTTTTGCGCAGGAACACGTAATCGGCCGCATATGGCGCGCTCTTGAAGGAGCCTGCTTTTTCGCAACCCCCTTCGAGCTTGCCGCCTCTGGTGTTGATCCGCTGCACGATGGTAACTCCCGACAGCACGCCGCTGCCGCGGCTTGCGGTCACTTCCAGCTTCAGCCAGGGGATGTCATCTGGCGTAGCGCCCGGCGCGTTGCCGGCGGCCTTTGCGGTCACGGCGCTGCCGTCGCTGTGCTCCCAGTTCGGGCCGGCATAATGGCGGCCCACGGTCTTGCCGTCGACGATCAGCGTGGCGATCGGTTCGCGGAATGCAAAGGCAAGCTTGCCGTCCGCACCAGCCTTGCACTCGTAAACCTGCGCACCTTCGGCGTGCACCGTGAGCACGACCGTTTCGCCAGGGGCCGCGATGGCGGCGGGAAGGGACGTTTGGGCGGAAGCGCGCGTGGCGGGAAACGCCACAGCAAGCAGCAACAGCATGAGCGCGCCGGGTCCGTCATTGCGAGGAGCAAGGCGACGAAGCAATCCAGTTCTCATCATGGCCGTTATTCGGGGCGCGAGTGAAACGAGCGAACTTTGATGTGCAATTGCACATCAGAGAATCTATAACCACCAGCGTGAGTATGGATTCCGGGTTCGCGACTTGGTCGCGCCCCGGAATGACGACGCTCGGGATTGCTTCCCTGATCCTCGCAACAACGCGAAACGCGCGAATATGCCATTACGCCGCCATCGCCTTGGTGAGGTTTTCGGCGACCTTGTCGAGGAAGCCGGTGGTGGACAGCCAGCGCTGGTCGGCGCCGACCAGAAGCGCGAGGTCCTTGGTCATGTAGCCCGCTTCGACCGTCTCGACGCAGACTTTCTCGAGCGTGCTGGCGAATTTCGCGAGCGCCTCGTTGTTGTCGAGCTTGGCGCGATGCGACAGGCCGCGCGTCCAGGCGAAGATCGAGGCTATCGAATTGGTCGAGGTCTCTTTGCCCTTCTGGTGCTCGCGGTAGTGCCGCGTCACGGTGCCGTGGGCGGCTTCGGCCTCCACCGTCTTGCCGTCCGGCGTCATCAGCACCGAGGTCATCAGGCCGAGCGAGCCATAGCCTTGCGCCACGGTGTCGGACTGCACGTCGCCGTCGTAATTCTTGCAGGCCCAGACATAGCCGCCCGACCACTTCATCGCAGCCGCGACCATGTCGTCGATCAGGCGATGTTCGTAAGCGATTTTTTTGGCATCGAACTGCGCCTTGAATTCCTTGTCGAAGACATCCTGGAAGATGTCCTTGAAGCGCCCGTCATAGACCTTGAGGATGGTGTTCTTGGTCGACAGATAGACCGAGTAGTTCTTGGACAGGCCCATGTTGAACGAGGCGCGGGCGAAATCGGCGATGGAATCGTCGAGATTGTACATTTCCATTGCAACGCCCGCCCCGGGTGCCTTGAAAACCTCGCGCTCGATCACGGTGCCGTCCTCGCCGACGAATTTCATCGACAGCGTGCCCTTGCCCGGGAATTTGATGTCGGTGGCGCGGTACTGATCGCCATAGGCATGGCGGCCGATGATGATCGGCTTGGTCCAGCCCGGAACCAGCCGCGGCACGTTCCTGCAGATGATCGGTTCGCGGAACACGACGCCGCCGAGGATATTGCGGATGGTGCCGTTCGGCGATTTCCACATTTCCTTCAGGTGGAATTCCTTCACCCGCGCCTCATCCGGGGTGATGGTGGCGCATTTGACGCCGACGCCGACCTTCTTGATGGCATTGGCGGCATCAACCGTGACCTGGTCATTGGTCTTGTCGCGGTATTCCATCCCGAGATCGAAATACATCAGGTTGATGTCAAGGAATGGATTGATCAGCTTGTCCTTGATGTACTGCCAGATGATCCGGGTCATCTCGTCGCCATCGAGTTCAACGACGGGGTTGGTCACCTTGATTTTTGCCATGGGAAATCGGGCCTTTTTGGAACAGCGCGTTTTGGGAATGGTTGGATGCGAAACCGACCTTTATCGCACCCGCGCTATAGCACTGCGCAAGCGCCGGTGAAAGCCAACGTGTTTGGCCGACCTTTTGGCGCCGGAAGTGCTCCCCCTCCCCCTGAAAGGGGGAGGGTTGGGGTGGGGGTCGATTGAGCGATGCGAGCGCAAAGAGGGCCGGAAGGTGTAAAAAAATGACCCCCTCCCGGCTCGCTGAAGGACGCACCGAAGCCAACACGCGACCTACGTTACCCGGTGATCAGAACGCTGCCTGGGTCGCCGTACCCGCCACCACATACCAGGTCACCAACAGGCCGCAGATCAGCGCGCCGGGCAGGCTCGAGCCGGTGCGCCGCCAGGTGAAGGTCGCGATGACCGCGACAATCGCAAAAATCGGCACGAACTGGATGGCGATGATGGTGGAGAGCGGCACGAAGGCGGGGTCGGGCAGGGGATTGAACAACTTTCCGGACAGCCAAAGCGTGCCGTATTGCAGGGCCAGCAGCACGATCATGCCCAGCGTCAGCGCGAGCACGTTGGTCAGATAAAGCGCGGCGCGCGAGGCGCCCGGGGTTGAGAAATTCCGGTGCAAGAGGCGAAGCGCGATCACGAAAAATGCAGTCAGCGGCACGAGATAGATCAGGAAGATCAAAAACTGCTTCGCGCTCATCAGCTTCAAGGCCACAATCCAGAACCGGAAATCGATCTTGAAGGCGAGGTCGGCGAGCCACAGCGCGGCGTAGCCGACCATAACCGACACCACGGCGATCAGGATCGACGGCCAGACAATGCCGTAGCGAGTGGCGCGCTTGGGCGCAAACGGCATAAGAGCGAGTGCGATCAGCGCGTTGAGAAGGGCCCAGACCACGATCTGGTTGGTGATGCCCTGAGGCAGATAGCGGGATGGCGTCAAAGTGCCGCCCAGCGCGAAGGCCGGGTAGTAGAGCAGCGCGGGAATGAAGGTGGTCAACAGGAAAGCGCTCCACCAGCGTCCCGCGCTGGTTTCGACCTTGGCAGGCGCGGTGCCGTCGGCGGGTGCTTGCAGCTGCAGCCGCGAAAACACCGGCGCATCCAGCAGGCCGTCGAACACCCCAAGCAGCAGCGCGACAAAGCCGACCAGCGCGACCAGCGTTCCGATTTCCTTGCGCAACCAGATCTGGTCATCGGAAGGGCGGGGCGTGCCGCCCTGCAGGGTCTTGGCGAACCAGTCGAGACTGTAGCCAATGGCCTGACGCGAAATGTGCTCGTCGGGATGTGTGGTCGCCGGCGTGTACAACACCCTCGCCGTGCCCAGGGCGATGTCGCCATAGACCTTGCCGGGTTCGACCGGTCCCTGCGTACCAAACAGTGCCCAGAGTTTTGGGCTCTGCGTGACGTCACGCGCCCGTTCGACGCCCCACATCAGGTCCGGAAATTCCTCGTATTCGGCATACACCAACGCGACATTGCGCGGCCACGACGCGCTGCCTTCGGCGGCGAACGGCTTGCCGGTGGAAGAACCCTCCAGCACCATCGACTTGTAGTCATTGGGCATCGCCGTTGCGGCGGCGAGCACCGTCCAGCCGCCCATCGAATGGCCTTCCAGCCCGATATTGTTCTTGTCGACGATATCGAGACTGCGCAGATAGGCGAGCCCGTCGGGCCCGCCGAAGCCGTTGGCAAACGCCGGTGGATCGCTATAGCCGTGGCCGGTCTGGTCGAGCGCCACCACGACATAACCCCTGCGGGCGAATTCGATGGCAAAGCCATCCTGCGTCTCGCGCGAGTTGATATAGCCGTGCACGGCCAGCACGCCCGGTGCGGGCGTTTGCGCGGTCGCGTTCGGCGGGATGTAGAGCAGGGCGCTCATGGTATTGCCCTTGGCGCCCGCAAAGCGCACATCGTTGATCTTGATGCCGCCGGAGGTCTGTGTCAGGTGGGCGAGCGCGCCGCCGGCCAGGATCAGAATTGCCCCGGTGATCGCCAGAGACCATTTGCGATGCATGGCAGCCCTCCCTGCGTTTTTGATTTTTAAGGAGCCTATCGCAAAGGCAAAGCTGCGCAAGCGATGGTTGTGATACGCAGATGTCGATTTAGACGGAAAGACGCCGGAGCGAGCTGAATTGATCGAAGATTCCGCCGGACGAAAATCTTGCCGACCTCTTGTGTCCCAGACGCGGTGCGGCATGCCGACAGAAGCCGGCCATGTCGCTCCAAAGACTTGCTCGCTGCGCTAACGCCTCAAAACTGTCATGTGATGGGCGAGCACGGTCGGCACGTTTGGTGTGCCGTCGAGCCCAATGGCGTGGGTCTCGAAGGTGGCAACGCCAGTTGGGAGCACGACGCCGTGTTGGGCCGATCTTGTGAAGATATGGCGGCAGTTTGCGGCCGAGCGATCAAACCAGTTCGGATCGTCAAACGTCCCTCCGAACACGCCCCAAATGTCCGGAAACCGCTCCAGGTCGAGGTAGATCTTGGTTGCACATATCTCGCAGAAATGCACGGTCACCTTCTTGTGACTGCTGTCGGAGCGGTGGACGAAAGCCTTAGGCATCGCGCCCGAGAGTGAGATATCCTCCCTCCGGAAAACCGGCTCAACCAGATATGCGGAGCCGGTGATCTTCTGGCAGAACGTGCAGTGACAAATGGTGACCCGGATGGGCGCGGCGCTGACGGAATACCGGATCGCGCCACACAGGCATCCACCGCTTTGCGGCATCCTCATGTTCGCTTCCTTCTCTGGCTTTTCGTCGCGTCGGATCGACCAAAGCGCATGATCCGATTTATCGCTTCTACATAGAGTTTGCCTGCGGCATGATCGCCCCTGACGCCCTATCCTGTTCAAGATGGCAGGAGGTCTCCTCTGATGCGCCACGAATATATCGAGACATTGATCATCGGCGGCGGCCAGGCCGGCCTTGCAATGAGCGATATGTTGAGCCAACGAAGACTACCGCACCTGATTGTCGAGCAGCACAGGATCGCGGAGCGGTGGCGCTCCGAGCGCTGGACCGGCCTTCGCTTCCAGTTTCCGAACTGGTCAATCAGGCTCCCCGGATACAAGTTCGAGCACGCTGATCCGAACGGCTTTGCGACGAGCGGCGAGATCGTCGACTTCCTGACCGCCTATGCCGTCTTCATCAAGGCGCCTGTCCGATCTGGCGTGAAGGTCACCGCCCTGCGCCAGCAGAGCGGTCGGCCCGGTTTCGTGGCGGAGACGTCCGGCGGTCCCATCGAAGCCGGCAATGTCGTGGTCGCGACCGGTCCCTACCAGCGTCCTGTGATTCCCGACCTTCTTGCCGGCAACAGCCGAGTCTTTCAGGTTCATGCAAGCGCCTACAAGGACCCCGACCAGCTGCCGGCCGGCAGCTGCCTGATCGTCGGCTCAGGCGCGTCCGGCACTCAAATCGCGGAAGAGCTTCAACGCGCCGGACGCCGCGTGTTTCTCTCGGTCGGCCGGCACAAGCGGGTGCCGCGCCGATATCGTGGACAGGACCTGATGTGGTGGCTCGGCGAATTGGGACTTGACAAGACAACCGCGGCCAAGCGCGGACCAGACAAGACGCTGCCGCTGATCACTGGCGCCTATGGCGGGCATACGATCGATTTTCGCGAGCTGGCGCAACAAGGGATCAGCTTGCTGGGCCGGGTCACGGCTGCAAGCGGGGACACGCTTGCCATCGAAGCCGATCTGAGTGCCTCGCTCGTGGCAGGCGACAAGACTTACTTCGCTTTTCTGGACATGGTCGACGAGCATGTCCAAAGATCAGGAATGAACGCACCGGCGGAGCCGTCGGCGCGGATCAGAAAAGAAGAGCCCGCTTGCGTCACGGCCCCAATTGCACAGGTCGACCTGATGAAGGAGGGCATCACCTCCATCATCTGGGCAACCGGCTACACCTTTGATTTTGGCTGGATCGATCTGCCCGTGCTCGACAGCTCCGGAGAACCGAAGCATCGCGACGGCGTCACGGATGTGCCGGGACTCTATTTCCTTGGTCTGCCCTGGCTTTCCAAATTGAACTCATCTTTTCTATCAGGGGTTGGCGACGACGCAGCCGCGTTGGCAGAACGTATTCTAAGGAACAGCGCTGTCCCCTCGCTTTCGGCCATGGCAGTAGAACCGACCTAATTTCTTATCGTTTCCGCTATGCCACCGGGGGTCCGAGTTTCACCCATAGCCGCCGTTCTCCCTGAAGACCAACTCCAACAGGATGCCGGTTGGGGTCCGAACGAACAAGCGCCTTTCATTGAGCTCGGGCAGGTCCATGGTCGAATATTGCATATCTAGCGCGTCCAGCTTCTCGCGATACTTCGAGTAGCCTTCCAGGCGAAAGCCCGCGTGATCGATGGTCTCTCCGGATCGATCGACGCGAGAGGAACGCCCCGGAATCAAATGCACGATTGGTTCGCCGCCGGCGTAAAGCCAATAGCCTGGAAACGAAAAGCCAGGCCGATAGCCAGGCTTCAGATCGAGAACCCTTTCCAGAAAGCTTCTGGTGCCTTCAAGATCGGCCGTGCGCAGCGTGACATGATCGAGGTTCATGGCAGAACTCACGCGATGGTCGGCGTCACGCCGCCATCTACGCGCAACGCTGCGCCGTTGGTCGCCGATGAAAGGGGACTTGCGACATAGGCTACGAGGTCGGCGATCTCCTCCGGCTCGATCATGCGCTGGACGAGTGATGAGCTGCGATGCTTGGCAAAGAATTCAGCCTCGATCTCCGCAGCGGAAGCCTGCGGGTCGCTCGCAAGGCTCTTCAAGAAATCGATAATGCCTTCAGAGCGTGTTGGACCCGGCAATACGGAATTGACGGTCACGTTCGTGCCCTTGGTCAAGGCGGCGAGACCGCGCGATATGGCGAGCTGCGCTGTTTTGGTCATGCCATAGTGGACCATCTCGCCGGGCGTGACCAAACCGGATTCGCTGGAGATGAAGACGATGCGGCCCCAGTTGCGCTTGAGCATGCCCGGGAAGTATTGCCGAGCCAGTCGCACGCCGCTTAGGACATTGATTTCGAAATAACGCCGCCAATCATCATCGGTTATCTCACCGAACGGCTTGATCTCGTAAATGCCGAGATTATTGACCAACACGTCGACTTCCGGAGCTGCTTTCAGCAGATCGGCTGCTCCTTCTGCTGTGGCTGCGTCCGCAACAACTCCTCGGACAGTTCCGCCTCCGGAACGGCTGATAGTATTGATCGCTTGATCGAGCTTTGTCTGTTCGCGGCCGGTGACGATGACGTCCGCGCCCTCCGCGGCAAGTTTTCGGCCGATCTCAAGACCGATACCGGCGGTCGAACCGGTAACGAGGGCGGTCTTCCCCTTCAGATGTAAGTCCATTTCGATGCTCCCTGGATAAACGGATTTCACGACATCGATTTACATCCTCGCTCAGGCAGCAATAATAGCCGTTGAGAGAGAAGGTTCCTTGCTGTTATAGCAAGAGTATGTCAGACAAGCTTTTCGATATGATCGTGTTCGCGCGCGTCGTGGAAACAGGCAGCTTGTCCGGGGCGGCACGCCATCTTGGCTTGTCGCTTGCGGTCGTGAGCCGGACCCTTGCGCGTCTCGAGGCGCGTCTCGGTGTACGCCTGGCCAACCGCACCACGCGTACCCTGTCGCTCACCGAAGAAGGGTCGGCGTTTCACGTCAGGTGCGTGCGTATTCTCGCCGACGTTGACGAGGCGGAGATCGAGGCTACTCGCGGGCGCGACACCGCAAGCGGACTTCTGCGCATCACTTCGACGTTTGCGTTCAGCCGGCGGCGATTGGCACCGCTGCTACAGGAATTTCAGTCGCTGCATTCCGGATTACGGATTCACCTCCAGGCGTCCGACAGCTTGGTGAACCTTGTCGAAGGAGGATACGATCTCGCTGTTCGCTTCGGCGCGCTTGCGGATTCCAGCATGATCGCGCGTCAGCTCGCACCCAATGTGCG
>Ga0070713_100001870_pt1 | contig 13588 bp, 11 predicted proteins | sample LARL82metaG_FD_65465 | JGI IMG/M metagenome (GOLD analysis project Ga0070713, IMG submission 65465) | Corn, switchgrass and miscanthus rhizosphere microbial communities from Kellogg Biological Station, Michigan, USA - LAR L8-2 metaG | ecosystem: Host-associated > Plants > Roots > Rhizosphere ... | reverse complement strand
GCCGCGTTCCTGGCGCTGGGGCTGGCCAAGGCGAGCCGCAGGCCGGTGGCGGTGGTCTGCACCTCGGGCACGGCCGCCGCGCAGTTCCATCCGGCGGTGATCGAGGCTGACGAGTCCGGGGTGCCGCTGATCGTGCTCACCGCCGACCGGCCGCCCGAGCTGCGCAGCACCGGCGCGAACCAGACCATCGACCAGGTCAAGCTGTACGGCGGGGCGGTGCGCTGGTTCTGCGAGACCGGCGTGCCCGAGGCGCAGCCGGGGATGGCGGGGTACTGGCGGTCGCTGGCCTGCCGGGCCTGGGCGGCCGCGTCGGGGGGCGCGGGCGGCTTCCCCGGGCCGGTGCACCTGAACGTCCCGCTGCGCGACCCGCTGGTGCCCGACCCCGGCGGCGATCCGTGGCCGGAGCCGCTCGACGGCCGGCCCGCCGGGGCGCCATGGACCAGCTTCGGCGAGCCGCCCGGGGGAGAGCCGGTGCGGGTGGAGTGGGCGGAGCGGGGGGTGGTGGTCTGCGGGGACGGGGACTACGACGCCGGGCCGCTGCTGGACCTGGCCGAGGCGGCCGGCTGGCCGGTGCTGGCCGAGCCCTCGTCCGGGGCCCGCCAGGGCCAGAACGCGCTCTCGGCCTACAGCTACCTGCTCGACGCGCCCGGATTCACCGCCGCGCACCGGCCCGACGTCATCGTGTCGGCCGGGCGGCCTGGCCTGTCCCGCGGCCAGCTCGCGTTCCTGCGCGGCGCGCCCGGGCCGCCCCCGGCGCGGCACGTGGTGGTGGCCCAGGGAGCGGGCCGCTGGGCCGATCCCGCCCGCACCGCCACCCGCGTCGCCGCCTCGGTGCGGCTGGCCGGCCCGCCCCCGGATGCTGCGGCGACGGCGGGCTGGCTCGCGTCCTGGCGGCGGGCCGACGCCGCGGCCCGCCGCGCGGCCGACGACATCCTCGGCACCGGTGCCGATCTCAGCGAGCCCAGGCTGGCCAGAGACCTGACCGCGGCGCTCCCGGCGGGCTCGCTGCTGTGGGCCGCGTCCAGCCTGCCGATCAGGGACCTGGACCGGCACATGGTGCCGCGCCCCGGGGTCCGGGTGCTGGCCAGCCGCGGGGCCAGCGGCATCGACGGGCTGGTCTCGTCGGCGATCGGGGCCGCGCTGGCGCACCAGGCGGCCGGCGGCGGCCCGGCCGTGGCCCTGCTCGGCGACCTGGCGTTCCTGCACGACGCGCCCGGCCTGATGCTCGGACCCGGTGAGCCCCGGCCCGACCTGTGCCTGGTCGTGGTCAACAACGACGGCGGCGGGATCTTCTCCGACCTGGAGCAGGCGGCGTTCACCGGGCCGTTCGAGCGGCTGTTCGGGACTCCGCACGGGGCCGGTCTCGGCGACCTGGCGCACGCCGCCGGGCTGCCGTTCACCCGGCTGAAGGCCGCCGCCGACCTGCCCGAGGCCCTCGCCGGCCATGGGCTGCGCGTGGTCGAGGTACGGACCGAGCGCAACGCTGGCGCCAGCCTGCGGGCCAGGCTCAAGGACAAGTGCACCGCGGCCGTGCTGGGGGAAGCGGGAGCGTAACCGCGCCAGGCCTGGCTAGCCCGCCAGCGCGTCCTGCATGGCCCGGAACTTGACCTGGGTCTCGGCCAGCTCGGCGGCCGGGTCGGAGTAGGCCACGATGCCGCAGCCCGCGAACAGCCGGGCGCGCGGCCCGTCCAGCTCCGCGCACCGCAGCGCGATGCACCACTCGCCGTTGCCCTGGGCGTCGACCCAGCCGACCGGGCCCGCGTACCGGCCGCGGTCCATGCCCTCCAGCTCACGGATCAGCTCCATGGCGACGTCCGTGGGCGTGCCGCACACCGCGGCGGTCGGGTGCAGCGCGGCGGCGAGCGCGAACGCCGTGGGGTACTCACCCGGCCCCCCGCCTGCGGCGGGCCGCTGGGGCCGGGCGAGCCGCCCGGTCACGTGGGTGGCCAGGTGCTGCACGTTGGCCAGCCGCAGCAGTGAGGGCCGGTCGTCGATGTCGAGCTGGTCGCAGAGCGGCGTCAGCGTGGCGCGCACATCAGCGACCGCGTACTGGTGTTCCTCGACGTCCTTGGCCGACGCGAGCAGGGCCGCGCCGAGCGCCTCGTCCTCGTCCTGGCCGCGGCCGCGCGGCGTGGTCCCCGCCAGCACCAGCGAGCTCACCTCGGTGCCCTCGCGCCGGACCAGGAGCTCGGGCGTGGAGCCGGTGAGCCCGGCACACGAGAACGTCCAGCAGTCTGGGTAGCGTTCGGCCAGCCGGGCCAGCAGCACCCGGACGTCGATGTCCTCGGACGCGTCCGCGTACAGGTCCCTGGCCAGCACGGCCTTGCGGAGGTCCCCGGCCTGGATCCGGGCCACCGCCGCGGCCACGGCCCGCTCCCACTGCGGCGCGGTCAGGCTGCCGTCGTGCCAGCTCACCTCCGCGGGCGGCGCGGGCGGGGTCGCGGGCGCCTGGGCGCCGCCCTGGTCGCCGATCGTGGTCAGCCAGGACCGCCCGGAGCCGCGGCCGAGCAAGACGCGCGGGACCACGAACACCGACCCGTCCGAGGTCGGGTCGAAGGTGAAGCTGCCGAACGCGACCGGCCCCGAGCCGGGGATCCCGACCTCGTCGGTGACGTCGGCGCTGTCGAACAGCTCGCGCAGCCACTTGTCGCCCGCGGTGAACCTGTCCTCGCCCGCCGGGACGGTGACCCGGGCGGCCTCGCCCCAGCCCACCATCCCCTCGCCGCGCCGGACCCAGGCGACGGAGGCCGGGTCCGGCAGGTGGCCCACCAGATCGTCCGGGTCATCGACGGCGACCGTCCTGGCGATCAACCGGTCGGGCACACGCTGGGCAGGCACATCGCGGTGGGCGTCCACGGCAGACAACTTTACGTGCGGTAACGCTGCGGGTTGGCCAAGGGGCCGGGGGTGGCGCCGGGGAACACGTCAAACCGGCCAACCAGATTTTCTTCCGTGACTCCAGGGGGACGTGGTAACTTGTGCGTGCTGATTCCTATTAAAATGATGGGAGAACTAGGATGACTCTACTGCGCCACGTTACCCGCAGGCTGAGCCCGGCCCGCCTCGGCCAGATTGTGGGTGCCGTGGCGGCCGAGCCGCGCTACTGGAACGAAGTGGTGCGCTTCGACACCGGGCGGCGCTGGTACCAGCGCCTGGACCTGACCGACGACCACGAGGTATGGCTGCTGACCTGGCTGCAGGGCCAGGGCACCGGCTTCCACGACCACGGGGACGCGGCCGGGGCGTTCGCGGTCGTCCAGGGGCAGGTGCGCGAGCGCACGGTGACCCGGGCCCGGCCGCTGGTCACCGAGCGCGCTGTCGCGGCGGGCGGCCGCCGGTCGTTCGGCCCGCAGTACGTGCACGACGTGGCCAACGTCCGCGCCGAGCCGGCCATCACCGTGCACGCCTACTCGCCGCCGCTCACCGACATGCGCCGGTACGAGCTGACCAACTCCGGCCTGGTGCATACCGCAACCCAGAGCGCGGAGCAGGACTGGTGACGTACGCTCCTGCGGTGACGATCTTCGCGCCCCCGCCGGGCAGCCGCACCATCGACCAGGTTCTGGCCGAGGCACGCGAGCGGCTGGGCCGGCTGAGCCCTCATGAGGCCCAGCGCGCCGTCGGCGACGGTGCGGTGCTGGTCGACATCCGCCCGGCCGCGCAGCGCGCCGCCGAGGGCGAGATCCCCGGAGCCCTGATCGTGGAGCGCAACGTTCTTGAGTGGCGCTTCGACCCGGCCTCCACGGCGAAGCTGCCGCAGGCCAGTTACGACGCCCACCTGATCGTCGTGTGCTCGGCGGGCTTTACCTCGAGTCTCGCGGCGGCGGCCCTGCAGGACCTCGGCGTCTGGCGCGCCACCGACCTGGACGGCGGCTTCCTGGCCTGGCAGGCGGCGGGCCTGCCCGTGGTGTCAGCCGGTCACAGCAGCGACAGCTGAACCGCGCCGGCCGGTTCGGATGCCGCGCTCGCAGCGGGCGGCTGTTGCTGCGAGCGCGGCGGCCCGATGCGGCGTGCCCCCGCCGGGCTGGACCGCCCGACGCCGTAGCGCACCGCCAGCTCCCTGACCCGGCCGGCTATCTGCTCCTGGTAGGCCTTGGGCGCGTACGCTCCCCGGCCGTACAGGCTCAGGTAGGGCTTGACCAGGTCCGGGAAGTTCTCGCCCAGCCAGCGCAGGAACCACTCCCGGGCGCCGGGCCGCAGGTGCAGCACGATCGGGGTGACGTGCGCCGCGCCCGCCGCCGCGATCAGCCGCACGGTGGCCTCGAGCTGCCCGGGGGAGTCGGTCAGGTACGGCAGCACCGGGCCCATGAGCACGCCGCAGCGCAGGCCGCGCTCGGTGAACGCGGAACATATCCCGAGCCGGGCCTCGGGGCTGGGCGTGCCCGGCTCCACCGACCGGGAAAGCTCCCGGTCGGAGAAGCCGACCGAGACGTTGAGGCCCACGTCGGTGACCTCGGCCGCCTCGGCCAGCAGGTCGAGGTCACGCAGGATCAGCGTGCCCTTGGTCAGGATCGAGAACGGGTTCGCCGCGTCGCGCAGCGCGCCGATGATGCCCGGCATCAGCCGGTACCGGCCCTCGGCGCGCTGGTAGCAGTCCACGTTGGTGCCCATCGCCACGTGCTCGCCCGGCCACTTCGGCGCCGCGAGCTCCCTGCGGGCCAGCTCGGGCGCGTTCACCTTGACCACGATCTTCGAGTTGAAGTCCGCCCCGGAATCGAGGTCCAGGTAGGTGTGCGTACTGCGGGCGAAGCAGTTGTGGCTCACCACTCCGTTGGCGATGAAGTCGCCGGTTCCCGTGGTGATGTCGTACATCTCCAGGTCCAGCCCCATCGGCTCGATCGAGACCACCCGCAGCTTGGCATCGCTCTTGATCGCCATATCGGCGATAGAGCGCTTCCTGGTGATCGCCGGGTCGGTGGTGTGAAAGAACCTCAGCACTTCCTTCAGCCCGCCCCGCAGCCGGACGTACTTCGCCCCGCTAGCCCGGCCAGGATCCTCCACCACCACCTCGAAGCCCAAGGCCTGCATCGACGAGACGGTGCACCCCACAATCTCGGGATTGCCGTTGGAGATGCGCAGTGATCCGCTGTAGCTCCCTTCGGCATCGAAAATTCCGGCCAGGAAGCCCTTACGCCACTCGGGCCCTGGTGATGCTGGCCACTCGATAAGGCGCCGGATGGCTTGGACGTGGTCCCGGGCATAGGTGCGGATCGCCGTCAGAGGCCGCCGCGAAGCATTGGCCTGTGCCAAGACGAACTCGGTGGTGTCGATGCCGAAGCGGCTGAGGTAGCCGCGTGTCCGGTCGAGGCCCTCGCGATCGGTAGGAGCCAGCCGGAACCTGTGCACGTCGCCGGATACCCGGCCGGGCCGCTGATAGGAGTAGCTGCCGAGATGAGCGTCGCCGCGGATCATCCCGCAGAGGTAGCCGCGCTGGTACTCGTCGGACTCCTTGGGTGGCTCGGTGAACGCGCCTACGCCCATCAACTCGTTGTTGGTGGTCAGGTGCGGCCGCTGCAGGGGTCCGCCGTGCTCGGTGCCTATGACGTGCTTCCAGCCGCGGCCAGTCAGGAATCTGTGGTCGCCGCTGGCGAACAGCCTCGTCCCGTCCTCCAGCGTGACCACATAGGCCGTCTTGATCGAAGACCAGTGCGCGAGCACCTCGGTAACCACGTAGTGCCGGTCAGAACCGCGCCGAACCGTGCCGTAGATCGCGTCCCCGACCTGGACCTTTGCCAGTGGCTTGGTGCGCCCGTCGGCCATCAAGATCGACGTCCCGCCCCATAGGCAATAGGCACAGGAATGGCTACATCCCCGGTAGGGATTTATCGTCCAGCGGAAGGCCATGCGGGAGGCCGGGGGGACCTGGTTGATGATCGACTTGGCGTGGACCTCGAAGAATGTCATGCCGCGGAACCCGGGGGTGTCGAAGGTGCGGGCCACCGCGTCCCGCTCGAACAGGGCCGGCGCCTGGCTGGCCCGGGCCGGGCCGCTGGGCTGGCTGTCATCGAGACGCAGGTTGTCCCATCGCATGCCGGTCAGTCTAGAATAGTTGTTCGATCAGGCAAACAGGTATTCGATGGCGTGTCGCACGACCTCTCGCGGTGACGGCGCAGCAGCGGGCGGGGCCGCGCGCGCAACACCACCCGCCATGGGGGGTGACTTACCGGGCGGTCCGGTGGCAAAGTGCGGGTAAAAGCTCATCCAGCGGGGGATAGTAGAAGTGGGATCCCCGCCCCGCCCTGCCCCATGCGGCAGCGGTGGCTGGACGTGGTTCGGAGGTGGCCATGGCTCTGTCCATGGACGAGCAGCGCATCCTGGACGAGATGGAGCGCAAGCTCGCCGGTGACGATCCTCTACTGGCGTCCAGGCTGACCTCGTTCGGGCGGCCGGGGCTGGCCGCGCTGATGCGATCCCGGCGGATGCGGATCGTGCTCTCCTGCTTCGCCCTGGTCGTGATCGCCGCGGTCTCGATGGTGGTGTACGCGCTGACGCCGTTCCGCGCCAGCCCGGATCGCAGCAGCGGGGGACGGACTACCACCGGGGTGAGCCAGTCGGTGGCCCCGTCCAGTCACCAGGCCAGCACCTCGCCCTGACCGGATCAGGGCGCCGCCCTGGCGGGCCCTATGACTCGCGCCAGAGCTGCACCAGGTACTGCTCCAGCCCTTCGAGCTGCTTCCTCGCCTGCTGGAACTCGTCGCCGAGCGGGTCGGCGTTCATCTTGAACAGGGCGGCGTAACGCCGGACGGCTTCTGTGCGGTTGCGGGTGTACACGCGCACGCCGTAGTCGCCTACCCCACCGGCCAGGCGCACCCCGCTCACCGCGGGGTCGGACCGGTTCAGGTCGGCTACGCTCAGCCGGCCGCGCAGGTACAGGACGCACTTAGCGTCGTCCTCGAACCCGTCGCTGAACGGGGGCGGCGCGTCCTCCCACTCCTCGACGGTGAGCTGAACGCCCACGTGCTCCTGGGCGCAGGACACCAGCATCTGATCACGGCTGGCGCTGATCAGCGACGCGGCAGGCAGTGGCGGCCCGCCCGGCGCATCCGGGTCCACCGTCGGGTCATGCACCCAGAACATTCCCCGTTCCGGGAAGACCGGTATTTCTAGGCGAAGCAGCCTGCGGCCCACGTACCCCCCTCGGCTAGAGCAAACCGCTGAAGTACACCGTGGATCGTGTCGTCGACCCGCATGTACCTGCAATAAGCCATAAATTAACGTTACGCTGCTCGTGGTCGCCACGCAGGGGTCTTCCTGCAGGCTGCAGCGCGCCGTTATTCTCCGGACATGACGCGCGGTGGCCTCCCGGCGGGGGCGGGCGGGGAATTCGGGATCAGCCACAGATTCGTGGATGCGCGCGGGCTCCGCATGCACATTGCCGAGGCCGGGACCGGGCCGCTGGTGCTGCTGCTGCACGGCTTTCCCGAGTGCTGGTATTCCTGGCGCCATCAGCTTCTCGCCCTGGCCGAGGCCGGTTATCACGCGGTAGCGCCCGACCAGCGCGGCTACGGCCGGACCGGCGGTCCAGCGGAGGCCGAGGAGTACACGATCCTGCACCTGACCGGGGACGTCATCGCGCTGCTCGACGCGCTCGGCGAGCCGTCGGCCGTCGTGGCCGGGCATGACTGGGGCGCCCCCGTGGCCTGGCACACCGCCCTGCTGCGCCCGGACCGGGTCCGCGGCGTGATCGGGCTGAGCGTCCCGTACCGGCCGCGGGGGAGCCGCCGGCCGATCCCGACCATGCGGCAGGCCCTGGGCGATGGTTTCTACATGGTCTACTTCCAGCAGCCCGGGGTGGCCGACGCGGAGCTGAGCCGGGATCCGCGGCAGACCTTCATCAGGCTGCTGTACAGCGCATCCGGCGACGGGCCGGCCGGGGTGCCGGTCGTCCCGCCCGGCGGCGGCCTCCTCGACATCTGCGCCGAACCGCCTCCGGCGGCTGGCCAGCCCGGTACCCCGGGCCTGCCCGCGTGGCTGACCAGCGAGGACATCGACACGTTCGTGGCCGAGTACGCCGGCTCCGGGTTCACAGGCCCGCTGAACTGGTACCGGAACCTCGACCGCAACTGGGAGCTCACCGCCGCCTGGCACCACGCGCCGGTCACCGTTCCCGCGCTCTACGTGGCGGGGGACCGTGACCTGGTGGTCACCTTCTCCGGCGGGCCGGGCATGCTGCCGCGGCTGCGCGACTGCGCGCCGCTGCTGCGCGAGCCAGTGCTGCTGGGCGGCTGCGGCCACTGGACCCAGCAGGAACGGCCGGACGAGGTCAGCAAGGCCATGATCGGCTTCATCCGCGAGCTGGACTGAACCCTGGGGAGCCAGATGACCCTCGTCACCGATCTCGAACTGCCGGCCATCGACCTGACCTCGGGCGAGCTGGCCGGTGACGGCTACCACCAGCGGCTCGCCGAACTGCGCCAGCAGGGCTGGCTGGCCAGCTCGCCGCTGGCGTTCATCGTGCTCGACCGCGAGGCGGGCGAGTTCTTCCTCAGGTCGCGCTCCGCGTCGTTCCCCGGCCGGGAGATCGCTGACATCTTCGGGGTCACCAGCGGCCCGCTGCGGGAGCAGGTCGACGCCAATATCCTCAACCAGCAGGGCGACCGGCACCGGCGGCTGCGCGCCCTGGTCGGCCCCGCCTTCACCCCGCGCGCCGCGGACCGGTGGCGGCCCGCCATGCGGGGCTTCCTCGGCCAGCTGTGGGCGGCCATCGGCCCGGCCACGTGCTGCGACTTCGTGGCCGCGCTGGCCAAGCCCTACCCGTCGCTGACCATCGCGGCCGTGCTGGGCGTCCCGGCCGAGGACGCACCGAAGCTGCACGAGTGGTCCAGCCTGGTGCAGCGGCAGTTCGACGTCCAGGCCATGGCCAGCCAGGTGCCCGAGATCGAGCGCGCGGTGGTGGAACTCCAGGGCTACGTCGAGGACCTGCTGCGGCAGCGCCGGGCCGAGCCGGGGGAGGACCTGATCACCGCGCTGCTGGCCGCGGAGGACAGCGGGGACCGGCTGTCCCACGACGAGTGCGTCAACCTGGTGCTGAACGTCATCGCGGGCGGCATCGACACCACCCAGGCCCAGCTGTCCCACGCGATGCGGCTGTTTGCCGCGCATCCCCGGCAGTGGCAGCTGCTGGCCGGGCAGCCGGACCTGGTGCCGCGCGCGGTGGATGAGGTGGTCAGGGCCGAGCCGATCACGCCGTTCACCGCGCGGATCTGCACCGCCGAGCTGGAGCACCGCGGGGTCACGTTCCCGGCGGGCACGATCGTGGCGATCTGCGCGGAGCGGGCCAACCGGGAACAGGACGGCGGTGAGGAGTTCGACATCACCGCCGAGCGCGACGGGCGGCTGCTCACGTTCGGCGCGGGCCCGCACTTCTGCCTGGGGTCCAACCTGGCCCGCGCCGAGCTCGAGGAGGCCCTGGCGTTCCTCGCGCCGCGGATGCCCGGGCTGGCCCCCGCGGGCCAGGCCCGCCTGGGCGGCGTGGAGGGGATCTACAGCATCGACGAGCTGCCGCTCAGCTGGACGGCGGCGGGCCAGGCGGGCTGATCGCCGGCCCCGCCAGCAGCCACAGCCGCCCGGTCACCACGCGTCGTCGGGCGGGTCGGGCAGCCCGCTGCGCTTGCGGGCCTCCAGCCACAGCTCCTCGTAGCTCCGCCCGGCCACGCTGCGGGGCGAGGACGCGGTCACCGGCGCGCGCTGCACCGACATCCGCTCGATCAGCGACAGCGCGGGGATCGCGGCGGTCACCACGTCGGACCGCTCGGCCGGCAGCTGCTCGACGATCTCCCTGTGCAGCCGCTTGCGCCGGTCGACCATGGAGAAGAACGCCACCACCGACGGCTTGCTGCCGTCGAAGTCGCTGATGAACTCCGTGAGCTGGTCCAGGGTCCGGACCGACAGCGTGGTCGGGATCAGCGGCACGATCAGCGTGTCGGCCGCGTGCAGCACGGCTTCCGACAGCAGCGAGATCCCCGGCGGGCAGTCCAGGAAGATCACGTCGTACTCGGCCTTGAGCGGCGAGAGCAGGCTCGCGATCCGGCGCGAGGGCTTCTTCGCGGCGTCCAGCACCAGGTCCAGGTTCCGGTAGGTGAAGTCGGACGGCAGCAGGTCCAGGTTGTCGAAGTCGGTGGCCTTGATCGCGGCGTCGACGGACCGGGTGCCCCGGATCAGCGCCTTGCCGCCGCCCTTGACCCGCGGCTTGATCCGGAGCAGGAAGGTGGCCGCCCCCTGCGGGTCAAGATCCCAGAGCAGGACGCGGTAGCCGTCCCTGGCCGCCAGGTAGCTGAGGTTGACCGCGGTGGCGGTCTTGCCCACCCCGCCCTTGATGTTGTAGGTCGCGAAGATCTTCATGCGGCTGCCCCGATGAGGGTCCGGATCCGGCTCTGGCTGGCCGGGCTGGCGAAGTCGCGGAACCGGCCCGCGAACTCGTTGCGCGCCTGCCGCTGCCGGGCCGCGAGGCCAACCGTGATCTCGCCCATCGCCAGCAGCGTAGCTGCGGGCGCGGCCCGTTGCGCCATCATCTGGTCGGCGAAGGCCCGGATCTCATCGTGTTGCACCTGTGTGTCCTGGAACTCGCCCAGGACGTCCTGCAGCGCCTTCAGCTCCCTGACCGCGCGCCAGTGCTCGCCCGGGTCGTAGAGCGAGCCGAAGAACTCCAGCAGGTAACGCAGCTCCTTGCAGCGCTTGCGCAGCTCGTGCAGGAGTTCCGGGGGCGAGGTCAGGGTGATCGCGTTCCCGTCGCGCAGCACGCGGCGGTGCGCGCGGGCGATCCGGCTGGCGGCCAGGCGCGCGGCGGACGGCCGGGTGGCGGACGTGGCGGCGCTGGCCAGGGCCTGCCGCCACTCCCGCCGGAGCCGGGAGAACCGGGCCGACCGCAGTCCCTTGGCCAGCTCCCGCTGCGCCGCGGCGCGGCTGCGCTTGAGGTGGTCGTGGAACGGCTTGAGCTCGCCGGGCGTGGCCGCGATCAGGCCGGCCGCCATGTCCGGGTAGCCGAGCAGGTACACGTCGAGATCCCGGGTCGGCGTGGTCAGGTCGCCCAGCCACTTGAACTCCGACCGGAACTTGGCCGCCATCCCGCTGGGCAGGACGTCTCCGGCCAGCTTGAGCGCGGTCCTGGTCCGCCGCACCGCGATCCGCAGGTCGTGCAGGAACTCGGTGTCCACGTCGCGCACCGTGCCGTTGACGTTGGCCTCGATGGTGTCGAACAGCGAGTTCAGCAGGGTGGCCATGGCCACGGCGGCGGGCATCCGCGGGGAGAGCCGCACGTCGATCTTGCCCGAGTAGTCCCCGGGCCGCCGGCCCACCGCGGCCAGCGCGACTTCCAGGCCGGACTGGCCGCCGCCGGAGACCCCGGGCAGCCCGGCCACCAGGTCGGTCACCCGCATCGCCTGCGCCTGGTAGCCGCGCAGCGCGGTCACGGCCACGCGGGCCGGCGCGTCGCCGGCCGCCGGGTAGCTGACAGACATCCGGTCCACGGTGATCCGGGCGATCGTTTTGTCGTCGGAGTTGAGCACCCGCCAGTCATGGACCGTGCTGACCGCCCGGGCCGCCGGCAGCAGCGCCCGCACACCCACGACCGGGGCGATGTGGTCCCGCAGCGGCCCCAGGGGGAGGGCCTCCAGCGGCCCCGGCCACCGGGTGACCCGCCCGTTCCCGCCCTCGCCGCCGGCCCCGGCCCCGGCGCTGGCGCCGGCCTTGCGGCGCACCACGTGATCGGTGGCGATGACCGTGCCGTCCCGGCCGGTGAGCACTAGTTCGGTCGTCCCACGGCTGCTGACCTGCTCCAGGGTGAGGCCAGAGCGGTAGAGCCGCCAGTCGAAGGTGTCGAGCCACAGCCGCCGCATCGTCGTGGACCTGGCCGCGGCGGATACAGCAAAGGCAGACCCCGGGAGCTTCAGGGCCTTGTCGGGTGCGGCCCCGTCGATGCCGTGAAGCACAAACTGCCGTAGAACACTTTGCTGCAAAGTGGCCCTCACCGGAATGGCGACAAAAGGAAAACCGGTATCGCGGCACGTGATAATTCGCGCTTATCGGTAGCTTTACACTCTATCAGCGCGCCGAAGTGTCAGCCAGGTTCATCGGCCGAGGCCAGGCGCGACCTGGGCGGCCCGGCCCGGCGGGCGGATTAGGCCGATAGCAAACCCGCCCCTTATCCGGCGACTGCGCGCAGCGGCGCGATGCTCCGCTCCGGGTCGAATCCGTGATCATGAAGCCAGCTGGCTTCACCCAGCCACCGCAGCATCCGGTACGGCTCGGCCAGCACGGCCACCCGGCGCGTCAGGTCATCCGGTGGGGCGTAGCCGGCCATGACCTCGTCCAGCCGGCCCGGATAGTCGAGGGTCAGCACGGCCAGGTCCCAGACCGGGTCACCGGTGCAGGCGTCGCCCAGGTCGAGCACGGCCGCGATGCCGGGCGCGGGGACCGGGGCCGCGGCATACGGCCAGCCGGCGGCCGGGCCACTCGCCGGCCAGGTACCCGCCGCCTCAGGTTCCGGCCAGCCACCCGGAGCGGCGGCGGCCTCGCGCGCGGTACCCGCGGTCGCCAGCCCGTTCCCGGCGTCTGCGAGCAGGAAGTGGTCGGGCTGGCAGTCGCCGTGCAGCACCCGGTGGCGGCGCGGATCCGCGGCGCTGCGGGCCTCCGGGTGGCTGAACGCCTCGCCGAGCAGGCGCCCGAGCCTGGCGGCTTGCTCGGACGAGAGCAGGCCGCGCTTGACCGTGCCGGCGGCCTCGCGAGCGGCGTGGCCGGCCAGCGCCGACCGCAGCGGCAGTCCCGAGCCCAGGCCGGTATCGGCCGGGCGCTCGGGCCAGGGCTTCAGGCCACCGGGATCCCTCATGTCGTGCAGCCGCCGCAGCACCCGGCCGGCCTCGGCCCAGGCCGAGCCGGGCGCGTCCGCCTTGAGCGGCCGGCCCGGCACGTAGTCCAGCACGAGCAGCGGCGGGTCCTGGCCAGGACCGGTGTCCCCGGCCGGGACGACGGCCGGGACGGGCACCCCGGCCGCCCGCGCGGCCACCGTGATCCGCCGCTCCGCGGCGATGTGACCGGGCCGGGTGTCCGCCTTGACCACGACGGGAGCGCCGTCCGGCCGCGCGGTGACGAACGCGCAGCGGTACGACATGGCCACCAGCACGTCGCCGACCGTGACCTCATGCTGCCAGGCCTGCCTCAGCCGCTGCGCGGCCCGGAGGACAAGCTCTGCGTCATCCGCCATTGTGTGCCGTCCGATCAGCGCGCCGGGGTCGCACCGGCCCGCCCGCGTTTCCGGGCACGTTCACGTACCCGGCTGCCTCGTGATGCACCAGCGGACGGGTTTCTGCCCGTCTGGTGGTACATCCATATGGTGGCCCGGTTCGCTTAGGCTCGGAGGGTGATCGACTGGACCACTGTCTCCTCGCTGGCCACCGGGCTGGGCACGCTGGTGCTCGCGGTGGCCACGTTCGCCGCCGTGCGCTCGGCGAACCGGGCCGCCCGCGCCGCCGAGCGGTCGCTGCTGGCCGGCCTGCGCCCGCTGCTGGTCCCGTCCCGGCTCGAGGATGGCCAGCAGAAGGTGTTCTTCGGGGACGGCAAGCACGTGATGATCCCGGGCGGCGGGGCCGCCGCC
>Ga0070713_100001868_pt1 | contig 13588 bp, 15 predicted proteins | sample LARL82metaG_FD_65465 | JGI IMG/M metagenome (GOLD analysis project Ga0070713, IMG submission 65465) | Corn, switchgrass and miscanthus rhizosphere microbial communities from Kellogg Biological Station, Michigan, USA - LAR L8-2 metaG | ecosystem: Host-associated > Plants > Roots > Rhizosphere ... | reverse complement strand
CGCCTTGCCGCGCGGCAGCAGGAAATTGCGGGCAAATCCGTCTTTCACCCGCACGATTTCACCCATCTGGCCGAGCTTGCCGATGCGCTCTAACAGGATCACTTCCATTGTCTTATCTCCTCGATCTGAACTGCGATTGTGGTTGGGTTGATGTCACGAAATGGCAGGCGGCCCGCGCTTGCGTGCAACGCGTCCGCGCAAATCAATTGTTGTGTCGATGAGGCCGAGCAGGCAGAGCGCCAGGATCGGCCAACCGATGAGAAACACCGCGGCATAGGCCAGGCCGAGCAGGAAGGGGCGCATCTGCAAGCCTTGGGTAATGGCGTGCAGTACCGCAAAGCCCAGCACGCCATAGGCGAGCAGCAACGCCGCTGACGTAATACCGGCTACGATGCCGAGCATTCCGTCGACAAAACTCAGGGCGACCGCCACCGCGAGGATCGCCGCCAGCGAAGGCGGAAATTTCAAGGCCGAAAGCTGCGGCCAAGGCCGACCCAGCCTGCCGGAAAACTTCACGATGCGCGCGGCGAGCCAAAGGTTGAACAGGTTGGTGATGGTCGCAAGAATGGCTGCCGCCAACGGTATCGCACTCACCAGAAATTCAATCAGCCGGTCGGCGCGAGCGGGCATACCTGATGGGGGTTCGGCCTGCGTTGCGATCTCCGCGCGCAAGACGGTATTGAGGGCGCCGCGCAACCCGGCACGAAAACTTTCGGCGTCCGTTCCGAAATTGGGAATGGCGACGATCACAACCAGGGCGGCAAGAAGAGCGGCCCAGATCACGAGCCGGCCGGGCGGATACCATTCGAGCGGTGCTTGCTGGCCACCGGGGCCGCTGGCCGTAACGGGACGCGCGAGCATTGCAAGATAGCCGAGCCACCAGGCGGGAACGCCTGCGCCGGCAAGAAACGCAAACAGGAAAACGACGCCGAAGATCCCACCCAAGGTGAGCGCGCCTGTCAGCGATGCGATGAGCGCGGCCCAATGGCTCCAGCCGAGGCCGGCAATCATGATCGGCAGCGGCGCGAGATAGAAGAGAGGAATGGACAGCCATATGCCCGACGTCACCGAAGCAAACAGCAAAGCTGCCGCGACGCCGGCACCGATCCCAATAATTACGATCTGCATCATCACAAGCTGTCCCGCTCCTCACTGAGCGGTTAGAGACGGAATGAGAGCCCGCCCCAACCATCGGCTCCCGGATGGCTCCGGAAGCCTCGTTGTTAAATTACTGGATCACGTACGGCAGCAGCCCCAGGAACCTCGACCGCTTGATCGCCTGCGCGAGCTCGCGTTGTTTCTTTGCGGACACGGCGGTGATGCGGCTTGGCACAATCTTGCCGCGCTCCGACACGTAACGCTGCAAAAGTTTCACGTCCTTGTAGTCGATCTTCGGCGCATTGGCGCCGGAGAATGGACATGTCTTGCGGCGGCGGAAGAACGGACGGCGGGCGCCACCGGCTTGCGAACCGAATGCCATGGCTTATTCCTCCACCGCTGCGACGACGTCCACAACGTCGGCATCGTCGCCGCCTTCGTCACGGCGCGGCCGGCGGCCGCCACGATCTCCACGATCACCGCGGTCATCGCGGTCCCGATCCGATTTGCGCATCATCGCCGAAGGACCTTCCTCGAGCGCTTCGACGCGGATGGTCAGGTAGCGCAGCACGTCTTCGTTGAGGCGTTCCTGGCGCTCGATCTCATTGAGAGCAGCTGCCGGCGCGTCAACATTGAGCAGCGTCATGTGTGCTTTGCGGTTTTTACGAATGCGATAGGTGAGGGACTTCAAGCCCCAATATTCATTCTTGGTGACCTTGCCGCCCAACTGCCCGATCACTCCGGACAACTGCGTGGTCAATTCCTCGACCTGCTGCGCGCTCAGGTCCTGGCGCGCGAGGTAGACGTGTTCGTACAACGGCATGAAATGCCTTTCCCTTGTTAGTCCCATGGCCGTGACCCTGGCGCCTAGCCCCTCGAGCCCTTCGGGAAAGGCTCGAATGCTCAGAAGGCGGAAGCACGGGACGCCGGGCACATCGGCCCTACCGGATATCCGGCCGTCCGTTCAGCTCCCAACCAGGATCGACGGAACGCGCGGTTTATAGGGTTTTTCTGTGGAAATGCAAGGCGAAACGCGGCTTTAGGCGTGGCCGCGCATTGATTCAGGCGGTTTGCGGCCCTGAACCACTGCTTTGCAGTCGGTCCGCGAGTTTGACCGCAAGATCGGCGCCTTCTTTGATCAGGCGAACGGTATCGGCATCCTGATTGCTGGCGCGTCGCAACATTTCCAGCGCTTCGAGCAACCGGTCGAGATTTTCAGCAAGAAATTGCTGGCGGAACGCGGGATCACTGCGCGCTCGCGCGATATCGTCCTCGGTGACCAAAGTGCTCATGATCTGGTCCGTGAAAGATCAGCAGTAACGATACAACGCAGAGCGTTTTCGCCCGGTTACTGACGGCGGGGAAACTTGACAGAAGCGATAGCGGGGTGTCTTTCGGCCCGATTTCGGTGTGGGACCTAAAATTAGCGGGCAAGTCATGGCGGTTGCGTTCGTTTTTCCGGGGCAGGGCAGTCAAACCGTTGGAATGGGCAAGACGTTGGCGGCGAATTTCGCCGCCGCACGGCAGGTGTTCGAGGAAGTGGATTCCGCCCTCGATGCAAAGCTCAGCACCATCATCTTCGAAGGGCCGGCCGATACGCTTACCCTGACGGAGAACGCACAGCCGGCATTGATGGCCGTATCACTTGCGGCCACGCGCGTATTGCAAGCGGAGGCAGGGCTCGATCTTGCGCGCGAGGCGCAATTCGTCGCCGGCCATTCGCTCGGGGAATATTCGGCGCTGGCGGCGGCTGGCGCTTTCACGGTTGCCGATGCAGCGCGGCTGCTGCGCACACGGGGACAAGCCATGCAAAAGGCGGTTCCGGTCGGCGTCGGCGCCATGGCGGCGTTGATCGGTCTCGAATTCGACGCGGCGTCAGCGGTAGCGGCTGAAGCTGCGCAAGGTGAGATATGCCAGGCCGCCAACGACAACGGCGCCGGACAGGTGGTTGTCTCGGGCAACAAATCGGCCGTTGAACGGGCCGTTGAAATCGCCAAAACGAAAGGGGCAAAACGTGCAATGCTTTTGCCCGTGTCTGCGCCATTCCATTGTGCATTGATGCAGCCTGCGGCGGATGTCATGGCGGACGCGCTGGCAAAGGTGTCGGTGCAGCGGCCGGTCGTGCCGGTGGTTGCCAACGTATTGGCGAAGCCGATCAGCGAGCCGGCTGAAATTGTGCGTGCTTTGGTTGCTCAAGTCACTGGTACAGTGCGTTGGCGCGAGGCGGTTGAATTTATGGCAAAGGCGGGCGTCACGAAGTTCTATGAGGTGGGCGCCGGCAAAGTTTTGAGCGGGCTCATCAAGCGGCTCGCAGAAGGTGCTGCGGTCAGCGCGGTCAGCAGTCCAGAAGATATCGCCGCCTTCAAGGCGGGGAGGAATCCATGATGTTTGATTTGAACGGCAAGACCGCGCTCGTGACGGGCGCGAGCGGCGCGATCGGCGGTGCGATTGCGCGCGCGCTGCACGCGCAGGGCGCAACGGTCGCGATCTCGGGGACCCGCAAGGACGCGCTCGACTCAGTGGCCGCGGCGCTCGGCAGTCGGGTTCACATCCTGCCTTGCGATCTCGCCGACAAAGACGCCGTCGAAGCGCTCGTGCCGTCTGCGGAAGAAAAAATGGAGAAGCTCGACATTCTGGTCGCCAATGCCGGTCTCAATCGAGACAACCTGTTCGTGCAGTTGCGCGACGAGGACTGGGACAAGGTGATCGCGGTTAACCTGACCGCGACGTTTCGCCTCGCTCGCGCGGCCGTCTCGCGCATGATGCGTCGCCGGTGGGGCCGCGTGATAGGCATTTCCTCGGTGGTCGGCTTTACCGGCAATCCCGGGCAAGGCAACTACACCGCCTCCAAGGCCGGTATGGTCGGCATGATCAAGTCTGTGGCTGCTGAATATGCCAAGCGCAATATTACGGCTAACTGCATTGCGCCTGGCCTGATCGCTTCGGCCATGACGGACAAGCTCAACGAAAAGCAGCGGGAGACCATTCTCGCACGCATCCCCGCCGCGAAGCTCGGCACGCCCGAGGATGTTGCGGCTGCGGCTGTCTATCTGGCTTCGAATGAGGCCGCATACGTCAACGGACAAACCATCCATGTCAATGGCGGTATGGCCATGATCTAGCGTTGAAACGCGGGGTTTTCAGGGCTTGCTCGCCCCGCCTGCACACGCTAGTCAACGTATTTGAAGTATGGTAACCGAGCTTCGGCCCGGCTGGGGCGGCCAATAGCTGACGTCAATAAGCGATGTTCCGCGATTGGGGATCGTCTCATCACCGTCAACCACGACGAGGCCATACCGCGATGGTTGCGATCTGAATTTGGACGCAGCCCAATTTAAAAAGCACGAGGTTGGAACGATGAGTGACATTGGCGAGCGGGTAAAAAAGATCGTCGTGGAACACCTTGGCGTAGAGCCCGACAAGGTAACCGATCAGGCAAGCTTCATCGACGATCTTGGCGCCGACAGCCTCGACACCGTCGAACTCGTGATGGCTTTCGAAGAGGAATTCGGCTGCGAAATCCCCGACGATGCTGCCGAAACCATCCTGACCGTGGGGGACGCGGTCAAGTTTCTCGAAAAGAACGCAAAAAGCTGAGCAAGCGCCCTACGCGGCCGCTTTCGCTTCGCTTGTCATTGGCCAATGAGCTGTGCGCAGTACGGCGGCAGACAGGTTCACGCAGTTTGCGCGGGCCTGACTGCGTGTGCGAATAATTTCGCTCGGAGCCGGCCATGAGACGTGTCGTCGTCACCGGATTGGGAATGCTCACGCCGCTTGCCTGCGGTGTTGAACCGACGTGGGCGCGGCTGCTCAAGGGCGAAAGCGGCGCAAAAAAAATCGACAGATTTGAAGTGTCGGACATTGCTTGCAAGATCGCTTGCATGATTCCACGCGGCGATGGTTCAAACGCTACCTACAATCCCGATCAGTGGATGGAGCCGAAAGAACAGCGTAAGGTCGATGAGTTCATTATCTATGCCATGTGTGCTGCTCGCCAGGCTCTCGACGACGCAGGCTGGCATCCGAAAAGCTATGACGAGCAAACCACCACTGGCGTCCTGATCGGCTCGGGTATCGGTGGCATTGAGGGCATCGCAGAGACGGCCATCTCGTTACACGAGAAGGGCCCGCGTCGTGTGTCTCCATTCTTCATCCCGGGCCGCATCATCAATCTCGCGTCGGGGTTTGTATCAATCGCGCACGGGCTGAAAGGCCCGAACCACGCGGTCGTCACCGCCTGTTCGACCGGTGCGCACGCAATCGGCGACGCAGCCCGGCTGGTGGCATTAGGAGATGCGGAGGTGATGGTGGCCGGGGGCGCCGAGTCGCCCGTCAACCGCATCTCGCTTGCGGGGTTCGCGGCGCTGCGCGCTCTCTCGACCAACTTCAATGAGGATCCGACACGGGCTTCCCGGCCTTACGATAAAGACCGCGATGGTTTCGTAATGGGCGAAGGCGCCGGCGTCGTGGTCCTGGAGACGATCGAGCACGCGAAGGCGCGCGGCGCCAAGATTTATGCCGAAGTGATCGGTTACGGCATGTCGGGCGACGCTTATCATATTACTGCGCCGGCACCTGACGGGGATGGTGCGCTGCGCTGCATGAATGCGGCCATCCGCCGCGCCGGAATATCTCCTGGTGATATCGACTACATCAATGCGCATGGCACATCGACGCCGCTCGGCGACGAAATCGAGCTCGGCGCCGTACAAAAGCTGGTCGGCAACGCCGCCGGCACCGTGTCGATGTCATCGACAAAGTCTTGCGTTGGACATTTGCTCGGCGCGGCTGGCGCAATCGAGGCTATATTCTCGATTTTGGCGATCCGGGATGGAATTGTTCCACCGACCATCAATCTCGACAATCCTTCGGTCGAAACCCCCATTGATCTGGTGCCTCACCAGGCACGCAAGCGGGATGTCAACACCGTCCTGTCCAATTCATTCGGGTTTGGCGGGACCAATGCCTCTTTGATCTTCCGCCGATGCGCGGCCTAGGAGCTCACGGCGGCGATCCCTCAAGCTTTCGCCATAATTTTTTCTAACTTGCGCAAGCGGTTGATGTTTCTTCCGCGCGGCGGGACGATGATACGAATCGGGCCGAGTGTCGAAACTGACAGCGGGAGCGAACCTAAGTGAATTCCACTCTACCGCCGGGCGGTGACCCCAACTCTCCGCCGGCCGGAAAACCGCCAGTGCCGCGCAGCCCGCGTGCGGCGCTCGAGCCGGAGCGGGTGCCGATCCCGACCAGGCGTTCGCGGCGCGTGCGGCATCCGCTTGTGGTCATTGGAAATGCCGTCTTCACGCTGCTGGTCGTGGTTTCGGTCGCAGGCGGTGCCGCATTGTTCTTCGGAAAGCAGCGCTTCGAGGCACCCGGTCCGCTTGCCGCGGATAAAGTGGTGAACATCCCGCGCGGCGCGGGCATCCGCGACATAGCCGATCTGCTGCAGCGCGAGGGCGTGATCGATCAACCCTATGTCTTCATGGGCGGCGTGATTGTGCTCAAGGCCCGCGGCGAACTGAAATCCGGCGAATACCAGTTCACCAAGCGCGCAAGCCTTGCTGATGTCGTCGACACCATTGTCGAAAACAAGGTCGTGCAGCACGCCTTCACCGTGCCCGAGGGATTGACGTCAGAACAGATTGTCGCACGGCTTTTGGACAACGATGCGCTAACCGGTCAGATCAAGGAAATTCCGCGTGAAGGTACGCTGCTGCCGGAAACCTACAAATTCACGCGCGGCATGACGCGCGAACAGATCATTCAGCGCATGCAGCAGTCACACCGCCACGTATTGCAGGAAGTGTGGGAACGGCGGGTGACCGACCTGCCGGTCAGGACTCCCGAGCAGCTGGTCGTACTGGCCTCGATCATCGAAAAAGAGACCGGCCGGCCGGATGAGCGCACGCGCGTCGCCGCGGTATTCGTCAATCGCCTCAAGAGCAAGATGCGGCTGCAGTCGGATCCCACGATCATTTACGGGTTGACCGGCGGCAAGGGGTCGCTGGGTCGAGCGATCCTCAAGAGCGAGATCGAGCAGCCGACACCGTACAATACTTATGTGATTGATGGGCTGCCGCCGGGGCCGATTGCTAATCCCGGCCGCGCGTCGCTGGAAGCCGCTGCCAATCCCGCGCGCACCAAGGAACTCTACTTTGTCGCCGACGGAACGGGCGGGCACGTATTCTCGGACAATTACACCGAGCACCAGAAGAACGTTGCGCGCCTGCGCGGCATCGAGCACAGCAATGGCTCGTCGCCTGCGCCGGCCGTACCCGCCAACGGCGGTCAAAGTGGTGCACCGAACGGCGCCAAACCTTAAATTCGCTCGAGACTTGTGACGTTACGCTCTCGCGGTTAAGGTCGCCGCGCTTTCGGACAGGCAGCAACACGAGATCCATTCCATGGCTCTGTCGAGCATGACCGGGTTTGCTCGCGGCCACGGCGTCGTGGATGCCTACGCCTGGAGCTGGGAAATCAAATCGGTGAACGCGAAGGGGCTCGACCTGCGCTTTCGTCTGCCGCAGGGCTGGGACGCAATCGAGGTGCCGGCGCGCTCCCGCGCCGCCGAAAAGCTGTCGCGTGGCACCGTCTATGCCAATCTTACGGTGGAGCGCAAAGGCGTACTGCCCACGGTGAAGGTCAACGAGCCGGTGCTCGACGCTGTCCTTTCAACGCTCAAGGCCCTGGCCGGAAAAATTGATGCTGCGCCGCCAAGCCTTGACGGAATTCTTTCGCTGAAAGGCGTGATCGAAATCACCGAGGAAGACGAGCGCGAGGATTCCCACCGCGCCGCTGAAAGCGCAATCATTGCCGGCTTCGAACAGACGCTGGCCGCGTTGATCGCCATGCGCCGTGCGGAAGGCGATACGCTGGGTCGCCTGCTGTCCGCGAAACTCGACGAGGCAGCGACGCTTGCTGCACGCGCCGAGGCCGCACCCGGGCGCAAGCCGGAGGCGATCAAGGCGCGGCTGGCCGACCAGGTGGCAACACTACTGTCCGCGTCGGAACGTTTTGATTCCGACCGGCTCTATCAGGAGGCGGTCATGCTTGCCGCCAAGGCCGATATCCGCGAAGAGCTCGACCGGCTTGCCTCGCACGTGACGCAGGCCAAAAAGCTGCTCGCCGACGGCGGTTCAATCGGCCGCAAACTCGATTTTCTGGCGCAGGAACTGCATCGCGAATCGAATACGCTGACCGCCAAGGCAAACGAGGTCGAACTGACCAATATCGGCCTCGAGCTCAAGAGCGTGGTCGAACAGTTCCGCGAACAGGTGCAAAACCTGGAGTGATGAGAGATGGCGCATAAGCGGCCACCGGATTCAGCCGTGACAAGACGCGGCCTGATGCTGGTCCTGTCGTCGCCCTCCGGCGCCGGCAAGACCACGCTGACCCGCAAATTGCTCGACAAGGACAAGGGTGTCGCGCTGTCGGTGTCGGTCACAACGCGCGCGATGCGCCCCGGGGAAAAGGATGGTCGCGACTATCATTTCGTCAATCGCAGGCAATTCGATGCGATGGTCGAAAAGAACGAATTGCTGGAATGGGCCGAGGTCTTTGACAATTATTACGGCACGCCGAAGAAGGCGGTGATGGATGCGCTGGCGGCTGGCCGTGATGTTTTGTTCGACGTGGACTGGCAGGGCACACAGCAACTACGCGACAAAGCGCCCAATGATCTCGTCAGCATCTTTATCTTGCCGCCGTCGATCCCTGAACTCGAGCGTCGGCTGCACAAGCGCGCGCAGGACGACTATGAGACGATTCATCGGCGTATGGCGAAAGCCGCAGACGAGATGAGCCACTGGCAGGAGTACGACTATGTCGTGATCAATCATGATCTCGACGATACTTTCGCGGACGTGCTCGCGATCCTTGCCGCCGAGCGCGTCAAGCGTGACCGGCAGATTGGTCTCTCCGACTTCGTCCGCGGACTCCAGGCAAAGCTTTAGGCCGTCAAAACGACCCGCCCCACAATCTCCCCCGCGCGTAAATCATCGAGCGTCTTTGACGCCTGATCGAGCGGCCGTTCGGCGATAGGCGGCGGCGGGATGTTTTTGGCTCGCACGAGGTCTACCAATTCGCGTGCTTCCGCCAGCGTTCCGGTCATGATGCCTTCGATCGTCATTGCCTTGAGTGGAAACATCGCGACCGCAGTCGCATAGCCGCCGCCGATCAGGCCGGTGACGACGACTTTGCCGCCTTTGGCCAACACGCCGGTCGCAAAGTTCAAAGACGCGTCGGAGCCCGCGAAATCGCAGACCGCGTAAATGCCGCCGCTGGCTTTCAGTAATGCCTTGCGAGCATCCGGGTCGGACGGATCGAAGGCCGCGCGTGCACCGGCGGCGAGTGCCGTTTCGCGTTTTTTGACATCGATATCGGCCACGAACGGCGCCTCATGATACATAGCCCGCGCGAGTGCCAGGCCCATGAGGCCGACACCGCCAAGCCCGACCAGCAGAAGTGGCGCGCGTGCCGCGCGATCCGAAAGCCGCTTGAGCGCAGAATAGGCGGTCAATCCCGAGCACATCAGCGCGCCGGCATAAGATGGGGAGAGTGGCGTGTAGTCGATCAGATAGCGCGGGTGTGGCACGAGCACATATGTGGCAAAGCCGCCGTCGACCATAGTGCCGAGATGACGGGGCGCCGTGCAAATATTTTCATCGCCCGCCTTGCAGGCGGTGCAGTGTCCACAACCGATCCAGGGGTAGACCGCGACTTGCGCGCCGACTTTGGCCGCCGCATCGGGTCCAATCTCTGCAATCTCGCCGGCGATTTCGTGCCCAAGCGTAAACGGCAACCTGCGGCCGGCGCGGACATCCAGCGTCTTGCCGTCGCCCAGTTTAAAAAAGCCATCCTGCATGTGCAGATCGGAATGGCAGACGCCGCATCGTGTCATCCGCACCAGCACCTCGTTGCCTTGCGGACGCGGCGCATCGATTACCGTCACGCACAAGGGAGTGCCGTAGGCCGTCAATGATTGGCGCTGCATTTTCATCCTGGGCAACCTATCACACCCGGTTTTTCGGTCGCTCAGCAAAAATTCGCGCCAGCGCGACGAAGCCGTCGACGGAAATCTCTTCTGCGCGCGCGGTTGGCTCGATGCCCGCTTCAGCAAGCAAAGCTGCGGCATCGACCCCAAGCGTTTTGAGGCTTTGCCGCAGCATCTTGCGGCGCTGGCCAAACGCGGCCTCGGTGACGCGTTGCAAGGCGGCCGAACTGCAAGCAAGCGGCACCGGGCGCGGCGTCAACCGAACCACGGATGATGTCACCTTGGGTGGCGGGACGAAGGCGGAAGGCGCCACGTCGAACAATAATTTTGCCTCGGTCCGCCATCCAGCCAACACTGACAGCCGCCCATAAGATTTGCTGCCGGGCGCTGCGACGATCCGTTCTGCCACCTCGCGCTGGAACATCAGTATCAATGAGTCATACCAAGGCGGCCAAGGCTCGGCCGTAAGCCAGGCGACAAGAAGAGCAGTCGCGATGTTGTAGGGCAGGTTTGCAACGATGCGGGCTCGTTCAGGTCCAAGTTGTTCACCTGGGTCGACCGAAAGAGCGTCGCCGGCCACAATATCAAGTCGGCCTGGATAGCGCGCGGCGATTTCCTCCAGCGCAGCTATTGCGCGCTGATCCCGCTCGATGGCGATAACGCGGCGCGCGCCGAGCGCAAGCAATGCGCGCGTGAGGCCGCCCGGGCCGGGCCCGATCTCAAGAACGGTGATGTTTTCGAGCGGCTCAGCTGCCCGCGCGATACGCGTGGTCAGATTGAGATCGAACAGAAAATTCTGGCCCAGAGACTTTTTGGGCGTGAGACCATGGCGGCGGATGACGTCGCGCAGCGGCGGCAGGTCATCGATCTGCGCCATCTACTTTGCTGGCACGAGTGCCGGTGCGGTCGCCGACAGGCGTGCGGCAAGCGTGAGGGCTGCGACCAGGCTTGAGGGATCGGCCGTGCCCTTGCCGGCAATATCGAACGCGGTACCGTGATCCGGCGATGTGCGCACGAACGGCAGGCCCAGCGTTACGTTTACGGCGTGATCGAAGGCCAGTGTCTTGATCGGGATCAGCGCCTGGTCATGATACATGCACAAGGCGACGTCGTAGGCCGCTCGCGCGCGCGCGTGAAACATGGTGTCGGCCGGCATTGGTCCCACTGCATCGATGCCTTCCTCCTGCAGGGTCCTCACGGCTGGAGCTACGATTGCAGCATCCTCGGCGCCGAGCGCGCCTTCCTCACCGGCGTGCGGGTTGAGGCCTGCAATTGCAAGGCGGGGACGGGAAATCCCAAAGCGACGGGTCAGGTCGCGCGCTGCAATGCGTCCTGTCTCAACGATCAATTCGGACGTGAGCTGCGTCGCGACCTCCCTGAGCGGCAGGTGAATTGTTACGGGCACGACAGCGAGTTCGGGAGACCACAGCATCATGACCGGCCGTGCAATGGTGCCGGTGGCCTCTTGCGCCAGCTTGGCCAGGAATTCGGTGTGGCCAGGTTCGGCAAAGCCGGAGCGATAGAGCACATTTTTGGCCACCGGGTTTGTCACGATCGCTGCGGCGCGACCTGACAGCACATCGGATACCGCGCGGCGGATAGAGGCGATGGCGGCGGGAGCGCTTGATGCGTCCGGCTTGCCTGGTGTTGCAGTGATTTGTGTATCGAGCGGCACAATCGGCAGCGCGCGCTGAAAGCATTCGATGGCCTGCGACGGCGCAACAATGCTGGCCGCAATATCGACACCAAGTTGTTGCGCACGGTGCTTGATGAATTCCAGCTGCCCGATGAGATAAAAGGGCGGTAATCGAAGTTCGGAGCGGCGACGCCAGAGATGGATCGTCAAATCGGGGCCGATTCCCGCAGGTTCGCCCAGTGTCAGCGCGAGAGGAAGGACGGCGGGCTCGCTCATTGTTTGTTCTTGTATTCGATCATTGCCGATTTTCGTATCTCGTCCAGAAACTTCTTGGATTCGGATTCAAAACGTTTGGTGAAAATCTGCTCGCGCAATTCGCGCTTGAGTGGAGATTCGGTGGTGCTTTCTTTCTTGTTGCAGACCGCGAACATCTGAAGTCCCTGCGCAGTCACTTCTGGCGTCGTCAAACGGCCAACCTGCATGTTGCCAAGCAGATCCCGCAATTGAGGCGACAGGTCGGCTGAACTGCGCGTAACCGGCTCGCGCACCGCCACGTCGCGTAAACCGCGCGCCATCGCAAGGCCTTCGTTGCAGGAGACAAAACGGCTGCGCAAGTTTTCGGCTTCGCTGCGTTTGGCCGCCAGGGTGGCTTCGTTCGATCCGCGCGCGACAACGATCATGACGGGGTAAAGTGTGTAAACGTAGCCGACCGCCGCGGTTTCATTTTCGTTGCGGTCCTTGAGTGCGCTGGCGATGTCGCTGTCGCCGACCTGAAGCGATGCGCTGTATTTTCCGCGGATCAGTTGCTGCCACGTCAGTTCGGCGCGGATACGCGCCTTGACGGAATTCGGAGATACGCCGGCGCGCTCGAGGACCTGGGAGAATTGATCCGCTGTGATGTGCTGGCGGGTTGCCATGCCCTCAAAGGCGCCGTTGACTTCGGAATCGCTCACTTCCAGCCCATAGACCTTCGCCCGTGAGATCTTAAGTCGATCATCAATCAGGTCGTTGATGATTTCCTGGCGGGTTGGCGGCTTATGGGAGGCAACGGTCGCCAGCTTCGTGCGCTGCTGTATGTCGTATTCGGTGATCGGCGAACCGTTCGCGATGACAACAACTTGTGCCTGCGCGATTGACGGCGCGGCGAGGGCGACGGCGACGGCCGCGCCAGCCAACCATCGACGGCATCTCACGCTTATTTGCGGCATCCTGGTATCCACTGTCTCACGAGTTTCCGGCGCGGCGCAGTTATTGGGACGTCGAGCGGCCAACACCCTGGCTTACCGACGTGCCGCCCAACGTGCGCAAGCTCACTTGCAGCATGATTGTATGGTTGGCTGCGACATTTCCGCTATAGGTGTAATTCGTAATGTAATTCAGGCCCAAAATGAGGCAATCGTCGACATAGCCCACTCCGACGCGCGTTTGATCAAACTTGCCGGCATTAATATCGTAGCGCGCGGCGCCAATCAGCACCCAGTTTGCATCCAGCTTAACCTGGCCGGTTCCCAGGATGCCTTGTTGCCGGTCAAGAATGCCCAATGCCGGCTGGGCAGCATAGTTGCCGTACAGCACGCTGCCGCTCCAACGGTCGAACGTCGCGCGCGCTTCGAGTTCGGTCCGTTTCACGTCAAAGGTGTCATTGTCGAAGCGGAATCGGGACGTGAACATGTACGTGCTGTTCGGCTGGTACGACACCCGCGCCACGTAGTCGGACATGGTTGTGTCGAGGCCGGTGTCGGGACCGGTATTGGTGGGCCCGCCGATCGCGAACGAGTTCTGGCCGAACAGGCTGTAAGATTGACCGAACAGCGCGTTGACGAAACCGCCCTGGTTGATCTGCGCGGTATATTGCAGGCCGT
>Ga0070713_100001867_pt1 | contig 13589 bp, 13 predicted proteins | sample LARL82metaG_FD_65465 | JGI IMG/M metagenome (GOLD analysis project Ga0070713, IMG submission 65465) | Corn, switchgrass and miscanthus rhizosphere microbial communities from Kellogg Biological Station, Michigan, USA - LAR L8-2 metaG | ecosystem: Host-associated > Plants > Roots > Rhizosphere ... | reverse complement strand
ATCGATCAGGCGCACAATTCGACATTAGAAACGGTCAGCCGCCGCGACCGCCCCGCCGGTAGCAGTTGGAACGGCCCGGATCGTAAAGGCGAAGATTCAGCCTAACGATGCGAATCCAGGCCGGACGGAATTTTCGGAAAGTGTAGAACAGACGGGGACTCATCCATTCCCAGGGCAGCGCTCTGGATTTCGTCCGCTACCATTGCGGCGACCCGCGATGCCCAAGGCGGCTCCGTGTTGAGTGGCTGTCCCGACGCCGCGTCGTCATGTGTTGCCCGTCAATCGCAGTATGGCGCCAATGATGGCGTCAGTTGAGCTTGCGATCACTCGCGAGACGATGTTGAGATCGACTCCCAATTGCGCACCCAGCATTGGCAAAATGAAGAGGAGACCGATGAGGATTAGCATCCCGTAAGGCTCTAGCCGGGCAAGCGGGTTGGCGAAGACGTTCGGAAGCACGCCAACGGCGATGCGTCCGCCATCGAGCGGCGGAATCGGAAATAAGTTGAACACGGCCAAGACGACATTGATGATCAGCGCGTTCTTCAAGTTCTCCGCGGCCCATTGCGCCGCAGTTACAGGAAGGTATCCGACGAGGTGGAATGCGAGCGCGGCCAAAATTGCGAGCGCAATGTTCATGGCAGGGCCGGCCACAGCTACCCAGACCATGCCGCTGCGCGGATTTCGGAGCGCTCGAAAATTGACCGGCACCGGCTTGGCATACCCGAACAGAAATGGCGAACCCAGTAACAGCAGGAGGCCGGGCAGTAAGATCGTCCCAGTCGGATCGATGTGCTTCAAGGGATTAAGGCTCACCCGTCCCAGCCTCCATGCCGTCTCATCGCCGAGGAAACGCGCGACGAAGCCATGGGCCGCTTCATGAAAAGTAATGGCTATAACTAATGGGATCACCCAGATCGAAGCCAGGTAGATCACGTTTGGTAGCTGACCCATTCGACCCCAAAATTGGAACTGCAAAAAGGCGGTGAGTTGTTCATTTCCGGCGTAGCCTCGCCGGGTGGCGCTGGCTACGATCTTTTTTTGAGGCAATCAATTGCGAAGCGGCTTGCGTGAAGGACGAATGGATTGGGCGCGCATCCTGGCCTTCGTCACTGGGCTCGTGGACCAGGAGCTGCTGGTGCGGACCGAATATCTGGCCGCGGAAATCGCATCCTGAAGGCCCAGTTGAAAGGGCGGCTGAAGCTCTCGGACGCCGAGGCATCGTCGGCTTCCGCCGTCGCCGTCACGCAGCTCGACGGCAAGTGGAGGATGAGCCAGAATCGCGACATGCAGGACCGCGACGGCGTCGCCAAGGGCCTCGGCCAGCGAGGCGATGGCGACGACCTGGAGATGGCGGAGCTCGTCTCGCGTTACATCGTGCCGAGCGGTTGATCGGTGATGAGATGGTGCCCAGGGCGCGATGTGCCTCGCAGCCTAAGCCGCCCAGATCGCACCCCAAGGTGTGCATTGCGATTGCCAATATAGGACTGTAGCCACGGAGAGCCCGGTGCGGCAGTGGCGCACGCACCCGCAAACGGTGTGAGAAAACACGCTCGAGCCCCCGGCAAGATACTGCCAGGAGGCTGTGCATACTCGTTCGTCTGCACTGGGCTGGTACTGATCAACCAGGTTACTTGTTTGGGAGGCGTTTTGACCTCCCCACCCCGGCTATTTCCAGCCAGGAGGCCCGGTCCGATTCTGCCGGGCCTGACGCCTTGAAGCCCGTCGTTACCGCGCGTATTTGAGCGTCAGAAGGAGTCGTCGCATGAGTGATCATACCGGAGATGCCGAGAGCGCGAAAGTTATTCCCATCGACGCCGCGAAAGCCCGGCTCGCCTCAGAGCGCAAGTGGGGCAAGAAGGTGTTGGAACTGGGCTTCTGTATCGTTCTTCGCTGCTGCTGCGCGGGCAGCGGCGGCTCGGCTTAAACGCTTCGCAGCTCGCGGTCCTGATGCACCTAGCCGATTATTGGTGGGACGTTGACCGCAAGCCCTGGCCGTCAAAAAAGTCCCTTGCCGAGCGGATGAACCTCAAGCCTCGGCGCGTACAGACAATCATCGCCGAGTTGGAGAAAGCCGGCCTCGTGCGCCGGGTGAAACGGCACAGCAAGCACCGCGGCCAGCTCAGCAACGAGTACGACCTCTCCGGGCTCGTGCTGAAACTCCAGGCCCTCGAACCTGAGTTCCGGAAGGCGGAGGAAGCGGTCAAAGAAGCCCGCCGACAGGTGGCGCGGCCCGGTGCCCGGCTGCGCCGGGCCGTACAAACTCCAGCCGGATAGGAGGTTCGCGGCGTAGCTCAGCCGGATAGAGCGCCCTGTTGTCTGCATACGATGGAGTGGCAATCCGACAGTATGGGCAGGGAGGCCGCAGGTTCAAGTCCTGCCGCCGCGTCTTTTTTTACCGCCCGCCACGCCGATCGTTCCGGGCGGAGGTCGTTCTATCGAGCGCGATGACTGATCACCATGGAATTCAAACACCGCACGCTGATGCAAATCGCGGACATGATTTGCGGCAATGCCAAAGAAGGGAAACCGACTCCATTCCGCTACAGAAGCAGCAGTTATATCACCGAATTTTTTCAGGACTGCGACACCGATTACAGACACGATGGATCGACTCGCAATTATTGGGTCGCCGAAACGCTGAAAAAAATCCTGGCAGAGCCGCAACCCGATGCCAGTACACCGCCTCACACCTTTTCGAGGGTCATCCGTACCCTGATGGACCAAGGCGACGCGGGCGACGAAGGACCCGATCGACCTGTCGCGCTTGCGGCGCTCAATGCTGCGCTCACCCGCGAGGGATACAAGGCTTTCTACGCCCCAGACAAGCAATGTTATCTTCGTCACTTATCAACGAACACAATCGCCGGAGCAGCGCCGAGCCCACACCGGCCATTTTCTGCCGCAGAACTCCAGCGCCGAAATAAATTGACCGCGTACCTTGATCAAGCGTCCGAAGATGAATTGATCACCGAAGTGCTACTGCCCCTGTTCCGACAGCTTGGATTTCACCGCATCACCGCCGCTGGCCACAAAGACAAGGCACTGGAATATGGCAAGGATGTCTGGATGAAATTTACGCTGCCCACGCAGCACGTTCTCTACTTCGGACTTCAGGCGAAGAAAGACAAGCTCGATGCATCGGGCGTTACCAAGACGGGTCACGCGAATATCGCTGAAATTCATGCCCAGGTAACAATGATGCTCGGGCACGAAATATTTGATCCTGAAATCGGCAAAAGAGTCCTCGTGGACCACGCCTTTATCGTTTCAGGTGGTGAGATTACCAAAGCCGCACGCAACTGGCTTGGCAACAGGCTTGACGCGACCAAGCGCAGCCAGGTCATGTTCATGGATCGTGACGATATCCTGAACCTTTTCACCGTCACCAATCTGCCTTTGCCGCCCGGCGCCTTGCCAGATATGCACTCCAAGGACGATGATGATCTGCCGTTCTAGCCGATGGCACGATGGTGCCCAGGGGCGGCCTGGCACAAGTCAACAACATCAATAACTTAGTGATCGGTGGGACTCCCAGATCTTTCCACGCGATCACTAGGCATTCTGCGCCAGTGTCCCGCGACAAACACGGCCGTGCCTCGAGAGATCAATGAGATGGCGGTAGCTGCGCAAGCATCTTCGCTATGCGCTCGGCAATTCTTTCAAGAGCGTCGGCAGTGGCCCGAATTTCCCTAATCCCCAGCATCTTGACCCGGCTTGACCTCCGCCGCGTGGGGCGGGGCGCCAAATAGGCGGGCGGCAGTCCATTCTCAATATCGAGCCCCCAGATCAACGATTGATGCGCGACCAAATTCCGAATCCCTTTGTGGCTCTGAATCTCCGTGAGAAGTTCTACCCAGTCCTTGATGACTGCGAGATCGCCTGTGCATGAGACGACGTACTTTGTGAAGCGAATTCGCTTTTCCAAAGTGCCGAGGTCATCGAAAAACTGTGCCGCTTCCTTTTTAGCCTTTCCGCTCAGGTACACGCAGCACTCGCCTAGTCGTCCTTCAATTTCGGAAAGAGTTATGACCGCGCGGCCCGCTTCCTCGTACAACTCATGCTCAGGACCACGCCCACGCGAGCGGCCTGTCCGTATCAAATGTTCAAGCGCTTCCTTATCAATCGCCATCGCAATACCGCTCCACTGGTTCACGCGTCGTATTTCATTTGACGCCATACTTGAGCCTGCTCCCTGATTGGGCAGCTAGCCGTTTTTTGCAACCAGGAAATGCGCACTGATTTCCGGTTAGCGAGAGCAGCTTCTTGATTGTGGTGGTCGTTGGCGCCGCCACGCGAATTCACCCGCTCCGCTTGACCTCGTCCACTTCCATGAAGCTGACCAGCTTCTGATCGATCCCGTGGAATACGGCCGCGAAATCCGGCGCGAAGCCCGCCCGCCCCTCGACGCGGCGGCGCGCCTGCCGGCCGACCGCATGCATGACGAAATCCGCCACCTCGAGCGCTGGATCCCCCGCCCGCTTCGCCATGAAATAGCATTCGACCGGGATCGGCGCGCCATTCTCCTCCAGCCGAAAATCGCCGAAGGCCTCCTCCGTGAGTCGATCGGCGCGATCGGACGACTCAAAGACGAAATGGACCTCCTGGAACGGCGTCCATTTGGCAATATCGACCATACGCTTCTGTAGGACCCTGGCTATGGTCGCGACCGGTCCCATCTCGCCGATCAGCTTTGACCTTACCGAGACAATCGCCCCAAGCCGGGCGAAGGGCTGCGTTCGGAAGAAATCCGCGACGATCCGAATCTGCTCGTCCGTGGCCGTGCGTCCGAAGGATGATGCATGCAATGGCGTATCCGCTGAGCCGCTCACCTTGCGCCGCACCTCATGCCAGGGCTGCCGGACAACGCGATCGAGGTCGTCCGCCATCACCGCGCAGCCTCCAAGACCGTACACGGAATGTCCTTTGACGAGCGCCTCGTGCCCAGTGTCGTCGACGAACATGACCAGGCTTTTTTCCGCCAGCTTCAATTCCATCCGTTTCTCAGCGCGTCCTTTCCATCCGTTGATGCCGTGTCACGAGCGCACAAACGCGAGCAGCGGCGCAATGTCATGGCCATCGGCCGCCTGCAGCGCGCCAATGTATTTGTTGCGCAATGTACCCCTATCCTTGAGGCTGCCACCGCCCCAGGTGAAGGCCTTTCCACCCAAGCGTTCGATCAACAGATCGGCCATCATCCGTGCATGCCGCCCGTTTCCGTTCGTGAACGGGTGAATCTGAGTCAACCGGTGGTGCAGACGCACGGCGATCTCATCCGGCGGATAGGTCTTGTTCGCCGCCCAGTAGCGGACATCGTCGAGCATGACTGCCATATCGGGGGCAATCCGATGCGGCGCGATACCGAGATCGATTTCGTGCTGCCGGTACGCGCCGGCCCATTTCCAGACCTCGCCGAACATTTGCTTGTGCAGCGTTTTCACATACTCGTCGTTCAGCAAATCAATTGCCTTCACGCCCCGTTGGCGGCGCGCCCAGGCCGCACCCTTAACGATGTTTTCTTCCTCGGCTTCGTTCAGATCGCTGCGATCCGTGATCCAGGTCTGCAACAAGGCATCGCGCTGCCCTGGGTCAAGGGGCGTCGCATCATCCGGCTCCTGAAACAGATCTGTCATGGCTCGTTCCAAAGGTCGCGTTCCTTGAGCACATCGCGGATATAGGCCTCAATCCGAGCTTCGAGATTGGCATCGCCGGTATCCTGCGCTTCGAGCTTCATCGTGTGGGCGACTCGACCGAGGTCGCGGATCGCGATCTGACGTGCGCGCGCGCGCACCGCACCCTCAAGGGAGCTGTTCGGCACAAGGGCATAGACAAGCGTGCAGTCGAGCGCTTCAGCGGCGCGGCGAAGCGTCTTAAGCTGAATCGAACCATTGGCTTCGGACTTCTCGAGTGCCTCCACGCTCTGCGGGCGCATGTCCAGCCGCTTGGCGAACTGGACGCCCGTCATACCGACGGCATCACGGATCGCCCGGACCCAGCCTTTCGGCGGCGGCCTGAAACGGTCTTCCGGTTTTAGGGCGAGCAGGCGGTCGTCGAGTCGCTGCCGCGCCCTCTGGCGGGCATCTTTTTTCATATTGCAGCCTGATTCAGGACTTACAATATCAGTCTCCAACCTGATTTATCATATCTAATATCAGGTTACAATCTGATTTTAGAGACTAAAAGTCAGCCCATGGCCTGATTCAGAAGGCAATCTTCCGCACAACCAATTGGATTCAATGAATAATTCCAGATCGTTCACTCATCCCTCCTGTTTCCAGCGATGATCTCATCAATCAAGGGCGCCTCCCAAACCAGTCCAATCTGGGCCTCGTGCGGATGGTCGGTCGGGACCCGCCCGGAATAAACCCCGATGAACTTGTTCAACGGGGTGTCCACCAGAGCGACCACACCCGGCTCGACCATATGGTTGGTCCAGCTCCGCCGGATCACCGGCGCTCCGGACATACCCGGACGCGACGCTGTATCCACCAGCATGTAGTCGGTCGTCAGCCGGGCAAGCTGCGGTTCGGATGCAATGCTTCCCCGCTTCCACACCGGATAGGCTGGCGGCTTGATCTCGAATGGGTAGCCCAGGATGAACACCTCCATCCCGATCTCGATGCGAAGGGCGGCATTGGCGAGCACGTTGAGCGGGTAGAGCGCAATCACCAGCTCTTCCGGCCGAAAGGGGATCGGCAGGATGGCAACGTCCACACGCCGGCCCGGATGGATCAGCCAGAGCGGCCGGTCGTTCTCGTCTCTGATCCGGATGTCCCAGCGCTGCTTTTCAAACGATCCGGTCCGGATGTTGAACAGCGTACGCAGGATGTTGGGCCGGCCGGCGTCCTTCCGTAGATTTTTTCCTGTGAAAAAATCGCGCATGGCGAGCACATGCCAGTTGGTCACGAGGTAATACTGATCCCGAAGCAGCCACATGAACCCCGTGCCCTGCCCGAGCCTCGTTTGCTCGAAATACTGCTCCAGGGGAACGGTCGTAAGGGTGAACTGATCGAGCGTGGCCATTCGCCTGGCTCAACTTAGTTTGCTGAAGACAATCACAGACTTATCCGACGGCAACGGAACGGCGGACGGCGACCTGCCCTCGGCGGAGCCTTCCCGCCCGCCGACCGCGCCCGAAACTATCTCTGTGAGCCTCCGCGGCTTTGACACAGAGGAGCAAGCGTGCGCGTTCGGCAACCTTCTCGCAATGTATGTCCGGAAACTCAGCCGGCAAATAGACTTGAGCACACTTGATGGCATGACCGTCGCCTTCGACTACGCACAAGCGCTGCTCGATCTCGATCGCGGATACGCTACCTCGCACAAACTCACCCCGTCCGGCCGGCTCGCTTATGGCGTTGCCATGACGCCCGCCGTGATGCGCGACGGCAAAGTCAAAAGCCACATTATCTTCCATGCCAGCGTCCTGTTGCCACTGGAAGACCCGCAACACGATCTGTTCAAGCGCGCCCTCCACACGCTCGCGCACGAATGCGCGCATGTCGAAGTAACAGAGCGGTTCAATGCGGCCTTCCCAGGCGTCATTCTGCAGAGCAAGGCCGCCAACGCGCATGACCACTATCGCTGGGAGATTATCAAGGCCTGTTGGGACGAATATGCCGTGACCTGGATTTGCGCACCGTTTGGAGAGGAGTCGACAATCGCCTACGAAGAAACGTTCATCCGCGCGTTGACTGAAACCCGTCCTCACGCCAATGAACTGATCAAGGCATATCGGCTGCATGACAATGTTCAACAAATCACGGCCGAGGTGTACGGCGCGTACGGCGACCTAATGAAATTCACGGCCTATCACCTTGGCAACATGGCGGGCCTGGGGCTGTTCATTGATGACCTTCCACAAACGAAAGCCGCACTCGACGGACATTGGTTTGCGCCGTACTTCGCGCGAATGAAGACGCTATGCGAGGATCTCACCGCCGACTACGGCAAGTGGTCCGACCGAAGCAAATTTGAAGCGCTTGGCGATCTCGCCGATGAGATCGTTGTTGATGGTGGCCTCATCATCTCCGACTTCACCCCCGACGGTGGATTCTATGTCCACGTCCCTCTGACCCCGGAGACCACACCGGGCATCAGCTGACCGCCCTCAGCTGGTCGGAATGGACAGCGTGTGCGCGAACTGCCCAAGCTCCTTCGGTCGCGGGAATTGCTCGTTGAGATGCTTTATAACGCGAATGGCAAATGCGAGCGCCCAGACCACAATGTCATTGGAAAAGGCCAGGTGCTCATCACGCGTAACACCCTGGATATCCACGTCGGTCTGAATGTGAACCTTGTTGCGGTACTTCCGGAGCTTATGCAGCTCGTCGTAGATATCCGCGCCAAGGCCTTTGAGGATATCGTACTTCTTCATCACGTTGATGATGTTGTTGAACAGCTCGACGGTCTTGGTTGCGAGCTCGTCGCGATCCTCTTTTGAAATGTTCGGCACTCCCTCCCGTGTGAAATTTTGCGCGCGGTAGATGATCGCGTGCAAGCAGGCCTCGACGATTGATCCGGCCTGGATGACCATCAGCTTGTTGAAAGCCCCATCCTCGTTGTGATCGCTTAAGTCGCACAGTGCATTGGCGTTCTGGACAAGGTTGTCCCCAACCTTGAAATCGCCGATGAAACGGCACGTGATGTTTTCGATCGCATCAGTCATACGCCGTTTCCCTGCCATCTCTTTTGATGCCACAGCATCATAGCACGCCGAACGCTCGTCGCGCTTACCCATCCATACCGGTAGGACTTCAAGCGACGAACATGCTTGGCTTTATTTATTGCCGGTCGGGCTACGCGCAGCGCAAATGCGGCACTCCTCGAGCCGTGCTAATTCCCGCGAAGGCGAGGAACATCCCTCTCGGTCCTTTTCACGTTAGTCTGGGTCCGCATCGCCGAAGAACTTTGGCAGATCACTTCGCAACTTTGCGGCCAACTCGTGACTCGGGAATCGCTCAATCGCATCAGACCAAATGCTGAGCGCCTGCTCCCTTGGACCGTGATTCCAGAAGATGCCACCTAGGTTGAACATTGCGGGAGCGTACTCGGGATCCAGGCTGATTGCCCGCTGGTACGACTCCTTACAGCCCGGAATGTCTCCGACACCTTCCTGGGCAACTGCGACCTGGAACCAGCTCGGGGCATCTGGCTGGTGGGTTGTTGCCTGCTCCAGAAGGATTGGCAGCGCTTCCTCGAACCGCTTCAGGAAGTTCAGGGCAGTGCCGAGGCAGTACCCGTACCTGTCAGGATCAAGTGAATGCGCCTTGCGGTATTGCTGCTCGGCCTGAACCCAATCCTCATCCACCTGAGCCCAATGGCCAACGCGATCCCAAAGATATGCGGCGTCGGCCGGATCAATCGCAAGATAAGCGGTCACGTCAGCAACGTATCGCCCGTAGTCAATCGTCACGGTCTGTCCGTGCATCTTGGCATAGGCCAAGCAAAGCAGACGCTCCTTCTGAGCGCGCCGATCCTTTGGCCGCATGCGCAGAAAAGCGTCCCAAAAGCGAATCGCCCGCAAGATGGACGCGTCATTGCTTCGCGCGTAATTGTAGACCAGTCGAGCACACCAATCGAATATCCAAGGCTCCCGGTCGCCATGCGGCAGGAGCACTGCTATGTCGTCGAATGCCTTGTCAGCCTTCCCCTGGCGAAAATAGAGCTCCAACCGACGACCTCGGGCTGCGAGCGCAACAGCGGCCTCGTTCGATGCCCAGATGACGTGATCGAAGTGATCCAAGGCCGTTTCCAAATTGCCGGCGTCCTTGTCAGACATCGCCAGCGCCATGTGGGCTTCCATCAAATCTGGGGCCAGCGCAATCGCTCGCTCGTAGCATTGACGGGCCTCGGAGTGATCGCCCTCCTGCTCGAACTCGGTGCCCAGATTCTTCCAGCACTGCGCCGCTAAAAGGGGGTAATCGTCGGCTGCCTTTCGAATTGACTCCCGGTAGAGCCGCTTGGCTTCCTCGGTCTGACCCAACGCGCTGTGGCCGTTGGCGCGGCTGTACAGGGCATCTGCGCCGTCGTCGGGGCGCGATTTCTGGATGAAGTCGATTGCCGCGCTCACCCGCTCACGATTGAAGCGTTTGCGCCGCATCGCCAGATTGATCTCAGAGAGATACGCGTGAGCCAACCTCGGATCGTCAGCTCCGAAGCAAGCGGAAAACTGCTCGAATGCCTTCGAGATCACCTCGTCTTGTCCGCGGTCATAAAGGGAATTTAGCGCGGCGAAGGCGTCTTTGGGGGACTCTGGTACAACGATGGTGGGGATGTCGACCGCAACTTCCGCCGGGAACTGGTCCGGAGGTGTCACAATCCAGTTCAGCCGGTCATCCCGGTTTGCGGACGACGTTGCGACCGTTTTTGCACGAAGCCCCCATTGAAACTCAGCATCGAACGGAGCAAGGAAACGGACTGTCAGGCTGTCCTGGCTCCGCCATCCGTCGCCCTCATGCTCGGCATCCCGGAATACGTCTTCGGCGGAACGGACAAGAAGCGCTCGCGCAGGAAGGTGATAGCACACATAGATCGAGTTCGGCTGGGACAACAGATGGTTCAGGTTGGTCCGAGCAACAGAAACGCTGATCGAGCCGTCTTTGTTGGCGGCTTTGTTGGTTCCCTTCAGCTGCACGTGTACCCGGAAATTGGTGAGGCTTCCGCCCTGCCTCGCCGCGAGTTGAAAATCCGTACCGTAGTCTCGTCGATCCTGCTGCTGGACCACAAATTGTCCCGCTCCGGCCACGGCATGTTCGAACGCAGCCTCCGCCGGCTGGGCAAGTTCGCTGTTTTGATCCCAAATTGGAAGGTCGTCGAGTGACATAGCGCGCGGAGATCACCTTGGTACTGCGGACACACCCACGATCGTACGATCTGACTCAAAGTGGCGTCTCTCGTTCATCCAAATCCCGTTGAGGATAGGGCATGGGATTGAGTCATTACCCCCTCGATGTCTCAACTACTGATAGGCCAATGGGAGATCCCCCTCGACCGGGAGCGACGTCTCCCGGTGGCTCCTTCGATAGCAAGTCACTGGTTCATCGTGCAATGCTAACACTCGTAGACTAAGCGGCGCTTCAATGTGAATTTAACTCCGTATCGAGAGCCGCAATGGTTCTCCAAATGGCGACCAGAAACGGCACAGAATAGTGTCCCACTGAAGGGCCCGGTGGGACTTCTTCCGGAAAACACTGAGCAAAATCAAAACCGAATTTCACTGATGGTGCCCAGGGGCGGCGTGCCCTGGGCAAGCAAAATCAATGCGGTGCGTTGGCAAACCGCCGCCCGCGGCGGCCTTGACCCGCAAAGGTTTTCCGGCGCAGTGGCAAACCATCAGCCGATGCCATCGATATTCCCCATCAGGTCATCGAGCGAAAGCCAACGGACAACTCGCGGAGGCCGTACGGTGCTGCGCCGAAGGAGTTCAAAACTATTTAGACGCTGGCGGTGCCAGGTTCGCTGATTGACTTGCAAACAGCCTGGACGACCGCCGGGTTCGTCACCCATGCTCCCTCCGACCGATTGCTTTGATTCGCATGAACCATGAACGCTTCCCAGCTCGCTAACCTCAATCCCGAACAACGGCGCGCCGCAGCATACGGTGGCCCGGCCTGTGCTGAGGCTGGTCCGCTGTTAATCATTGCAGGCGCCGGCTCCGGCAAAACAAACACCCTTGCACATCGCGTGGCTCACCTCATCACGAATGGGATAGATCCGCGCCGCATCATGTTACTGACCTTCTCGCGGCGAGCTGCGGTGGAGATGATGAGACGTGTCGAGCGTATTGCCGCTACTTGCATTGGTACAAACGCCAGCGTGATTACGGAGACGCTCACTTGGTCCGGCACATTTCACGCGATCGGCGCGAGGCTCTTACGAGAGTATGCACCGCAAATCGGCTTAGATCGATCGTTTACCATCCATGATCGTGCTGACTCAGAAGATCTCCTGAACCTTGTTCGGCACGACCTGGGCTTCTCGAATACTGAAAAACGCTTTCCTGTTAAAGGAACATGCCTCGCGATTTACTCTCGCGTAGTCAATGCCAAGGTCTCGTTAGAAGATCTGCTCGGTTCGATATTTCCGTGGTGCGCGACATGGGAAGCGGAATTGCGGCAGCTCTTTGCGTCCTATGTCGAAGCCAAGCAGCGCCAGTATGTGCTCGACTATGATGACCTGTTACTCTATTGGGCGGAGATGATGGCGCAGGCGTCGATTGCGGTTGATATTGCCAGCCGCTTCGATCACGTGCTGGTAGACGAATATCAAGATACTAACCGGCTTCAGGCCTCCATCCTTCTGGCGCTTAAACCGAACGGCAGGGGACTGACCGTCGTCGGTGATGACGCGCAATCAATCTATTCTTTCCGTGCTGCCACGGTCCGCAATATTCTTGATTTTCCCGCTCACTTCAATCCACGCGCCGAAATCATTACTTTGGAGCAGAATTATCGTTCGACACAGCCGATACTCTCGGCAGCCACCGCCATTATCAATCTTGCTAGAGAACGGTTCACAAAGCACCTGTGGTCCGATCGAGCCTCGGCCGAGCTGCCACAGCTCGTGAGTGTGCGTGACGAGACCGATCAGGCTCGATACGTTGCTACGAAGATCTTGGCGTACCGCGAAGCAGGTATACGTCTTAAGACGCAGGCTGTGCTCTTCCGTGCGTCGCAGCACAGCGCCCAAGTGGAAATTGAGCTTATCCGTCGCAATATCCCGTATGTGAAGTTTGGCGGGCTAAAATTTCTTGAAGCGGCACACATCAAAGACGTTCTGTCGTTCCTCCGGTGGGCTGAAAATCTACGTGATCGCGTTGCGGGCTTTCGAGTGATCCAACTGTTACCCGGAGTTGGCCCGGCGACCGCAGCGCGTCTCCTCGATGGCGTTGCCGAGGCTACCGATGCTCTGCAAGCGATCCGAGAGTTCGTCCCTCCGGCTGCCGCTGCCCACTCGTGGTCAGCGTTCGTTGAGGTGCTTCGTGCCGTGCGAACCAGGGCCGCTGGATGGCCCTGTGAAATTGAGCACGTTCGCCACTGGTATGAACCTTACCTTGAGCGCCAATATGAAGATGCAGTGATGCGGCAATCCGATCTTGCGCAGCTTGTGCAGATTGCTTCGACCTACTCAACGCGGGAACGCTTCCTCACCGAACTAACTCTGGATCCTCCCGACGCGACAAGCGGTAAGGCCGGCACGCCGCTCTTGGACGAGGATTACCTAATCCTATCGACCATCCACTCAGCCAAAGGACAGGAATGGAGGGCAGTCTTTATTCTAAATGTTGTCGACGGCTGCATACCTTCCGACCTTAGCACCGGCAGCGTAGACGAGATCGAGGAAGAGCGGCGTCTACTCTATGTCGCTATGACGCGCGCTAAGGATCATTTGCACCTTATGCTCCCGCAACGTTTCTTCGCGTATCAGCAGAAGACCAATGGAGACCGGCACATGTATGCGGCGCGCACTCGGTTCATACCAGACTCGATTCTCCATTATTTCGAGAGCTGCGCATGGCCAGTCGCGGCACAGTCCGCTGTCTCGGATAACTCCGAACGCGATCCGGTCAATATCGGCGCGCAACTGCG
>Ga0070713_100001866_pt1 | contig 13592 bp, 12 predicted proteins | sample LARL82metaG_FD_65465 | JGI IMG/M metagenome (GOLD analysis project Ga0070713, IMG submission 65465) | Corn, switchgrass and miscanthus rhizosphere microbial communities from Kellogg Biological Station, Michigan, USA - LAR L8-2 metaG | ecosystem: Host-associated > Plants > Roots > Rhizosphere ... | reverse complement strand
GGGATTTCGGCGTCACCGCCTCGTACATCGATGCGAAGCTGACCTCGTCGGTGACCTCGACGCTGCCGACCGGCGAGACGGTGGTGGTCGGTGGTCTGCAGGACGGCAACCGCCTGCCGACCGCGCCGAAGACTCAGGCCGCCGCGTATCTCGGCTATACGATGCCGCTCGCCAGCCAGCGGGATTTCTTCGCGAACTTCACCGTGCAGTACGTCGGCTCATCGTTCTCGCAGTTTGAGAATGAGCAGCCGAACTTTGGCCTGTTAACAACACAGCACGACGCGAACGGCACCCCGATACCCCCGTACGCTGCGCGCCTGGACGCATTCGGCGGACCGTTGTCCAGCAACACCTTCATGTTCAATCCCGAGCTGCCGAGCTACACGATCGGCAACCTGCGCTTCGGCCTGAAGAGCGACCGCTGGCAGGCTGCGTTCTATATCAACAACCTCTGGGACGAGACCGCGCATCTGGCACTCGACTACGAGCGTGGGCGCACGGCGCGCGTGGGTTATCTGACGAACCAGCCGCGCACTTACGGACTGTACGGGAGCTACAGCTTCTGAGGACTCGTGGAGCGCCGGGGGGCGGTTTGGCGATGTGATCGGCCGGCTTCCTTGCGGGAAGCCGGCGCTCTCTTGCTTGCCGAGCCGCTGCAGGTCATCGCAAGAGGCGCACTCTTCGTGGTGTCCCGGCGAACGGTTAACCGTTCGGTCCACTATCGCGGAGGAGTCAGCTAACCGTACCGCGTCCGCGCCACTCGCGTCCCCCGCGTCCGCTCGCCCGCTCGCGCCGCTCAGATTCTGAAGCGCTCCTTGAGCTCGCCTGCCATGCGCCGGCTCACCTGCAGCGGCGCCTCGCAGCCGCGCAGGTGCACGAAGTACTGGCCTTCCGCGCTGCGCTCAATGCGCTCGAGATACTTCACACCGACCAGTGCATTGCGATGGATGCGCACGAAGGAGGCACCGAACTCTCCCTCGAGCAGCCGCAGTGAGTCTTCGATCAGATCCTCGCCACCGAGATGGTGCACGCTCGTGTACTTCTGATCGGCGAGGAAGTACTGCACGTCCTCGAGCGGGATGAGCCGCAGTCCGTCGCGCCGCCGCGCCGCGATATGACTGCGGTGCGCGCCGGCTGCGGCAAGTGTCTGCAGCTGCACGCGCGTGAGTCGCCCGGCGCGTGCAAGTGCAGCGGCGAGCTGCTCCTTGCGGACCGGTTTCAGCAGATAGCCCACCGCGTGCGCCTCGAACGCCTCGACCGCGTATCGGTCGTAGGCGGTGGTGAAGATCACCGCCGGCGGCTCATCGAGCACGTTCAGATGACGCGCCGCCTCCAGCCCGTCCATGCCCGGCATGCGTACATCGAGCAGCACCACATCGGGCGCAAGGTCGTGTGTGTGGCCGAGCGCCTCAGCCCCGGTGGCGGCCTCGCCCACCACCTCGACATCGCCGATCTCGGCCAGTAGTCCACGCAGCCGCTCGCGTGCCGGTGGCTCATCGTCGACGATGAGCACCTTGAGCCTTAGGGCCGTCTCCGCCACTGAGCTCACGCTCTGGCGGTAGCGGCAGCGGCGACTCGAGCCGGCCGCTCGATGAGCGGGAAGCGCAGCGTGACGATGTATTCCGCATCGAAACGGCCGGATTTCATGAGTGCGCGCTCGCCATAGAGGAGGCTGAGGCGCTCGCGGATGTTGGCCAGGGCAAGGCGGTTGCCCTCGCGCTGTCCCGGCATGGGATCGAGGGGATTGCGCACCACGATGGTGATCAGATCGCCCGAGACCTCACCGGTGATGGTGACCGTGCCCCCTTCGAGACGCGGCTCTATGCCGTGGTAGATCGCATTCTCGAGCAACGGCTGGATCATGAGCCCGGGCACGAGCGCGTTGGTGGGGAGCGAATCCGTTCTCCACTCCACCTGCAGACGTGCGCCGAGGCGCAGCTGTTCCATGCGCTGATAGGTGCGCGCCACCTCGAGCTCCTCGGCGAGGGTGATGGTGTCGCCCTTATCCGCGAGTGTGGCGCGGAACAGGTCGGCGAGATCCTGCACCGCAGCTTCCGCGCGTGGCGGGTTACTGCGCGTCAGTGCGGCAATGGTGTTCATGCTGTTGAACAGGAAGTGCGGGCGGATACGTGCCTGTAATGCGTGCACGCGCGCCGCGGCGCGCAGCTCGACGCTCCTGCGCCACTCGTGCGCCACGTAGAAGTAGCGCAGCGTGAGCGCGGTGACGATGAGCCCGATGCCGACGTTGCGCAGCAGGAAGACCCCGGGCCTGGCGGGGAAGAGTCCCGCCCCGCCCGACTCGACCACCAGCGGCGTGCGTCCGAAGAGATAAGCGCACAGCGACACTGCGGCGATCACCGTGGCGATGAGTGCGAGCACCGCGGCGGAGCCGGCCGCAACGGTCATGTGGGCGAGCCGTGGGCGCAATGCGCACAGGAGTGCGGCGCCGGCGAGGCCGATCCACAGCAGAAACATGGAGGTGCGTGCCAGGTCGGTCATGAAGTCGATGGTCGCGCTCTGGCGTGCGAGTGTCAGCAGGAGTGCGGTCAGCTCGACGATCAGCACCGTGGCGAGCGTGGCGCGGGAGGTGCAGAAATCCGGCAGGTAGAGGGCGTCGCTCCCTCCAGTGTCGGTCTTCATGCGTTGTCGCGGTTGGGTGCCCGCATGATGTTGGTGCGCTCGAAGAGCTCCTCCTTCAGGCGGAAGGTCGCGGAGATGTCCTCATCGCCGTAGCCGCGCGCCTCGAGCTCGGCATACTCCCTGCGCATGCGCTCGACCACCGGCAGCTCGACACCGAAGCGCGCCGCCATGTCGTGACAGATGCCGAGATCCTTGGCGTGCAGCCGCACGCGAAAGCCGGCCGGGTAGCTGCCGCGCGCCATGTTGGGCGCGCGGTGCACGAAATACCAGCTCGAGCCCGCCCCCTTGCCGAGAGTGTCGATGAGCTTATCGAGCGGCAACCCTTCCGCACGCGCGAATGCCATGGCTTCGGCGACCGCCTCGATGATGCCGGCGCACATGATCTGGTTGGTAGCCTTGGCGGCCTGACCGGCGCCCACGGGGCCGAAGTGGGCGATGGTGCGACCGAGAGCCTCGAGTATCGGCTGAGCGCGCTCGAAACCCTCGGTTGTTCCTCCCACCATGATGGCGAGCGTGCCATCGCGCGCGCCCTCGACGCCACCGCTCACCGGGCAGTCGAGAAAATCCGCGCCGCGCGGAGCGAGGAGCTCCGCGGCCTGCCGGGCGGTCGCGGCGCTCACCGTGGAGCAATCGAGCACGAGCGCGCCCTGGCGCAGCGCCGGCAGCAGTCCGTGCGCCACCTCGAGCACGTCGGCATCCGCGGAGACGCACGACACGACCGCCTCACAGCCCGCAGCAAGCTCGGGCAGCGTAGCGGGAGCCTCGACCTTCAGTTCCGTGGCGAGCGCCTCTGCCTTGCCGCGCGTGCGATTCCACACCGCGGCCAGCAGTCCGGCCCGTTGAAGATTGCGCGCCATGTGCATGCCCATGGCGCCGAGCCCGACGAAGCCTGTACGCATGATGTCGACCCACTGGACGGCCGAACGGCCGCGGGCATCACTATAGGACTTTCGTGCCTGCTATGCCGCCGGCTGCTGAGTTTGCCGGCTTGCGAGGAGGCGTTTTACCGCGAGGTCGCAGCCGCCGGATTGACCTTCGGCTCAGGTATGGGCTTCGGCTCGATCGGCTGCGGCGGCGGCGCGGGTGCATTGGGATCGAACGCCGGCACGTTGCCGCAATACTCCTGCACCTGCTTGCGCAGCTGCTCGCGGTAAGCATCGGCATCGGCATCCGAGAGGTAATCGCGTGCCCCCTCGGCGCCTTCCTTGTAGACACGACGCGAGGTGATCGCCCTCATGTAGTTGTCTTTGGACTGCTTGCACAGCACCGCGTGCCGGCTGGCGAGGTCCTGCTGCACGGCGCGGGCGTTGTCCTGGTCGCCGAGTTGCGCGGCAACGCGGCCGTTGGAGGCGGTCAGGTTTCGCTGGTCCGCAGTACGGGCAACGCCGTCTCCGCCGGGCGGGTGCGCCTTACTGGTCTTGATGACCTCGGACCCCGGCACCCATTGATCGCTGTAGTGCGGCTGTCCATGGTCATCGACCCAACGATAGACATCCGCCCGGGCGATGGTGATCGCACTGGCGAGAATCAGGGCGCTAACGGACAAGCGTCGCAGCATAAGGTGCCTCCGGCGTGCCAGTATGGCCGCTCCGGGCCACGGCAACCCTTGAACTCCGTCACACTCGTCAGCGAGCCGTCCCTGGCAGGGCTCACACCATAGCTCATAGATCGTACGCGCGCTCGCCGTGGGAGCTGATGTCGAGTCCTTCCCGCTCCTCATCCTCGGGTACCCGCAAACCCACGACCAGCTTCACGATCAGCAGGGCAAGAAAAGCGACCAGGGCGCTCCAGGCCACCACCAGGCAGACCGCCTGAAATTGAGCCAGAAACTGCCTCCATACGCCGGGGTAGCCGCTGGTTCCCTGCACCCAGTCGATAGTCGAGCCCGGGCCGCCGAGTGCCGGAGCATTGAAGATGCCGGTCATGAGCGCACCGAACGTCCCGCCGACGGCATGTACTCCGAACACATCCAGCGAGTCATCCGCACGGATGAGACGCTTCAGTCCCGTCACACCCCATAGGCAGACCCCACCTACACCCAGTCCGATGGCGAACGCCCCCGGGATACCGACATTCCCGGCGGCGGGCGTGATGGCGACGAGTCCCGCCACGGCACCGGAGGCGGCGCCGAGCATGGAGGGCTTACCCTTCAGCATCCACTCCGCGAACATCCACGAGAGCACCGCACAGGCTGTCGCGAGGTAAGTGTTCATGAAGGCGAGCGCCGCAGCTCCATTGGCTTCGAGCGCCGACCCTGCGTTGAAGCCGAACCAGCCGAACCACAGCAGCGAGGCGCCGATCATGGTCATGGTGAGACTGTGCGGCGCCATCGGCTCGCGGCCGAATCCGATGCGTTTGCCGAGTACGAAGGCACCCACGAGACCTGCAACGCCGGCATTGATGTGCACCACCGTGCCGCCGGCAAAGTCGAGCGCACCCCATTGCCAGATGAGACCCGCCGCGGCATTCGCGCTTTCTACTTTGTCGGCACCGGTGTACGCATCGGGACCGGCCCAGTACCACACCATGTGCGCGACCGGGCAGTAGCTGAAGGTGAACCAGATGACGAGGAACAGCAGCACCGCCGGAAAGCGCATGCGCTCGACCAGCGAGCCGAGGATCAGGCAGCAGGTGATGGCAGCGAAGGTCGCCTGGAACGCCACGTACACCAGCTCGTACATGGGCGTGTGCTTGCTGAAGGTGGAGGCGAGCGCGAAGGTGCCGCTCTTCGCATCGAAGGTGCCGTTGAGGAACAGGCGGCTGAATCCGCCGATGACGGCATTGTGCTCGGTAAAGGCGAGCGAATAACCGTACACACACCAGAGCACGGTGATGAGCGAGAAGCCGACGAACACCTGCATCAGCACCGACAGCATGTTCTTGGTGCGCACGAGCCCACCGTAGAACAGCGCGAGCGCCGGCACCGACATCAGCAGCACGAGCGCGGTGGAGGTGAGCATCCAGGCGGTATCACCTTTGCTCGGCACCGGCACCTCTGCGGCAAAGGCCAGGCCCGGCGCAAGCGCGGCGAGCGCGCCGGCCCGGACGATCAACTGCCGAAGCGGGGTGGCAAGGATGGGCATGGCTGTTTCCCGTCGTTTGCGCAATGAACGCCGGCTGCACGCACGGCGGCCGGCTTGTTAAGCTGATCGAGCGCGCGCTAAGGGTGCAGATTCCATGCCATGGCCTCACGCTCGATGTTTCCGTGACTTACATCGGCGGGACCGCAGGGGCTGCACCAGATTGGAGCCGTCGCATTCCCACTGCCCCAAATCGGGGCAGCTGCACACTGAGGCTCGCCGCTATGGATGCATTTCGTATTGATGAGCTCGCCCGACGACTGCTCGAGCGGCTACCGCCCGCGCTACGCAGCATGCAGGCGGATCTCGAGAGCAATTTTCGCGCGGTGCTGCGCGAGCGGTTGAGCAAGCTCGATCTGGTGACGCGCGACGAGTTCGACGCTCAAACACGGGTACTGGAGCGAACCCGTGCGCAACTGGAGGCACTCGAGGCCCGGCTCACCGCGCTCGAGAGCCACTCGGACGGAGCCGCACCGACCGTGTGAGCCGCATGCGGCTCAGGGGCCCGCTGCCATGGGCGTAGCCAAGGTCGCCTGTCGTGCGCAGCTCGGCTTGCACGCCCCGCTCGTGCAGGTCGAAGTGAGTCTCGCCAGCGGCCTTCCCGCCTTCTGCATCGTCGGGTTGCCGGCGACGGTGATCAAAGAGAGCAAGGAGCGCGTGCGCGCTGCGCTCACGAATTCCGGCTTCAGCTTCCCGGCGGGGCGCATTACCGTGAGCCTCGCTCCCGCGGAGCTGCCGAAGGAAGGCGGTCGGTTCGATCTGCCCATCGCACTCGGCATTCTTCTCGCTTCCGGACAACTGCGGCAGGCCGAGAGTTGCGGTGCGCGCGAGTTCTACGGGGAGCTCGGGCTGACCGGTGAGCTGAAGCCGGTACGGGGACTGCTGCTCGCGGCCGTGCATGCGCGGCGGCACGCTCACGAGCTCATCGTGCCTTCCGGCAACGCCGCCGAGGCGAGCGCGGCGGCCTCCGCTCAGGTGCGTGCCGCCGGCCATTTGCTCGAGGTGTGCGCGCACGTGAGCGGTGCGAAGCGCTTGCCCGGCCCCGTGAGCGACATCCCGAACGCCGCGCGGTGTGCCGAGGAGATCTCCCGGCTCGACCTGGCAGACGTGCTTGGGCAGTGGCACGCCAAGCGCGCGCTCCTCATAGCGGCGGCAGGCGCGCATAGCCTGCTGATGATTGGTCCGCCAGGCTCGGGCAAGACCATGCTCGCGCAGCGTCTGCCGGGCCTGCTCCCGCCACTCACCGAGAGCGAGGCACTGGAAGTCGCCGGCGTCGCCGCGGCGAGCGGCACTGGCTTTATGCCCGAGCACTACGGTCAGCGGCCTTTCCGCACGCCGCACCATACGAGCTCGACGGCTGCGCTGGTCGGCGGCGGTGCGCGCGCCAGACCCGGCGAGGTGAGCCTCGCACACCACGGAGTGTTGTTTCTCGATGAGCTGCCGGAGTTCCCGCGTGCCGCGCTGGAGGCACTGCGCGAGCCGCTCGAGAGTGGCAGCGTCGCCGTCTCGCGTGCAGCGCTGCAGAACCGCTACCCCGCGGAGTTCCAGCTGGTCGCCGCGATGAACCCCTGCCCCTGCGGACGCAACGGAGATGTCGCCGGCGACTGCCGCTGCACCCCAGCCCAGATCCGTGCCTATTGCGGCCGCATCTCGGCGCCACTCCTCGACCGCATCGACATGCAGGTGGAAGTTCCACGGCTGTCTCCGCGGGATTTCGCGGCGGCTGCCAGTGAGCCGCGCGAGACTACCGCTGCGGCGGCGGCGCACGTGGCGCGCGCCCGCGATCTGCAGCTCGCGCGTCAAGGAACATCAAATGCGCGCCTTGGGGATGCCGGTGTGCAGCGGTTTTGCGGCACGGATGAGTCGGGTCTGCGTGTCCTTGCGGACACGATGCAGCGTTTTTCGCTCTCGGGGCGCGCGCGCCATCGAGTGCTGAGAGTGGCCCGGACGGTTGCCGATCTCGCGAGTGCACCGTCGATCACCTCGGTGCACATCGGCGAAGCCTTGATGCTACGTGGCCTCGATCGGCAGCTCGCTCCTACGCCGTCTGTACCTACTGCGCCATCTGCACCATGTGATCGACGGCTTGCTTGACGAGCTCGTCGGGCACATCCGTGCGACCGCCCTTCGCCGGCATCATTCCGGCAGTCCCCGTGAAGCCGTGAATGGCGTGGTCGTAAAGCACCGACTTGCCCTTGGCAATTCTCGGGCCCCACCCGGGCTTGTCCCCGGCGCGCGGTGCGCCGCCGATACCCTGCCCATGGCAGGCGCTGCAGGTCTGCTCGAAGAGCTCGGTACCGTTCTTCGGAATCGCCACGGCGCTGCCGGCAGCCGCCGTCGTCGGCGCCTTGATAGCCAATGCGGAGTTGTCCTGGCCGGCAACCGCTTCCTGGGCTAGTGGCGCCAGGCGCGCGGCGACATTCCTTGCATAGTCGGCCTCGCTCAGCACCTGCTTCTCCTGGGTGTGGCTGGCGACGATACGTGCGAGCGCGAACAGGCAAACTGCGATTGCCACCAGCAGACCGATGACGACGCTGAACACATTGACGAAGTGGGTGTCCTGTTGACTCACGATGTAACCCGCTGGACGGCCACTGGAAATGGCGGCGCAGTATAGCCGCTCGGACCTGTGATCGCGTAATTCTCCGGGCCACGCTGGGCCACCGCGCCGGCGCCTGCGGTGCGGCAATGGCTACACCGCCGCGCTGGCAGCGCAGGGTGGCGTCGCTTATGATCGCCCGCCCCAACGCGCCCGTAGCTCAGTTGGATAGAGTGGCAGCCTCCGAAGCTGCAGGTCGCTGGTTCGAATCCAGTCGGGCGCGCCATAGTCTGGAATTCCGGCCGACAGGGCGCGGCCTCCGGCACAGCAGCTCGGTCAGTGACTGTGCTCCGAAGCTGCGAGATCGCTGATCAGCTCGATCAGCTTCGCTTCATTGCCGGCCTTGGCAACGTCGGTGCTGTACTTGCCGTTCACCACGAAAAACGGCACGCCCTGCACATGGTAGCGTTGGGTGATCTCCTCGGCCCGCTGCAGATTGGAGCTCACCGAGAACGAGTTGTAGGCCTTGGAGAAATCATCCGCGCTGATGCCGTTCTGCGTAGCGAACTGCTGCTGCAGCCGGAAAGTCTCGTCCTCGCTCTGGCCGATGAGCGGCGCAACGTGATTCTCGAGGTCCTGGTGGATCGTGTCGAAGGCCTTACCGACCAGGTCGTCGCGATTGAGGGCCTCGAGTGTGTAATAAAGCCGCGCGTGGTCGCGGTGCATCGGCTGCCAGATGACCGGGACTCGCACGAACTCGACATACGCGGGCTTGCTCTTCAGCCAGCTGCGGACGCGAGGCTCGAGCGCGTAGCAATGCGGGCACGCGAGCCAGAACACTTCCATCACTTCCACTTTGCCTTGCGACACACTGGTCGGCTGCGCGGGCACCACGGGGTCGTAGTTCACGCCCGCCTGCCACTTGCCGGCGGGCAGCGCACCGGCAGTGCTGGCGCCGGCTATCTTTTCGAGCGAAGCGTCGCTGCGTGCCTGCCCGCTATCGCCATCTCCGGACTCCTGCGACGCAGTCGCCTGCTCGGTCTCACTCTGCGGCGAGCGCGACTCGGCTGCCGGCGGCGTTGCCGCCGAGGGCCCAGCGGCAGCAGGCGTTTCGGCCGGCGCGGTCTGTGCGGAAGCGGGCGCAGGCGGCGGCTCCTGGCGTGCGCAGGCACACAAAGCCAGCAGCGCCGCCATGGCTAGAGGACGAATCGTCATGCGAAGTCCTTGAGTCAGCGCATACCCTGGACGTAGGAGGCTACGTCACGGATCTGCTCGGGTGAGAGCCGTCGTGCAATGGTGAACATCATCAAGCCGTTGCGCGACGCCGCCGCCGGGTTGGCGCCGGTGTAGCGTGCGCCGCTCGCGTAGTCATTGAGCTGCTTCACCACGTACACCGACTGCTGCGCTCGCAGTGCCGGGTAACCCGCAGCAAGGTTGCCCCGCCCTACCGGGCCGTGACACGCGACGCACGCCGGAACATCGTGCGCGCGGTCACCGCGCACATACAGTTCCTCGCCTGCCTGCCAATAAGAAGGGTCGGCCTCGAGGCCTGCTGGAGTCTGCGCTTCGTAGTACACCGCCAGATCGTCGATGTCCTGGTCGCTGAGCGATGTCGCGAGCGGCCGCATGACCGGATTGTTGCGTGCGCCCGAGCGGAACAGGCGCAGCTGCTCGACGATGTAGACCGCGCTCTGCCCGGCGAGCCGCGGCCAGTCGGGGCTCGTGCTGTTGCCGTTCGGCCCATGACAGGCCGAGCAGACTGCGGCCTTCGCGGTGCCGCGGGCAGCATCGCCGTCCTTGAAGGGGGCATCCGCCGGCGCGGAGGGTGCCGCGGTTGCATTCGCAGCGGGCGCGGCTGCGCTCGCTGCGGGCGCGGGTGGCGTCTGGCCGATGCCGGGGAGCGCCGCCAGCGACAGAGCCGCCGCCATGGCAAGCCACCTCACCCAACAGACCTTCATGCTCTGCCGCATTGTGTACTTTCTGGTGGCCGACCCGTGCGCAAGAGCGCCGGATTGTACACTACGGCTGTGCCCGCGCTTCGTTACCCGTTGAAAACATGAGTCGCTTTGGCGAGGCACGGTTTCTGCTCAGTGTGGCATCGCTCGCGCAGCTGCCGGCGGATGCGGGCGCCGAGGTTGCCTTCGCCGGACGCTCCAACTCGGGTAAGTCGAGCGCCATCAACGCCATCACGCGGCGTCGCGGACTGGCGCGCACGAGCAAGCTGCCGGGCCGAACTCGATTGCTGAACTTCTTCGAGCTCGCTCCCGCGCAGCGCCTCGTGGACCTTCCCGGCTATGGCTACGCAAGCGTGACGGCGGCCGAACGGGAAGCCTGGTTACCGCTCCTGGATGCGCTGCGCGCGCGTAGCTCCCTCAAGGGTCTGGTCCTCGTCGTCGACTCACGCCGCGGGCTGACGCAATCCGACGAGGCGTTCGTCGAATGGGCGCGCGATGCGCAGGGGCTGCACGTTCTGCTTTCCAAGGCCGACAAGCTCAACCGCAGCGAAGCCGCGGCTGCGCTGCGCTCGGCATCCGAACGGCTTGGTAGCCGCGCCACGGCGCAGTTGTTCTCCGCGCTGCGCGGCACCGGGATCCGCGAGGCACAGGAAAAAATTTCGGCGTGGCTTTCGCTCGCGTCTTCCGGTTCGGACGCGCCATAAAAAACCCCGGCGGTTGTAGCCGCCGGGGCAGACTAACCCGGCACAGGTCTCATGAACCGGGTCTACCCGCTCAGGGAGGGAAGCGGGGAGTGCTATGCACTCGTTAGGTTCGACGCTGCCGTCCTGCCGGAGTTCCATCCGGTCCGTCAAAAAATATCTTTTCAAATCATAAGTTTGCTTAAGAGATTGTCGCTTTGGCGCCACAGACTGGCCTGATCTCTGCCGTAGCTCGGGGCGCTTCGGCGCCGGTGGCGGTCGCATCCGCGCGACGCCGGGGCGCTTCAAAGGTTCAGAAATACCGAAAGTGAGGTCACCCGTGCACCACTCGTATTTGGCACGTTGAAATTCTCATATTCGAGCCGCGCCCCGATCATGCTGAGGTGCGCCTGCACCCCGATGCCCCAGGCGAAATCGGTGCCATTGGTGGAGAAAGCCGAAGCACCCGAGGCGCTGGCCGGGGGAATGACGTTGCCATCGTACTTCCAGCGCGCGAAGCCTGCCTTGCCGAAGATGTCCACGATGGGCAGCGGAATCGGCAGGAAGCCGACGGCATAGGCGGCGAACGCGCTGCCGTTTGTGGTGGCGCTGGAGCCGGCGGAGTTCGTGCCGCTGTTGCTGCCAAGGTCGATGTAATCCGCTTCCGCTGCCAGCCAATCGAGCGGACGTACGCCGGCGTAGGCCTTCCAGGAGGTGTTCTCCAGGTCGGGCAGTCCGCCGATCGAGGTGATGTCGCTGAGCGAGTTACGCACTACACCCGCGCCCAGGTAGAAAAATCCATTCTCGGCCTGCGCGGCGCCGGCGCCGAACGCCAGCACGGTGAGCAGTATGAATCTGCATGAACGCATGAGTGATCCTCGCTTCGTGAATCCGGCTGCTGAGACAACGCCGGCGTGCAGCAGGCGCTGACACGCCAGCGTGACGAGGCTGCGGTGAGCGTCGCTCGCCGACGACGCCGCGGCGGTGTACCGACAATACGGCCCCTCAGTGCGCCTCGTCCCAGTTCGCGCCGCTGCCCAGATCCACCCGCAGCGGAACGCTGAGTGTTGCCGCCTCCAACATGTGGTCACGGACCGCTGCGGCGACCTCATCGACCGCATCCGCGCGCACCTCGAGCACCAGCTCGTCGTGCACCTGCATGATGAGCCGGGCCGGCGCGCCTGCGCTCACACACCATTCGTGCACGCTGATCATTGCGCGCTTGATGATATCCGCCGCGGTCCCCTGCATCGGGGCGTTGATGGCGGCGCGCTCGGCATACTGACGCAGCTGCGGATTGCCGGAGCGGATGTCGGGCAAGTACAGGCGCCGGCCAAACACCGTCTCGACGAACCCTCGTTCGCGCGCCTGCAGGCGCGTGTCGTCCATGAAGCGCCGCACGCCCGGATAGCGCTGGAAGTAGCGTTCGACGTACTGCTGTGCCGCGCTGCGCTCGATACCGAGGTTGCGCGCGAGGCCGAAGGGGGACATGCCGTAGATGAGTCCGAAGTTGATGACCTTGGCAGTGCGACGCTGATCGGCGCTGACCGCCGTGAGCTCGACACCGAACACCTCGGCGGCGGTGGCCTGGTGCACGTCCCGGTCTTCGGCAAATGCCGCGCGCAGGCTTTCATCGCCCGAGAGGTGCGCCATGATGCGCAACTCGATCTGCGAGTAGTCGGCGGCCAGCAGCACTGCACCGGGCGCAGCAATGAAGGCGTTGCGGATCCGGCGCCCTTCCGGGTGGCGTATCGGAATGTTCTGCAGGTTCGGTTCCACCGACGAGAGGCGTCCGGTTGCAGCGACCGCCTGCGCGTAGCTGGTATGGATGCGTCCGGTGCGCTCGTTCACCAGTTCCGGAAGCTTGTCCGTGTAGGTGGATTTGAGCTTCGCGAGCGCACGATACTCGAGCACCAGACGCGGCAGGGCGTAGCTGGCAGCGAGATCCTCGAGCACATCCTCCGCGGTCGAGGGTTGCCCGGTCGGCGTGCGCCGTCGTACCGGCAGCTGCAGCCGCTCGAACAGGATCTGCTGCAGCTGGCGCGGCGAGTCGACGTTGAACTCGTGCCCGGCCTCACGATGCGCCTGCAGCAGCAACTCCTGCAGCTGGCGCGAGAACTCGCGACTCTGCAGCCGCAGCTGCTCACGATCGATGAGCACGCCATGCTGCTCCATGGCGAGCAGCACCGGCACCAGGGGCTGCTCGATCTCGTCGTACAGCCGGGCGAGTGCGGGGATGCCCGTGAGCTGCGACCAGAGCGCATGATGCAGGCGCAAGGTCAGATCGGTGTGCTCGGAGGCGTACTCGCTCGCGCGCTCCACCGCGACCTGCTCGAACCCGATCTGCTTTGCGCCCTTGCCGGTGAGGTCGGTGTAGCCAAGGGCACGCACCCCGAGATAGCGCTGCGCGTCGGAGTCCATCTCGTGGTTGGTCGCGACGCTGTTCCACACGTACGACTCGAGCATGGTGTCAAAGCGCATGCCGCGCAGCGTGATCCCGGCGTGCGCGAGTGTGTGTGCAACGTATTTCAGATCGTGGCCCACCTTGCCGCGCGCCGGATCTTCGAGCAGAGGTTTGAGCCGTGCCAGCACCTGCGCTCGCGGCAGCTGTTCCGGGGCGCCCGGGTAGGCATGCGCGACCGGCAGGTAAGCGGCGCGGCCCGCGTCGAGACTGAAGGAGAGTCCGACGATCTCGGCG
>Ga0070713_100001865_pt1 | contig 13593 bp, 11 predicted proteins | sample LARL82metaG_FD_65465 | JGI IMG/M metagenome (GOLD analysis project Ga0070713, IMG submission 65465) | Corn, switchgrass and miscanthus rhizosphere microbial communities from Kellogg Biological Station, Michigan, USA - LAR L8-2 metaG | ecosystem: Host-associated > Plants > Roots > Rhizosphere ... | reverse complement strand
ACGGCCTGCTTCCCGTCGTCGCTGCGCACTTTCCAGTTCATGAGCGCGGCGTAGTACGCGGCTTCCTTGCCGTAATCGGCCGCCTGGATGGCGAAATGATTCAGGCGGATGGTCTTCCACCCGGTCGATTCGAACGGAGGCTTGGCCGGCGTCATGTCGCAGTCCGGCGTGCCGGCGCGTGCGCCACCGCACTGTCCCTGGCCGAGGAGCGCCGTCCGCGGGAGCGCCGCGAAGCCCGCGCCGAGACCGAGCGCGTACAGCAGCTGTCGGCGCGTCAGCCTGCCGCGATCACACGCTTCGATGATCTTTGTCACGTCATGACCCATATCGATCTCCCGTGAACTGACAACTCGCCACTGGCCACTACTGGTCCTCGCTATTGCGCCTTCCGCGCGCGGATGGTGACGCTGTAGGTGTTTTCGCCGTTGAGGTTCACGAGCGCCACGAACACGCGGCCGCTGCGATCCGTGCCGACCGTGCCCGACTGTGAAACGCTCGAGACCTCCCACCCCTTCGGCAGGACGACGGTGTTCCGCAGACCTTTCATCACGTGCTGAAACGTGATTCCCCCGTTCTCCGAGCGGTAGGAATCTCCCGCCAGCGTTCCCGTGATCTTGAGATGTGCGCTCTGTTTGTCCTCCGTAATGGGGATGTCGAGGTGCACGCGCGGCGGCAATTTCGTCGCGCCCTTTGGCATCACCACGCCGCCCTCGATGACGCCCAGTTCTTTCGCAGTGTCGAGATCGATTACCTTCAGGCCGATCAACGTCAGATACTCGAGCGAGTCCAGACGCTCCTCGCCGCCTTTGCGGTAGTCGCTGTAGATCTGTTCAACGGTGACCTTTCCGCTTACAGGCTCGCCGAGGTCGTACAGCGTCTTCATGTCGTCGAAGAACATGTCGTCGAACCGCGATGGCGCAAACGTCGCCGTCGTCGGATGTGCGTTGATCGTCAGAAAGTTCGTCTGGCCGCTGGGATTCGCGAATGCCAGCTTCAGCCGGCCGTCCGCCGTGGTCGTCATCTGCGTGGCGACGTTGGATGACGTAAACGCATACCCTTTCGGGAGAATCACTCCGAGCCGGTAGCCCGCGAGGCTCCGCACCCAGGTGATGTTCTTGCCGTCCATCATGTAAGTGCGCGGATCCTTATAGGTCTTGTAGATCAGCACGCGGCCGATGCCCCCTTCAGGAACGGGGATTGGCAGAGCCGCGCGGATCTCGTGCGTCTCGGGATCGTTCGCGGCGGGCCCGTAGCTGAACTTCAGCGGTTTTCCCGTCCGTGGATCGAAGACCTCGACGTCGGATCCTTCGCTGCCGCCGCGCGTCGCGTTCACCAGTTCGGTGGCGCCGACGCGGCGTTCCTCGGTCAGATAGCGGATCCGGAACGACTCGCTGCCCGGTTCGAGCAGCGCGTACTCCGTGTATGCGTCCTGCGTGAAGTATGCCGTTACGGGACGGCCGGGCTTCAAGGACCCATCCGCGTTGAAGTCGCGGAGCTGCTGGCCGAGAAGGAGCAGGCCGCCGAGCACAAGAGCGCGCCTCATGAGCGCGCAGTCTATCCCATGTCCGATGCCCGCTATCCGATGTCCGATGCCCGATTGGAATGGAGCCGGTCGCGGGCGGCGGGCTACGATTCTCTCTGATGTTCACTCTGGCTGAGTTGGAGACGGCGGCCAACGTCGTATATCGGACGATGCCCCCGACACCCGAACGGCGCTGGCCCTTGCTGGACAAGCGCTGCGGCGCACGAGTCTGGGTCAAGCACGAGAACTATGCGCCAACCGGCGCGTTCAAGGTCCGCGGGGGACTCGTGTACTTCGACGCGCTCGTCGCGAACGGGCAGAAGCCCGCCGGGACCGTAGCCGCGACGCGCGGCAACCACGGCCAGTCGGTGGGCCTCGCAGCGAAGCAGCACGGCATCCCCGCGGCGGTCATCGTGCCGCACGGCAACAGCGTCGCCAAGAACGACGCCATGCGCGCGCTGGGCGTCGAAGTCATCGAGGAAGGGCACGACTTCCAGGCTTCGTTCGAGGCCGCGGCTCGCCTCGCGCACGATCGTGCCTGGCATCGCATGCCGACGTTCGATCCGCTCCTCGTCAAGGGCGTCGCGTCATATGCCCTCGAGTTGTTTCGCGCTGCGCCGGATCTCGACACGGTCTACGTGCCGATCGGCCAGGGCTCTGGAATCTGCGGCACGCTCGCAGCGCGGAACGCGCTCGGGCTGCGCACACGCATTGTCGCCGTTGTCGCGTCGGGTGCGCCGGCGTACGCGCGGTCGCTTGCTGCCGGCCACGCGATCTCGTGCGAGGTCACGACACGCATCGCAGACGGCATGGCGTGCCGCGTTCCTGATCAAAGGGCGCTCGACATGATTCGCGTGGGCATCGACCGCGTGGTGGAAGTCACCGACGATCAGATCGAGGAGGCGATGCGCGTCATCTTCGACGATGTTCACACCGTCGCCGAAGGCGCCGGAGCCGCCAGTCTTGCCGCGCTGCTCATCGAGCGCGACCGGCTCGCCGGCAAGTCCGTCGGCGTCGTCCTCAGCGGCGGCAACGTCGATCGCGATGCGTTCGCCCGAGTGATCGCCACCAATCTCTGACGTCGTAGCGGACCACGGCCACAGATCATGGCCACGGATCACGGCCACGGATCAGGGATGCCGGACTACAATCCCCGCATGCTCGTGCCTCTTGTCCTGATGTCCGCCGTGATTGCGCAAGCCACGCCGCCCATCGCCGTCATTCCGCAGCCGGTGAAGGTGAGCGACCACGCGGGCCGCTTCACCTTCAAGAAGACGACCGTCATCTGGTCTGACGCAGCGTCGGAGTCGATCGCGCGGCAGTTTGCGCGGTACGTCGAGCCGCCGACGGGATTCACCCTGCGGATCCGCACGGGCGGCGAACCGCCGGCGGGGTCGATTGCCTTCAGGCGCGATCGGACGCTTTCACGGCTCGGCGGTGAGGGCTACGCGCTCGACGTTCGGCCGGGCCGGGTAATCGTGCGCGCGCCCGAGCTCGCCGGCCTGTTCTACGCGGTTCAGACGCTGCGACAGCTGTTCCCGCCGGAGATCTTCCGTGACGCACCCTCGGGTCGGAGCGTCTGGACGCTGCCGGCCGTCACCGTCGAGGACTACCCGCGCTTTCAGTGGCGCGGCGCGCATCTCGACGTCGGGCGGCATTTCATGCCGAAGGAATTCGTCAAGAAATACATCGATCTTCTTGCGCTGCACAAACTGAACGTCTTCCACTGGCACCTGACCGAGGATCAGGGATGGCGTCTCGAGATCATGCAGTACCCGAAGCTGACCGAGGTCGGCGCGTGGAGGAAGGAAACACTGATCGGACGTCCGCGAGCACAGGAGGACCGCAAGTACGACGGCAAGCGCCATGGCGGGTTCTACACCCAGGAGGACGCGCGCGAGATCGTCGCCTACGCGCGGTCGCGCTACGTCACGGTTCTTCCGGAGATCGAAATGCCGGGACATGCGGTCGCCGCCATAGCAGCGTATCCGGAGCTCGGTGTCAGCGGCGAGCCGATGGACGTGGCGACTCGCTGGGGCGTCTTCTCCGACATCCTGAACGCGAAGCCGTCGACGATTCAATTCATGCAGAACGTCCTCACTGAGGTGATGGCGATCTTTCCCGGGCGCTACATTCACATTGGCGGCGACGAGGCGGACAAGACGAAGTGGAAGGCGAGCCCGGAGATTCAGGCGCGTATCAAGGAACTCGGCCTGAAGGACGAGCACGAGCTGCAAAGCTGGTTCATCCGGCAGATGGACGCGTTTCTCACCTCGCACCAGCGACGGCTCGTCGGCTGGGATGAAATCCTCGAAGGCGGGCTGGCCGAGAACGCGGTCGTCATGTCGTGGCGGGGGACCGCTGGAGGGATCGCGGCGGCGCGAGCCGGACACGACGTCGTCATGGCGCCCACGAGCAACACCTATCTCGATTACGCGCAGTCGCGTGATCCTGGCGAACCCGTTGGACAGACGGCCGTGCTGACGCTCGACAAGGTGTACGCATTCGATCCAGTTCCGGACGAACTGGAGCCGGCGTTCGCCAGGCACATCCTCGGCGGACAGGCGCAGCTCTGGACGGAGTACATGCCCGACGCGAAGGCCGTGGAGTACATGGCATTCCCCCGGCTGACGGCGCTTGCCGAAGCCGTGTGGACGCCGAAGGAGCGGAAGGACTACACGAACTACCTGGCGAGGCTGACTCCGCACCTGGATCGCCTGCGCGCCCTGGACGTGAATTTCCATCCGTGAGAACGGGGCTCATCGCGGCAGTCGGCGTTCTGGTTCTGCTGGCGGCCGGCGTGTATCTGCTCGCGCAGCGTGCGCTCGCGGGAGATCTCGTTCGCTCGCAGATCGAGCAGCAGTTGTCGTCGCGGCTCGGTCAGCCCGTTCACATCGGTTCCGCATCGGTCTCGATTCTTCCACGCATCTCGATCGACCTCCACGACCTGACGGTCGGGCGGTCGTCCCGATCGCAGCTCGGACGTGTGCGCCTCGTCGTGGGCATTCGCGGGTTGCTGTCACGGCAGATCGAGAACGCGTCCGCAATCCTCGACGATGGCCGCATCGTCTGGCCGCTGCCATTCGGCGCCGCCGGCCGCGGGCCGGCTGAGCCGAATGCGTCGGGCGTGACAATCGTGTCCGTCCGCGAGATTCAGTTTCGGAATGTCACGATCATCACGAGCCTGCCGCCTGTCATAGTCGATCTCGACGCGGCGCTGACCGGCGATCGTCTCGACGTCACGCGGCTGACCGCGCGATCCGACGCGAACCGCATCGATGCCTCCGGCGCCATCACGAGCCTGTCGCGGCTCGAAGGCCGCTTCCGCGCAACGGGGAACCTGACCGTCGCCGGATTCACGCCACGCAATCTGGCGGCCACGATTGCCGTCACGCCGACCGGGATCTCGATGCCGGCGCTGACGTTCGGGATGTTTGACGGGAAGTTCGACGGCTCGCTCGCCCTCGACCTGCGCGAGGCCGTTCCTCAGGTCCAGCTCAGTGGCAGCGTGGCGCGTCTCGATGTCGCGGCGCTCGTCAAGAACACCGGCGCGGCGGGCGGCGTGACCGGGCGGCTCGTCGGAACGATATCGGTCACCGGGTCGGGCTCCGATGGCACGGCGCTCATGCGCACCGCGCACGGGAACATCCGGATCAACGTCGTTGACGGCAGTCTTCCGTATATCAACATCGTCCGTCCCGTCGTTCTCGCGTTCGGCAAGCCCTCGGGCGCCGCGCCTTCGGGTTCAGGCTCGTCGTTTTCGACGTTGTCGGGTGCGTTTACGCTGCGGGACTCGATACTCGCCTCGCAGAATCTGACGCTCGAAGCCCGCGATTTCACGGCGCACGGCGCCGGATCGCTCAACATCGGCAGCGGCGCCGTCGACTCGCGCCTCGATCTCGTGTTGTCACAGGAACTGACGTCGCAGGCCGGATCGGATCTGCGCCGGTACGCGGAGCAGAACGGGCGCGTCATCGTCCCTGCGACGGTCGGCGGGACGATCACGCATCCCAGCGTGTTCGTCGACCCCGCCGCGGCTGCCAAACGCGCGGCGGAGAACGAACTCAAACGCAAGGCGAGCTCGCTCCTCAAGGGCATCATCAAGCGCTGATTCCGGCCATTTGAAAGATGACCGTCGCGAGCGCGGAATAGTCCGCATCCCCGTGCTCGGCGGCGAGCGTGTCGACGAGACCTTTGACGACAGACGACACCGGAGCGGGCGACCCGTTCGCGGCGAGCGTCTCTGCCGCAATCCGGTAGTCCTTCGCGTACAGTTTCGCCCGGAATCCAGGCTTGTAGTTGCCGGTCAGAATCCGTTCTCCGTGGACGTCGAGCACACGGCTCGCGGCGAAGCCGCCCAGGAGCGCCTCGCGCACCTTCGCTGGGTCGACGTGTGCCTTGCGCGCGAGTGCGATTGCTTCGCTGACCACGGTCAGCGTACCGCCGATGACGATCTGATTGCATACCTTGCAGATCTGTCCGGCGCCGGATTCGCCGATCCGCACGATGCGCTCGGGATTTCCCATTGCGCGCAGGATCGGTGTGACCGCGGCGAACGCCGATTCGTCGCCGCCGACCATGATCGAGAGAGACGCGTTGATCGCGCCGATCTCGCCGCCGCTCACGGGCGCGTCCAGCAGCGTCGCGCCCCTCGCTCGCGCGGCATCCGCGAGCCTGCGCGTGACGATCGGCGAGATCGTGCTCATGTCAACCACGATCGTTCCGCGCTGGACGGCCTCGAACACGCCGCTCGGCCCTTCGAGGACACGCTCGACGTCGCTCGAGTCCGGCACCATCGTGATGATGCGCGTGCACTGGCGCGCGATCTCCGCGGGAGAACTCGCGCGCGCGGCGCCGGCGCTGACGACGTCGTCGACGGGCGGCGTGCTGCGGCTGTGCGCAATGACGGAGAAGCCGTTCTTGATGAGGTTCAGCGCCATGGGCTTTCCCATGAGGCCGAGACCGATGAATCCAATCGTCTCAGGCATGGGCGTATTATCTCGCTACTATGCAGAGGCTGGTTCCGTTCGCGTTGGCGCTGCTGCTCTTCCAGCATCACGAGGACCACGGCCAGTTCGGCACCGTTCACTTCACGAATTCGTGCAGCGCGGCGGTGCAGGGCGGATTTGCCCGCGGCATGGCGCTGCTTCATTCATTCGAATTCGGACCGGCGATTGACGCCTTCCAGGCCGCGAACGACGCAGACCCGAGCTGCGGAATCGCGTTATGGGGCGTCGGCCTCGCGCAGTGGGGCAATCCGTTCGCGATCGGCGGCCGGCCGACAGCGGAGCTGCAAGCGGGACGCGCGACCGTTCAGCACGCGATCGCGGTCGGCGCGAAGACGACGCGCGAGCGCGATTTCATCTCGGCAGTGGGCGCGCTGTATGCGAACTTCGAGACCGTCGACCAGCAGACGCGGATGGTCGCGTATCGCCGTGCGATGGAGCATGTCGCCGCCACGTACCCGGGCGACCCGGAGGCTGCGGCGTTCTATGCGCTGGCGCTCGCGGCGGCCGCCAATCCCGCGGACAAGACGTACGCGGATCAACTCAAGGCCGGCGCGATGCTCGAGAAACTCTGGGCGGCGCAGCCGGAGCATCCGGGCCTCGCGCATTACATCATCCACAGTTACGACGTGCCGGCCCTCGCGCCGCAGGCGATCGAAGCGGCGCGGCGGTACGCGGCGATCGCGCCCGATTCACCGCATGCCCTCCACATGCCGTCGCATACGTTCACTCGTCTCGGCTATTGGGAGGACTCGATCCAGACGAACATCCGCGCCGCCGCCGCGGCGCACAAGGCGGGCATCACATACGAGGAGCTGCACGCGACCGACTACGAGGTCTACGCGTACCTCCAGACGGGACGCGACACGGACGCCAGGCGGCTGATGGAGAGCGTGCCCGGCATCCTCGCGAGCGCGGGTACGGGCGCGAGGGGAGGCGCGGCGCCGGGCAACGCCGGAGCATATGCGACAGCCGCAATCCCCGCGCGCTACGCGCTCGAACGCAGCGCCTGGGCTGACGCGGAGCGGCTGGACATCCATCGCGGTGCCTACGCGTATACGGAAGCGATCACCTGGTTCGCGCGCGCGCTCGGCGCCGCGCGCAACGGCGATCTCGCGGTCGCGAAAGATGCAGCGGACCAGTTGCGGAAGAACGTCGATCGGTTGATCGACGAAAAAGAACCGTACTGGGCCGAGCAGGTCTCGATTCAGAAGCTCGGCGCGTCGGCCTGGATTGCGCTCGCCGAGAACCGCACGGACGAGGCGGTCGCGCGGATGCGGGAGGCCGCCGATCGAGAGGACCGGACCGACAAGTCGCCGATTACGCCAGGTCCGCTCGCCCCGGCCCGCGAGCTCCTGGGCGAGATGCTGCTGGAGCTGAAGCGGCCGAAGGATGCGCTCGTGGAGTTCAAGAAAACGATGGCGAAGGAGCCGAACCGTTTCCGCAGCGTGGCCGGAGCGGCACGGGCGGCGTCGCAGAGCGGCGATCGTGCGGCGGCGCGGCAATACTACGCGCAGCTCCTGAAAATCTGTGAGAAAGCCGACACGCCCGGCCGCCCCGACCTGCAGGCCGCCCGCGCCGCGACGGCGCGCTAAGAGCCGGTCTACCTGACCCGGACGAAGAAGAGCCTTCCCCCCGCCTCGGTACCGGCCAGGGTGAGTGTGGCGGGCAGCTCCCGAAGCTGATCGACCTGCCATCCGGCGCCCGCGGCGTATAGGCGAAACTCATCGTGTCTCTGCACGAACGTATCAAAGCGATCGACGGGGACCGGCGTCCATCGCGCGAGCGCGAGGTAATTCAGCTCGACGATGTCGGAGCCGCGAGAGCGCAGCGCCCGCTCGGGATCGCTGAGATAGACGAGCTTCGTCCGCTGTGTCGGCGGCGCGTAGAACCAGAGCTGCAGGAACATCAGCTCGCCGGCGACGGCCGTCGGTCCCGGCTGCCGCAGGCTGTCCGCAAGCAGCGGCCGCGCGTCTACCGGGTTGTGGAACGGCAGAACGGGAGAGAACGGCGGAACGGACCGTATGAACGTGAAGAGGAGGACCGCGAGGAGCGCGGCTCCTGCGGGCCGGGTGCCTCTGGCGAGGCGGTCCAGGACGAGCGGAAGCCCAACGGCGGCGCCGAACACTGCGGGCATTGCGTAACGGGGCACGAAGCCGCCGGTCGCGAAGAGCGCGATCAGCACGCCGACCATCGGAATCAGTAGACACACGAGGAGCGCTGCAACTTCGTGTGCGGGAATCGGCGCGGCGGTTCGCGTCGACGGGAGCCCGCGAAGACGGCCCCATACCGCGAGCGCCACGATGGCCACGATCGGCCATCCGAGCGTCTCGCCGAGCCCTCTGAAAAGAAAGGCATAGGAGGCGGGAATATCGGCGAACGAGGGCGCGACCCAGAAATGCATGCTTCGGCTCGCGGATAGACGAATGAGCGGCGCAAGCGGCGCCACCGCCAGCAGCGATGCGGCGACCACCGCCCAGAGCGCGATGTCGATCCGCCGAGCGCGGATGGCGCGCGTCACTTCGCCTGCCGCGATCGGCAGATACACCAGCGCAGCGTAGTAGTGATTCCAGAGCCCGGCACCGAGCGAGACGCCGAGGACCGTCAGGAACAATCCTCGGCGACGTTCCTTCGCGGCCTGTATCCATGCGAACCACGCGAGAGCCGCGAGGCCCATCATCAATCCGTACGGGCGTGCCTCGTACGAGTAGCGATATCCCGCGGTGAAGAGCGGGAGGCAGATCGCCGCCAGGGCGAGCGTCGCGTTCGACCGCTCCCGAACGATCGCGAAGATCACCATCGCCATCGCCCAGAACCCGGCCATCGCCGGAAGTCGCACGGCGACCGGGCCAAGACCGACGGCGTGTCGCACCGCGCGGGTAACGAATCCGTTCAGCGGCGGCGCGAAGTCCACACCGTCGCGGAGCGCCGCCCAATGTGCGGAGATCGACGGCAGGCGGGCCAGCAGCACCGTGTAGATTTCGTCGTGCCACAACGGCTTCGCCGATGCCCGCATCGCCGTCGGGATCGCCACACCGATGGACCAGACAGCGAGCACGGCGAACCGGTAGCGGCGGGGAAACATCGGGCGGAGGCGGCGCTGTAGACGCTACTCGAAAACCCGGATAGGGTAAAAGCCTTTGTATGCGGTCCGGTGCGCTCGTCGCGGCGCTTGCGGCGTTCCTCCTCTACATGTCGAACGGGCGCGAGATCCCGTCCTACGATTCGCAGCCCGCGAAGTACCTGGCCATCGAAATCGCGACACGTCATTCCCTGTCGCTCAGCCATGTCGTCGGCCGCGTGCCCGCACTCGGCGATCGGCCGGCCTTCGTGCGCGATCGCCACGGTAACTATCGATCCGCGTATCCACTGCCATCCGCCCTCGCCGCAGGTGCGGTCGCCTGGACGTTGACCAGGCTGCACGTCCTCGATCCGCGCGCGCCGCTCGCGGCGCCCTTCGTCGCGAAGGTGACCGCCTCGTTGCTCACGGCAATCACCGTCGCGCTCGCGTTCCTCGCGGCGGCGCAGCGGGTCCCGAAGCGTCAGGCGGCGCTGATTGCGCTGGCGCTGGGCGCCGGCACGAACCTGTGGGCGAGCGTCAGCCAGACGCTTTGGCAACAGGAGACGGGGTTGTGCGCGCTCATGGGGGCGCTGCTGATCCTGACGCGGCGCGACGTCCGGGTCGCCGGCGTGCTCGCGGTTGGCGTGTTGCTCGGCCTTGCCGGCTGGGCCCGCCCGCAGCTGGTGCCGATCGTCGCTGTCCTCGCGCTTTCGATGATCGTGCGTTGGAGAATGCGAGGGGCGATCGCAATGATTCCGATCGGGTGTCTCGCGGCACTCGCGATCGCGATCAACGTCGCCTGGTTCGGGCATCTGCTGGGAGCCGTCCCGCTGCTCGAGTCATTGCACCCCGCGCTGCACGCGACATCGGGCTCGGTATCGGCGACGCCGTGGGTGTCGGCGGCCGGCCTGCTCGTCAGTCCGAGCCGAGGGCTGCTTGTTTTCAGCCCGGTCGTCGCGTTTGCCGCGTTCGGCGCCGCGGTTGCACGGCGGGAAGGATGGCAGTCCGATCTCGCCTGGTGCCTCGCTGCCGCCTGCGTCGAGTTCGTCGCGTATTGCTTCTATCAGGTCTGGTGGGGAGGGCATACGTTCGGGCCGCGCTACATGCTCGACATCCTGCCGCTGCTCGTGCCGCCGGCGGCGGCGGGCTTTTCCGGCATTGCGGGCCGCAGGCCCGTCGCCGTGCTGGCGACGATGTGCCTTGCGTGGTCGATCGGCGCCGCCGCGCTCGGCGCGTTCGTCTATCCACTCGAATTCTGGAACCTCGACCCGAACATCGACACCGCGCACTGGCGGCTGTGGGACTGGCGCGATTCGCAACTGGCCCGCGCCGCGCACGCCGGCTGGAACCCCGAGAACTTCACGCTGTTCTCGCGCGCGTCGTTCAGACAGGACGCCAGAAACCCGTAACCGCCTCGATGCGTCCGTCGCTCGCGAGCGTGAAGACGTTCGTCCCGCGTCCGCGTTCCTGGCCGTCAGGCCCTGTCGCGATCCAGTTCGCGAGCACCGTTCCCTGACAGTGCTCGGCAATACCGTCGCGCTGCAGACGGACGGCCGGCATGAACCGCTGCGATGCGCGGATGTGCTCGCCGACGTCGGCCGCGCCCGATAGACAGCTGAAACGATCGCGAACGCGGACATCCGGGGCCGCGATTTGCGCGAGGGCAGCATCCACGCCCTTGGCGTCGGGTTCGCTCCAGACCGCAAACCAGGCGTCGACGCGCGCCGTGGGATCCGCGTGCAGCTCGTTCGCGACGACGTTGGCGAAGACGGACAGCTGATAGCGCCACCCCTGCACGTGGTGATCGCGGTGTGCCGTTTCGCCGAAATCATGCGTGAGCCGCAGGCGCGTGCCGCCGCGGCCGGCGGGCTCGAGCGTGATCGTGACGATCGACCCGCCCGGTCCCGGCGCGTTCTTCAGATATCCGTACGTGAACGTGATCGTCGACGGCGGCTCGACGGCGACGACTTCGCCTGCCGCTTCGGCGCCGTTCGGATACCGCACGAACACGCGGCCGCCAGGGCGCGCGTCGATCGTCGAGCCGTGTCCCCACCATGCGGCCCAGCGAGTCGAATCAGTGAAGTAGCGGAACACGGTTGCCGGCGGGGCGTCGATCACTATCGAGCGTTCCAGCTGGTGCGAGAGCGCGGTCACGGCTTCCTCCTTGGCTTGCGTGGTTTGGGTCCGGCGGGACGCGGGCCACGCCGCGAGTGTTCGAGCTCGGCGTGCAGCTTCAATCGCCACAGCGCGTCGGCCCACATGCGCTCGAGGGCCGCGCCGACTTCGCCCAGCGCGTCGCGTCGTGCACGGTAGAACCGATACCGGTGCTCGCGCCGCTGCTCGACCAATCCCGCCTGCGCGAGCGCCTTGAGTTGCAGCGAGACTGCGCCGAACGACACCTCGGGCATCGCGGCGTGGATCTCTCCCGCCGATCGCTCGTGTCGCCACACGAGCCGGAGGATCTCCTGCCGGCGGGGGGACGCGACGGCGGCCAATACGGCGCTGTCGAGCATGGAGTAATATTTTAGAATAAACTAAAATGAAGTCAACAAAAAAAATACGGCCGAGGTCACCGCCGGCGTCGCGAGCGGCGTCGACGCATCTTGACGATCACTTCACGTTCCAAGGGTGTGTCGTCGGCCTCCGCGATTTGGCTCGACGAGCTCGTCCCTATCAGGCCGCGTTGGTGTGTCACGCTGACGATCTCGTGATCGTTCGATGTATGAACCCCCTGCATCGCGTGTTCGAAGGCGTCAACACCGTCCCCGTTGCGCTTCACCACGCTCATATGCACCGGAAACCTGCATGCCGGGTGCCGCTCGACCTCAAGTGCATTTAGTGAGCGGGGAGACGAACTGCCGGGAAGTATTCGGCCACGCGTTCGCGATGCCACCAGAGTCCCGAGGCGCTGCGCTCGGCGGGTGTCGTGAAGCGATAGCGGTAGAGGCTCGCCCGAATCCACCGAGGCGAGTGGTCGGGAAACGGATTCACGCGCAGGAGTCCGAGAAGCTGCCCGTCCCCCTGGAGGAGGTGGAGGATCACGCCGGGGAACCACGGCTCGTCCTGGGCGCTGCCCATCGCGGCGAACCACATCAGCCAGTCGAGGCGCATGTGGTACGGCGCGACGAGCGGCGGCCGGTAAGCGGGATCGCCCGGCTTGCCCTTGAACTCGTACTCACGCCATGTCGTTGCGTCCGTCAGCGTCTGCTCGTCGGTGCCTTCGATGACGATCTCATTCCGCTCCTTCGTGATACTGCCGAACGCGCCGTACGTGTTGACGATTTGCAGCGGATTGAATGCCGTGTTCATCACCTGTCCGGGCGACAGCATGTTAAGGACGGGAGCGACGCTGAGCAACGCAACGAGCGCAGCGAGCCCGTATGTCGCGAACCGCTGCGACACCGGCTCGGCGCGAAGCTGCGGGATCGCGACCGGCAGCCACGACAGAAAGCGATCGTCCAGCGTCGTGAACGCCAGGACGATCGTGAGGTAGTTCAGCCACGACAGGTTGCCGCTGACGATCAGCATCCCTTGAAACGCGATGGTGATCAGTCCCGCGATTCCCGCGTACGGCTGCGGCAGAAAGTAGCCGAACGGCACGATCAATTCGCAGACGTGATTGATGACGACGCCGCCGTGCAGCGCGCCGCGCGGCAGCCAGTGGAAATACCAGCTGAGGGGATTCGGCATCGGCTGTGTCTCGAAGTAGTAGTCGAGACACGTCAGATCACGCCAGCACGGATCACCGCGCAGCTTGATCAGGCCGGCGCCGAACATCAGCCGGAACAGCGTCCAGCGGTAGATCCAGTTGAGGAGCGCCTGCGGCGGCGTGTTCGACGCGCCCGCGAAGATCGTGAAGAAGCCGACTTCGCACAGCAGCGATTCCCACCCGAACCCGTAGAACGTCTGGCCGACGTTCACGAAGGAGAGATACAGGATCCAGAGCAGTCCCCACACGAGACCCGCTGCGAGGCCGCTGCGCCGCTGCACCAGTCCGCTCAGCG
>Ga0070713_100001863_pt1 | contig 13610 bp, 9 predicted proteins | sample LARL82metaG_FD_65465 | JGI IMG/M metagenome (GOLD analysis project Ga0070713, IMG submission 65465) | Corn, switchgrass and miscanthus rhizosphere microbial communities from Kellogg Biological Station, Michigan, USA - LAR L8-2 metaG | ecosystem: Host-associated > Plants > Roots > Rhizosphere ... | reverse complement strand
GTTCCGGAGTCCGGGGATTCGATCCAGACGCTGAAGGCCGGCCTCATGGAGATCGCCGACATCTTTGTCGTGAACAAGGCGGATCGCCCTGGGGCCGACCGGCTGCGCCACGAGCTGGAGCTCATGCTCGGGCTGCGCGCCGGTAACACGATGAAGAATGTGCCCACGCACCATGGGGTCGACCTCGGCCGGGTGATGACAAGGGAGGAGAAGCTCGCGATGAATCCCGCGCGAGCCGCCCGTGAGGCGGCAGCAAGCGATTCCAGTACATGGACACCACCGGTGCTGCGGACCGTCGCGGCCCAGGGTGAGGGAATCGCCGATCTCGTAGCGGCCATCGACAAGCACTTCCATTATCTTGAACGCAGTGGCGCGCTGCGTACGCGACGACGTGCCCGACTACGTGCGCGGGTCGTCGAGGTCGTGGAGGGCCTGGTCCGTCGTCGGCTGTGGAGCGATGACGCGACGAAGCTTTGGCTCGATGCACGGATGGCGGATCTCGAGAGTGGGATGACGAATCCGTTCGCCGTCGCAAAGGAGTTACTGGCGCGCAGCGCGAGACTACTGTCCGAGGGAGATTGACGTACGATGACGTCCACGCGAGATCTTCGGAGTGTGAACAGGAGCGACGATGACGCGCGTCGCGAGCTCGAACAGCTGCGCGCCGAGGTCGCCGACTGGCGCCGGCGTTATGCTTCAGGCGAGCTGCGCGACATCGCGTTCACGAACTCCGCCCGCGAGGTGGATCCGCTCTACACCGTGCTCGACGTGCCGCCGCAGTCGTCCGTGGAGCTCGGAGTGCCCGGCGAGTATCCCTATACGCGCGGCATTCATTCTACCGGCTACCGCGGTCGTCTCTGGACGATGCGGCAATTCGCCGGCTTCGGTAGTGCGCGCGACACGAACGAGCGGTTCAAGTTCCTGCTCGAGCACGGCCAGACGGGACTGTCGACGGCGTTCGACTTCCCGACTCTCATGGGCTACGACTCCGATCACCCGCGGTCCGAGGGCGAAGTCGGCAAGACCGGAGTGGCGATCTCCAGCCTTGCGGACATGGAAATGCTCTTCGAGGGCATTCCCATGGATGAAGTCTCGACGTCGATGACGATCAATGGCCCAGCGATCATTCTCTGGGCCTTTTACATCGCCGCCGCAGAGAAACAGGGAGTCCGCGCCGAGAAGCTGCGCGGTACGATACAGAACGATATTCTGAAAGAATACATGGCGCAGCACGCGTGGTGCTTCCCGATCGAGCCCGCGCTGCGTCTCATTGTCGATTGCTTCGACTGGGGCGCGAAGCACGCACCGCAATGGAATACCATCTCCATCTCCGGCTATCACATCCGTGAGGCGGGAGCGACCGCGGCGCAGGAGCTCGCGTTCACGCTCGCCGACGGCTTCACGTACGTCGAGCGCGGCATCGCGCGCGGACTCGATGTCGATCAGTTCGCGCCGCGACTCTCGTTCTTCTGGGATATCCACAACGATTTCTTCGAGGAGATCGCCAAGCTGCGCGCCGCGCGCCGGATCTGGGCGCGGCACATGCGCGAGCGCTATCGGGCGCAGAGTCCGCGGTCCTGGATAATGCGCTTTCACTCCCAGACGGCGGGGGTCACGCTCACGGCGCAGCAGCCGATGAACAACGTCGTACGCGTCGCGTACCAGGCGTTGGCGGCGGTGCTCGGCGGCACGCAATCACTGCACACGAACTCGATGGACGAAACGCTCGCGCTGCCGACCGAGGAGGCAGTGCAGGTCGCGCTCCGTACTCAGCAGCTGCTTGCCTACGAGACGGGCGTGCCGAACGTGATTGACCCGTTAGGCGGATCGTATTACCTGGAGTCGCTGACGGATCAGCTCGAAGACGAGGCAGAGGCACTCTTTGCCGAGATCGATCAGGTCGGCGGCGTGGTTCGCGGGCTCGAGACCGGGTGGTTCCAGCGCAAGATTGCCGAGTCGGCAGCGCGGCAGCAGTGGGAGATCGAGCAGCATCGCCGCGTGATCGTCGGCGTCAACGAATTCGTCACCGACGAGCCGGAGCTGACGATCCCGCTGCTGAGGGTTGGCGAGGACGTGGATGCGAGCCAGCGCGAGCGGCTTGCCAAGCTTCGTCGGGAGCGCGATAACACCGCCTGTCAGCAGGCGCTGGACGAATTGCGTACGGTCGCGCGCGGCAAGGAGAACACGATGCCGTACATCCTGGAGTGCGCCCGGCGTTATTGCACGCTCTACGAGATTCGTGCGGCGCTGGAGAGCGTATTCGGCGCCTATCGCGAGCCGGTTTTCTTCTGAGTCGAACGGACAATTGGTGGGAGCACTACTTCGACGCTCTCTACCTGCGAGAATACGAGCCACTGTTCACGCTCGAGCGCGATAGACACGAGGTCTCCCGCCTGCTCGAGATTCTCGGGCTGCCAGACGGCGCGCGCATCCTCGATGTTCCGTGCGGCCAGGGGCGCCATGCGCACCTGCTGGCGGAAGCCGGCTTCGATGTCGACGGCCTCGATCTGTCCGCCGAGCTTCTCGCGCGCGCCAGGGCGCGGGGAATGGGCGAGCGGCTGCGCTATCACCGCGGGGACATGCGCCGCTTGCCGGCGGAATGGACCGGACAATTCGACGCAGTCCTCAACCTGTTCACATCGTTCGGGTTTTTCGCCGACCCGGCCGACGATCGCGCGGTGATCGCGGAATTCGCGCGGGTGCTCCGGCCGAGTGGCATGCTCGTTTGGCACGGCGGGAGTCGCGACGGGGTGATGGCGCAGTTTCTCCCGCGCGACTGGTGGGAAAGCTCGGATGGCACGATGCACGCGCAGGAGCGGAGCTTCGATCCGCTCTCAGGTGTGCTTACGGTCGAGTCGCATTGGAGTGGAGCAGGGGGAGCCGGCAAACGGGAGCATCGAATCAGGATATACACGGCGACCCGCCTCGCCGAGCTTTGCGCGGATGCCGGTCTGATCGTCGAAGCGGCGTACGACGGCTGGCGCGACCGGCCATTGACGCGCCGGTCGAGCGAGATGCTCCTCGTCGCGCGAAAGCAAAGCGCGTTTCACGAGTTGCCGCCGCGCAAGCCGCGCCGCTAGCTTTTCCCTGCGGCAGGCCGCAGGGAAAAGCGTCCATTTGGAGTGGTTCGCGAGATTCGCTCGCACTCTCCGTCGCCATCACATCGTCCGAATGCGGCTCGCCGCTTTGTTGACCCGCTGAATGCGTCCAATACGTGTGCTCGTCGCCAAACCCGGTCTCGATGGACATGACCGTGGAGCGAAGGTCGTCGCCGCCGCGTTGAGAGACGCGGGAATGGAGGTCATCTACACCGGTCTCCACCAGACGCCGGAGATGATCGCCAATGCCGCGATCCAGGAGGACGTGGATGTCGTCGGTCTCTCCATTCTGAGTGGCGCGCACATGACACTCTTTCCTCGCGTACGGGCGCTACTCGCCGAACAGGGACGTGATGACATACTCATCACCGGTGGGGGCATCATCCCGAAGGAGGACATGGAAGAGCTCAAACGCGGCGGGATCGGCAAGTTGTTCGGTCCGGGCACGCCGACGAGTGATCTCGTGGACTACATTCGCGGATGGTTCGCGGAGCGCGAAAAGCAGGAAGCGTGACAGGGACTGCGGGCGGCGTGGGTCGCAAGGCAACTGGTGGTGGAGACTCGCGGCTGCGAGAGCTCGTCGCCGCGGTGCGTGAGCTCGAACAGAAGTTGCGGCAGGGCGGCGGCGTGGAGCGGATTGCCCGCCAGCACAAGCAGGGCAAGCTCACGGCGCGTGAGCGCATCGCCGGGCTTTGCGATCCAGCTACGCGTTTTCTGGAAATCGGACTGCTCGTCGCCTACGATCAATACGACGGGGCGGCGCCGGCGGCCGGAGTCGTGACGGGGATCGGCATCGTGGAGGGCCGTAGCGTCGTCATAGTGGCTAACGACGCGACCGTAAAGGCGGGTTCGTGGTGGCCCGAAACGATCAAGAAAATGCTCCGGGCCCAGGAGGTCGCGATGCGCTGCCGCATCCCGATCATCTATCTCGTCGACTCAGCCGGGGTGAATCTGCCATACCAAGGGGGTGTCTTTCCCGGACAGTACGGCGCGGCGCGACTGTTCTATTACAACTCCATCATGCGGCGCTATCTGCGCATTCCTCAGATCGCGGCCGTCATGGGACCCTGCATCGCCGGTGGCGCGTACCTCCCGGCGCTGTCGGATCTCATCGTCATGGTGAAGGGAACGTCGTTCATGGGCCTGGGTGGCCCCAACCTCGTGAAGGGTGCGACGGGGCAGACGATCGACTCGGAGACGCTTGGCGGCGCCAGCACGCACACCGAGACGAGTGGTGTCGCGCATTACTCGGTGGACGACGACCCTTCCTGCCTGACCAAGATCCGCGAGCTCGTCTCGATGCTGCCCCCGCAGCGCACTGTAACCTCTGGCAATGCGCCCGAGGCCGATGCGGAGCATCTCTATGACGTGCTGCCATCCGATCACCGAATGTCGTATGACATGCACGAGGTCATCCGCACACTCGTGGACGATGGCAAGATCGACGAGTTCCAGCCGAAGCTCGCGAAGGAGATGATCTGCGGTGACGTTCACATTCGCGGAATTGGCGTTGGCCTGATCGCGAATCAGCGAGGGCTCATCAAGGGTCGTGCAGGGGAGAAGCCGCGCTTTGGCGGCATTCTCTACGCCGAGAGCGCGGAGAAGGTCGCTTACTTCATCGAGCGCTGCGACCGTCAACACATCCCATTGCTGTTCGTACAGGATGTATCCGGCTTCATGGTCGGCCCGGAAGCGGAGCACGAGGGGATCATTCGCGCGGGCGCTCGCTTCGTTGAGGCGATGGCGACGGCGCGCGTACCGAAGCTCGTTCTCACCGTGAATCACGCCTCGGGCGCGGGCTACTATGCGATGGCGGGCCAGGGCTTCGATCCCGACTTCATATTCAGCTGGCCGACGGGTCGCATGGGGGTGATGGAAGGTGAGTCGGCCATTCAAGCAGTGCACGGTCCGGCGATCGAGGACGCGAAGCGGCGCGGCAAGCCGTTGGATGGCGACACCACACAGGCGGTCGAAGACATGCGTGAGGACTACGAGCACCAGCTCGATGCTCGTTATGCAGGGGCGCGCGGGTTCATCGACGCGATCGTCGCGCCAGAAGAGACCCGCGACATCCTCGTCATGGCGCTGACAGCCGGACTCCAGAACAGCGGCCCACACCTCGGCGCCTTCGTTCTCCCCTCGACCTGCGCAACGGATGACCGCTGACCGAACGAAGGAGCTTGTCAGAGTGGCTGCGGGTCAGGGCTTCTGGGGCGACTGGCTCGAAGCGCCGCGGCGACAAGTCGAGGGGGGCGAGATCGACTATCTGATGCTCGACTATCTCGCCGAGGTGACGATGTCCATTCTGCAGAAGCAGAAGGAACGCGACCCCAAAATGGGCTACGCGCGCGACTTCGTCGGAGCGATCGAGAGCATCCTGCCGGCAATCGCGAAGCGCGGCGTACGCGTTGTCGCGAATGCCGGCGGCGTGAATCCACCAGCGTGCGCGGACGCCATTCGGGCGGTGTCCGAGCGCGCGGGTCTGAAGCAGCATGTCCGCGTTGGTGTCGTCACCGGCGACGACCTCCTTCCGCGATTGGACGAGTTGTTGGCGGGTGGCCACGAGCTGCGGAACATGGATACGGCAGCGCCGCTGTCCATGGTGCGCGATCGCGTGCTTTCGGCCAACGCCTACATTGGTTCGGTACCGATCATGGAAGCGCTCCGCCGCGGCGCGAACGTGGTCATCACCGGCCGTTCCACCGACACGGCGCTCACCATGGCGCCGATTCGCTACGAGTTTGGCTGGGGCGCTGAAGAGTGGGACAAGCTCGCCGCTGGCATAATCGCTGGCCACATCATCGAATGCGGCGCGCAGTGCTCCGGCGGCAATTGTCTCTACGATTGGCGCAATATTCCCGATCTGGCGAACGTGGGGTACCCCATCGTCGAGGCGCGTCGGGACGGTACGTTTGACATTACCAAACACCAGGGCACTGGTGGCCGCATTTCAGTGCAGTCCGTGACGGAGCAGTTGGTGTACGAGATGGGCGACCCGCACGCGTACATCACGCCCGACGTCATCGCCGACTTCACGACGATCGAGCTCGCACCCGCAGGCCCGGATCGAGTGCGTGTCTACGGTATCAAAGGCCGTCCGCCGACCGACAAGCTGAAGGTTTCGATCGCTTACCGCGCTGGATTCAAGGCAGTGGGGACGCTGGTCTATGCGTGGCCCGACGCGCTGGACAAAGCTCGTAAGGCAGACGAAGTGCTCCGCGCGCGTCTCGCGAACCTCGGCCTGAAGTTCGATCAGCTGCTGACCGAGTTCGTCGGCGTTTCCGCGGCACATGGACCGCTCACCGGTGTGGTCCAGGGCGCGCCCGAGGTGCAGCTGCGGGTCGGTGTTCGCTCGGCGGATCGGGCAACGGTCGAGCGGTTCACCCGCGAGCTCGCGCCACTGGTCCTCAACGGGCCGCCGACCGTGACGGGCTTCGCCGGCGGCCGGCCGAAGGTCGAAGAGATTGTGGCGTACTGGCCGGCGCTGATCGACAAGCGTGTCGTCGAGACGAAAGTGGAGGTGGCGTGATGCGCGTGCAGCTGGTCGACATCGCACATGCCCGATCCGGCGACAAAGGAGACACGGCCAATGTCGGTGTCATCGCGCTTCGCCCCGAGTGGTACTCGGTGCTCGAGGAGTACGTGACCCGCGACCGCGTGCGCGAGCATTTCACGGGCGTCATTACCGGAGAGGTCGAGCGGTACGAACTTCCGAATCTCAAGGCGCTGAATTTCCTGCTGCATGGCGCGCTCGACGGCGGCGGAACGCTCTCGCTCAAGACCGATGCACAGGGCAAGGTGTTCTCCACCGCGCTTCTTCGCATGTCCATCGATGTTCCCGATGGAGAGGCGCGGCGGCTTTCCCTTCCGGCGGCTCGCCAATGAGCGCGGTACGCGTCGAGCGCCGCGGTGTCGTGGGTTGCCTAACGCTCACGCGCGCCGAGGTCCAGAACGTCATGGACCAGCAGATGGCGGAGCAGCTTTTCGCGGGGCTGCAGCAGCTCGAGTCGGATAATCAGGTGCGCGTCGTCCATCTCACGGGTGAAGGGGATGACTTCTGTGCCGGTGTGGACCTGGACGCAATGTCGCGCCTCGGTACCGAATCGGGCGACGCCCAGCGCCAGGACGCCGAAGCGGTAGGCCGCGTCTATCTCGCGATTCGGGCGTTGATGAAGCCGGTGGTGTGCTCAATTCGTGGCCGGGCCCTGGGGCCTGGCGCCGGGTTGGTGCTCGCCTGCGACGTGTCACTTGCGCATCAGGATGCGGAGTTCGGATTTCCCGAGGTTCGTATGGGCTTCGTTCCCGCGATTACGCTGCCGATACTTCGTCGCACCCTCGGCGAGAAGCGCTCGGCCGATCTCGTACTCAGCGGCCGGGTAATCGACGCAGAGGAGGCGGGCGCCATCGGTCTGGTCAGCCGGGTCCTTCCAGCACCGAGCTTCGAGGCTGATGTGAATGCCATGCTCGCTGGCCTCTCTGGTTCCTCGGCCACATCACTCGCGTTGACGAAGTGGCTGCTCTACAAACTCGACGCGCTTTCGTTCGATGATGGTATCGCCGCGGGAATCGTGACCGACGTCGAAGCACGCGCGACAGAGGACTTCCGTGCCGCGTTGCGCCGGCGGTCGGGAAACTCCGGTACCTAGCGCAAGGCAAGAGTAGCAGCGGAGCGACGGTGGTTTTCTTTCCTCGATATGATCGCGACCGGACGCGACGCCTGCGAACGGAGCCATCCTGGCTAACGCAGCTGAAGCTGGGGCTGGCCATCGCTGGCCTCATTTTGTGGGGTTACGGCGCGCGCGCGGACATCGAGTGGCTCCGCTGGACCGGCATTGGCTTTCTGGCAGCTTCGGTCCTCGTGCGTGTTCTCTTTCGGCGGTTCTCGCGTTCGGACGACGCGCCTCGCGACGACGAGAGCCGTTAGTGAAGCGCCTTTGAGAATTCTTGGTGCAGGGGGCGTTAGGCTCCCATCGCCTGTGCCGGGCCGGACGAGCGGCCATGCCGCGCGAGCAGCGAGCGGAAACGCGTCGCGAGGGCGACGTAGCCCATGTCGTCGGCGCGGCCCGAGAACCGCCTAACGAAATCCCAGAGATCTGCGCCAGCGGCAATGAGCGACGAGGCGCACTCCGCGGCGAGCCACGCCGCGCAGCGTGCATCGCGTGGCTCGGTGTGGGCCAACGCCGTCCGGAAGCGCTGTTCGGCCTCGTCGCGTCGTCCGAGCTCGAGTGCGACACGGATGCTCAGCGCCTCCACGAGCTCGCGGTTCTGGAACCACCAGTCGAATCGTTCGCCAACCATCGTCTCGGCGTTGCGCGCCGCCGTGTAGGCATAATCGCGACGATTGAGGTCGAGCCCAGCTAGCCCGGCTCCCGCGATGGCCCCGATTTCCATGTCGAGCTGACCGAGGCGGCGCGCGCTCGTCGCGGCCTCCTCGTACAGCTCCAGCGCCCGCGTGGGATCACCGGTTTCGCGCGCGAGGTGCCCCATGTTGTAGACCGTCGCGACGCGGTGCAGCTCGTTTTTCAGCTTGATGAACAACTTTCGCGCTTCATCGAAGCGCTGCCGCGCCTCCTCGAAGCGGCCACTCCACATGAAAAGCACGCCGAGATTGAGCGCGGCAACGCCGGCCCAATCGGGCGCGCCGGCCTGCAGGCTCAACTCCACCGCGCTGCGGAAGGCATCGATCGCCGCGGCGGTGTTTCCAACTTTCGAATAGCTCACGCCGATGTGGATCTGGCAACGCACGTAACCGTGGCGGTCGTCGATCTCGCTGCAGATCTCCTGCGCGCGGCGATAGAAGACGATCGACTCCTCGGAGCCGAGCTCGAAGAGTGTCCAGCCGAGTCGCATGAGCGCGTGCGCGTGCAACAGTCGCTCGCCAATGCGCTCCGCCATCTCCGCGCTCTCGCGTGCCAGTCGCTCCGCGGTTGCGGGGTCGCCGAGGCTGCCGTACGTCGTGGACATCATCGTGAGAAGCGACACGCGCTCCTTCTGGAGATCCATCTCCTCGGCACTCTTGAGCAGTGACTGATACGCCTCGAGCGTCTGGGTGAGCGGTTTGCCAAGGAAGGCCTGGGCGCGTTCGTAAAGAATCAACAACGGCAGCTTTTCCTTCTCCGTTAGCTCCTCGCCGACGCTATTGATCGCGGTCTTACAGAGCTCAACGCCTTCAGCGTAGCGGCCGGAGACTTCGGCAACCTTGCCCGCTCCCAGATAGGCGTCGAGCTTCTGCTGCGGCGTCGCCGCGTGGCGAAGCGCCATGGTGAAGAATGCCGCCGCCTCGTCCTGGGCATAGACGTTCGTGGCGCTCTCGCCAGCCTGCATTGCGTAGCGATACGCTTTGTCGCTGACGCCGGCCTGGTCGAAGTGACCCGCCAGCTCGGCGATGGCGTTCGAGTTGCGCGTCTCCAGCGCCTCACCGACGGCGTGGTGGATGCGCTTGAGACGGCGGGGGTTGGCGGTGTTCTTTATTGCATCGAGGAGTAGCGTGTGCGTGAACGCATACGAATCGGCATCGCCGCGCGACGGCTCGAGTACGGCGGCGGCGACGGCTTCGTCGATGACGTCCAGCAACTCATCTTCGCTGCCAGCCCCCGCGGCGAGCGCGAGATCGATGTCGAACACGCGACCGATCACCGCCGCTGTCGTCAGGATGTTTCGCGTACGCTCCGACAGACGGTCGAGACGTCGCGCCATCAGGTCGCTCACGGCAACAGGGAGGCGTAACTCGGACGTTTGCTTCCAGATCCAGCGCTCGCCCTCGTAGCGGATCTCTCCTTCCTCGACGAGTGCACGCAGCACCTGGACAACGAGGAAGGGGTTTCCTTCGGTATGCCGGTACAGCACCGGCAGCAGCTCGCGGCCGAGCTCCTGGCCCCGCGACGCCGCGGCGAGCCACTGTTCGAGCTCCGCCCGCGTCAGACGCTGTAGCGAGAGCTCGCTGAACCGCTCGTCACGCGATAGGCGACGGCGCCGATCCATGACATCCTTGCTCTTGTCCTCGGCGCGAATCGTGAGGCAGATGAGGATGTGATCCTGATCAAGCTGCGGCACGAGGTGCTCGAGCGTGTCCCACGTCGCCAAATCCGCCCATTGCATATCGTCGAGAACGAGCACGAGCGGACAGGTCGCCGCAGCGAGGCGAACATATTCGACGATTTCCTCGTACAGGGCGTACTTGCTACCCACGTTCTCCGGGCGTGGCTCCGAGCCGTCGGAGAGCGCGGGCACGAGTCGAGGCAGCTCACGCCAGACGCGCCCTGGCGCATTCACCCGCTGCTTGATCGCGGAGAGAATTTCCGCCCACGGACCGTACGGCGGTTTGACGTCCGCCTCGAGGGCGCGACCCATCACGAGCGATCCACCACGCAGTCGCACCTCCGGCAGCAGCTGGCGCAAGAGCGTGGATTTGCCTACACCGGCTTCACCGACGACTGCGACGACGCGTGGCTCGCCGCGGAACGACGTGTCGAGCATGCGCACGAGTCGTTTCAGTTCCTCGACGCGACCGACGAACCGGTTGAGGTTGAGCTGTGGCTGTGACGCCTCCGGCGCCGTGCCGGCAAGAGCGACCGCGTTTCGGCCAGCGCGCTTTGCTTCGTACAGCGCGCGGTCGGCGGCCGCGAAGACGGCTTCGACGTGGTCGGCGTGCTCGGCCGTCGCGACGCCGATCGAGAGTGTGACCGACACCGTCTCGCTCGGCGTGCCCCGCAGCGGGACTCGCTCGCGCTCGACGGCGGCGCGGAGGCGATCGGCGACTTCGCGCGCGGTTTCCATGGTCGTGCGCGGGAGCAGCACGACGAACTCGTCGCCGGCGTAACGGCCGATGACGTCGCCCGCTCGGACGCCACGCTTGAGGAGCGCGACGACCGCCTTGAGCACATCGTCGCCCTGGAGGTGGCCGTAGGTATCGTTGACCAACTTGAAGTGGTCGACGTCGATGACGAGCAGCGCCGATGGCGGATCGTTGCCGCGGCGACGGAGCAGAGCGGTGTTCGCGGCGTCGAGAAAGGCGCGGCGGACCAGCACGCTTGTCAAGTCGTCGAGCTCTCCCGGAACGTCCGTCGGTGTCGTCTGCGCTGTCTGCTCGGCGGAGGGTGGCTCGCTCAGCCCGCGACGCGGTGGTCCCATGCGACTCATCACCGCCTCGAACAACGGAAAGAGCTCCGGATCGAACTGATGGCCGACGTCACTCCGCATCATGTCCAGCGCCTGCTCGTGCGACACCGCTTTCTTGTAGCTGCGCTCTGATGTCAGGGCGTCGTAGACATCCGCGACACAGAGAATGCGCGCTGTGCGCGGAATGTCCTCACCCTTGAGTCCGTGCGGATAGCCCGCGCCGTCCCACCGCTCGTGATGGGACTCGACGATCGGGCGCACGTCCCAGGGGAAATCGATGTCGGCCAGCATCTCGACGCCCCACACCGGGTGCCTCTTGATCATGACCCACTCTTCTGCCGTGAGGCGCCCCGGCTTGTTCAGTATCTCCGGTGGGATCATGAGCTTGCCGACATCGTGCAGCAGGGCGCCAATGCGGAACCAGAAGAGCGATTTCTGATCGAGACCCGCCTCGGCGGCGAGGGCGCAGGCGAGGTCGGCGACGCGCTCGCAGTGACCCTGTGTGTAGTGATCCTTCGATTCGATCGACTCACCCCAGCGTCGGACGACATCCAGGAAGTCACTTTCCAGGCGAGTAGTCTGCCGATCGATGTCAGCGAGGTCTGGCCGCGCGTGCAGCTGAGTGAAGAGACGGTGCGCGCGGTTCAGGCTCTGCAGCGTGTCGCGATTGCGTCCCTGCAGCCGATACAATTCCGCGAGCTCGCGCGCGATTTCCGCCGAGAGGAGAAGATCCTGACGGGCATCGGCGAGGTCGACGGCGTTCCGAAATGCCTCCTCGGCGGCGCTGAAATCACCGGTCTCGCGGAAGATTACGCCATAACACTTCTGGATTTCACCGATCGCCTCGTTGTGCCGCGTCTCCTCGGAGATAGCGAGGCCCCGATCGCATGCCTGGCGCGCCTTGGCAAACTCTTTCTTGGCGATCCAGAGGATGGCGAAGTTCACCTCGAGGATCACGCGCACGCCGACGTCGCCGATCTGCTGACTGAGCGGAATCGCTTCCTCGTACGCGCGCTCGGCGGTCTCCCAACGCTCCATCCGCGTGTAGAGCATGCCGAGGTTGTTCAGCGTGATGCAGATGTACTTCGTGAGGCCGAGCGCACGATAATCGGCGAGACTCGCCTCGTAATGCCAGAGCGCCTGCTCCAGCTCACCGCGGATGTTCGCGATGACACCGAGGTTCTGCGACGTCATCGCCGCGAGCTTGGCTTCGCCGGCGCGTCGCGCGCTCTCGCGCGCCTTCAAGTAGAGCCGCTCCGCCTCGTCCAGCCGGCCCATCTTGTAGTTGAGCAAACCCTGAACGTTGACAGCGTGACCGACGGCGGCTTCGTCTCCCAGCGCTTCGGCGACGGCCAGCGCCGCCTCGAGACAATCGAAGGCGGCGTCGAGATTCAGCTCGACGCCGTGTGTGATGCCGATCCAGCGGAGCAGGGAGGCGGCAATTGGCGCCTCCTCTGGCGAGCGCAGTTGTGAGAGCGCCTGTTCGTATAATGCGCGCGCTTCCTGCGTGCGGCCCTGCCGTTCGGCGAGTTGCGCGCGGTCGATCAACGCCGCTGTCGACGTGGCCGAAGACAGCAACCGCGATTGCAGCGGATGCTCCGACGTGTCGGACAGAGGTTTGGGTGAGTCGCTCATGCGCTCTCGGGTCGCGCCGTCGTCGGGTTGCGCCGATGCACTATCAGGTACGCATACGTTGGGACAGAAAGGCCACGCCAGGAACGGAGTAGCTGGGCAAGGTGCAGTACGGCATTCGACTTAAGACGCCCGGATGGCCGGAAAGTCATCGGGCCAGCCGGAAATCCCGGACTGGCCCGATGTGTATGGTTTCCTTCGAGATAGCATCATCCAACTGCGATGATGTAGCCGGAAAGAGAGTTCGTCGTGGGCAGATGCCCGTCGGGCATGCTTGCGCTCTCGTAGGCCGCTTGGCCGGAGGGCGTCGCGCTGGCACTCAGCACTCCGAAGAGCGCGGCGCACAGCAGCAGCCGGACCAGCACCGGCATGGTTACTTGGGACATGAATCGAGCCTCCGTCGGGTTCGATAAAGGGTTAATGGATGGATGTCGTTACGGCGGAGGCTCAGTAGGCGATCAGGAAGCCGGCGAACGACATTACAGACGCACAGGACGCATCGGACCACGCATCGCACACTTCGCCGGCCGAAACCAGGTAGCCGCTGAAGTGCTTGATTCGCCGCGTGACCTTGTTGCCATTCAGATCTTCCCACGATCCGAGCGACGGATCGTTCACACTCTCATCAACCCACAGCCCGTCGGTCGGACGGTACCAGTAGATCGGATAGCTGTAGTTGGTGTTGATGTCGTAATAGTCCTTCATCGTGAGTGTCACGTACTGCGACGGATCGCTCGTCGGCACGAAACGCATTGCCGGCTC
>Ga0070713_100001862_pt1 | contig 13610 bp, 12 predicted proteins | sample LARL82metaG_FD_65465 | JGI IMG/M metagenome (GOLD analysis project Ga0070713, IMG submission 65465) | Corn, switchgrass and miscanthus rhizosphere microbial communities from Kellogg Biological Station, Michigan, USA - LAR L8-2 metaG | ecosystem: Host-associated > Plants > Roots > Rhizosphere ... | reverse complement strand
GCGGCCGCAGATAAACAGGTTCAGGCGCCAGAGGGAAGCCCGGGGGGGCCATGAGTACCAGCTACACGTTATGCGAGCCGCATGACGCCCTCGTGTCACTTTCCGTCACCGAAGTCATGCCCACACGTGAAAGGACACCGCCGTCATGAAGCAAGACAACCGCACCGAGGACAGGCTCCTGACCCCGTCAGAGGTGGCCGCGTTGTTCCGGGTCGACCCGAAGACCGTGACCCGGTGGGCGCAGCAGGGCAAGCTGCGGTCCATCCGGACGCTGGGCGGCCACCGCCGGTATAGCGAGTCGGAGATCCAGGCCTTTCTGGAGGACTCACAGGGGGTGCCCCGGCCGCGGTCGGCCGAAGACTGACCACAGGAGTACCCTCCACCTGGGCCCTGGGCGGGCAGCCGTGCCTGCCTGAGCGGGAACGCGGCCCGGCAGGAGGTGCGTTATGGGGGAGCTTGTCCGGGTCGAGATCGACCAGGCCATCGCCACGATCCGGCTCGACCGGCCGCCCATGAACGCGCTGAACGCCCAGGTCCAGGATGAGATCGCGGCGGCCGCCGCTCAGGTGTCCGCCGATAGCAGTGTCCGCGCCGTGGTGCTCTACGGCGGCCCGAAGGTCTTCGCCGCGGGCGCGGACATCAAGGAGATGGCCGAGGCCAGCTTCGCCCAGGTGGCGGCCGACAGCCGCCGGCTCCAGGGCGCGTTCACCGCGGTCGCCAGGATCGGCAAGCCGGTGGTGGCGGCGGTGACCGGGTATGCGCTCGGCGGCGGCCTTGAACTCGCGCTGTGTGCCGATTTCCGGGTCGCCGGCGAGGGCGCCCGGGTCGGCCAGCCCGAGATCCTCCTCGGGATCATCCCGGGAGCCGGCGGGACCCAGCGGCTGCCGCGGCTCGTCGGGCCCGCCCGGGCCAAGGACATCGTCTTCACCGGCCGTTTCGTGGGTGCCGCCGAGGCGCTCCAGATCGGCCTTGTGGACAGGGTGGTCCCGGACGCGGAGGTGTACCAGGCGGCGCGGGAACTGGTCGCCCGGTACGCCACCGGTCCCGCGGTGGCGCTGCGGGCCGCCAAGCAGGCCGTCGACGCGGGGCTTGAGACCGACCTGGAGACCGGCCTGGAGATCGAGCGGCTGCACTTCGCCGCGCTCTTCGCGACCGAGGACCAGCGGACCGGGATGCGCAGCTTCATCGAGAACGGGCCGGGGAAAGCCACCTTTGCGGGGCGGTGACGGCTTTGCGCTGGGCGGGTCGCCAGGACGCTTTCGGCAGCCATACTGGTAGGTAGCAGCCCCACGCGTCCCGGCTGCCCCCGGCAAAGGAGCACGCGAGCCGATGCACCCGATGATGACCGCTGGCATGCCTGCGGGCCCGCCTGCCGGCATACCCGCGGGCCTGCGAGTCCGCCCATGACCGAGCCGGCCGGCGACCTGTCCCTGGAAATGATCACCGCGGCCCTGCGCGCGGACAGCGCCGACGTCGCGGTGTACGCGCGGGTGCTGACCGAGTCGCTCGGTGACGCACTGCCCGCCGACTGCGTGACGGTGGACCGGGCGCGGCGGACCATGTCGGACCGGCGGAACGGACGGCCCGGCCAGGTGGAGAAGGTCACGGTGCGGCTCGGCGACCAGGTGCTGTCCCTGGGGGTGCAGCCGGGCCGCCCGCCCGCCGCCGAAATTTGCCGGGAGGTACGCGGCATCGTGCTCTCGCGGCAGCCCGCCACGCTGCAGGAATGGGTGGATCAGCTGGCCCGGGCGCTGGCTGCCCACGCCCAGCAGAATGCCCACGCGGCCGAGGTACTGCGTAAGCTCGTTGCAGGATCCTAAGACGTCCCGCCGCATCGGCTTGCCGAATCGGGTGGGGATACGGGAGGGGGCCTCCGTAGTCTGGGGAATGCCATGAACGATCAGGACCTGGTACCGGACAGGCTTGGCGCCTACCGTCTGCTCGACCGGATCGGCGAGGGCGGGATGGGTGTTGTCTACCTTGCCCGCGACCTGGGGCACCGGACGGTCGCACTCAAGGTCCTGCGGTCAAGCGTGGCAGGGGATCCGACCGCCCGGCGGCGGCTGGCCCGCGAGGTCGAGACGATGCAGCGGGTGCACAGCCCGTACGTCGCCGAGGTGATCGACGCCGATCTGACCGGCGAGATCCCCTACATCGTGACCCGTTTTGTTCCCGGCCGTACCCTCGACGACCTGGTCACCGACTGTGGGCCCCTCCGCGGGCCGGCCCTGGCGCAGCTTGCCTCCGGGCTCGCCGACGCCCTGGTCGCGGTGCACGCCGCCGGGGTGGTCCACCGCGATCTCAAACCAAGCAATGTCATGCTGGTCCACGACACGCCGGTGGTCATCGACTTCGGCATCGCGCAGGGACCCGACGCGACCCGGCTGACCATGACCGGGATGTTCATGGGCACGCCGGGCTACCTGGCACCCGAGGTCATCGAGGGCCGCCCGAGCAGCGAGGCCTCTGACGTGCACGCGTGGGGAGCCACGGTCGGCTATGCGGCCACCGGCCGCCCGCCGTTCGGCACCGGTTCCTACGAGACGATCTTCTACCGGATCGTGAACGGGCAGGCTGACTTGGCTGGGGCCCCGGCGGCCCTGGTCCCGCTGCTGGCCGCCGCCCTCGCCAGAGATCCCGCGTACCGCCCACCCGCGGTTCAGCTTCGCGCCCAGGCAGCGGTGCTCGACCTCGGCGCCCTCGCCCAGGCCCAGGTAAGAACCGGGACAGCGGGAACGGCCGCTGGCCTTAACGCGGCCGGGGCAACCCGGTCGGACGTAGCGCCGGCCCGAGGCCAGGCGACGGTGCAGCCCGGGCGGGCGACGGCACAGCCCGGGCTCGCGGCGGCAGGCGCGATGGCTGCCGGCGGGATGGCCGCTGGCGTGCCGCCGGTCGCTGACCTGCCAGCGGCCGCCGCCAACGGCGCTCTCAGCGGAGCGGGGGCCGCTGGGGTGACGGCGCTGCCCGGCTTCGGGCCGCCGGTACCGGCGGCGCCGGCCAGCTTTGACCCGGCCATGACCGCGGACGGCAGCGCCGCCGCGGCCGCGGTGTTCTCCCCGGCCACGCGTCCGCTAACGACCGCCCGCCCGCTCCCCGACGATCTTGGCGACGTGCTCACACCGGTCCGCTACGTCCGGAACGGCACCAAGAGGCGGGGGAGTAACGGCGCGGCAGCACCCGGCGCGGCCTCCCCGTCCGCCCCCCTGGCGGCGGACAGGGAGGACGCGGCGGCCAGGAGCCGCTGGCAATCGGTCCTGGTGTTCGCCTCGATCCTGGTCGTGGCCAGCATCAGCGTTGTCCTGCCCATCCTGGGAACCCTGGCCGCCCTTGCCTTCTTCGCCTCGCTACGCACCGCCGCGCTGGTGCAGCGCCAGAGCACCACGCGGCGCCTGGCCCGGGGAGCCAAGGCCGCCACCGATCCGCTCGTGACTGCGGTGTCCCTGCCCTGGTTCCTTATCCGGGCGCTGATCGCGCTTATTCTGCTCGCGCCATTCGCGCTGGCCGCGGCCGCCGTCGCGGCCGGGATCGCGGTCACCGCCGCACCGGGTGCCTGGCCGGACCGGGCCCTCGCCTACGCCGCGGGCGCGCTGGTGCTCTTCTATGGCTTCGGGCCAGGGTCGGCCCTGCCGCGAAGCCAGCTTCGCCGGGTCTTCGGCACGGTCGCCAGGACACGCCCGGCACGGATCGTGGTCCTGGCCGGGATGACCGCCCTGACCGCCGCGGCCATCAGCGCCGCGGTGACCTGGCCGTCCGTCTACTGGCCGACGGCCGTACCGCATGGATTCGTTCAGTTCGGGGTGGACCACTTCGGGCTGCTGCGCCGGTTCGGCCACCACCTCGGGGTGGCACATCACATCGGCACCGTGCGCGGTTTCCTGCTGCGGCACCTCGATCAACTGCGCAGCGCCGGCTAGCGGCCGGCCGGGTCAGCTGACCCGCTGGCCGGTGCCGTTGGCCTGGCCGCCGGCGGCGCGCCCGAGGGCTCCACCGATGCCGGGGGCGGCGTCCGAGTTGACCACAGCCCCGTCGGCCTCCCTGGCCGCCCGGTCCGTGTCCCGCCGCCTGGCCGGTGACGCACCGCTGGAGGAAGGCTCCCCGCGCTCGGCTGGACCGGGCCGTGGCGGGTGCGCTGCCCGCTCGGCAGGCGGCAACGGCCGGACCAGGCCCAGCGCGATCACCTCGTTGGCCAGCCGCACCCGCCGGTTCGGGCCTTCGGGAATCCGGAACTTCTGGTAGAGGCGGAGCAGGTGCTGCTTGACAGCAGCTTCGGTGACCACGAGGTCGGCCGCGATCTCGCGGGCCGTGGCCGGAGCCACAAACGCCTCGTCGGACAGTGCTGGACGGCAGAGAGAGGTAAGGACATCGAGTTCCCGGCGGGTCAGCTCGGGACTGGCCGAGCGACGCAGTTCGACCTCGGCGGCGAGGTCTTCCCTGGGAATTCCGCCGACCCGGCAACGTGCCGCGCCGAAGCTCAGCACGTCACCTTCTTCCAGGACCCTGCGGGCCACAAGCCGCCCGTTGACCCGCGTCCCGTTCCGCGATAATCCCAGATCGGCGACGTATGCGTACGGCCCGTGGCGGACAATCTCGGCGTGCAGCCGGGACACACTGGGATCGGCGAGGCGCACATCGACGCCGCTCCCGCGTCCGACGGTGGTAACCGTCTCGGTCAGCGGGATCACGTCGCCTGTCTCCTCGATGCGAATGTAAGGCCCCTCCACAAGGTTCTCCTGCCTGCCTAAGTAGCGACTGAGGTCTTACGAAATGGTTACCCCCTTGCGAGGACTTCCTATCACCGTTGGCCGCACGGGTTCGGGCGGTGCCGCTGGTCAGCGTCTGGCCATACCGGGACTGCCCGGGCCACGTCACCTGGCCCAACGTCGGCGGAAGTACACTGCCGAGCGGGTCAGGCGGAAGGAAGAGACATGGCGGACAAGCCGTCCAGGGGCCTTGCGGATGTCATCGCCGCGTCCACCGCGCTCAGTGACATCGACGGCCGGGCTGGTCTGCTGTTCTACCGCGGCTACGACATCCACCAGCTCGCCGGGTCAGCGACCTTCGAGGAGATCGCCTACCTGCTTCAGCGCGGGCACCCGCCGTCGGCCGGGGAGCTTGCCGCGTACCGCGCCGAGGTCAGCGGCGGCCGCTTCCTCGGCAAGCTGGTCACCGCGGGCCTGGCCGACGTGGCGGGCAGCCAGGCGCCGATGGAGGCGATGCGCACCCTGGTGTCGCTGGCCAGCGCCGATGACCTCGACAAGAACTCGAACGCGCCGGAGGCGAACTCCCGCAAGGCGGTGCGGCTCGTCGCGCAGCAGCCGCTTTTCGTGGCGGCGTATCACGCCGCGCGCGGTGGGCTTGAGGTCCTGCCAGCCATCGATGGGCTGGGGCTGGCCGCCAACTTCCTGCTGCAATTGCGAGGCGCGCCGCCGTCGGAGCGTGAAGCGCAGATCTTCGATACCTGCCTGGTGCTGCACGCCGACCACACCATGAACGCGTCCACCTTCGCGGCCAGGATCTGCGCGGCGACCCTTTCGGACATGCACTCCGCGGTCGTCGCGGCTATCGGCACCCTCAAAGGCCCGCTGCACGGCGGGGCGAACGAACAGGTCATGCGCACGCTGACCGAGATCAGGGACACTGCGCCCGGCGATCCGGTCGGCGCGGTGGAACGCGAGGTGGTGCGGCGCCTCGCGGCCGGCGAGAAGATCATGGGATTCGGCCACCGCGTGTACAAGACCGAGGATCCGCGGGCCACCCATCTGCGCACCATGTCGGCGGAACTGGCGGAGGCCTCCGGCGATGACACGTTCTACCGGATGTCCCGGCGGATGGAAGAGGTTGTCCTGGCCGAGAAGGGCCTGTACCCCAACGTGGACTTCTACGCCGCCACCGTCTATCACTTCCTGCGGATTCCGGCAGACCTGTTCACCCCGGTGTTCTCGGTGAGCCGGATGGCGGGCTGGACGGCCCATGTGATCGAGCAGCACGCGGACAACAGGCTGATCCGCCCGGACAGCGAGTACATCGGGGAGCGTGCGCTCACCTGGATCCCGCTGGACCAGCGATGAGCCGGGTCACCGATCCCGCCAGGACCGGCCGCGGCGGCTGGCTGCCCTACCTCCTGGCGCTCGGCTGCGCCGTATTCGGCCTCGCCTGGCTGTGGGTTGGCGGCGCTCATGCCGCCAAGGGAGGTACGTTGGCACTGGCGGGCGCGATGTTTGTCGCGGCACTTGCCAGGCTGGTATTGCCGGAGAGCCGGATAGGCATGCTTGCATCGAGAAAGCGCTACATAGATGTGGTCACGATGGCCGCGCTTGGCGCTGGGCTGCTGACCGCAGGGCTGCTGCTGTCGATGACGACGTGACGGGCGCACACCGGCCGGGCCGGGCGCACGCCGGGCGGAACTGGCCTGTGACCTCCCAAGCAGGAGGGCCGGGCCAGGTGACAAAGGGGTCGAGCCGCATGAGGGAAGAGGAGTAGCCGGCATGCCCAAGATCAAGGTAGCGAATCCCGTCGTCGAACTCGACGGCGACGAGATGACCCGGATTATCTGGAAATTCATCAAGGATCGGCTCATCCTGCCTTACCTGGATATCGAGCTGAAGTATTACGACCTGTCGGTCACCAACCGCGACGCGACCGATGACCAGGTCACCGTCGACGCCGCCTACGCCATCAAGCAGTACGGCGTGGGGGTGAAGTGCGCGACGATCACCCCTGATGAAGCGCGGGTCGCCGAATTCGGGCTCAAGAAGATGTGGCGTTCGCCCAACGGGACGATACGCAACATCCTGGGCGGCGTGGTGTTCCGCGAGCCGATCGTGGTCTCGAACGTGCCCCGCTTCGTCCCCGGCTGGACCAAGCCCATCATCATCGGCCGTCACGCGCACGGCGACCAGTACCGGGCCACCGACTTCGTGGTTCCAGGCCCCGGCCGGGTCATGATCGCCTACGAGCCGGACGACCCGAGCCAGGAGCACGGGTTCGAGTTCGAAGTCAGCCAGTTCACCGGCGGCGGCGTCGCTCTGGGCATGTACAACTACGACGACTCGATCAGGGACTTCGCCCGCGCCACCATGCGCTACGCGCTCAGCCGGAAATACCCGCTATACCTGTCCACCAAGAACACGATTCTCAAGGCCTACGACGGGCGGTTCAAGGACCTGTTCGCCGAGGTGCACGAGTCGGAGTTCAAGGCGGAATTCGAGGCGGCCGGGATCACCTACGAGCACCGGCTCATCGACGACATGGTCGCTCAGGTGATCAAGGGTGACGGCGGCATCGTGTGGGCGTGCAAGAACTACGACGGGGACGTCGAGTCCGACGTGGTGGCCCAGGGCTTCGGGTCACTCGGCCTGATGACCAGCGTGCTGATGACCCCGGACGGGCGCACGGTGGAGGCCGAGGCCGCGCACGGCACGGTCACCCGGCACTACCGCCAGCACCAGCAGGGCAAGGCCACCTCGACCAACCCGATCGCCTCCATCTTCGCCTGGACCAGGGGCCTGGCGCACCGGGGCGCGCTGGATGGCACCCCCGAGGTCACCGCGTTCGCGAAGACTCTGGAGAAGGTCTGCGTACAGACCGTGGAAAGCGGCAAGATGACCAAGGACCTGGCGGTGCTGGTCGGCGGCGACGCGCCATTCCTGAACACCGAGGACTTCCTGGCCGCGCTGGATGAGAATCTCCGGGCTGCCATGGCCGCCGCCTGACAAAACGAAGGAGACCGGAAAGACATGGCCCGCAAGGGGAAGGTGGCCGTCGTCGGGGCTGGGTTCTACGGCTCGACCACCGCGCAACGGCTTGCCGAATATGACATCTTCGACGAGGTCGTGCTCACCGACATCATCGAGGGAAGGCCGGAGGGGCTCGCGCTGGACATGAACCAGGCGGCGCCGGTCGAAGGCTTCGAGACCAAGGTCACCGGCCAGACCACCGGTTCCTCGGGTGAGGGTTATGAGGCGATCGCCGGGTCCGGGATCGTCATCGTCACCGCGGGCCTGGCCCGCAAGCCTGGCATGAGCCGGATGGACCTGATCGAGACCAACGCCAAGATCGTCCGCAGCGTGGTGGAGAACGTGGTGAAGCACGCTCCCGAGGCGGTGCTCATCGTGGTCTCCAACCCGCTCGACGAGATGACGGCGCTCGCGGCCAACGTGTCCGGCTTCCCCCGCCACCGGGTCATGGGCCAGGCCGGCATGCTGGACACCGCGCGGTTCACCTACTTCGTGGCGGATCGCCTCGGCGTGCCCATCTCATCGGTGCGGACCCTCACCCTCGGCTCACACGGGGACACCATGGTCCCGGTGCCATCGGCGTGCAAGGTCGACGGTGCGCCGCTCACGGAGCGGCTCCCGGCCGCCGACATCGAGGCGCTGGTCCAGCGGACCCGTCAGGGCGGCGCCGAAATCGTCGGGCTGCTCAAGACGGGCTCGGCGTACTACGCGCCCTCGGCGGCGGCCGCCCGGATGGCCCGGGCCGTGGCCGAGGACTCCGGCGCCGTCATGCCGGTGTGCGCCTGGGTGGACGGGGAGTACGGCATCTCCGGCGTCTACCTGGGCGTGGAGGCCGAGATCGGCGCCGTGGGCGTTCGGCGCATCGTGCAGCGCGACCTCACCGAGACCGAACTCGCGGCGCTGCGGACGGCGGCCGAAGCGGTCCGGGAGAAGCAGTCGGTCGTCGCGACCCTCTGAGGCGCCGGAGACGGGGCGCCGGGGACGGCACAGGGCAGTAGCACCACGCTGGGCGCCGGCTCATTTGATGGCACCGGCGCTCGGCTGCCGGGTACGCAGCCGCCAGAGGAGGACGCCCCCGGTCTGGATGGGCGGCCGCTGCATCAGCGCGTGGACGTACACGGTGAGCGCGGGGCGGGCACCGGGGCCGATGACGATGGCATCGGCCCGCCAGTAGGCAAGCTCCTGCCGGAACTCCTCGCGCACCGCCGGGGTGACGGCAGGGGCCGCCTTGCCCTGCTCGATCTGGGTCAGCGTGGTGGCCACGGGCAGCGGCCCAGCGCCGCCGATGTATGCCTGCCCGCCCGGTGCCGGGCCGATGAAGTAGCCGCCGGGCATCTGGAAGGCCATGTGCGCGGCCGCCTGCCAGGCCAGCGGCAGGGTCTGGGTGCCGGTCGGGTACGGCAGGACCAGCACGGTCGAGCCCGCCGGAAACCAGCGCCGGGTGCCGGCGAAGAACGGCGGGACACCGGGCGCGGCAGTCGTGTCGTACGGTCGCGGCAACAGCGGCACCACGCACGCCGCGGCCAGCGCGAGAGCCATAAGGAACCCGATGGTCCAGCCGGTCGCGAGCAGCCAGTCGAGCCCCATGGCCAGCAGGCCGGCTGCCGCGAGCGCCACCACGAGCGCGAACCGGTCCGGCAGCGCGGACCCGAACACGGGCAGGCGCTCCAGGGCACCCCAGGGCAGGTGCACGCCGGTCAGGTGGCCGCCGGCAAGCAGCGGGTCCCCGAGCGAGAACAGCGCGAAGATCAGGCCGGTGCCCAGCAGCATCCGGGCGTTCCGGTCGCCGATCCTGGCCACGCCGACCACGACGGCGGTGAGCAGCAGCGGGACGCCCAGGTAGGCCAGGTACTCCGCGGGCCCGCCGCCGTAGTTGGCCGCGAACGCGGAACTGCCCCGCGTCGACAGCCAGAACATGTGCGACGGCTCGTAGAAACCACGCAGGTCGGCCTCGTAGAACGACAGCGTGAACGGGCTGCCGTGCTGGTGCAGTGGCCCCCAGAACTGAAGCCACAGCGGCCACGCGCAGATGGCCAGGAACACGCCCAGCGCGATGCCAAGACCGCGGGCGACCCGGGCCAGCACCGCGCGGGTGACGGCCCGTGGCTCGGTGCCGATCACGACGATGCCGGCCACCGCCGCGGCGAGGCCGGTCTGGAACAGAATCTCCTCGGAGGTGAACAGCTGCCCTGCCGCGGCCAGCCCGAGCGCGGCGCCGCCGGTCAGCACGTCCCGCCGCCCCGCCGCGAGGTCGTAGATCAGCACGAGCATCAGCGACATCAGCTCGGTCAGCACGAGGTTGATGTGCCCTATGCCCGCGGTGAGCACGGCGGGGGAAAAGCCGAACACCAGGGCGCCGAGTGCGGCGGCCCAGCCGCTGCGGGCGAACCGCCGAAACAGCGGCAGGGCACAGACCGGTCCCGCGGCCAGGCCGAGGAAGAACAGCAGGTTGTAGGAGGCCAGCGGCCCGGCCAGTGCGGTCACCGGAGCCAGCAGCAGGGCGGGCAGCAGTATGGAGGTGTTCCACATCCCGTTGACCCCGGCCGGGGCGTTCATCGTGGCGAAATACAGCGGGTTATGCCCGTGCGCCACCGACCAGGGGCCGTGCTGGAGGTACCAGGCGAACAGCCTGATGTCGTCGGGGTTGCCGGCGATCATCCGGCTGGAGAACCCGCCGAGCAGATGCCAGCTCAGGTACCCGGAGATGAGCAGCGAAATCGCCGCCACGGCGAGGTACAGCCGGACCGCCGCCGAGCTGACCTGCCTGCGCCACCAGGCGGTGACTGTCTCAGAGGCCGTGGCGGCGGGGAAGGCCTCGGAGCCAAGCACGTTCCATCATTGCAAACGGCGTGCGGCACTTCCATGATCGCGTGAATCTGTTCACGGATGCGATGAAGGTATTCACGCGCTGATGGAGGGCGCGGCGCTAGCGGGCCAGACGGCGGAGGGCTAGCTCGGCATACAGGGCCGCCCCGTCGGCCAGGACCGCGTCGTCGAACACCGCGTCCGCGGAGTGGTTGAACGGGGCGGTGGCCGGATCCAGGGCCGGCGGGCAGGCACCGAGCATGACGAACGCGCCGGGCACCTCGTCGAGAACGTAGGAGAAGTCCTCGGCCCCGGCCATCGGGTTGGGCTGTGGGACGTACCGCCGCTCACCGAGGACATCGGTCACCACCTGCGCCGCGAACTGCTCCTCGGTCTCGTCATTGACGGTCACCGGGTAGGAGTTCGTGAACTCGGCGGTGGCGGTGAGCCCGTGCGCCGAGGCGATGTCGCGGATGAGGGCGGGGGCCACCTCGCGTATGCGGTCGCGAGCCTCGCGGGAGAACGAACGGACGGTCGCCAGGAAGTGCGCGTCGTCCGGGATGACGTTGTCCGTGGTCCCCGCGTGGAAGCTGCCCACGGTGATGACCACGGGATCGAAGATGTCGAACTTGCGGGTCACCAGCGTCTGGAGCGCCAGCACGATCTCGCAGGCGACCGGGATCGGATCGGCGGCGTGGTGCGGCTGGGAGCCATGGCCACCGTGGCCGTGGACGGTGACGTCCAGGACCTCCGCGGCGGCCATCATCGGCCCGGGCCTGCTGCTGCACACCCCGATGGGCAGCTGGGCCGAGGAGACGTGCAGCGCATACGCGGCAACGGCGCGCTGCCCGGCCGCGTCAAGGACCCCCTCCTCGATCATGTACCGCGCGCCGCCGTACCCTTCCTCGCCCGGCTGGAACATGAACACCACGCTGCCGGCCAGATCGCCGCGGCGGCCCGACAGCAGGCGGGCAGCCCCGGCGAGCATGGCGGTATGCAGGTCGTGGCCGCAGGCGTGCATGGCACCGTCGATCTTGGACGCGTAGTCGAGCCCGGTCCGCTCGGTGACCGGCAGCGCGTCCATGTCGCCGCGCAGCAGGACCACGGGACCTCCGTCCTGCCCCGTGCCGTGCAGCACGGCCGTGACGGAACTGAGCGCCGTCCCCGTGGTGACCTCAAGCGGCAGGCCGTCCAGCGCGGTGAGGACCTTCTGCTGGGTCAGCGGAAGACCGAGCCCGACCTCGGGCTCGGCGTGGATGGCGCGCCGCAACCGGGCGATCTCGCCCGCGATCGCCGCCGCGTCGTCGGTTACGGCCATGTGGTCCTCCCGTGAGTCGCCTGCAGTGGCCCATCAGGAGCGTAACCCCCGAAGCGGGGCCTCACCGGAGGCGGCTGGCGCCCGCGGAGGGAGGCGCGGCCAGGATGTGCGGCGGCGGCCAGTCCCGGCGCGCATACTCCGCCGCGAGCGCCTCGGGGACCGCGGTGCCGCCGGCGGGCACCAGGGCGATCACCGACCCGCCGAACCCGCCGCCCACCATCCGCGCGCCCAGTGCCCCGCCGCGCTCGGCGGCCTCGACCGCCACGTCGGCCTGGGGCCAGGAGATCTCGAAGTCGTCGCGCAGCGAGACGTGCGAAGCGTGCAGCACGGGACCAAGACCGGCCAGGTCACCGGCCTCGAGCAGGGCCACTGACCTGCGGACCCGCTGGTTGTCGGTGACCACGTGCCGCGCCCGGCGGGCCAGCACCGGGTCACCGATCGCCGACACCTGCGCGACGTCGGCCACGTCCCGCAGCGAGGGCACGCCAAGCGCGCGCGCCGCCCGCTCGCACTCCTGCCGGCGCACCGCGTACCTGCCATCGGTCAGTGCGTGCCGGGCGCCGGTGTCCACGACCACCAGGGCCAGCCCGGACGCGGCCGGGTCGAACGGCACCAGCAGGCTGTCCCCGCTGCGGCAGTCGAGCAGGAGGGCGTGCCTGGCCTCGCAGAGCAGGGACGCGGACTGGTCCATGATCCCGCTGGGCACGCCGACCATCTCGTTTTCCGCGCGCCGGGCCAACCTGGCCAGTTCCGTCCGGGGCACGCCGATCTCATACAGCCCGGCCAGCGCGAGCGCGGTCGCGCATTCCAGCGCCGCCGAGGAGGACAGCCCGGCTCCCCGCGGCAGGTCGGAGTCGATGACCAGGCTGGCCCCGCCGACCGGGTAGCCGGCCTCGCGCATGGCCCAGGCAACACCGGCCGGGTAGGCGGCCCAGCCGGTCACCGCGCCGGCGGCCAGGGTGGCCAGCGGCAGGCTGACCGGGGCGTCCGGGGCCTGCCGGGACGACAGGTCCAGCACACCGTCGCCGCGCCGCGCCGCAGCCACCACCACGCCCCGGTCCAGCGCGAACGGCAGCACCCAGCCCTCGTTGTAGTCGGTGTGCTCGCCCATCAGGTTCACCCGGCCCGGCGCGTGCCACACCCCTTCGGGCGGCGTGCCGTGGCGGGCCAGGAACTCCTCCGCCACCTGGTCCGCGAGCGCCGAGACAGCCGCAGTGCTCATTTGCCTGCCTCCCTCGCGGGCGCTTCGCTGGCTTCGGGAGGCTGGTCCTCCGCGCCGGGACACCGCTGCGGCGCTTCGCGTCCTCGCGGCGTTCGGCCCGGCGCCTGCGGCACCTCCGGGGAACCGCTGGAGATTGACGGCGGGTGTCTCACCGCTGACCTCGCCGTACGGCCTGGTCGGCGGCGAACCGCTCCTGGGAGAACTGCCACGCGTCGGCCACCATGGCCGGCAGGCCCCGCTCGGGACGCCATCCGCATTCGGCCTGGATGCGTTCGGAGGAGGCGACGAGCACCGCGGGGTCGCCGGGCCGCCGGGGCCCCATCTCCACCGGGATGTCCCGTCCGGTCACCTCGCGGCAGGCGGTCAGCACGTCGAGGTTGGAAAACCCGGTGCCGCTGCCCAGGTTGTAGATCCGGTGCTGGCCGGGCGCGGCTGCCGCCAAGGCCAGGAAGTGGGCCCGGGCCAGATCGGTCACGTGAATGTAGTCGCGGACGCAGGTGCCGTCCGGCGTCGGGTAGTCGTCGCCGAA